>Ga0302325_10020597_pt1 | contig 13821 bp, 16 predicted proteins | sample Palsa_T0_2_FD_201948 | JGI IMG/M metagenome (GOLD analysis project Ga0302325, IMG submission 201948) | Peat permafrost microbial communities from Stordalen Mire near Abisko, Sweden - Palsa_T0_2 | ecosystem: Environmental > Terrestrial > Soil > Palsa > Peat permafrost | place: Sweden: Abisko... | reverse complement strand
GCGTGTTTTCAGGATTGATTTATTGTATGAATAAATGCCACTAGCAAGGTGAAAACACTTTCATATCCATTTAAAAGCCTCCAATTTCATGGTCTTGAACTATGACAACAAAGCAAGAGTGTGATCGCTCTTGATTTTACCTGTTATTCCTAACGAAGTCTCCTCTCCAACAACGGCTGGGCCTCTAGTATAGATCTATGAATATTAGCAAGCGTTCAACTGTTAAAAATTAGCTGTGAGTTACCTCTCCTGCTGAAGTTTCATCCGTCGTCTTGTGCTCGGCCGTATCTTTAAAGAAAATCTCGCAACTGGTGACTGGTGCTCCGAAATGTGAATATTTGTCAGATGCATCGTCAACTCTGTAGTCGTAGAGTCCAGTTTGAGTGACTGCTCCAGCAACTTTTGCTGATGTGAGTGCATAGATAATTCTGGCGCCAGTGTAGATTCTCAAGTCCGACAACGTCTCCGCACTCAATGGGATAGTCTCCACGCCGGCCTGTTCCGCCACATAGATCAGGCGAAGCTTTCCTGGTGTAGTCCCAATAATGGGGCGGAGTGAGTCGTACATGCGCGAGAAGGCTGTGGCAACTGGCATGACTCCATCTTGAAGAGAGCGAGTTTGGAACCAATGTATAATGGAATAAAAGGAGGAAGACATCTTGGCCTTCGACTCTGAATGTGTATTAGAAAGCGTCGTGGGTGTCGCCACAATGATTGTAGGAGCAATGCCTTGAGTTGCTACGCGAAGATCAGGAGTTTGGCCAGCAACCGAGTTCAATGCGACTGAGGCATTGGAGTAGAGGGCCGCAAGAGTCAAGACCAGTGGATAAATAGTTGATAACGAGTCAACAGGGAGCAAGAGATCTGCATGAGTAATACGTTGCGTGGTCGGAACCGAGGTAAGCTGACCAGCAATTCCAGATATCAAGTTAGCCTGGGTATATTCGACGAGCTCTCCAGTGGGCCAGAAAGCAAGTACTTTTCTCAGTTCGCCCGCTCGGTCGATAGCTGGAAGCTCAGTTCCGACGTTTGGCTCTTGGTCTTGAATAATCTCCTGCCACGTCGAAACATTGACAGCTCCCCCAGTTCCCTTCGGCACCTCGTTCCAATCCATATGCTTACTACCTTCGTCCACAACCCAGATAAGCTGCTTTAAGGCAGGATAGCTATCCGTTATGACATCGAACGGGAAGGAGCCCACCGCAGCCACAACAGTATCCGCCTTGGATGCTTTAAGCAACGAGATAATTTTCTCGATTGGCTGATCATAAGGTACGAGGATGGGTGTCAGGTCGTAAAAGGTGCAAGCAAAGAAAGATGCTACGAATTCGATAGAATTTGGGAGATAGATTGCAACATTCTGGCCTCCATTCTGCTTGATGTGCTGGCCGATCAGGTTGATTTGTCGGGTTATATCAGCTATCTCTGTCAATATCCGGCTATGCGACACATCCGGAGTTCTCATACCTAGATTGTGCTCGATGACATGTTCAGAGCCTAGAACCGTAAACAATTTCCCAATCTCTCCAGTCTCCTTGCCCTCTCGATCCACGCCCCCAGCAACAACTCTGCGCCAGACATCTCTCAAGTCCCCATCTCGACCTCTGCTCCACTTTGAATCGCCGGGATCCTTAATGTTAAGACCAGAGTTCAAGGGGATATCGTGAGGTGCAGAATGTGACCGGAAAACTGCCGACTGTCCTTCTTGTCTAACGGGTGAGGGTTGTGCCTGACGGGCTAGCAGCATAGGGTGGGCATCTGGATCGCGGGAGGTGACGACTTGGTAAATCCAGAAGCTGATGAGAACGGTAAAGATGGCTGTCGTATACAAGTCCCACTGTCCAAAAATATGCGTGACAGTCTCGTCAAGCTTCAACATCAAGTTGTCCCCAAAGCCCATGGTGGCGGAATGAAGAAATTAGAGGCTTGGGTTTATCTTCATTGAAATGTGGTGAAACTGTCAGCTCGGCCAGAGGCTGACACCTCGGGTTCGCGGGGCACTTTTCCGCGCCAACACTGAAGCGACAAGGGTCAATTACTTTTGCCGCGAATTTCAGGTACGACGTGAATCCTCGAAACAATCCAAGTCAATACTCAGCAACTTCATCTGCCGACAATGCCAACATAAGAACATCCTTTGAGCGCGAAATTTCTACTAACATCTAGGTACTAACCAGTTGAGAAACTGCACAGGGGCATAAAAGTCAGAGTAGGAGGGTGAGTTTCCAGCAATGTCCCTTGGCTTTGTTGACATTGAACACCACGACTCTAAAACTAACAGTCTCACAGTCCTGTGGCAGAGCACGAGTAGCCTGCACACGCCTTTCCAAGATGTCGACTCCTATTCGTCCTTCAACTCCAGTCGCACAGTCAGCTCCTTCAACACCTCCGACAGGTACCTGGCGGCATCCCAAGCTGGACGAGGTCGTCCGGAGGCAGAATGCTGCAAAATTCTCAGCAGACGATGTGAAGAAGATTCTATACAATCTAGGTGGCATTACGACGGTCTGTCTGTTAGGGCGATCGGCATGGGATAGGTGTGTCCTACTAACGAAATAGCTTTCCGGGAATGTTCCAACCGGGCAAGGTTCTCCACCCATACGCAGATTACATCTACCATGCGTTGAACGTCGTATTTGTCTTTAACATCATCATGGCCTGCATACCCCTTTTCCGAAGTAGGGATGATATTTCCGACATAGCTCTCACACCCGGTCAACGCAAGCTCATGGGTCTACCACCAAGCTCAGCGCCTCCTACTCCTGGTTCACAATACATCACCCCACCGAGATACGCCAGAACTCCTACTCCTTTAAGTGGCTCGCCAGGTAGTAAAGGCAACTATTCGGGATCGCCTTTGTCGGGAAAGGGAAGTCCGAGATCTGGAAGTTTGTCGGGTTCGCCGTTCTCTCCAGGAGCTAGTCCGCTACTGCAAAAGGCCATTGGCGGAGGATTGAATGGGAATAGAAGACATTCTTACGGCTCTCCAAGTCCCCTCGGACCAGGAGCACCGAGAATAAGCGTGCCAGAAACGCCTGGAACACCTAGCCCGACGGCAAAGGGGGTTAATGTGGGATTGAATAGCAAGTGGCTCTACGATAAGACAAGAAGAAATTCGGGAAATTCAAGGCTGTACTCATAGGTGGTTTTGATGGAGAACGAGACTTTGTATGATTGAGCAGATACCCCTCGGCGTCGCTTTGGTAGAAACCAAGCATAACTTAAGTCATAGAGCTTGATACAATAAAGATTATGGCATCAGTTCTCAACTCATGAATGGGTTCGCCTGTCATTCATAATGGCCACATGCCTAATGAAGTGAACTTGGCCATGTTGTCCTTCGGTTACTCACGTGGAGATAAGTAGCCGATCTGCCAAACAGATAGCCTAAACTGCACTCAAGATCTCCGCAAGAAACACAATAACGGATGCCATTTACAATTCAAGATGGGAGCTTCCGACTCGAAGCTTGTATTCAAGCAGGGTATCTTCAAGCTCTCAGAGGACAAAATAATCCCGGCAGATGATCCCTACTGGGCATCTGTAAGTCTTCTAGACCGTTATAATTCACGGTACTAATGAGGCCATCACACAGTTCTGGGAGCTCCCAGAGTCTACTGAAGATATTTTCAGTCTTTTCTCCCCTAACGACATTCGAAGGACTCGAGATACGGCACTGGAGAACCTTGAAACCCTCATATTAGCGATCACGAGTCGCCTCTTTATCCTGCGACATCATCCTTCATTCCCCGACCCGGAGTTTGCGCCTGAGAGAGATGCGTTGAACTGCATAAGGATCCTCACTCGAATACTACCATACATATACGAGGCAGATAAATTACAGCCATGGGAAGACAAGTTCTTTTGGGGTGTGAGGAGGAAGCGGACCCGGTAGGTTTGAAGGCCATGTTGAAGCCGCAGGCTGACCCTTTTGCAGGAAGGCAGCTTTAGCTCGCGATGTACTCTTTGACGAATCGCAGGAAGAACTCGCAAAACTCGAAGCTGCCGGTGAAGAATTCGAGGAGGTAAAGCCATTGGCAGAGGAGCTGATTGATACCCTGATTGACATGTTATTCTTCGCCGACTTCACCCTACCGAGGCCGCAGAATACCAAGAACAAAGTCACATATGCGATATGGCAAAGTGGTGTGGGATGCAATGCTTCTGTCGGGACAACGAAGGAGTTCGAGAGCAATCGGACAGAGATACTGAGGTTGCTGTTGACATTGACGAGTCAAAGCATGTACATGTCCGCAAACCTGCTGCCGGTTCAAGGAGTCAAGGCTATCAGTTATATTGTCACTTGCCCGGACAAGCAAGTGGTGCTCTCTACCCTTTGCTCGCTGTTGAATACTGTAAGAGTCAAGATCACTTACAGAAATGGTCCGCTGACATCCACAGACCCTGAAGTACAATCCTGCGAGTTGGAGAGTACCGTACAATGTACAAGTATTCAAGGATCCGAAACAGATACTGGTAACCTATGCATTGCAGGTGAGACAAGAAGGAATAATATTGCCGGTAGCGACTGACAACTGCAGTTTTTACTTGTGATTCTTCTTTACCCAATACCAGAAACCGATCCGGCTCATGCAAAGAAAAGTACAATAAGATCAGTCTCTGCCCATCCCTATGAGAACTAACACATTTTAAGATTTTTTCCGACATTTTCTTGGTCGGTTACATAGACCACAAGATTTCCAATTCATCACAGATGGAATGACTAGAATCCTCAATGCACCTCTCAACGCCAGCACCTCTTACATTCCTGGATCTCCCACGAAGTTCACATCTGAGATGATCATGCTCTTCTGGGAGATCACACAATGCAACAAACGCTTCCGATCGTTCATCATCGATACAGGTAGATCACATGACTTTCTAGTCCTGATTCTATTCTATGCTATTGAATATAAGCTAGATGCGTCGAAGCAAGGAGTTGTCAGGATGTGTGTGTTCTTGTTGCAGACGTTGAGTGTTGAGCCAAACTTTGGAAAGAATCTCAATAAAAAGTTCGAAGCCCAAGAAACTCTACCACCGACTATTAGGCTACAAAACTTCAACGGAACTTATGCCGATTTCCTGATTCACGTAGGCCCTCCTGAAAAGCTATTCCAGAGCTTTTTTGCTAACATTTTTTAGTCAATATACAACATCATCACCACAAGCCAAGGGAAGCTCACTGCAATCTACCCGGCGCTACTGGCGGTAATCAACAATATCGCTGCTTACCTCGAGAATTTGAGTGCATCAGCTTCTTCAAAGCTGTTACAACTCTTCTCTTCAATGTCGTCTCCAGGTTTCCTATTGTCAAATGACAGCAATCATGATCTACTCCAATCGCTCTTGGAAAGCATGAATGCCATCATTGAGCATCAATTCATCAGTAAGCACCTCATCCTATTTCATGACTCCTATGTATTCTGTTCATTTTTTTCTTTTCGTCACGGCTCTAGGAGTTGCCGATACTGTATACTTGCCAAGTCTCAAACTCAGTGAGGAGCTTCGACTAAGTTATTATTCTTTGATAGAGATTAATATGACGCCGAAGGGCTTTCAGTCGCGAAGTAAGCTTGCTTTATGATATTCTGCGAATTGCGTGTTTAAGTAGGGTGAAACTGACCTTCTTAGAAAATCCGAACTTTGTATACGCCGTGCTACGAAACAAGAAGAGATTTGAAGGTATGACAGCCTTAGATGAAAATGTTAGCACCGGCTAAATTTTGCAGCTTTACGTTCTTTCACGCTTGAAAGCGGTCAAGAAGAAATTGAACGCCTAAATAGGCGGAGGAAAGAACGTCACGACCCAAATGATTTGTCTGAAAGCCGGAGAGGCTCTGCAGATAGCATTAGGAGTCCATCTATAAGTCATTCACGAGCACCAGCGCTCAGCGACGTACCCGAAGAAGAAGGCACATTTACAATTGGAGAGGACGAGGACGAAGACACTGACGATGATCATCGACCCACTCCTGCAGAATCTACGCCAACCGAACAGGCTTCCCGAGCATCTTCTATCTCGTCTAGTGTGGATGATGCAGTGCCAACTCAACTTCGGGGAATGTCAGAGAAAGCTCGCGGGAAGATGCCTGGTTAGTTTACCTACCCTACAATCTTTCTTGCTGCTAACGATTTCAGCTGGCATGCCCACCTTCTCCCGCCAAAACAGTACAACCAGCTTAAGTAGCTACGCAACGGCAGGCTTCTCCACAAACGGAGCTTTCGAACCGACTACACAATGGATAGAGTCCTGGCTCACCGAACTTCCCCTCCATACAGTTCTCACGCTCCTCGACCAACTCACGCCTCTCCTTCCATCTCCACAAAGATCCTCGACCGACACGCCCTCTCCTTCTATCCTAAGCATAATCCAATCCGCCAAAATTACCGGCATCGAGCCCTCTCCCATCCGCATCCAGTATTTTGAATGGTCACCCCTTTCCCTGGGCTGGTACGAGTCTCTCCTCTGGTCCTTCGCCTTCACTTCAGAGATGCAGGTCCAGAAAGGCACAGTTGGTGTATGGAATGGTACTGCCATTAAGCTTTTTAGAGTGGAGACCGTAGCTCCAAGTGGGCCGACTTTGAGTAGCCCAAGGGGAGCGGTGGATGCAGTAGGTAGCAATATTGTTAGTCGCATCGGGAATCTAAATTTGAGAGGTGTTGGTGGTGGAAGTGCGGCGCAGGATGCGCAACACAGTCCTGCGACAGGGGAGAGAGCGGAGCGACCGCAGATTTCGAGGACAGGCACGGGTGACGGGTCGCGGCCAGGGTTGATCCGGAATGCGATCATTTAGAGCATTACCCCGGGTTGTAAATTGGAAATCCTGTTTCAGGGGCACAATGGGGATTTGATGGAGATGAATATGCAGATTAGAAAGTGCAGAACAGCGATGGAGTTTTCAGGATTGCCTCGAGCATTATGATGGTCTCGCGGTAGCATAAGCCATGTGTATCAGCATTGTATTGGCTTGTTCCCGCTATGAACGTTAATTTGAAGGGTTCGAAGTCTAGATCTCAACTTTTGCGTCCGGAAACACTTATCGTGGTAAATTTACGGTGTAGCGCAAGTGCTTTGCGCTACACTTAGACTACGGTAATAACCCCTTTCACTTGTGTCCTTGATGTTCATCACAAGTTCAGAGCTTGTTTCTTTCTCGTCTTGGAATACCTTGTAGGTTTCCTTTTGAGCTAGAGGCGTGGAGGAAGGAGGGTTCGCTTGGACAGGATGGAGGCGGTGTATGAGATGGAATCAAATTTATGAAGTTTACACCAAGCACTCTCATCCATTACCACTCAATCTAACTAATACCTACCTCTAACCTCCCACTCCCCAACATCCCTCACATTCGCCTCAACAACATCATACTTCATCGATCTGTGCCTCTCAGCCTGCAAAAACAGATCATCCTTCGGCGACCTCACTTCGTCATAACTCGATTTCGACCTATGCACACTCCTGCTGCTACTCACGCCTGAATGATCATTAGACTTCAAGAGCTTGGAGAGCTTTGTGCTTGAGTTTCAGTTTGATTTGTTTTGGGCGCAGCGTGCTTTTCGTGGGGTGGTGTAGTGTGTGAAGAGGTTGTTGAGGGCGGGAAGGCAGGCGCAGTCTATGTCGATGCCTACTTCTGCTACGCTGGGAGTGAATTGTGAGTTAGCGATGGCTTTCAACGAAAGAAGTTTGAAAGGAAAGGAACTTGCCCAAGGGGATTAAAGCGCACGAAAGAGACTGTCTCGTCTGCGAAATTGTTCGATTGGAAGACGGGGACGAGGCGAACTATGCTTGCGTCTGTTGCTAGGCCCGGGACAGCTGCGGTTTGGGGGTTCTTAAACATTATTCTGATCGAATATACCCTAGGCTCAATCAACATTCAGGATTACGGGACCAAGAATCCATACACTTCCAGCGGTATAGGCAGAACCAAGATAAGTGAGTGCGCTCATAATCGTATCGGTGACGAAGAGAGCAGCCTGATCGATGCAAGTAGCATGGATATTAGTGTTCCAAAACCCGGCTATGGGCGTACAGACTCAGAATTTTAATATCATGACGGGGGAGATAATAGAAAAACACGGCTTTTATGAAGGTGTAGATAAAACAGACTGTTTTCCTCTAGGGAGAGAAGACGCGTGTGAAGATTAGAAGGAGGGTTGGTCTCACAGCAAAGGATGTGGGTCCGTGGGCTATTGTGTTTACGTATAATGCCTGTATTCGTTTTAGTTCTAGAGGTGTGTGGAGGGCTAGTTTGATAGTATGGAGTATGTACTTGACTGAAGCCTACCATGTCTTTTACCATTTCCCATTGATGGTTTCCGCCATCATGAAAACCCACTGTACAAGGCTTAGGCTGATGTTCAGATACGTATGAGAAGGTGCCTACCAAATAATCCCGTGGGTAGCGTCTACGACAATTTCAACATATATCTACTCGTTTCACTAGAGCTAAGTGTAATATCAATGCAATAGTACAAGTCCCTGTCAAAGATCAACTTGTCAGTTATAGAATTAAATACAGTATCGAAAGTAACCTATAGTCCTCTATTACAAATAACTAAACAATAAGAACTTTAGGTAATACCCGCAAGAATATAAATGGGACATTATCTAATTCAAATATGGAAAGCTCCACATATTCCAACTGCTGCGGCGGTCTGTGCAAACTTACGAACAAGCAATACGTTCTCACACTTAGATAGAGTTTCTACGCTTCAAGACTCTAATCAAAATTTAAGTTTTCTGAAACAGGAAGAATATTCAAAAAAGAGAAAGTAGGAAGATGAGACTAGACTGCAAGAAAGTTTGATCTTCTCTCCTTATCGGAGTTTCTCGGTCCGAGTTCGATATGTGACCAACCGAGTATGCCTTCAGTTATCGCAACAACGAGTGGCTACTGGTAAACTCATTTAAGTTTTAGATGCTTCGCTATGCTCAAGATTCCAAAAAATCTAGAACAAAGTCTAATATGGGGCGTGTATCTAGGATTCCTTCCGAAGCAGGCGGAAGGTAAACTATAATTGTAGTCAGAAGTTTTTCTGGAAGCCTGCCAGAAGAATCCCAGATTCGAGTGCCATGTCTTGTATATTCGGGAATTATAATATGCGTCTGGGACAAGTTAGGGGAGTTGGTTGGATACAGTTGGAGCCCGGACGATTGCATGTCACATGACAAAACAACAATGAAACCGAGTCGGAACCTATAGGTAATTTGAGAGTAAGTAATCACCATTCGTTGAAATTTCCCAGGCCGAGAGCAGTGCAGGGCTATTGCTAGTAAGTTCAGCTGGATAATGTATGAGCTTAAATTTGAAAGGCCCGATCCTTCCATCAACGAACTTCGCTTCTGATCAGAGAGAGGAGCAATACATACACCGTTCAAGTTTAAAAAGGCTTATTTTCAAATATGTTTCTTGGCTTGATAAGGGTTCTAATACTTATTGAATAACAGACTGGTAGAGTTTGGTTAACCGACTAGCAAGATCAGTTCTTGGGGAGGTGTTGACAAGCCGCTCTTGACTTCTCTATACGTGCGTATTGGTGACAACAAGAACCTCCGCATCTCATATCGTTCATGCCATGGCCAGAACATTCGAAAGAGCAATCCTTTATGTTTCTGAATATGATGTTGGGAATGATCCTTCGGCCTCATAATCTTGAAATTTCTGGATCAAGTGTCGAAGATTTGGCACGGGTAATGTAGGAAAATCGGAAAACTGTTCCTAGCTGCTGGTATCTTAGCATACACTTCACTACTTGTGAATGTGCAAGTCCGAAATATGAGTCCTAATCATGGTCATCCTTTCCTAGATTTCTCAGCAGAGGCAGGGTCGATTTCTTGGAAGCCGGTGTATGTTTAAAATTTCTTGTCGAGCTCGAACGGCGAATTGGCTGTGCTTTATCCCACTGGATACGGGAACAGATGTTCTTCCACCTGTAGAAAACAGTCCGGATTTCTTGTATATTAACAGCTGCCAAAGATCGTTATGGTTCCCAAAGGAGTGGGTGAGGGTGTGGGAGGCGCAAATGAAGTCCGGTTCGAAGCGGTAGGAAAATGGCCTACGGAGACCATTGTGCAAGGAAGAAGTCAGGTGCAGACGAAAGCAGCTTCTCCTTGTTCCGAAGCCTTCCATGGCTTCTGCCGCTGGACCTGCCTCGACCTGCCTCTGCGTATGTTACACCTGCTTCTTCCGCATGCTCACACGAACACCTGTGGCGTGCCACGCACTCATCTTCGCCATCCTCGGCTCCCCTTGCCCTTGCAAATCACACTAGTCTCCTCGGACCTATCTCCTCTTTCCCCTCCCGCAACCCGTTTCCCATGCAGCTCCCATCCCGTTTCAAGTTTTCTCCTTTTCTTCAACCAATGAGAAATTGCGACGTTTAGCAACAGCCATGTGGCGGTGCACGCTGATCCATTTCCCGCTCCGTTTAGCGGCCAGCAAAGCTTGCCAGGGATAGGCAAGGATGGAAGGGGCAATTTACGGGGAATCGAAGGGTCCTTGGCAGGGGTGCCGATGGGGATAAAGGGATCGTGAGCCACAGTTGAGCCACGTATTGACCGGGGATTTATGAGTATTGTGCTATGCGATTTTTTCACCTCAACGATCCTGCGTCTCATCTTCAAGTCTCTACTGAATGAGAAAGGAATAGATAGAGGGCTTGCTTTGAATGCTTTAGAGAGATAGGATGGATACTAGTGTTGCGAGTATTGGGATGGGGGAGGAGATTAGGCCGTATAAGATACACGTGAGTTGAGCTCTTACGAATGTGTCTCGTGACACCTATGCGCCGGAGGGGGAAAAGAGGACTGACGACAAGGCGCATTAGGTATCGTCCAAGTATTTGGATTTGACAAAGAAGAAGCTCGAGTTGACGAGGTTGCCGCATGAGTTGTTGCTTCCTAAAGCTAGAGAATGGGAGTATGGGACTCCAAAGGCTGAGATTGAACCCTTGATCGACTTCTGGTGCGTATACCTTTCTTTTTTACTGCCTCGAGCCCCATCACTTCGTAGGGGGAGGTAAGAGCAGAGAAGAAGCTAATGTCCCACCCAGGCTCGAACATTATACCTGGCGCTCACAAGAATCATACCTCAACACACTTCCTCAATTCCGAACCGCAATCAAAGTCCCATCGTCGAACACGAATGTTCCCCTCCGAGTCCATTTCCTGCACATCAAGTCATCCCACAAACATGCCGTCCCACTACTACTCCTCCCCACCTTCCCACTCACAAACCTCTCGCTCACCCCTCTCTTCGCACCTCTCACCGATCCGCAATCCCCAACATCCACGCGACCGTTCCACCTGGTAGTCCCCAGTATCCCAGGCTTAGGATTCAGCGATGCATTCCAATGCGAGGGTGGCCTGTTAGAGAAGACAGCGGGGGTCTTCGATACCCTGATGCGCAGACTGGGATATAAATTCTACATTGCGAGCGCGACGGGCGCGGGCAGGGAGAGCCCGAGTGGGATCGATTATCATTTGCCAAGAATAATCGGGGAGATGTTTCCAGGGAGCTGTTTGGGGGTCCATGTTGTGGAGCCTTGTGTAGAGAGACCGAGGATCGGGAGGGAGACCTGGGGCTGGGCGAAGTTTGCCCTGGCGGGGTTGTTTCATGCGAGCTTGTTTGGGTATCAAGAGGGCGATTGGGTGGCGTTGAGGGAGAGTGCGAAGGTGTCGAAGCAGACCGGGGACGGGAGGCGGATTAGTGACGAGGAGAGGCCATTATTGAGGGTTGGGACTACTGGTGGGTATGGTGCCGTTGGGATGGTGGGACTGAGGGAACCGAATACTTTTGCTTATGCGTTGTGCGATTCTCCTGTTGGGTTGTTGAGCTTGGTATGTAGTGCGCTGAGGAGGAAGAGTGCACAGCATAGGTTGAGTAATGCGGAGATCATCGACGTCGCTCAGCTGGCTTGGCTACCTGGACCAGAGGGAGCCGCGAGGTTTTGGGCTGCTGCCATCAAAGAGGTCGCAGTAACTGAGAAGAGGAAGAGGACCAGAGCAAGGGTCGCTGTTACTGTCTTTGGCAGTGATGGTGCAGAAGCTGACTATGTTTGTCCGGCATGGGCGAATGCCAAGCATGATGTGGTCTTCGCGCAAAGAGCGACAGGGAAAGCTGGCCTTTCTCCTTGGGAGAGGACAGATGTTTTGGTTGCTGGTATCCGAGGACTTGCGAGGGAAGTTGATTTGCTAGATGGACGGTTGCAGGTCAAGCCAGTAGATCAGGTAGTTATTGCCGAGGAGGTAATGATACCCGAAGAAGCTGAGGATGTTGTGGATGCTTAAGAGGGCGAGCATGAAATACAGCTGGATGTTGAGAGTCCCGACACGGTTGTTGCCGTGGATATGAGTTGAGACGATAGACAAGGCGTTAACGAGATATGATTTGCTTTGAGATACCTTGGTTGTTTGGTAATTGGATTGGATGTAATGGATATGGAATACTTCCTTGAACAGAGAAACAATTAGATAATGATACCAATAAGAAAAGAGAATCCTAAGACAATGTCGAGATAAGAAACTGCCGTGCTAATTCGTTCCTATTGACTGTAGTCTGCACTATACAAGACTGGCCAACCAATTTAAACTTAATTTCAGCTGTAACTACGACAGAGGATTCAGAGTCGGGCAACACTGCTCCTGGTGGGTTTGTGACGTAAGAGTGTAAGATTGGAAAGAAGGTGAGATGTCGTTGATGATTCTCGGATGATTTTCGAGTTGCGATCAATTCCCTTCTCGGCAGCGTCCCCTGCATGATGACGACGAATATTGTTTTTTCCGTTTACGAAAGAGCCAAAAAGTGCATACTAAGTAACACTAATCAAATATCGATAAGAGGAGTTCATCATGAGAAAGATCTAGTCCTGATATTCTATAAATAGTAACTTTTCTGCAAAGCCATTAGTCACGTGGCAGAGCATAGGTAGAATTGTTATTCCTACTTTAACAACAAACTATGTTTGAGAATGATATTAAGGCGAGCTTTTGGGAAATGGATGAAGGGGAAACTCACTTGTGCTGCATTTGTGTAGGGATGTTTCTGCTAATTGAAACTCGAGCTTTGTCTTCATGGGCTTCGTCAAACCCTGCAGAGTCATGCATGCATCGATTATGTGCTCTCATTCTGTAAGGTTACACGTTCTAAAAGAACAACGATTGGCTCAATTGACTCCCAATTTGGGGAAACAACTCATTTATTCAATTTATTCAAGCTATATGGAAAAGAACATCTACTGTAAATTGAAAGGGTTGAAAGATATGAAAGAACTTCTCGGAACCGGTAAAACTAATCACCGGGCGCGATGACGACAAAGACTAGGATATTTCAAAATGATTTGCAAGGATTGCCAGTTACTCGATCTCAACGAAGATCTCCAATCTTGTTCAGAGGAAATCTTTCCAAGCAAAAAGTCTGGTGGTGTTTCGGCTTCCATTCTTTTCACTACGCGAAATAAAAGGAGGGAACTGAAGACTCAACCAGCATATGCACAACGGCTTACTGGCCTGTCGAATCGGCCGATTCTCGACCACAGCAGACTTTAATCAGGTGCAGCCAAGGCTTTTTTATCTTGGTGCCAAGTCCAAAAATCCAGACCCGCCCTCTCCCGCAGCTCTTCAAACTCTGCATCGCAACTCCCTCGACCCTCGACATGTCCCCTTTCTGAGAATCAATTCGCCCTGCATCGACAGACTAACATGGCGACAATGCATCCCTTCGAGCCCGACTCGTCCAATTCATAGATCCGTTCCCGTTCCTCGAGAGAGCCCGCCAATCGCGATCCTTGGGGGGAAACCACAAGCAGAAGAAGACATTGCCCAAG
>Ga0302325_10020595_pt1 | contig 13823 bp, 10 predicted proteins | sample Palsa_T0_2_FD_201948 | JGI IMG/M metagenome (GOLD analysis project Ga0302325, IMG submission 201948) | Peat permafrost microbial communities from Stordalen Mire near Abisko, Sweden - Palsa_T0_2 | ecosystem: Environmental > Terrestrial > Soil > Palsa > Peat permafrost | place: Sweden: Abisko... | reverse complement strand
CTACGGCACCTCCGGGACCGAGATGGGCACCGCCGCCAACCAGGCCCTCGACTCGGCGGCCGGCCAGCTCGAGAGCATCTACGGCATCTCGCAGAGCGCCGCCTACGCGATGCTCGGCAACACCCCAATGATCGGCCAGAACGATTCTTCGGGCGAGATCTTCACGCTCGCCGACGCCGCCACCGTCGAGTCGTACGCGGCCCAGCGGGGGATCGCCTGGCTCTCGTTCTGGGCTGAGGGCCGTGATAACGGCGGCTGCCCGGGCGACACCTCGGCCTCGTCCACCTGCAGCGGCCTGACCCAGAACAGCGGCGCCTTCACCCAGGCGTTCCAGCCCTTCACCAGCGGCAGCGGCGGCGGCGGAACACCGACCCCGACCCCGACGCCGACCACCTCAACCCCGACGCCCACCCCGACCCCGACGACGTCCGGCTCGTGCGCGACCGCCTGGGTCAGCAACGCCGCCTACACCTCCGGCAACGAGGTCTCCTACGGCGGCGACGACTGGACCGCCAACCAGTGGAACTACGACGAAGTCCCCGGCGGCCCCTCCGGCGCCTGGAACAACGACGGCGCCTGCTGACAGCAGCGGCTAGCTCCCGGGGAGCCCCGACGCGGCATCAGGGCTTCCCGGGTCGCCCGGATCCGTATCCGCCCGAGAGCCGCCCCGGACCGTTCGGACAAATTCGAATTTTCCCGAACGGTCCGTGCGCGACTCTGGCCCGCCCCCGACTCCTCGCCCGCCAGCAGACGGATCCCAGCGATCGGCAACATAGATTACGACGGAAGCCGGGCGAACGCGCGCACTGGGATGGTGCCGAGCCCCTCGATCCGCAGCGGCACGGCCGTGAACCGGGCGCCGGCCGGCGGCAGCTGCCCGAGGCCGGTCAGGTGCTCGACGACCGGGATGCCGGCCGCGAGCAGCAGCGTGTGGGCCGGCCGGGTGCCATCCTCGGTGTCATCGATGTTGATCGCGTCGATGCCGACCAGCGCCGCCCCGTTGGCGGCCAGCCACCCGGCGCCGGCCCGGGTCAGGAAGTGCGGCCGCTCGGCGTAGGCCGGCGTGCCGAACCCGGCGTCGTCGCCGGTGTGCAGCAGCACCGCCCGCCCGCGGACGTCCAGCCCCGCGACCGCGCCGACGTCGATCGCGCGCTGCTCGGTGCCCGGCACCCGCACGACCGTGGCCGGCAGGTCCGCCGTCCGCTCCAGCGGAACCGCGCTGAGATCGGCGCCGTCGGGGTAGCGGTGGTACGGCGCGTCGAGGTAGGTCCCGGTGTTCCCGACCAGGGTGAGCCGGTCGATCGCGAACTCGGTCCCCGGGGCGTACTGATCGCGCGAGGCCTCCCTGGTCAGATGGGGGGCGATGGCCGGGCCGGGCAGCCCCGGATAGGTGATCATGCCCGCCCGGATCACGTGGTTGAGCTCGACCAGCCGGCCGGCCGTGCCGTCGCCCGCCCCGGAGGATGCGGTCCCGTGGTCGGACGGCCCGCCCCGGGTGCCCTTGTGCGGTTCCGCGAAGACCTCGACGCGCTCGAGTCGGACCGTGTCGGTCATCAGCAGGCCGAGCGAGGCGACGAACAGCGCGGCGATCTCCTGCTGGCTGACATCAGGCGACGGAACGTCGACCCGGAACCCGCGGGCGGTCAGGTCACCGCCGTTGCTGAAGGTAATGGCGGCGTCGAAGGACGCCCGGTACTCGGTCACCGACGAGGTCAGGCCTCGGCGCCCACGACCGACCCGCCGCGGACGGCGACGTACCGGTCCGGGCGGATGGTGATGATCACCCGCACGTCGGCGTCGAGGATCGGGTAGTCCAGGCCGTAGCGGCGCTGCAGCGACCGGTAGAACTCGGCCCCCGGGTCCTCCACGATCTCCTCGACCGTCCCCCTGACCTCGAGGAACCGGTACTGGTCGTCCGGGTCGGCGATCGACAGGGCGACCCGCGGCTCGCGGCTGAGGTTGGCGAATTTCTGCCGGGTGCTGGTGTGCGTCAGCCGGATCAGGGACCCGTCCCAGGCGAACCACATCACGCTGCTCTGCGGCGACCCGTCCGGGCGGACCGTGGCCAGGTGGGCGAAGGTCGGACGCTCGAGCAGGTCGGCGTGGCTGGCTGGCACTTCGGGCATCGGGTGCTCCTTACGGGCCGTACGGTCACAGTCGCATCACCTCTGTCCTATCACCCCGCCCGTCCGCCCCCACCTCGGGCTACGGCGCGGTCGCGAGGAAGCGCCAAGACTTTCTCTTCTCACCGAAAGTGGTCATGCTCTCGCGCTACGCTGCCGCTGCGCCTCTAGTTGCAGGTGAGATATCTGAGACTGCCGGGGCTTCAGGGTCGTGCGGTGCGAGAGCAGTAGGAGCGTGCCGTGGCGGCCGTCGGATGACGAAGGGGGACCGTCATGGCCCGATCGACACTCCGCCCCGCGCTCGCGGCCGCGCTGCTCTGCGTCGGCCTGGCCGCCGCGGCGACGCCGGCGACGCCCGCGCTGGCCGCGGCCGGCCGGACGGGCGAGAGCGCGCAGACGGCGGGCAACGCCGGGCACGTTCGCCACCCTGCCCGACTACTTCCGTGACGTCTCCTACGGCCAGGTCACCATGGCCGGGTCGAAGGTGCTCGGCTGGTACCGGATGGGCCTGACGACCAAGGCGTACGGCGCCAGCACGCTGGCCCCGCGCTGGCAGAGCTGCGTGAACGCGGCCCTGGCGGCGGGCGTCAACGTGGCCGCGTACAAGTCGCTCATCACCGTCCAGCCGTGGATCCAGGCCAAGGTGGCCGGCGACGGCATCCCGGCCTGGATGTCGCAGGCCGACTGGCCGTCCGGGCAGGCCCACCCCAACCCGGAGACGTTCACCGTCGCCTCGACCGCCGACTGGCCGCCCGCGCCGTTCTACCTGAGCCTCCCGATCGGCACCTACGGCCAGGCCAACCTGGTCACCAAGATCAGCGGCGACCAGGTCACGGTCATCCGCGGCGAGGGCGGCACCCAGGCGCCGCGCTCGCAGCTGACCGCGGTCGCGGCCGGCGCCAACGTCGGCACGATCAGCACCGATGACCAGGCCTACGTCGGCCCGCTGACCGAGTACCTCAAGCCGAACTCGCAGCCGTGCGCGACCGGCACCCACCGCTGCCCGACGATCTCGTTCTCCGGCGGGGCCGGGACGACGCCGGTCAAGATCGGGGTGGCCGGGCTGCAGGCGGGCAACCTCAGCATGGACGGCACCTACAGCAACGGGATCGGCGACTCCGCGCACGAGGTCGGGCACACCACCGGCTTCAACCACAGCCGGGCGCTGTCGAGCTCGCAGACCGACTACCGCGACTGCTACGACCAGATGAGCTACAGCTGCGGGCTGCCCGACCTGCCGACCGAGGCCGGCCCGCCCGACAGCATCGTCGGCTTCAGCGCGCCCAACCTGGAGTTCCACGGCTGGATCCCGACCAGCAAGCAGTTCAACGCCAAGAACGCCTCGATCGACCAGCACACGATCACGCTGCTGGCGCTCAGCAACCCCAGCGCGCTGAAGGACCGGGGTTACCTGGACGCGCACCTGCCGGCCAAGGTGCGGATCGAGGACACGACGCCCGGCCGGGTGCAGCCCACGGTCCCGCCGTCGAACTGCTCCGACCCGGGCTACCAGTGCGAGTACAGCAGCTACTACACGGTCGAATACCGGCAGAAGTACGGCTTCGACCAGGAGCTGTCGGCCGTTCACATCGGCGCCGACAACGCCTCGGGGACGATCCCGAGCGGCGCCGTGCTGCTCAACCTCGTGGTCCCGCACCCGGCCAACTGCGGCGCGGGCGGCGACGGCGACTGCAATAACTCCTACCTGGTCGACTCGCAGCCCGGGGTGAGCAGCGGCGGCGGGCAGCCTACCTACCTGCCCAACGCGGGCGCGTTCCAGCCTGGCATGGACTACGCCGACCCGGCCCACCACGTCTACGTGGCGGTCAACTCGTTCGACCCCGGCGGGCTGAGCGCGCGGGTGACGGTCAGCTCGGCGAAAATCGTGCCGGCGGTGACCGTGTCGGCCCCGTCCCAGGCCCAGGCGGGAACGACGGTGCCGCTCCGCGCGACCCTGACCGTCGACGGCGCCCCGGTGCCCGGCCAGCACCTCTCCATCGACGTGGCGACCGGTCCCTCCTGCGGCGCCACGACCAACCTGAGCGGGGTGGCGACCTGCACCGTCGCCCTCGGCCCGACGGCGACGCTGACCACCGTGACCGCGAAGTTCGCGGGCGACCAGGCGTACACGCCGCGGGCCGAGGACACCTCGACGCAGATCTGGACTCCGGCCGTCGCGGTCTCCGCGCTCCCGTCGGCCGGCAGCAGGACCACGCCCGCCGTCGTCTGGCTGGGCTCGTCGTGGTTCGCGGCCTGGCGGGACGCGAGCTCGGGTGACGTCTACTGGACGCTCGACTCCGGCAAGGGCTGGCAGAACCCGGTCAAGCTAGTCGCCGACGCCACCACGATCACCACCGCACCCACGGCGGCGTCTACGAGCAGCAGCGCGACGAGCCGCAGGCGCTCACCACCCAGGCCCCCGCGCTCGCCATCGACGCGCCCGACCTGCGGATGCTGTGGACGGTGCCGGGCGGCAACGTCGTCCAGGAGGCGCAGACCGCGGCCGGCTGAGCCGGTCTGCCCCAGCCAGCGCGCAGGGCGCCCGGCCTACGCCTGGTTAACGCGCACGAGGTTGCCGGACGGGTCGCGGAAGGCGCAGTCGCGCACGCCCCACGGCTGCGTGGTCGGCTCCTGCACGACCTCGCCGCCCGCGTCGCGGACGGCCGCGAAGACCGCGTCGAGGTCCTGCGCGCCGAAATGCGGCCCGTACAGCCCGCCCTTGGCCACCAGCCCGGCCACGGTGTCGAGGTCGGCGGGCGAGCCCTGGATGTAGTTGGTGAGCACGATCGAGATACCGGGCTGGGACGCGGCGCCGACCGTGATCCACCGGAAGTCCTCCCGGGCGACGTCGTTGCGCAGCTCGAGGCCGAGCGTGTCGCGGTAGAACGCGAGCGCGGCGTCCGGGTCGTTGACGATGACGAAACAGCTAGAAAGTGTGAGATCCATGTTCGCAACGCTACCGAGCGGACGCGGAAATGGCTTCTCTGATCCTGCTGGGTCGGGTGAGCTCCTTGGACACGCAGCTGGAGACGGCGGCCAGCGCCCGGTGATCGCGGCTGCGGTAGGCGGTCGGGGTCTCTCCCGCCAGCTCGGTGAAGCGGGCGCTGAACGACCCGAGCGAGGTGCACCCCACCGCCAGGCAGACCTCGGTGACGGTCTGGTCGCCGCCGCGCAGCAGCGCCTTGGCCCGCTCGATGCGGCGGGTCATCAGGTAGGAGTACGGGGTCTCGCCATAGGCGGCGCGGAACTGCCGGGAGAAGTGCGCGGGCGACATGAACGCGGCGCGGGCGATCGCGGCGACGTCAAGCGGCAGCGCGTAGTCGCGGTCCATCAGATCGCGGGCCCGCCGCAGGTGGGCGAGGTTGGCAAGTTCCTCGGGGGTCACCTGCCCAGGGTAACCGGCCTGCCCGCCGCAACGGGCCCCCGAGCGTAGCCGGGCGGCGTCACCGCGCCGTCACGGTACCGTAATAACGGCGCTCCCCGGCGTCCGGTAAGCCTGATTCGCCCCAAACGGGCTGGTAGGCGAGCCGATTGGCAGCCCGAGTTCACGCCGCCGTAACTCAAGGCCGGCACTGGCGTTATCCGAGCTGCTCATATTGACTGCTGTCATGGCCCGCGACTCCCGAGCCGGTCACTGACAAGGTCAGCAAGGAGAAACTGCCCGTGTCCTCAGCCGCCCTGCGCGACGGCGTCCTCGCCGTCCCTGTGATCGACATCTCCAGCTTCCGCATGCCCTACGCCGACGCCGCCGCCCGGTCCGAGGTCGTCCGGCAGGTCGACGAGGCGGCCAGAACCGTCGGCTTCATGCAGATCACCGGGCACGGCATCACCGCGGCGACCCGAAACGAGTTCACCCGGGCGACGGACGCGTTCTTCGCGCTCGACATGGAGACCAAGAAGAGGTACCGCTGCCCGCCCGGCGTCAACCGGGGCTACACCCCGCCGAAGGCGGAGTCGCTGGCCAACAGCCTCGGCCTGCCCAGCGCGGCCGACTTGTTCGAGGCGATCAACGTCGGCGCCAGCGCGGCCGACTACCCCGGCCTCGACCTGCCGGAGGACGTCTACGCGGCCAACGTGTACCCGGCCCGCGAGGTACCGGAGTTCGAGGCCGCGGTCGGCGAGTGGTTCCAGGCGGCGGGCGCCGTCGCCCGGACCATGGTGCGGATCTTCGGCGTCGCGCTCGGCGGCCGCGAGGACTACTTCGCCGGCGTCACCGGGCACTCGATCGACGTGCTGCGGATGAACAACTACCGGCTGCCGCACCCCGGCCCGCCGCTCGAGCCCGACCAGCTCGGGATGGGGGCGCACACCGACTACGGCATCGTCACCGTGCTCTGGGCGGACCGGGTGCCGGGGCTGGAGATCCTCGGCGTCGACGGCGGCTGGCACCCGGTCATGCCGGCCGGCGGCGCCCTCCTCGTCAACCTCGGCGATGCCATCGCCCGCTGGACCAACGAGGAGTGGATCTCCACCCTGCACCGCGTCGCCGCCCCCCGGGTCAACGGCGTGCTGGTGCCGCGACGGTCCGCCGCCTACTTCCACGACGGCGACGTCGACGCGCTGATCGAGTGCCTGCCGAGCTGCGTGAGCGCGGCCAACCCGGCCAGGTACGAGCCGGTGACGGTGGGGGAGCACCTGGCCGCCAAGCTGGCCGGCTCCCGCGGCGGACGGCTCAATCCGTACGCGACCAGGGAGATCGCGCGGCTGCGGACGGCGTGAGGTTCCGGCCAACGATGTCATGAGCCTGCCAGCAGGCACCCGATGGCCGTAGCCTGAGGCAAGTTAGGCCATGTCGTCGCGCGGAGGGCTGGGTAGCGGGTGCAGACCGACAGAGCCAGCCTGACCAACGCGCATTCAGACCAAGCTCGGGGGAGCGGGGGCGGGAACGGCAGCGGCGCGGCCGAGCTGATCGCCCGCGGCGCGCTGCTCATCGCCGTCCTGACCGCCCTGTCGCGGCTGCTCGGCCTCGTCCGCACGGTCGTCTTCGCGCAGAGCGTGGGCGCGGGCTGCCTCGGCACCGCCTACGTCACCGCCAACACCGTCCCCAACCTGATCTACGAGCTGGCGCTGGGCGGCGCGCTCGCCAGCGCGATGGTCCCGGTGCTGGCCCGGGCGGCCAGCCGGGCCGATCAGGACGAGACCCAGAAGGCGTACGTCACCCAGGTCGCCTCGGCCCTGCTGACCTGGGCGGTGCTGGTCCTGCTGCCGGTGACGGCGGCCATCGCCCTGCTCGCGCGGCCGATCGCCGACGTGCTCATCCCGGCCAACCCGAACGCCGCCTGCGCCCGCCCGGCGATGCTGGGCACCACGACCGACTTCATCGTCGCCTTCGCGCCGCAGATCATGCTGTACGGGGTGTCGGTCGTGCTGACCGGGCTGCTGCAGGCGTACCGGCGGTTCACCGGGCCGACGCTCGCGCCGGTCGTCGGCAACGTGGTGACGATCACCTCCTACCTGCTGTTCGCCTCGCTCGACAAGAACCTCCCGATGGCCAGGACGCCGCTGGTGGCCCAGCTGGTGCTCTCCATCGGCACCACCATGAACATCGGCATGCTGGTGCTGGTGGCGCTGCCGCCGACCTGGCGGCTGAAGCTCCGGCTGCGGCCGACGCTGCGGTTCCCGCCCGGCGTCATCGGCAAGGCGGGCGGCCTGGCGCTGGTCGGCCTGCTCGAGTTCGTGGCCGGCGACGTGCAGAGCGTGGTCACGATCGCGCTCGCCAACGGCCGCGGCGACACCGGCGCGCTGGTGCTCGTCAACTACTCGACGCTGGTGTTCGCCTCGGTCTGCTCGGTGCTGCCGATAGCGATCGTGACCAGCGTGTTCCCGGTGCTCGCGGCCTCCGACGGGGCGGAATTCGACCGGACCAGCGCCGGGTCGACCCGCGCGGTGATGCTGATGTCCTGGCTCGGCACGGCCGTGATCGCCGCGGTCGCGCTGCCCGCCGCGCACGTGCTCGCCCGGCAGCCGGACCAGGTCACCCAGCTGACCCAGGCGTTCCTGCTGTACGCGCCGGGGGTGGCCGGGTTCGCGCTCATCGTCGGCATGTCGCGGGTGATGTTCGCCCTCGGCCGGCTCCGGGCGGCGGGCATCGGGCTGGTGGCCGGCCCGCTGCTGCAGATCGCGGTCTCCATTCCGCTGGTGCTGATGGCGCCGCCCCGGCTGGTGGTGGCGGCGCTCGCGCTCGGCTCGACGGTGGCGCTGCTAGCGGTCGCGGTGCCGATGGTGTTCGCGGTCCGGCGGCTGCGGGGCCCGGCCGCGCTGGCCGGGCTCGGCCACGCGACGGTGGCGGGGCTCACGGCCGGCGCCATCGGCAGCGCGGTCGGCGTCGGGGTCACGCTGGCGCTGCCGGCCGGCGGCAAGCTGTTCGAGGCCGCCGTCGGCGCGCTGGCGGCGTTGCTCGCCCTGCTCGCCTTCGGCGTCTGGGCCTACGCGCTGGACCGGGGCGACCTGCGGATGGTGGCCGGGCGGCTGCGCCGGTTCGCCCGGTCCCGCTCCTAGCCGCCCGCCTGGCCAGGGCATCTGGGCAGATTGTGGCGCTACGGGCGGAATTTGGGGATACGTTCTGGATAATGGGTGACGTGCATCAGCGGGACATGGCGGTCAGGCCCGTCGAAGAGAGCGACCGGCCGACGGTCGAGTGGCTGACGACCCAGCTCTGGGGCGCGGCCGAGGTGGCCGTGCACGACGGCGTGTTCTACCCGGCCACCCTCCCCGGCTTCATCGCCGAGCGCGGCGGCCGCATCGCGGGCCTGGTCACCTTCCAGGTCCGGCCCGCCGTCCTCGAGATCGTCACGATCAACGCCCTCGACCTCTACCAGGGCATCGGCACGCAGCTCATCGAGGCGGTCCGGGCCGAGGCGAAGCGGCAGGGCTGCCACCAGATCACGCTGACCACCACCAACGACAACATCGGCGCGCTCCGCTTCTACCAGCGCCGCGGCTTCCGGCTGGCCGCCCTCCGGCCGGGGGCGGTCGACCGGACCCGGCAGCGTAAGCCGGAGATTCCCAGAACCGGTGATTTCGGCATTCCGCTGCGCGACGAAATCGACCTCACCTGCCCCGTGTGAAAGGAAAAAACAAAAACGATGATCTCGAACGGTCGCGCGATTTCACCAATTCGCTTCCGTTGATCATCACCCCGGCCGGACCTCGCAGTCGGCCATCTGCCATCCGATAACACTGGGCAGCTACATAATTCCGAATGCACGCACGATATAACCGAGTGCGGCCGCCCGCCGGGCGGCCGCGAGAAGCCCGGTACGCGCGGGCTCCGCGGGTCACCCGCAGTGCCTGATACTGAACGCGACCCACCCATCCGCGTCCTGTCGCGAGCCCGGTGAGATGCGCTATACAGGGACATACCACTGTCCGAGGGAGCACGATGTTGCCACGAGGTAGGGTCCAAGCAACGGCGGGGGGCGAGCCGGTGCCGGTGGTTGATTCCGTTCACCGGGCGATCGCCCGCAGCCCGCTGCTGCTCCGGCCCGTGCTCGCCCTTTTCGCGGTGGCATTCCTGCCCTGGCTGCTCGCGCCGATCTCGGTTTACCGGGGAGTGCGCTCCACCATGGCCTCGCTCTACGTGGCCGCGTTCGGCATGTGGACCTTCTGCGTGATCGACCTCGACCGGGCGCCCGCCAGCAGCGCCAGCGGCAACGCGGGACGGGTGGCCGTCGGCTGGTGGCTCGCGATGATGGCGACGCCGTTCGCGATCGCGGCGATCGCGCACGTCCGCCCGCTGTCGCGCTGGTTCGTGCCCTGCCGGACGGTGGCGTGGGCGCTGCTGTGGTCGTTCCCGGTCGGGATCCTCATCATCCAGGCCTGGTGGCAGCACGCGCAGGTCGCGGCCATCGCGGTCTGGGTGATCGCCGCGGCCGTGATCGGCTGGCGCGCGGCCAAGGGATCGCAGGAAGCCCGGATGTTCGGCCCGGACGGCGTGCTCGCGGCCTACGGCGACCCGAGCGATGCCTCGTCGACACCGCCGGCCGGCCCCGCCAGCGCGCCGGGACCGCGCCCGGCCGGCCCCGCCCGGCGCCCGACCGGCCCGGTCCCGCGGGCCGGGAGCACCGGCCCGGCCGGCCCGGCCGGGCACGGGCCGGCCCAGTACGGAGCGCGGGCGCAGGGCGTGGCCCAGGTGTACGCGGACCGCTCGTCGCGCAAGCGGCAGCAGCAGGCGGCCGAGGCGGACCAGTCCGAGCCGCCGATCACCCCCGAGGACGCGCTGGCCGAGCTCGACGCGATGGTCGGGCTGGGGCCGGTCAAGGAGCAGGTGCACTCGATCTACGTGTCGATCGAGGCGGCCCGCCGCCGGGCCGAGGCCGGCTTCGGCGCCGACAAGCCGATGCGGCACTTCGTGTTCCTCGGCCCGCCCGGCACCGGCAAGACCACCGTGGCCCGGGTGATCGGCAAGATCTTCTACGCGTTCGGGCTGCTCGAGAGCGCCGACGTGGTCGAGGCGCAGCGCTCCGACCTGGTCGGCGAGTACCTGGGCGCGACCGCGATCAAGACCAACGAGCTGATCGACTCGGCCCTCGGCCGGGTGCTGTTCATCGACGAGGCCTACAGCCTGGTGAACGAGGGCGACGGGCAGAGCGACCGGTTCGGCGCCGAGGCGGTGCAGTCGCTGCTCAAGCGGGCCGAGGACGACCGCGAGCACCTGATCATCATCCTGGCCGGCTACGAGAAGCAGACCGAGGCGTTCCTGGCCACCAACCCCGGCCTGGCGTCGCGGTTCGCGACCCGGATCAGGTTCCCGACCTACTCCACCGAGGAGCTCTTCGCCCTCGCCGAGCTCCAGCTCCGGGGCAAGCAGGAGCTGCTGGCGGTCGACGCCCGGCCGACCCTGTGGCGGATGCTGGAGGAGGTGGGCCGCCGCCGCACCACCGACGAGCTCGGCAACGGCCGGTTCGTCCGCACGCTTCTTGAGAAGGCCGGCCAGGCCCGTGACGTGCGGGTGATGGGCGAGGGCGGCGACCCGCGGGCCGAGGACCTGCTCACGATCGGCGCCGTCGACCTGGGCAAGGCGTTCGCCGAGCTGACCTCGCGGATGCGCGGCTACGAGGAGACTCCCACCCTCGAGTCCGCCATCGCCGAGCTTGACGAGCTGGTCGGGCTCGAGCCGGTCAAGCAGCAGGTGCGCTCGATCGCGGCCCAGTTGCGGGTGGCCCGGCTGCGCGACCGGCAGGGGCTGACCAGCCAGCCGCCGGTCAGGCACTTCGTGTTCACCGGCCCGCCCGGCACCGGCAAGACGACGGTGGCGCGGATCCTCGGGCACATCTTCGCCGCCCTCGGCCTGCTGGTCCGGCCCGAGGTGGTCGAGGCGCACCGGGCCGACCTGGTGGGCGACCACCTCGGGTCGACCGCGATCAAGACCAACCGGCTGGTCGACTCGGCCCTCGGCGGGGTGCTCTTCATCGACGAGGCCTACTCGCTGCACAACGAGGGCTACTCGGGCGGCGACGCGTTCGGCGCGGAGGCGGTGCAGACGCTGCTCAAGCGGGCCGAGGACGACCGCGACCGGCTCGTCATCGTGCTCGCGGGCTACACCGGCGACATGGACCGGTTCCTCCGCTCCAACCCCGGCCTGGCCTCTCGGTTCGGCACCCGGGTGACGTTCCCCAGCTACTCCGCGCGCGACCTGTCGCGGATCGCGGTGCTGCTGGCCGAGCAGGCCGGGGACGCGTTCGAGCCGGAGGCGCTGTACGCCCTCGACCAGATCTTCGCGCACGCCGAGCGGGGCGGCCGGATCGACGAGCTCGGCAACGGCCGGTTCGCCCGGTCGCTGTTCGAGCGCGCCTGCGCCTGCCGCGACGTCCGCGTCGTCCGCCTCGGCGAAGGCGCCACCGCGGCCGACCTGACCACGCTCAGCGCCGACGACGTCCGCGGCGCCTACGCCGAGCTCGCGGTCTGACCCAGCCCCTGATCCGGTGGCTCACGCCACGGTCCGGATGGGCAAGGCGGACGGCGGCGGCCTCGCGTGGTCACGTTGTCCTCACGGTCACCACGCCCAACAGGCAGGCCGGGCAACGAGACGGCTACACCCCTATCGGGCCGACGAGCGCCCGGGCGTCTTGGCGCCGAGCCGGGCCGGGTCGAGGCCGGACCAGCGGTGCCCGCCGCCGTAGAACCTTGTCCCGGCGAGCGGGGTCACCAGGTGCTTGGTGAACAGGAACAGGACGAGGACGTCGATCAGGGTGGTCAGGCTGAGGGGTAGGCGAATCCTTGCCCGACAAGCATGGCCGGGACCGTGCGCGCGAAGTTGACGATCTCGGCCGTGTAGCGCGCCGCCTCGCTCCGGTAGAGCCCGTGGCCGGCGCCGTCGAGGATGACGAGGGCGGCGCCGGGGATGAGCTCGGCCGCGCGGCGGCCGGTCAGCTCGAGCGGGTTGTTCTTGTCGGCGTCGCCCTGGATGACGAGGGTCGGCACCTCGATGCCGGCCAGGTCGGCCCGCAGGTCGGCCGCGGCGTTGGTATCGAAGGTGGCCAGCAGGACCGGTAGCGGCAGGTCCACCAGCTGGCGGCGGGTCGCGTCGCTCTGCAGCGCGGAGACGGCATGACCCGGGCCGAGGAAGTCCTCCGTGCCCATCGACTGGATCGCCGCGCCCGCGTCGTCGCGCATCGCCTGCCGGGCCTGGCGGAACACGTCAGGGTTGATCCCGTCCGGGTTGCCCGGCCCCCGGCGCAGCACCGGGGCGGACGGGGCGCTCAGGACCAGCCCGGCGACCCGGCCGTCCGCGTGCGCGGCCAGATAGCGGATCGCCTCCGCCCCGCCGAGCGAGTGGCCGACGAGCACGACGTCGACCAGGTTCAGCTGCCGGGCGACGGCGGCGATGTCGCCCGCCAGGGTGTCCAGGTCGTAGCCGCGCCCGGGCACGTCCGAGCGGCCGTGACCGCGGCGGTCGAAGGTGACGCAGCGCAGCCCCGCCTCCACCAGCCCCGGGATCTGGCCGTTCCACATGGCCTGGCCGCTGCCGAATCCGTGCACCAGCAGAACGGGCCGGGCATCCGGCTCCCCCCAGTCGGTGAAGTGCAGCTGAGTTCCGTCGGCGGCGCTGGCGAATGGCATGGCTCGGTTCCTTTGCGTCTGGGGAGCGGCGTCCTGACAGGATCGGCGCGGCCGTGCCCGATGTCTACTACCTGGCAGGTAGTGGCCGCCCGGCGCAACCTCCGGTACCGTCGGCGGCGTGGCAGCCTCGCGGGGAAACGCGGGACCGCTGGTGCGGCAGCGCCGCCTGGCGGCCCGGCGCAGCCAGCTCGATCTGGCGCTGGAGGTCGGCGTGTCGCCACGTCACCTGAGCTTCGTGGAGCTCGGTAAGTCCCGGCCCAGCCCGGAACTGCTGCTGGCGCTGGCCGAGCACCTGGACGTGCCGCTGCGGGAACGCAACGAATGGCTGCTCGCGGCCGGGTACGCGCCGCGCTATCCGCACAGCGGGCTGGATGCGCCCGCCCTCGCCCGAGTGCGGGCGGGCCTGCAGCGGATCCTCGACGCGCATGACCCTTTTCCCGGGGTCGCCGTCGACCGGTGCTGGGACATCCGGATGTCGAACGCGGCTGCCCGGCAGCTGTCAGCCGAGTTCCCCGGGCACGTGTCCGGGCCGGCGCCCAACCTGCTGAGGATGGCGCTGCACCCGGACGGGTTCGCCGGGCGCAGCCGCAACTTCGCCCGCTGGTCCCCTTACCTGCTGCGCAACCTGGAGCGGGCCCT
>Ga0302325_10020594_pt1 | contig 13823 bp, 17 predicted proteins | sample Palsa_T0_2_FD_201948 | JGI IMG/M metagenome (GOLD analysis project Ga0302325, IMG submission 201948) | Peat permafrost microbial communities from Stordalen Mire near Abisko, Sweden - Palsa_T0_2 | ecosystem: Environmental > Terrestrial > Soil > Palsa > Peat permafrost | place: Sweden: Abisko... | reverse complement strand
GCTGAACGGCAATGTCATCCATTACACCGCGCGTGCCGGAACGATCACGATTTACGACGAGAAGCGCCGGCCGATCGACACGATGTTCTACACCGCCTACACGCAGGACGGCGTGGATCCATCCAATCGTCCGGTGACCTTCTTCTACAACGGTGGGCCCGGTGGATCGAGCGTCTGGCAACGCATGGCCGCGTTCGGACCGGTCCGCGTCATCGGAGGGAAGCCGGGCGAAACGCCCAGCGCTCCGTACACGGTCGTCGACAATCAGTACTCGCTGCTCGATAAGACGGACGAAGTCTACGTTGATGCGCCGGCGACCGGATTCAGCCGCATGCTTGCCGACGGGAAAGGCTCGCAGGTCTTCGGCGTAGATCAGGATGCTGCCGCGTTTGCGCAGTTCATCCGCGGTTATCTCTCGGACTTCGGGCGGTGGAACTCGCCGAAGTATCTTTTCGGCGAGAGCTACGGCACGATTCGATCGGCCGCAGTCGCGCGTCAGCTCGAGAACGGTTTTGGGCAAGCGATTCAGCTCAATGGCATAGTGTTGATGTCCAACGCATTGAACGTCGATTTGCTCTGGGACGACCAAAACGTCGGCGGCAACGACTGGCCGTTCGTCTTATTTCTTCCGACCGAAGCGGCGACCGCGTGGTACTACCATCTGGTGCCCAATCGCCCGGCTGATCTCCCCACGTTTCTCGCGGGCGTCGAGCACTTCGCAATGGGCGAATATCTCACCACGCTCGCACAAGGCGACAACGCCTCGGCCGCGACGCGCGAGGACACGATTCACAAACTTGCCGAGTACACGGGCCTCTCCGAGACGGTAATTCGCGAAGCGAATCTGCGCATCGCTCCCAATGACTTCCGCAGCGATCTGCTGCGCTCGCAGGGGAAGGTCGTGGGCTACATGGATACGCGCTACTCCGGCTACGACGTGGTCGGTAACCGCCGAGCGCCGATGTGGGATAACTCCGATCTCGCGACCACGCCCGCCGTCGTCGCCGTCTTCAACGACTACGTGCGCAACCAACTGGGGTATCACACCCAGCTCGAATATCGCTCGCTCTACGACGTTTTGGCTGGGTGGGACTGGAAACACGCGACCGATCTTGGCGGCGATGCCGCGCTCCTCAAACCGCCGAACACGATCGTCGACCTTGCGGAATCCATAGCGGAGAATCCGAGCATGCGCGTCTTCGCGGCGATGGGTTACTACGATATGTCGACGCCGTACTTCCAACAGGAATACGACTTCGCGCACCTACATCTCCCCGAGGATCTACGCCGGAACATCACGATCGGACACTACGAGGCGGGGCACATGATGTACATCGACCCGACCAGCCTCGCGAGACTCAAAGCTGAACTCGACCGCTGGTACGATGGGCGCTGATGATGCTCGCGTGTCTCGCGCTTGCGGCAACGCTCGAAACGCAGCTCGTCGCCCAGATCCAAGCGCGTCTCGACGCACTTACCAACGGCGATAGAGCCGTGTGGGCGCGCGACCTCGACGACTCGGCGCTATTGATGGACGAGGAGGGTCGCGTTTCGACCAAGGCTGCGTTCCTCGCCACTCTCGCGCCTCTGCCAAGCGGTTCAAGGGGAACCTTGCGCGTGATCCGGCCGCACTACACCCGAGCCGGCGACGTGGCGGTGATTGCTTTCATCGCCGACGAGCACGAAACGATCTACGGCCAACGGTTTCAAGCGCAATTCGGCATGGTCGACACCTACCATCGCGTTGGCGATCGATGGCTGCTGCTCTCCGATACGCAGACGCGCCTGCCGCTCGATCCGCCCATCGCCCGCCTCACGGCGACGCAGGCGCAGCGCTATGTCGGGCGCTACCGCATGCTCGATGGTCCGCTCGTCTTCGCTGTCACAATGGTCGGCGGAGAGCTTGCCGGCGGACGCGAGCGATCGGCAGCGATCCCGATGAGCGCCATCGCCGATCAACCCAACGCGTTCTTTCGCGAAGGTCGCCCCGGCACGCTGATCTTTGTTGCCGACGATCGTGGGAGAATTGTCAAACTCATCGACCGTCGTTACTACAACCGCGACATGATCTATGAGCGCCTCTCCGCCCCGTGAGGAGCTTATTTTCCGTTGGGCGTCGGATCGCAATCGGTGGGCATACACCCGGCAGAGCGAAAGACGTGAGCCACGAGCTTCATGTCACTAGGATCGTCTCCCCACATGAGGACGTTACTGCCGGCTTTTGGAAGGGCGATCAACGCTCGAATAACCTGGCGTGTGCCGAGCTTTCCCGCCAGGACCGCAGCAGCGTCCGGACCCGCCGAAAGCGTATCTGCCATCGCGTCAACGACGACGGTCCGGTTGTCGATTCTTCCGAGCTGCGAAACGATTTCGTCCGTTCCGCCTCGCGGACCAGCGAAAATCAACATATCGCACGCAAACGCGTCGTTGCCGACGCTGCCATTGCACACGTTATGGCCGCCCTCAATTAAGAGTCGTCCCATTGCGACGGCGCGCGCATCCGAGCCGAGGATTCCTATTTTTACTGCCCGGCTAGTGACCACGCAGTTTGCGCTTTACGGCGACGAGCTCTGCTTCGGTGAGATGCTTGACCTCATCGACTCCGGAGACGATCTTTTCATTTGCCGTCATGCTGTCGCCGGCCATCGTGCGCCGGGCGTGCTCGGCATCCGCGGCAAACCGGTGGAGCTTCTCGTCGAGGAGATCGTGGACGTTTCTCGTCTCTTTGGTCAGTTTCTCGCGTGGATCTTTCATGGCGCAAGCGTAGCGGAGGCGAAAGGCGCCCGGTATAGCGGAAAACCCGGTTTTCAACGTTACTATCGCGCATTCCGCGATGTCCGCCGGGACTTGCCGATGCTATGCTTTGGATGCTCCCCCGGATTCCGGCGGACCCAACCACCGTTGAAAGCGTTACTCTCATGGCCCGCATCTGCTGCTTGGCCGCAATCGATCCCGATCACGTCCCAGTGCTCAGCGCCGCGCTAAAAAATGCCGGCGAGTCAGCCCTGACGATCCTCGCCCGCCTCGACGTCGCTGACTTAAGCAAGCGAGCACCAGCGATCCTGGTTGCCGACGTTGACTACCTTTTAGTCGACCCGCTCGAAATGGTTCGCCAACTCCGCTTCGTGCTTCCCGAATGTACCTTGGTTATTTATACATCTTCGACGGAGCAAGCCTGGGCACGTGAATGTCACCTTGCCGGCGCCACGTGCGTCCTTTCGAAAGAGTCGAACGAACGGCAACTGACCAACGGCTTATGGAGTGCCATACAGACCGGTTGCTGGACCGATCCGCGCTTCGCCGCATGAGCGTTATGTAAGCGGCAGCTCCTCAATTTCATCAACGCGGTCAGGATAAAAGGCCAGATAGTCTTTGATTCGCGCGACGCTGTCGTGCGGCGCCTCGTACGTCCACACCGCATCCACACGGCGATCAGCACCGTCGCGGATACTGAAGTATGCAGCCTCGCCTTTGTAGGGGCAGTAGGACTCGTTATCGGTCCGCTCGAGCAGCGACATATTAGCATCGTCGCGCGGAACATAGTGGACCGGCGGATAGTCGCTCTCGCGTAAGGTAAGTGCGCCTCGCGTATCGACGATGACCTGCCCACCGACAATGACGCGCACACGTGAGGTACTCGGCTCGAGCGTGATCGGATGGTCCGCATTCGGGATTTTCACGGTCTTCATAGTGCAGTTTTTCCCCCGTTGACGTCGACGATCTGGCCAGTGAGGAACGAGGCTTTTTCAGAGGCGAGGAAGACGATCGCGTCCGCAATTTCTTCCGGCATGGCGGCGCGCTTCATCGGCACGCTCGCAATCAGCGCGGCCTTCCGATCGGCGCTCCCGGTAAATCGGGTCAGCATCTCCGTATCCACCGGGCCGGGGGCAACTGCATTAACACGCACGCCGTAGGCGGCTGCTTCTAGGGCCGCCGCCTTCGTCAGGCCCTCGACCGCGTGTTTACTCGCCGTGTAGACCGACGCACCCGGCGCGCCACGATGTCCCACCGTCGATGAGAGATTGATGATGCTTCCCGATCCTTGCGATTGCATCACGCGCAGTTCGTGCTTGAGGCTGAACAGCGTACCGAGCACGTTCGCATCGAACGTGTTGCTGTAATTTTCGGCGGTCTGGCCGGTGATCGGACCAGTTTGACCTTCCGTCCCCGCGCTGTTCACGGCGACGTCGAGACGGCCGAAACGCGCGACGACCTTGTCGACGACGTCGCGCACCTCGTCGTCGTTCCGGACGTCGACGCGAAAAAACTCGGCCTGCGCGCCAAGGGCTCGCAGCTCCTCAACCAGGGCATTGCCGGCATCATCGCGTCGGCCTGAGACTGCGACGCGCGCGCCTTCCCGTGCAAAAGCCACAGCGGTTGCGCGACCGATGCCGCTTAGCGCTCCGGTAATAAAGACGACTTGTGATCCCATACCGCCCTGGAACCGCGCAAGGCCACCGTTTGGCTGCAGCAGCCAAGATGACGTAGTTCTACGGACGCCCGTGCCCCGTGCCGGCGGCTACAGTCGGCACATGGACATCATCATCGCGCTCCTCTCCTACGCCGGCTGCATTTTGGTCAGCCTGCTCATCGCCGACTTCATCACCGGACTCATGCATTGGGCCGAAGATACCTGGTTGAAGCCCGGGAAATCGGCCCTTCTGGATCGGTTCATCGTCGACGATAACATCGACCATCACCGCTCTCCGGGCAAGATTCACGCTGGCGCGTACTGGCAGACCAATCGCGTCTGCATCGCTCTTGCCGCGGTTGTCGCCGCAACGCTTGTGCTCTGCCACGTGCACATGTGGGACCCGTATCTGGTCCTGGCCCTTCTCTCGCAATCGAACCAGGTTCACGTGTGGGCGCACAGTTCGCGGCCCCCGCGGCCGGTGCAATTACTTCAGCGCACGGGTTTATTGCAACCGACGGCGCATCACGCCGAGCACCACAAGCGTCCCTACGCCTCGCGCTTCTGCACCATGACGACGTTTCTGAATCCGATCCTCGATCGCATCCGCTTCTGGCGCGCACTCGAATCCGTCGCTGTCACCTGTGGCGCCACGGTGCAACGCGCAACGCCCGCGCGCGGAGGCTACTAACGTGAAAAAGTGGGCATGGGCTGTATTGGCCTTCGGCATCGCATTCATCGTCCTCGCCGCCCTATACACCAACTTCGTCTTTTACTCATGTTGCCCGTGAGCCCACACGCGCGATCGCCACCATCACACTGGGCACTTCAGACAATGTTTTCCGCATCGATTTCTGAGAAAGGACCTTCATATGTGGACTCGTCTGGGTTACGCGGCGACCGCGGGAATACTCGGACTCCTCACGGCTGCAGCTGGCTTCTATGCCTACGCACTCACCGGCCGATGTGGACCCGCAGATGCTCTGGTCGGCCTTCTTTTTGCTGCAATTTTTCTCTCCCCAGGTCTTCTCGTCGTCGCAGCCGTCTCTGGTCTCATCGGTTATAACGCCAAACGGAAGGCACTCGCTGGCTTTGGGATATTGCTTGCGCTTGCACTCGGCGCGGCGGGTATCGTCCAAGCGGTCCCGCACTACGACTATCCGCAGGATAGCCCGCAATGCCGCTCCGATCTCTAATCCCCTCGTCGGCAACCCTCAGGCAAGCGCGACGCACTCGATTTCGATGTCGAAATCCAACGGCCAGTCGCCGACCGGGACGAAGGTGCGGGCCGGCGGGTTGCTCGGAAAGAAGCGAGCGTAGACCTCGTTGATCGTGCGGTAGTGGTCGCCTGAGGCGTAGACGTGGACCATACAGATCTTATCCAACGAGGAGCCGGCGCTCTCCAGGACGTGCTGGAGGTTGCGCAAGCACAGCTCCGCCTGCTCGGCGATCGGCCCCCGAACGAAGTGCCCGGTCGCGGGGTCGATAGGCGGGGTCCCTGAGACAAAAATGAACCCGTTGGCCCGGACCGCGGCCGAGATCGGGACCCCGTTGGCCCGGCTTACCTGGGAGATTCCGGAGACCTCGACGATCTCACGTTGCATTGATCCGCCCTTTCTGGTATAAAGCAACAACACTATGTCGGTATTTCAGGCCCACGCCCACCACCACCATCATCACGGACTCGCGAGTCGCGTGCGATGACTGTTTGACGTAAGCCTGAAAAACAGAAGCTTCAGGAAGAGGTCGCGGTCCGCCCGCGGTCTCTTATTTTTTATTATATGAAGACGATCGATGCGCCGCCGACGGTGGTGCTGATCCCCAAGAATCGTGGACTCGCGGCGATGGCCGAGTACGCGCTACGCACCTGCGCTCCGGACGAAGCGTTCGAACGGACCTTCGTGCGCGGCGAGGACGTTCCGCTGATCGCCAATGAAGTCGCGCGCAGCGGCCGCCCCGTGCTCGCCCTCACCGGTGAGGATCTGCTCGAAGAGTGGCTGGCTGCGGGACGTGAACTCGATCCGCGCATCGTTCGCCGGAGCGTCGCCTGGAACGACCCGCGTGCGCGCTACGGAAAGCCCGCGCTGTGTTTGATCGGCCCGGCCGCCACGGAACTTCCGTCACGTGGTGTGCTGCGCGTGGCGCTCTGCGCGAAGTACGAGAATCTCGCCCGCCGTTACCTGAGCACGCTCGAACGCCCGGGACTGCGGATCGAACCCGTCGCTATTGCCGGCACGGTTGAAGCGGCAATTCTCCACGACATTGCCGACTTCATGATCGATATCGTCGTCTCGGGCGAGACGATCGACGATTTAGGCCTCGAGGTTCGCTCGATCATCATGACCAGCGACCTCGCTCTGTTGGAGGCGGTGCGATGAGCGTCCAGATGCGCCCGGCCGTTGAACTCGTGCCCGAGTACGATCCGCGCGACCTCACCGACGACGGCATCACCATTCGTCTCCATCGCAACGAAGGGGCGCTCCCACCCCCGGAGTTCGTGCTCGAAGCAATTCGCGCGGTCGACGCGGAAACGCTGCGCACCTATCCCACGTCTTTACAACGCGATGTTACGGCTCGGCTTGCGGCGCGCTTTTCGCGCGAAGACGGGAACGTGGTCCTCGCCAACGGTGCCGACGAGATCCTCGGCGCGTGCGCGCGCATCATGCTCGATCCCGGTGACGTTGCGCTCACGCTCACGCCAACCTTCGGCATGTACGGCCGCGTCGTCGCACTAGCCGGTGCGCAATTGCGCCGCGTTTCGTATGCAACGCGCTGGCGTTTCGAGCCGCTCGAATTGATCGAAGCTGCCGACGAGCGTACGCGCCTCGTGATTCTCGGACATCCGAACAACCCGACGAGCGATCCACTGCGCATCGGCGATCTTGCGGCGGTGGCCCGCGCATTGCCCAACGCGCTCATCCTCGTCGACGAAGTCTACCTCGCGTTTTCGGACCGCTCGCTCGCGCGCGAAACGGCCCTCTTCGCTAACGTCGTCGTCGTCGGCTCGTTCTCGAAGTGCGCCTCGCTTGCCGGAGCGCGTTTGGGCTACGCGCTCGCCCCACCGGCGGTCGCGGCGGCGTTGCGCCGCTCGATGGGCCCCTATCCGGTAAGTGCGCTGAGCCTGGTCGTAGCGCAGGCCTACTTGCGCGATCCATCACGCACGCGCAGCTTCGAGACGCAGCTCGAGGCCCAAGTCACGCGTAGCCTCGACGCGTTTGAAAGCGCCTTTAAACCATTTGCTCGCGACATCTGGCGCGGACCGGCCAACTATCTGCTGGTCGATTGCGGGTCCGCCGCATCCGAGATTCGCAACGCGCTCGCAGTGCGCGGCATCGCGGTTCGGTTTTTCGACGACCCGATGCTTGCCGGCATGCTACGCATTAGCGCCACGAACGATCAAGACACCGACACAGTCGTACGCGCGCTTCGCACCATTGCCTCCGAGGTAACCAGCTATGCGTAGCGCGTCACGCCTTCGTCAAACCACCGAGACCAGCGTCCGCGTCGCGCTGACGCTCGACGGCGAGCCCAAGGTCCGCATCGAGACCGGCCTGCTGATGCTCGATCACTTGCTTGCGCAATTCGCGTTTCACGCGCGCGCCGGCCTCGAGATCGAAGCGCGCTCGCTCGATGCCATTCGCCACCATTTGATCGAAGACGTTGCGATCGTCCTCGGCGCCGCGCTGGACGAAGCCCTCGGCGACCGTTCGCAAATCGCCCGCTACGGCGAGGTCACGCTACCGATGGACGACGCACTGGTACGCGTTGCAGTCGATCTGGGCGGACGCATCTACGCACGCACCGCACTCGACCTGCGGGTCGAACGCATCGAAGATCTCGAAACCGTCATGATCCCGCACGTCATCGGCAGCCTGGCCGCCAATGCTCGCGCCACGATTCACGTCGATCGCCTCGCCGGCGAGGATCCGCACCATCTCGTTGAAGCCGCGTTCAAAGCGCTGGGTCGCGCATGCGCGCGAGGCTGGGCGCTCGACCCGCGGTTCGACGGCGTGGCGTCGACCAAAGGCGTGCTTACGTGAGCATAACCGTGGGAATCGTGACACTCGGCGCGGCAAACCGGCGCAGTATCGAAGCCGCGCTCGTGCGCGCCGGTGCGACGACGCGTTTCATCGACGAGCCGTTCGCCGTCGGCACGTGCGATGCGCTCGTGCTCCCCGGCGTTGCAAACTTTGGGTACGTCGCGCAGGAACTCGATCGCACCGGGATGCGCTCGGCGCTGATCGAAGCGATCACCTTTGGCGTTCCGTTGCTTGGCATCTGTGTCGGCTTCCAGTTGCTCTTTGAACGCAGCGACGAAGCACCTTCGGCACGCGGCCTCGGTATTTTTGCCGGATCCGTGCGACGCTTGCACACACCGTGCGTCCCGCATATGGGTTGGAATCGCGTCGATCCCCAAAGCGACGCGATCGCGCAAGGCTGGGCGTATTTTGCCAATGCCTACGCGCCCGATGCCGGCGTGCGTGACGCTATTGCGACGACGCACGACGGCGACGACACGTTTGCCTGTGCTGCCGCGCGCGGCAACGTCTTGGGCGTCCAGTTCCACCCCGAACGCAGCAGCGCATACGGCGCGCAACTCTTGACGGCGTTCGTGCGCAGCGCAGAGGTCGCGTATGCCCGCTAAACGGATCATTGCCTGCCTGGATATTCGCGACGGGCGCATCGTCAAGGGACGGCAGTTCGCCGGCCTACGCGACGCGGGCGATCCGGTGGAGCGCGCCCTACGGTATCGCGACGACGGTATCGACGAGATCGTCGTGCTCGACGTTTCGGCCACGCTCGAATCACGGTTAGCAAACGTGCGCACGATCGAGGCCATCGCCGCCGCACTTGACGTGCCGCTCACGGTGGGCGGTGGCGTGCGCGGTCTCGATGACGTTGCGCGCTTGCTCGATGCCGGCGCCGACAAGGTTGCGATCAACAGCGCTGCACTCGAACGGCCGGAACTGCTTAGCGACGCCGCCGCGCGATTCGGCGCGCAGTGTGTCGTGATTTCCGTCGATGCGTATCGAAACGGAAGCGGATACGCGGTCGCGAGCCACAGCGCGAGCCGGCCGCAGCCGCGCAACGCCGACGCCTGGGCGCGCGAAGCGCAAGACCTTGGGGCGGGGGAAGTCTTACTCACTTCGATCGATCGCGACGGTGGACGTGAAGGCTTTGACCTGGACCTCATTCGGCAAGTCCGCAGCGCCGTAAGCGTGCCCGTCGTCGCCTCGGGAGGCGCTTCGACGCCGGAGAGTTTCGCGCAGGCCCTGCTCGCGGGCGCCGACGCGGCGCTCGGTGCGTCGATCTTTCACAACGGCGAAGCAAGCGCCGGCGACGTAAAAGACGCCTGCCGCGCGGGCGGTGTCGTGGTCCGTCCGTGATCGTAGCCAGCATCGATTTGCGCGGTGGCAAAGCCGTGCAACTTCGGCAGGGACGTGAGCTCGTGCTCGAACGTGACGATGTCATCGACTTGGCCATTCGGTTCGGGCGTCTCGGTGAAATCGCCGTGATCGATCTCGATGCCGCCTTCGGCGAGGGCGAGAATACCGAGTTGATTTTGCGCTTGTGTCGTTTGGCGCGCTGTCGCGTCGGCGGCGGCATTCGCGACGTCGATCGGGCCAAACGCCTTCTCCGCGGCGGCGCCGTGTCGGTAATCATCGGCACGGCCGCGAGCGAGCAGTTCCTCGCGCAGCTCCCGCGCGATCGCGTGCTGGTTGCGCTCGATACGCGCGACGGACACGTGGCGGTTGACGGATGGCGCCGCTCGACGGGTGAAACGCCGATCGAACGCGCGGAGCGTCTGCAGCCGTACTGCGCGGGATTCCTGTACACCGACATCGAGCGCGAAGGAATGCTCGGCGGCATCGATCTCTCTGCCGCGGCCGCGCTACGCGAACGCGTCCGCGGCTCGCTCACCCTCGCCGGCGGCGTTACCACGATTGAAGAGATCGTGGCGCTCGATCGCTTGGGAATCGACGCCCAGGTCGGGATGGCCCTTTATACGGGATCGCTCGATCCGGTCGATGCGTTCGTTGCAACAGTCGATTTCTCGCGCGGAGGCGGGCTCGTACCCACGGTCGTATGCGACGCAGGCGATCGTGGGGTGCGGATGCTGGCCTACTCGAACGCGGAATCGCTCGGGATTGCGCTGCGCGAAGGCATCGGCGCCTATTGGAGCCGGCGCCGTGAAGAGCTCTGGCGCAAAGGCGAAACCTCCGGTGCGACGCAGCGCCTGATGCGCGTGGAACTCGATTGCGATCGCGATGCGCTCACCTTTTACGTCGATCAATTCGGCGCAACGTGTCACACCGGTGCGCCGCGCTGCTTCGGAACGCCGTCGTTTTCGTGGAACACGCTGCTCGGAAGGATTGAACAACGGGCCAGCAACGGCAACGAGCTATCCTACACGCGAAAGCTCTTGGCGGATCCCGCGCTTCTGCGTGAAAAGCTGCTCGAGGAATCGGCCGAGGTGGCCGAGGCCGTGACGCATGACGAGGTCGCGTGGGAATGTGCCGATCTCCTCTACTTCTTGTCGGTCCGCATGCAGCAGGCCGGCGTTGGCATCGACGATGTCATGGCCCAGCTTGCATCACGGGCACTATGATCGAACGCTCCGTTGAAGATGTCTTCACTCGCCCGTTTGCAACGCCATTGGCCGACGTGCAGCCGATCATCGCAGCGGTGCGCGAACGCGGCGACGCCGCGCTCGCGGAATACGCCCGGGCGTTCGGGGATCCGCCACCGCGCCGCATCGACGGTGACGAGATCGAAGCCGCGTATGCGCAGAGTGCCGGCGCGCTTCGTGACGCGCTGGCCGGAGCGGCATCACGCATCGAACGGTTCGCCCGTGCGCAGCGTGACGCGCTCGCCGACGTTACCATTCGCGAAGGCGACCTGGAACTCGGACATCGCGTCGTGCCGCTCGAGCGCGTCGGTATCTACGTCCCAGCAGGACGGCACCCGCTGCCTTCATCCTTGCTAATGGGCGCGATCCCGGCAAAGGTCGCGGGCGTGCGCGAACGCGTTGTCTGCACGCCCCGCGCCGGCCGCGAAGTTTTGGCGGCGGCACACGTCGCAGGCGTCGACGAGATATTTGAGGTCGGCGGCGCGCAAGCGATTGCGGCCCTTGCCTACGGCACCCAGAGTATCGCGCGCGTCGATTTGATCGTTGGGCCGGGAAATGCCTACGTCGCGGCTGCGAAACGTGCGGTGTTCGGTTCGTGCGGCATCGACGCGCTCGCCGGCCCATCCGAGATCGCCATCGTCGCGTCGGGTGATGCGAACGCAGATCTGGTTGCCGCCGATATGCTTGCGCAAGCTGAGCACGATCCAGACGCGCGCGCGCTGTTGATTACGGACGACCGTACCTTCGCGCAAGCAGTCGGTAAGCGAATCGATGAGCGCCTTACGCGACTCGACACCGCCGCGACGGCGCGCACGTCGCTCGAACGATCGGGGGGCTTCATCGTGCTCGCGCTCGAGGACGTTCCGGGCTTCTGTAATCGGCTCGCGCCCGAACATCTTTCGCTGCAAGGCACTCGCGCCGAAGCGCTCGCATCCCGCTGCTCCATCTACGGTACGCTGTTCATCGGCGAGGCTGCAGCCGAAGTCTTCGGCGACTACGGCAGCGGCCCGAATCACGTCTTGCCGACCGGCGGAACGGCGCGCTTTTCGTCGGGCCTCTCGGTCATGAACTTTCTGACGTTACGGACCTTCGAGCGCTCGCTCGGAAATGCAGATCGCCGCATCGCGAACGATGCGGCGACTCTTGCACAAGCGGAGGGCCTTGCGGCTCACCGCGATGCGGCCTTAGCGCGGACGACCTGACGCACGCGGTGCCGGAGCGGCGTGCTGCGCCGGAGCGGCGTGCTGCGCCGGAGCGGCGTGCTGCGCCGGAGCGGCATGTTGCGCCGGAGCGGCATGCGCGGGTGCGGCATGTTGTACCGGAGCGGCATGTTGCACCGGAGCGGCATGTTGCACTGGAGCAGCGTGCGCCGCAGCAGCGTGTTGCGCTGGAGCAGCGTGCGCCGGAGCAGCGTGCGCCGCAGCAGCGTGTTGCGCCGGAGCAGCGTGTGCCGGAGCAGCGTGTGCCGCAGCAGCGTGTTGCGCCGGAGCAGCGTGCGCGGCGGCGGCGTGTGCCGGAGCAGCGTGTGCGGCGGCGGCATGATAGGCCGGCGGCGCGTGCTGTGCACTGAACGGACGCGAAACCGCGGCGGCGGACGACGCGATTTTTCCGTGGTTGGTGTTATAGCGGTACGTCGGATCGCTCTTGGCGTAGTTCGCATGTTGCGTTTGCGCCGCGGTCATGCCGGAACGCCGTTCGGAATATGCGTGCTGCTGCGTCGACGTTGCACGTGCGTTGACACCGTGTGGTCCGCCGTTGTAGGCGACGCCACCGTTCCAGCTATGGTATTGGCTGCGGTCGCTGTACCTGTAACGGGCGCTGCTAGAGCCCACGTTGCTCACCGCGCTATTGTAGTAAAAGTTGTTGCCCTGCCAACGGCCGCCGGCATAGCCGTTTCCGTAGTAGCCGTACCCGTAGTTGATGCCGCCGTAGAAGCCGATGGACGGCCCCCAATAACCGACGTTCCACCCGTACATGCCATTGTTGAAGCCCCAATATCCGGGCGTCCAATACAGCCCGACCGAGGGCGCTTGCACCCAGGTTCCGGGCACCCAGTAGTAGCCGTCGACCGGATCCCAGGCCCAATAGCCGGGTTGCCAGATCCAGTTCTGTCCGGGGCAAGGCGGCTGTGCGTAATACGGAATCGCCGGTGGACCGATTCCGACCGAAATGCCGACCGACACTTGGGCGCTCGCCGGTGCGGGAGCCGTCCCAATGAACAGCACGCAGGCGACCGCCAGCGTGCCGAGGATGTTAATAAGACGAATCATTGTTGTGTGCGTACCTCTTTATCGAGCCCTAGCTCTATACCCGATAACGATGCCCGCACTCAGGGGAGTCCCAAACTCACCAGACTTTTATTTTTCGTCCTTGGACGCCAAATAGAAGCAGCGAGCGCACATCGGCCGGTACTCGACGTCGCCTTCGATCGCAACCTGATCGCCGGCAAACAAGCGCTCCCCGTTGAGGAAGCGCGGGTTCATCGTCGCCTTACGCCCGCAGGAGCACACGTTCTTCAACTCCTCGACGCTGTCGGCAAGCGTAAGCAGGTAGGCGGACCCCGGGAACGGTTCCCCGAGAAAATCACTGCGGATGCCGTAGCAAATGACCGGAATACTCAGCAGATGGGCGCCGCGGTGCAGTTGGCGCACCTGATCGGGCGTGAGAAACTGCGCTTCGTCGACAAGCACACAGGCGATGTCTTGCATCTGCGACATGGCTGCGAAGAAATCGAAGGCCGCATCGAACGTCAGCGCCGCGCGCTTTGGTCCGATGCGCGAG
>Ga0302325_10020593_pt1 | contig 13824 bp, 6 predicted proteins | sample Palsa_T0_2_FD_201948 | JGI IMG/M metagenome (GOLD analysis project Ga0302325, IMG submission 201948) | Peat permafrost microbial communities from Stordalen Mire near Abisko, Sweden - Palsa_T0_2 | ecosystem: Environmental > Terrestrial > Soil > Palsa > Peat permafrost | place: Sweden: Abisko... | reverse complement strand
CCGTCGCGCTGCTGGTCGCGCCAACAATGGTGCTGGCGAACGACAAACTCGGAGGGCTGCTAAAGTTCAGCTGTTGCGCCAGGCCGCTGAGGTAATCGACCAGGAACAGATTCCCGTTTCCGTTGAGCGCTACGCCAAACGGCGAGGCAAAGCCCCCGCTCAGGATGCTTACGCAGGCAGACGAAGCGCATCCGGCGGGCATCGTTTTCACCGCGCTGTGGCCGCTGTCTGCAACAAAGACCGCACCGCTCGCACCCACTGCCACGGCATTAGGGTTGGAGAAGCCGCCGCCCAGCGTGAGCACGGTGGGCGAGTTCGGGATGACGCCGGCCACCGCCACCAGTTCCTTGATTGCACTGTGCCCGTTGTCGGCAACATAGACGTTCCCGCTGCCGTCTACTGCCACGCCATTGGGATTGCTGAAGCCGCCAGCCAGAGTTTTTATGGCGGTGTAGCCGCTCGCTGCCACCATCTCATAGACCGCGCCGTTAACCTGGTCGGTGACGAAAATGTTGCCGCTCCCATCCACCGCCAAGCCGTTTGGAGTGTTGAATTGAGGGTAGCCGGCCAAAACATTGACCGTGGTGTAGCCACCCTTTGCCATGACCTGATCCACCTGGCTGTTGCCGTAGTCGGCAACGATCAGGTTGCCGGCTCCGTCCAAAGCTACGCCCGCTAACTGGACAAAACTGAAACCGCCGCCCAGCGTGTGGACCGTCGCGTAGCCCCCCGCCGCAACAATCTCTCTCACCTTTGAGGAGTCGGCAAGGAAGACGTTTGCGCTACCGTCAAGAGCGATGCTGATCGGGTAGTTAAAACTGCCGCCCAGGGTGGTCTTCACGTTGTTCTTGCTGAACGCAATCTGCGGCGCGGTGCCAACGCCTTGCACGTATGCCGTCGCCAGGATATTGCCGGAGCTGTCGGCCAACTGCACCGCGCCCATGCGCAGGCCGGGATAGCGCGGCGTAAAGACAACGTTCACCGTGCAGGTGCCGGCGACGCTGTAGGCTCCGGAACAGGAATCGCCGGTCACCCCGTCAGTGAAGTCAAGATTGGCCGCCCCCTGGGTGAGAACCTTGATGGTGCTCACCGTGCCCGCGGTCGTAAAGGTCAGCGTGAGAGGGAGGGCAGCCCCGGCCGTCCCCACATTCGAAACCGGGCTCACCGCCGCCGTGGCGCTGCCGCTGCTGGCGGCCAGGGTGCCATTCACGCCCGCATAGGTAGCCGCGATGGTGTGCGTTCCCGCGCCGCTCAATGTCACGCTCGACAGGGTGGCCACGCCCGACGCCAGGCTGACCGGGTTGCCGCTGTTCAGATTCGTGGTCGTCGAGCCCACGGTATCGGTGAGGGTCACGCTGCCGGTTGGCGTGGTGCCGCTGTTGGTCGAGTCGGCAACTGCGGCGGTGACCGTCGCCGTCTGGCCGGCAAGGATGGTACTGGGGCTCACCGCGACCGCCGTTGCGGTCACGTCCGGGCTAATGTAGGTGAAGGTATCCGCTGCACCAGTCGCGCTTGTTCCCGCTCCCGTGGTAACAGTCACATCCACCGCGGAGGAACCGGCCGGCGACGTCGCGGTTATTGAGGTCAGGCTGACGACCGTCACATTCGTCGCGGCGGTTGAGCCAAAGCTGACGGTCGCGCCACTGTAGAAGGAGGTGCCCGTGATCGTCACCGTGGTTCCCCCGCTGCTGGGACCGGTAGCCGGCGCGATGCCGGTCACCGTCGGCGGCTGTCCTGTAGCCGTGCCGCTCACCGGAATCGACTGGGTGGCTGGATAACCGGTGTCGGTGATATTGGCCGAGCCGGTTAGCGGAGCGCCGGGAGCCGCGGGCGCAAACTTGATCCCCAGGTTACAACTCGCTCCGGCGGCCAATGGCGTGCTAATCGCGCACGTGGTCCCGGCTCCGCTAAAGTTCGCGCTGCTTCCCGAAAGCGCGGAGATGGTCAGCGGCGCATTGCCGTAGTTCGAAAGCGTAACGACTTGCTGGGTGCTGCTCGCGCCCACCGCGGTGCTTGAATAACTCAGGCTCGGCCCGTCGGATTGGTCGATCTCCTTGATCTTGTGATTGTCCGTATCGGTCACGTAAAGATTGTTTCCGGTCGTCATGAAGACGCCGTAGGGCTCGTTCACCCCGGGCCAACCGGAACTCGCCAGGGTCGTCACGCAGGCCGACGTGGTGCAAGTCCCCGGCATCTCCTTCAGTTTGCTATTAGTGGTGTCGGCGATATAAATGTTGCCGCTGCCGTCGACAGCCACGCCCCTGGGATGACTGAAGCCACCGCCCAACCCGACCACGCAAGCCGACGAAAGGCACCCCTGCGGGATTTTGGCGAGGGACCTCGCGGCAATGTTCGGGTATGGGTCAGCGACGAAGACGTTTCCGCTGCCATCGACCCACAGGCCTTGCGGGTTACCGAAGCCGCCCCCGATGGGCGTGACGCAGGTCGAACTCGCGCAGCCCGGCGGCATGCGAAGCACCCTGCCAGTTCCGGCCTCGGAGACATAAACATTCCCGCTACTATCCACCGCCACTCCGAGCGGCTGATTGAAGCTGCCACCGAGCGTCGTCACGCAGGTCGAGTCCGCGCAATTCAGCGGCATCTCCTTGATCGCGCCATTGCCGTGGTCCACCACATAGAGATTTCCCGCTCCATCGATCGCCACGCCTGTAGGCTCGTTGAAACCGCCGCCTACCGTCGATGTAGTACAACCGGTGGAAGCACAATTCGCTGGAAACTCGACCAATGAAGTCAAGTTGTAGTCGGCAACATAGATATTCCCTGCCCCGTCCACCGCAATTCCGAACGGTTCGTTGAGATTGCCGTAGATCGGCGGGTCGATTTCGAGCAAGTTCGTATTGGGGAACACTACCTGCGGACCCACCCCGGCCCCGGTCAGGTAGGCGGCGCCGATGGCGCTGCCACTCGACAGCAGCACAACGCTGCCCGAACGACTCCGCGGAGCGGTGGGTGAAAACCTGACGTTCACCGTGCAGGTATCGCCGCTCTGGTACACGTGGCTGTTCCCGTTGGTGGTGCAGGTGCCCGTGCCGGCATCCGCAAAATCCAGGCCGGTGAAGCCCTGGGTCAGCACCGATGGGGCCGCGATCGTCTCCGCTGCCGTGAAGGCGAAGGTTAGCGAAATCGGCGTACCGGTGGACCCCATATTCACCGTGCCGAAGTTCACCGCCGGCCGCTGGATCTCGTCGATGGCTCCAACTTGTGCTTGGTCGGCGAGAAATACATTTCCGTCGTAGGTCACCGCGACGCCAGCAGGAAAGGAAAAGCCGCTTGCCAGCGTGACTTCGGTGCTGTACCCTCCAGCGGAAAGAATCTCGTCAATCGTCAGATTGTCTCCGTCGGCCGCGTACAGATTCCCATTCGCATCGATGGCCATGTTCGCGATCGACGCGAAGCTCATAGAGAAAGTCGTATCGCTCGCATAGCTGCTTGAAGCCGTGAACTCCTTGATAGAAGAGCCGTTGCCGTCAGCGACGAAGATATTTCCGCTGCCATCGACGGCCACCCCGGTAGGGGAGTTCAGCCCGGTTACGGGAGTGGTGACGGTGGTGTACCCGCTCGAGGCCGAGACCTCCTCGATATCGTTGATACCGCCATTTTCGCAGACATACACGTTGCAGCTGGTATCGAGCGCCACCCCGGTGGGCGTGTTGAAAGTGCCTCCCAGTTGGGTCGGATTCGCGTTTGGGCTGGAGGCCGGAATCTCAAACATCCCGTAGGTGCTTCCGCTGAGATTGCTGGTAAGAAACAGATTCCCGTTCCCATCGATTACCATTCCGCCGCCGGAGAAGACGTAACTATTGGCGAGGACATTGATCGTGGGCGACGCCGGAATGACGCCGTTGACAGCCACCATTTTGCTGACGTGTCCAGTCCATCCATCGAGAACAAATACGTCCCCGCTGGAGTCGACCGCAACCTGCACCGGAGATCTGAAGGTGGAGCCGGTGTTGAGCGTCGATTGGACTCCGACAAAGACGGTCTGCGCAGAAGCAAGCGCGACAAAGAGAAACAGCAGCACCGGAACCAACAGGCTCGCCGGTCTGAACAATTGCTTACGTTGGCCGCTGTTTCCCACGCGGACAGGTTTGTCCGCGGCATGCAAGCACTGGCAGAGTTCATGGTGTGTGCTTTTGTCGTCAGGGACCTTCGTGCGAACGGCGGCTGCAGCGTTCAGCCCGGTCAGACACTTGGAAAACCAACGGAAATGTCTCATACGCAAGCAGCGGGCCCCTTACTAGAGTGTTCAGATTAGAAATTGCTCAGATCTTGGCAGGTTCGATCGATGAGTAGCATTCGTATGGCCGACTAGGTTGACGGCGCTCTTCTAACCGGAAATGGAGACCTGTGAAACGCTGGGCCAGTACGTAAGTGCTAAAATTCCTAGTTCGATCCATGCGGTTTTGGTGTCGCAATTCCGTCTATCACCAAGAACGCGCCGGAAGAGACTGAATAGGCGTCTATCGACCTTGAGCGGAGTACACAGGCTGGAGACCGGCGCGTGTGGTCGGCACCTTCAACAGCGAGACGATCACTGGGTCATCATTGACCTGTTCGGACAAGGATGGTCATGTCCGCACGATCCCAGTGCCCGATTGGGTAAAGCCTGACGTGGATGAATGGCTGACGGTTACTTGTATCGAAGACGGTCTGATGTTGCCATAGAACCGGCTCATCGGAAGTTTGGCACAAATGGCAGAACACAGCGGCCTGAATCGCAGGGCGGCGATTTGGCGATTTGCGGAACAGCTACAGTCCCGTGGCGGTAGTCCAATCCAAGAAAATCGGTCCGCATTGTAAGCGCTATGGGCCAATCCCGCGCTGTACCAGGGTTGCACCTTCGGATTGGGGAGACGAAGTCTGGTGGGCCCACCAGGACTTGAACCTGGAACCAACGGATTATGAGTCCGCTGCTCTAACCAATTGAGCTATAGGCCCTTCAACCATCACAATGTGGCTGCAGTGCAACCACATTGTAAATGGGCTTGGCCTACTCAGCGGCTTTAGCCTCGACAATGGCTCCTTCCTATTTACTCAGAAGCCAGAACATTTGATCGAATGCTCAACCCCCGACCAGGCGGCCCCTGATTCAGGCGACGGTGGGATCTTCGTGGAGATCGCAGCCTCACACTTCTCGATAGAGTCCCTCAATATCGCCACCATAGTCGGAGCGCCGACAGGACTCATCCCAGTGATATGTCCGCCCTCCAAATCAACAACCTCGATGCCGCCTTCCACCAGGCTGGACCAACCCATAAGCGGGTCCGGGCCATACTCCCAGGCCTCATCGTGAAAGCGGAGCAGCAGCACCGATCCTGAATACGGTTCCGCCTTATAGGCACGCTCGGCGAGCAGGAGAGCCTGCTCCGTGGTGATCTCGCCTTTTGAAGCTGAATTCTCCAGAGCCCGAACGCGGGAGTGCAGCCAAAGATGCCGCAGGCGTTTCATCACGAATTGCCTTGGACCATCCGCAAGTTCGTCCTCCAACTTGAACGCGATCTTGCAAAACTTCCGCACCACCATCTTCGCGTACTTCACGGCGGCCGGCATGGGAGGGCCCTCTGCCTGGACCTCACCATCAATGAGTGCGAGCATGCCTACCTCGATCCCGAGGTTCTCGAGTTGGCGGGCCATCTCAAAAGCGATGACGCTCCCACTGGAGAAACCGGCAAGATGGATGGGACCCGCGGTTTGGCGCTTTAGAATTTCGCCAACATAGTCGGAGGCGAGTGCCTTTAGGCTGTAGGTCTGAGACCGGTGGATCAAATCGACTGGTGGTTGGATACCGAACACCGGGCGGTGAGGCGCAAATTGACGAGCGACCGAACGATAGACGAGAACGTCTCCCAGAAGATGATGGACCAGGTAAACCGGCGGCAGCGATCCTTCCGGTTGCATCGAGACCAGATACCGTCCCGGAAAATCTTTGGTCTGCATCAATTGCTCGGCAAACTTGCGAGCCGTTGGCGCTTCCACGAGATGACTGACTGGGATTTTCAAGCTCAGCTTCTTATTCATCTCCGCAAGCATTCGCATCGCCAGTATCGAATGGCCACCGGCCTGGAAAAAATCGTGATCCAGCCCTATATCGGGTCTATTCAGCAACCGCCGCCAGCAGTCCAGTACTGTCGGCTCCAGGCTGTCTTCCTGGACTTCCACTCCGTTCTCTATCTCCAGCGGCTTTGAAAATTGAAACTCGGGAAGAGCCTTCCGGTCGACTTTCCCATTCGGCGTCAATAGGAACGATTCCACGACTTTGAACGAGGAAGGAACCATATACCAGGGCAAGCTGCGCAACGCGTGCTGACGCCAATCTTCTTCATCTACGCGGTTCTTATCCTTCGGCACCACGTAGGCAACAAGACTCTGATGGCCATCGCCCACGTTTACCACCTTGGCCACAGACTTCCTGATGGATGGATGACTATCCAGCACCGCTTCTATCTCTTCCAGCTCAATCCGAAAACCGCGCAGCTTGACCTGGTTGTCGGCTCGACCGAGTAGATCAATTTCCCCGGTCGGCAGCACACGCGCAAGATCGCCGGTCCGATAGAGCCGCGCCCCTGGCTCACTGCTGAAAGTGTCGGCAAGAAATTTTTCTGACGTCAATTCTGGCCGGTTTAAATAGCCGGCCCCGACGCAGATTCCGCCCAGAAAGAGTTCTCCAATCGCACCCATCGGCAATCGCTGCTGGTGTTCATCGAGAACGTACGCGGTGCAGTTCGCCAGCGGGCGTCCGACCGTGATCTTTGTGTCTTTATGAATCCGCTTCCCTGTTGCATAGACCGTTGTTTCTGTCGGACCGTAGAGGTTCCAGAGATCTGCGCCGCGCTCCAGCAGGCGCTGCGCAAGTATCCAGGTGAGAGGCTCTCCTGCGGTGAGCATCTTAAGGCCCGCTTGCCCCTCCCAGCCGGCCTCCAGAAGAACCTGCCATCCTGCCGGCGTCGCCTGAAGCACCGTGACGCCATGCTCACGGATGGCTCTCGCCAACAGCTTCCCATCGATGGCGACGGAACGAGGGGCAACGACCAGGTGGGCTCCAGCGATCAGCGGCGCGAAGATCTCGAAGGTAGAGATGTCGAACGATATAGTGGTCGTCGCCAGAACGACATCGGAACTGGTCAGCGCCACATCTTTCGAAACAGCCACCAGCATGTTGGTAAGCGCGCGATGTGTGATTTGCACGCCCTTTGGTTTACCCGTGGATCCGGAGGTGTAAAGCACGTAGGCGACATCGTCCAGACTTGAATCCCGTGGCGGTGAAAACGTTCGCCGGTCGCTGAACTCGAACGCCGGCATGTCTTCATCGATACAAAGCACATGCGCCGCGGTGAATGAGAATTTCTCTCGCAGAGGAGACTGTGTAACCACCACCAGCGGGCGCGCATCCTGTTGCATGAACTCAATCCGGTCAGGGGGAAATGCAGGATCGAGTGGAAGATAGGCAGCACCAGTCTTGAAGGTAGCCAGCAGGGCTGCGACCATCTCCATGCAGCGCTCCATGCAGATCCCTACGAGAGTTCCTGGCTGAACCCCAAGGTTCTGCAACCGCGTAGCGAGTTCATCCGCCGTGGTGCAAAGCGAACCATACGATACGCTCTTTTCCAGAAAGGTGACCGCGGTATCGTCTGGCCTTTCCTGCGCCTTCAGCTCGAATAGTTCGTCCACGCGGACGTGCGGGTAATACTTCCCGGTTCCATTCCAGGTGTCAGGATTATTTATTTCAGCAGTGTTAAGAGCATCAGTCATCAGGGCTTACGCGTCTCCGGGCGTAATAGTAGCCTGCGCCCACCACGCCTCCATGTGAAAATTAGGCTTTTGTTGGCCCCTAAGTCTTATTCGATTAAGATTCATTCAGGTTCCGGTTGATAAAGCTTCAAAAGCAGCCCGTTCTCGCGCAGCCATTGCTACCAATTGCACGAAATCTGGCTTTCTTCCTCGACTTCTGCATCTGCAATATGGCTTATCGGCGAACAATCAGACGCCATGAGTCAAACGCATCGGTTTTTTGGGGAACCGTGACGGTGAATTGCGTCGAACATTCTCCAGCACAGCGGTGCTTCCATGCCGCCTTTTGCATCCTAAAATGGCAAGCACAGGCAGGTGCCGTGTAAAGGAGCCGTGATGAAGAGAGCATTGTTTTGGGGAACTATCGTTGCTGGCGCCGTCGCCGCATATCTGATGTACCGTCGTGGAGAATCGATGGGTACCATTGCCGTGCGAACCGTAACCAACCCCCTGGGGTCGCTGGTCTCAGAACTGCAAACCACGTCGGATTGAAGAAACCGTTGCTGAAACACATTCATGAGTAGCCCCATTCTGGTTCACGCCAGCGGCGATCACACCTGCATTCCCGGTCAAACTAACCATCCGTGCTCGGGTGGCTCCCGCGCTTTGCTCCCATCGTTGCGATCAGGTATCATCGCGCCTTCCGGCCTGAATTTATCGAGCAGCACCACAGCCAGGCCGGGCTGAAAAGGGAAGGGTCCAACATGTCAGAAGCGAATTGCGATATCGGTTTAATTGGATTAGCGGTCATGGGCCAAAATCTGGTGTTGAATATGAACGACCACGGCTACAAGGTCGCTGTCTTCAACCGTACCGTCTCCAAGGTGAATGATTTCGTTGCCGATGAAGCCAAGGGAACACAGGTCGTGGGGGCGCACTCGATCGAGGAAATGTGCAAACTGCTGAAGACGCCGCGGCGCGTCATGATCATGGTCAAGGCCGGAGAAGTTGTCGACCAGACCATTGAACAAGTGCTTCCCTATCTGGAAAAGGGCGACATCCTCATCGATGGCGGCAATTCGCTGCACACCGACACCACCCGGCGAACCAGGGATCTTGCCGCCAAAGGCATTCTGTTCATCGGAACGGGCGTTTCCGGCGGCGAAGAGGGTGCGCGCTTCGGCCCGTCGATTATGCCCGGTGGCAATGAAGAAGCGTGGCCCCACGTGAAGGAGATCTTCCAGGCAATCGCCGCAAAAGTTGAGGATGGAACTCCCTGTTGCGACTGGGTCGGAGAGGACGGCGCCGGGCACTACGTGAAGATGGTGCACAACGGCATCGAGTACGGCGACATGCAATTGATCGGCGAGGCGTACCAGTTGTTGAAGGATGGGCTGGGCCTCACCGCCGATGAACTAGCCGAAGTCTTTACCGAGTGGAACAAAGGCGAGCTGGATAGCTTCCTCATCGATATCTCAGCGACCATCTTCGCCAAGAAGGACGACGACGGGCAGCCCATGGTGGACAAGATTCTCGACGCCGCCGGGCAGAAGGGTACCGGCAAGTGGACCGCGATTTCAGCGCTCGATCTGGGGCAGCCGGTCACGCTGATCGGAGAGAGTGTATTTGCCCGCTGCCTGTCGTCGTTGAAGAGCGAGCGCATAGCGGCCGCAAAAGTTTTGAAAGGCCCCCGCAAGCGAAAAGTCTCGACCGATAAGAAGGCGTTTATCGAGGAAGTGCGACTGGCTCTCTACTGTTCCAAGATGGTGAGCTATGCGCAGGGATATATGTTGCTGCGCGCGGCCGAGAAGGATCAGGGTTGGACCTTGAACATGGGCGGTGTGGCGTTGATGTGGCGCGGCGGCTGCATCATTCGCAGCGTTTTCCTGGGAGACATCAAGGCTGCGTTTGACCGCGACCCAAAGCTGCAGAATCTGCTGCTGGACAAGTTCTTCTCCACCGCGATGAACAAGTACCATCCCGCGTGGCGCAGGGCTATCATCTACGGCACCAGAATAGGCGTACCCATGCCCGCGTTCTCAACCGCATTAGCGTTTTATGACGGCTACCGAACAGCGCGCCTGCCCGCGAACCTGTTGCAGGCGCAACGAGACTTCTTCGGCGCGCACACCTACGAACGAGTCGACAAACCGCGCGGCGAATTCTTCCACACCAATTGGACAGGCAGAGGAGGCCGTGTGTCCTCCACCACCTACAACGCCTAACCAACAGCATCGGTGCGCAACGATCGCCTGCGCGCTTGACGGATTTACAGACTGCGGGAAAATGCCAGTCTTGAGAAGAGATCAGCCCTCAGCGGCTAAACAGGCTGCGGAAAAACTCGGTTTTGTATCAGGGCACGACTTTAGTCGGGCCGTAAAGGCACACCAAATATTTGGGCTTTAGCCCCTGCTACGGCGCATTCTGCACAAACCGCTGGTTCGGGGGCGACAGCTAAGCTGAAGGAAAAAGCGTCTCTGTACGAAGGGCACGGGTTCAGCCGTGTCCCCATGAGCCTGCGGCTCACCCAAGGTGATGAAAACCACTTGGATTCGCCCATAATGATTCTAAGGGGCTTAGAGGTGGTTTTCGACTGTGCCGTAACAATAGTCAACGACGACGGCTTTAGCCGCTGAGGTCGCTGAGGTACGTTTTTCCCAATCGTGTCGCAGTTCTGAGTCGAGGCTGCAGAAACTTTTTCTGTGGCCTGCCTCAATGCGGAGCGCTAGCTGCCGGCGTACTCTGTTGCGGCTGTTGTTGCCCATTAGCCGGCGCATTATTAGGTTGCCCCGTATTGTTCGTTACGTCCTGCCCTTCAAAAATCAGCTTGACGGTAGAACGAAACTGTTTGTAGTCGGTATACCGCACGATCTGCCGAATGTGCACATCCTGGCTCATGTACCCGCTCCCGCCCGAAAAATGCAGTTCCGCATCGGCCTTGGTATACACAGGAAACCAATACTTGCCATCCACCTGTTCACGGTAAGTGGTAAATGGCGGTGACAAATCCTCATGTCCCTTGCGCATATCGTCAGGAACGTTCTTGGCGCTTGTGATCACAATTTGCAGATCCTTTTGGTCCACCCAGATGCGTCCCTTCAGGTAGCGCTTTCCCTTCTCCATAACCTTCGGCGCCACATCAAAAACGTAGCAATCTACCTCGTCCACCTTCTGCCGCCCTACGTAGGTCAGGTTGTACTGCCCGACATCCTCCGTGGTCAAAACGAAGGGCAAGCGCTGCTCAATATCAGAAACATCCGCCGGGCTCATTTGAATGCGTTCCAGCGTGTTCGCCGGCGCGAAGGTCACATGCTCTGATTTGCGCCCATTGCTGTCGAACGTAATCTGCACCACCTGGCGATACTCGCCATCGACTCTGTTGTCATCATTGATGGTCTGTATACGTACGTCACGCTGGTAGGTGTAATTGTCCAGGGCGTGCCGGAACTCACTTTCCTTGGCCGCAAACTGCTGGACGATCTTATCCGGCGGTATCACCGGAGCGCTGGTATCAATCGGCCCAAAGCCCTGGTCCGGCTGGTCTTTCGACTGGGCCAGCAAAGGTAAACCTGGAATGGGTACAAGCGCCAATAAAATCAGCAACTTCGCTAAACCCCTACCCATGGTTTTGTCTCCCATTTCGTCCCCCCGCCCTAAGGCCATTATGCACCTTGCCACCGCTGTCTATGAATAGACGCAAGCGGCCCCCCACTCGGCTACGGCTGATCCGTCCCCTCGCCCAGAACCACGCGCAGCCGCCCCTGAGCGGCCTCCAACCGTTTCATCGCCAACTCGCGCGTGATGCCCAGCTTCTGCATCACGATCGCCACCCGCACGGTTCCGGCCTGCGCCAGCAATGCGCCGGCTCGCTCCTCGTCCACTCCGGTAGCCGCGGCGATGATCCGTGTCGCCCGATCCTTCAGCTTCACGTTAGTCGGTTGCACATTCACCATCAGGTTGCCGTACACCATGCCGATGCGAATCATCGCCCCGGTGCTCAACATATTCAGCACCAGTTTGGTGGCGGTGCCGGCGCGCAGACGCGTGGAACCGGTAATCACCTCGGGCCCGACCGCAGGCGTAATAGCGATCTGCGCCCGGCGCTCCACTTCCGAGCCTGGTACGCAACTCAGCCCTACGGTGAGCGCCCCCAGGTGGTTGGCATAGGCGATGCCACCCAGCACATAGGGGGTGCGTCCGCTGGCGGCGATTCCCACCAGCGTATCCCCGCCCGTTAAACCGGCCGCCTTCAAGTCCTCGACCCCCTGCTCGGCGTCGTCTTCCGCGCCTTCGATGGAATGCCGCAGGGCATAGTCGCCGCCGGCAATCAGGCCCACCACCAGGCTCGGATCTACATTGAAGGTCGGCGGGCACTCCGAGGCATCCAGCACGCCGAGCCTTCCTGAGGTGCCGGCCCCGGTATAGAAAAGCCGGCCACCCTTTTCCATGCGCTCTGCTATGCCGTCGACGGCCTGGGCGATCCGGTCCAGCTCAGCGTGCACCGCATCCGCCACTCCGCGGTCGGCTGCATTGATCAGCTCCAGCATTTCCCGCGTCGGGAGCTGGTCGATTCGCGCCGTGCCAGGATGGCGGGTTTCCGTTAACAAGTGCTCAAACTTCATCATTAGCCAACCATAGCAAAGTCTTTTGGGCATCCCGCTTTCGCCGGAAAATCATCTTGGAGGTGCTACCCTGTGCCCCAAGGCTCGTGAATCGGAGAAGCTATTGGACACTGTCTCTCAAACCACGCCGGCTTTGCCCCGCCACCCGCGCCTACCCCAGATTCTCGAACAAAACTGGCAGGCAGAAATGACCGGCTATTACACCTATCGCGCGCTCGCCGAGAGAGAGCCGGAGCCGGGCCGCAAGCAGGCCCTGGAAAACATGGCTGACGCGGAAAAGGAACATGCCGCACTGTGGGCAGGCCGATTGAGGGAGCTGAAGGAGCCTGAACCGGTCTACCGGGGCAAGCCGGCCGGCGATGCTGACAGCCTCAAGAACCGCGTCGGGGGTGACGATCTGGCTCTGCGTCGCCTGGAAATCGATGAAAGCCGCGATGTCGCCAAATACAGCCAGCAGCTGAAAGCGCTCGGCGATGCGCCCAGTGTAGCCATCCTTGAGCGGGTGATCGAAGACGAGCAGGAACACTATCGCGAGCTCAGCAAACTCATCCGCCGCTATCCACCTCGCGCCGGTGCTCCTGTACCGGGGCTCGATCCAAAAACGCTCCTGCAACAGCTGCTGGCAAAACGTAACCAGGGCCGCTCTCACACTGCCGGATGGATCGGAGACGCCATTTACGGGGTCAACGACGGGCTGGGGTCGATCTTCGGCATCGTCTCAGGAGTTTCCGGCGCCACCCTGGGCAACAGCAAGTACGTCCTGCTCTCCGGCATTGCCGGCATGATCGCCAGCGCGCTCTCCATGGGTTCCGGCGCCTACCTCGCCGCCAAGAGCGAGCGCGAGATCTACGAAGCGGAGCTCGCGCGCGAGCGGGAAGCCATTGCTATGAATGGTGCCGAAGCCCGCGAACTACTTTCCCTCTACTTCCAGGTCAAAGGCCTTCCCGAGCAGGACGCTGACCACATGGTCGAGCACATCGCGAGCGACCCGGACCAGATGCTCCGTGCCCTCGCGGCCGAGCGACTCAACTCTACCGAGGAAGCTCTCAGCAAGCCGCTTACTTCCGCCATCTCCGGTGCGCTCTCAACAGCCGCCGGAGCATTTATCCCGATCGTGCCCTTCTTCTTCCTCACCGGTTACAGCGCCGTCATCATTTCGGCCGTAGTTTCGCTGTTGGCCCATTTTGCCGTAGGCGCGGCCAAGTCCCTGGTCACCGTGCGTTCCTGGTGGAGCAGCGGTTTCGAGATGACGCTGGTAGGAGCCGTGGAAGGCGTAGTCACCTACGTCATCGGCCTGGGCCTCGGCCATCTAGGCGCCTAACCCTCCATCCCAGCCCAATCGAAGGGAGTAAGCAGAACGGAGTAAGCGAAGGGAGTAACCGAAGGGTGCCCCAGGTCTCGCGTTTGAGACCTGGGATCCGCGCAACCAATGCCGACGGGAAACCCCACCCTC
>Ga0302325_10020592_pt1 | contig 13825 bp, 10 predicted proteins | sample Palsa_T0_2_FD_201948 | JGI IMG/M metagenome (GOLD analysis project Ga0302325, IMG submission 201948) | Peat permafrost microbial communities from Stordalen Mire near Abisko, Sweden - Palsa_T0_2 | ecosystem: Environmental > Terrestrial > Soil > Palsa > Peat permafrost | place: Sweden: Abisko... | reverse complement strand
GATGAGTACATAGCCCGCGGCGATCACAGCATCACGGCCAACGACAAACTCGTGGGACGCTATTACTACGATCGATTCTTCAATGTAGGAACGTACGGCGGCAACCTGTTGGCGTACGGGCAAGGTTCCACCATCAGTTCCCACAATGCGGTGATTCAGGAGCTACATATTTTTTCGCCGACCCTGCTGAATGACTTTCGCTTCGGCTTCACGCGGCTTGTTTCCATCAGACAACCCCCTGCGGGCACGCCTACCGTGGCAAGCTTCGGCGTACCGATCTTTCAACCGCCCATTCCCGCGATTCAAGGCATTTCCATCACAGGCTACTTTTCGACGGGAGCCAATCCCACCGCCAAATTTCCCCGCACGGGCTTCTCCTGGCTCGACGATGTGCGGTGGACTCGTGGCCGCCACAGCTTCAGCTTCGGCGGCAGCTACGAGCGGGACCAGTTGAATATCGTGAACGTTCTGGGCGAGCCTGGGACATTTACGTTTTCCGGGGACACTACAGGCTCCGCACTCGCCGATTTTATGCTGGGCCAGCTGCGTACTTTCAGTCAGGCCATGGGTCAACATGTGAAGAACCGCAATTTCTACGCGAACGGGTATGGTCAGGACTCGTTCCGGGCCACCAGCCGGCTTACCCTAACCTACGGAGTGCGATATGACCCATCGCACGTGTGGAACGATCTTTACCATCAGAATCAGGTGTTCTATCCAGCAAACTATGCTGCGGGAGTACGATCCAGCGTGTTTCCGAATGCCCCGCCGGGATTGATGTTCTCCGGTGACCAGGGCGTGCCTATTGACGGCACGACTGGCGACTATCGTAATGTTGCTCCCCGCGTCGGCTTTGCCTACGACGCACATGGAAACGGCTCGACCAGCGTTCGCGGTGGGTTTGGCATTTTCTACGATTCACGCCTTCCCGCCCTCTGGAACAATCGCGAACTAGGCGCCGCTCCTTATAGTGCCTCGGTTGCTCTGACAACCCCGCAGGGACCTTTCAGCAATCCATACTTAAACGTGCCCGACCCATTTCCCGCCCCTTTTCCTGCTCCCATGAACTCACAATTTGTTTTGCCCGTCCAGGTGTACAGCTGGCAGGCGCATAACAAACTGGTTACCGCCCGGAACTACGGCGTGAACCTCACGATTGAACAGAATCTTGGCCATGGTTTTCTGGCGCGCATGGCCTATGTAGGTTCACGGGGCAGCCACATCACTGTAACCGTCGATCAAAATCCAGCGGTGAACATACCGGGAAGCACACTCACCACCAACCAGCGCCGTCCCTATCAGAACTTTTCGAACATCTATACCGACAGCCAATCCGGAAATTCCTGGTATCACTCTGGCCAGTTCAGTATTTTGAGGCCATTTACGCATGGATTCACAATTTCGGCGAATTACACCTGGTCCAAGAGCATCGATAATCTACCTTTCGACACCGACGCTGCTACGTTCGGCACCAGCGGCTACTATACTCTTCCGCTGAATTTCCCGAACTTCAAACGTTATGACGAGGGATCCTCCGATTTCGATCACCGGCACGTTTTTGTGGCCTCCTACGTCTGGCAGTTGCCTGCACTCACCAACATGAACTCCTTCGCACGCGGGGCATTCGGAAGCTGGCAGCTCACCGGCATTGCGACCATCGAGTCCGGCCAACCTTTGACGCTCTATGCCGGAGTGGATGAGTCGCACACCGGCATCGGTTCCGATCGGGCCCAGTATGCAGTGGGGACCCCCGCCTATAACAAAAAATCCAATTGTGGAACCGTAACCGTATCCTGCCTCACGTGGTTAAACGCCTCGGCATTCTCGCTTCCAGCGATTGGGAACTTCGGAAACGTGGGCAAGGGAGAGTTCTTCGGTCCGGGCTTCTTTAATTGGGACATGGGGATTTTCAAGAACTTCCCCATTAGGGAGAGTCTTTCGGTAGAAGTCCGGGGTGAATACTTCAACACGTTCAATCACACGAACTTCCAGGTGAGTAATACGGGTACATCGACCAACAATCCGGTCACCACGGTGAGCGGTGCGGGATTCGGTCATATTCTCGCTGCCAACGATCCACGCATTCTTCAACTCGCAGTCAAGGTTCTGTTTTGAGGTTGAAGAGCGAGATTTTTTTTCTGAAGGGTGCGTGAGAACACAGACACTTCAAGGCGTACATATCCCCTGCAACCTCGACGGGTTAAAACATTTCCAGGAAAGGTCCGCTGAACTGCAGGTCCCTCGACTGCGCTCGGGATGACAAGGGGAAGGCTGTGTTTCCATCTAGGATCGGCTGGTGGGATCGAGAGAAATGCAGGTCCCCCGACTTGCTCCTAATGAACAAACCGGAGGCGCGTGTTCCCTTAATTTTTATTCGCTACCTCAGCTTCGCACCCACATCTCGCGCAAAAGACGCGCGAGATATGGGGCACCCCCTATTTCTTCGCCCGCAAAGGGTGGTGGGATGAGAGAAATGCAGGTCCCTCGACTTGCTCCTAATGAACAAACCGGAGGCCCCTATCTCTTTGCCCGCAAAGGGTGGTGGAGTGGAGAGATCTGCAGTCAATATTGCAAGGCGCCTTGGTCGGGAATGCGGACACGATAAACCGACGTACGGGCCGTGACGTAGAGGGTGCGTAGATCGCGGTCACCGAATGCGCAGTTCGCGGGTGTCTCCGGGAACTCAATCATCTTTACGAATTTTCCATCAGGCGTGTATATTGCAATTCCGCGGCAGGCAATGTACAAGTTTCCGTTCGCTGCAACACGCAATCCGTCTGGTCCACCATCGATTCCCTCGATGAAGACCCGCTCCCCCGAGGCATTTCCCTGAGCGTCGAGATCGTACGCCATAATCTTTCGCTGCTGCGTGTCGGCCACATAGAGCGTTTTTCCGTCAGGCGTGAGGGCAACTCCGTTGGGGCGAGTCATCTTGGCGATCAACGAAACCTTTCCGTCGGGAGTGACGTGAAACAGGCCATTGAACCCGAGTTCTTTCGGATCCAAAACGGCATCGGCCGCGGGATCAGAGAAATACACCTGACCATCACGCCGCACCACCACATCATTGGGCGAGTTCAAACGCTTGCCCTCGTACTCTGCGGCAACCACAGTGACGGAGCCATCTTTCTCCATGCGCACGACGCGATGCCCATCCCGTTCGCAACTGTAGAGACGCCCTTGCACATCCATGGAGTTTCCGTTCGCCGCATTGGTGTAATCCCGGTAGATCGAGGGTTGGTTGGCCGAGGACATTTTCATGATGCGCGAGTTGTAGATATCGCTGAAAACCAGGTATCCCTGCTTGACCCAAACGGGACCTTCGACAAATGCGAAGCCGCCGCCGAAACGGGCCACTCCCGAGCCGGGCGCCGGGTCAGGCGGCGGCGGTCCTTCCACTTGCAAATCAAGACGCCACTTCCAGACACCACCCGCATTTAAATGCACCGCTCCCTTGCCGGTGTTAAGGGAATTCTGCACGCCGAACCAGGGCTCGGGGCAAAAATATCCCACCTTAGGCCCGCCGTAAGCATTGAAACGGATCAACGGTTCCGGCAGGCTTGAGCTGGCGGTCTGTGTCAGGCGAAGGGTCATTCCCTGCGGGTCCACCAAACGGGCGAACGGCTGGCTTCGATATCCCGCGAGCGGGATAGCGACGTGTGCATCGAAGTCGCCCAGACGCTCTGGAGTCGCAAACGAACGTGACTTTTGCTCCCCGCTTAGTACGCCCGTGGAGTTGCGCAACAGTTGGATCGTGTTGTGGGTCTCGAACGTCATGCTGTTTGGGTCGGTGCCTTGCAGGAACGGGATCCTGAAGGCGATGTGGTTCCCGATGGAGAAGGGCATTTCTTCACTATTTGAGGAATCTGATTTGACCACGTAGTCGATCGTGACGTGACCACCGCTGACTTCAAAGGTGGCGTCCAGGTGAAAAGCAAACGGGTAATACTGCCGTGTTTCTGCAGAGTCAACCAATTCCACCGTCACTCGGGCGCCCCGGTTGTCTGCAGAACGAGAAATCTCTTTCCAGGGAAAATTTCGGACGAAACCATGGCACGGCATAGGGTAGCTCTTACCGGCCACCGGATAGGTTCCATCGCCGCAGCTTGTCTTGGGAAGCGTGCCTACGGGATATTGCGCTCCTACCGCCGGCCACAGTAGTGGTCCTTTGCCTTTGAAGCCGGGCCCGGGAGAATAATCGCGAGCATGGTAAAGCATCTCGACCCAATGGTCTTTGAACCGGACCCGATAGCTACTGAGTTCGCCCCCCTGTGAAGGAGCGACCGCTGCTTCCACGTTGGCGACGCTGTCGCGGAGCACGACGACTCTTGGCGAGCCGGGACCTGCCGCATCTTCGTCTGCAATCGTGTAGCGGTTCTGAGAGAAAGCCAGTGGGGTTGCGAGACAAAGGGTCACCATGCCCGCGAAGCGGGCCGTTCTCATCTTCATTTGGACGCCACCTTTTGCGGCTCAAAGAGAGCAAAGCTAAAAACGTCGGAAGCGGAGGCAATGCACACGTATTGCGTTCCGGCTACGAGATACGTCATGGGTTGGGCATTGATCCGCTGGCCGGTATTGAAGTGCCAGACAGGGGCGCCGGTGTTCGCATTCAAGGCAACGAATTCGCCATTGATTTCGCCGGAGAAAATGACGCCGCCGGCGGTGGAAAGCAATCCTCCACCCAGACTGGTCGAGTCAATGCGCTCCTGTTCCCAAACCTGCTTGCCGGTGGTCAGATTGAGCGCCCGCACGTATACCCTCCAGATCTCACCCGTTAGCAGGACATCACCCCCCGCGCGATATTGAAATCCGCCGGGACGGAAGGTTTCGGTGTTCTTGGTTGCCATGCCACAACCCTCAAGCGCAACAAAGTAGAAGAGGCCGGTCTGCGGATTGTAGGCTGGAGACATCCAATTGGTAGCTCCGGTCGACGACGGACAGATCTTTGTTCCCGTCAAACTGGGCTCACTATTGAGGACGCGAAGCGGGCGGCCCTCCACCGTGAACCCCGAGGCCCAGTTCACGTTAGTTGCCAACTGGGTAGCATGGAGGAACTGCCCGGTGGTGCGGTCTAAGACATAATAGAATCCGTTGCGATCCGCCTGCACCAGGAGCTTACGCATCTTCCCCTCATAGGGTGCGTCCACCAATACAGGTATTTCAGCTCCGTCCCAATCCATCGTGTCGTGGGGCGTAAATTGGTAGTGCCATTTCAGCCTTCCGGTATCAAGATCGATAGCGACAACGGAGTTAGTATAGAGGTTATCGCCCTTGCGCACATCGCCGTTGAAATCGGGAGAAGGATTGCCGAGCGCCCAATAGAGAAGGTTCAAATCCGGATCGTAGCTGCCGGTCAGCCAGGTGGCCCCGCCCGCATGCTTCCAGGAGTCACCAGCCCAGGTTTCTGAGCCAGGTTCGCCCGGCTTCGGTATGGAGTGAAAGCGCCATAGCAGTTGCCCGGTCCTTGCGTCATAAGCGTCTAGAAAACCGTTGAGCCCGTGGTCGCCGGGGGCGATTCCGACGATCACTTTGCCATTCACCACGAGGGGCGCCGCGGGAGAAGTGTAGCCTTCATTTGTATCCGCAATCTTGATTTGCCAGAGAACGTTTCCATTCAAGGCGTTCAGAGTAATCAGGAAATCGTCGGTCGTCGTGAAGTAGACCTTGTCTTCAAAGATTGCCGCGCCGCGATTGGGACCTTCGCGAACCTTTTTGCTGGTGAGGACGTGTTGATATTCCCAGATCAATCGCCCGCTGCGACCGTCGAGAGCATAGATGGCGTTTGGCTGGGTAAGATACATCACGCCATTCGCAACGATGGGCACACTCTCAAGGTTATTGGCGCCGGGCACGTGGTATACCCATCTCCCCACCAGGGAGCCAACGTTCGAGAGCTTGATCTGATCTAGTTCGCTGTGGCGCTGGCTGTTGTAACTGCCGTTGTAGTGAAGCCAATTCGTGCCCGGAGGTTGCCCCAACTGCCGGCCGGTTACTTGGGCAGAGATTGATGATGCAAACACGAGTGCGGCACCCAGGAGTGCGATTTTCGTCGCGAGGTTATGGAATACTTCCATATTCCGTTCCAGAATCCTTGGCCGGTGAACTGACCTTTGGAGAGATTCGCAGATGTTCCGATCGCAGGAAGCAGACGCCTCCTATCACACTCATGAGACTCAAGACTGTAATATGAGACGCCGTGTTTGTATACATGACGGCGGAAACGAGTGTCAAGACTCCGCCTGCTGCCATCTACGACGTGGGCGCCAAACCGGCCAAGATTTCCGCGGAAAATGCCTGGCCACCGGAGGGGCTCGACTGGTCGACGCTTTGGCTCGATGCGGCGTCCGGCAGGCTGCTTGACGCCCCCGCGGAGCAGGCGGCATCGGCTAGCTTTGCCATACGCCGAGGCGCACCCGCTTTTTTGTGGACCTTTGCGGAAGAAGCGGACATCGTCGGTCCCATGGCGCTGCGCATCGGGACCTCGATGAGCACCTGTCTACCCCTGGGCAGCCGGTGCATACGCATCTGCACGCCAACTTCTCCACCCTGGCGAGATCCTTCCGGTCGACCTTGCGCTGAGTTCCCATGCGACACGATTCCGGAAAGGCGACGTTCTGCGTCTCGAGATGCGCGGGCGGTGGCATTATCCCAGGAACCCCTTCTGGGGAACTTTCCCATTCGCCTACAGGCGGAACCGGAAAGGAACATGCGTCGTCCACACGGGCGGTTCCTTTGACGGCGGGTTGCTGTTCAGCCACCGTAACAGTATCGTATAGGTTCTAGACTGCAGCGGCTGTGTGAACGACAGTAATCTGCGCGAAGCGTTTGCCGCCAAAAGGCCCGGCGCACTACCCGTTATGAGGTAATTGCGACCACATTATCGACTTAAGGCTCTCGGCTTCAGGCACCTTTATGGCTACCTGGTGGGGATGCTCGCGCAACCAGAACAATATCAGCCAGGCAATCGCGAGCAAGCCTAGCCCGAGCGAGCAGAGGAATGGAAGAAACAGCAACTCGCTGCATAGGAGGATTGCTAGCGTCTGGAGTAACTTGCAAAGAAAGCTTGACAATCTCATTTTCAGCCTCTCGACACATTGTGCCGCTATATGAGTGTCGAAGAGATATACGAGGCTGTCATCCCACGATAGGGTGGTCGCACGGGGCTCCGTTCAGGCGATGTGTCCGCCCTTGGTTGCGATCATGACGGCAAAGTGCTCCGCATCCCTTGAGCACGTAGCCCATGGCGGCCACCTTCAGAGCGCGCAAGGCCTGGACGTCGCCGGAGTAAGTCGTCAGCATGGCGATGCGCGCGTTAGGGAACTCCTCGCGAATGAGCCGTGTAGCCTCGATACCGTTCATTTCAGGCAGGCGCAGGTCCATTAGGGTGACGTCTGGTAGACGTATGCTCTTGGCTCGCTCATCTGGAAGGTTGGTGCTTCCGCAAGCCTCGACCACCGTTGGCAAACTTTATAAGCTTGGCTCCGATTATGGGTTTTCGGGCCACCCTATCTGGGTGGCAAGCGGTGGCCCTTTCGGGTGAAGATGGGAGCGCAGCTTCCAAGACTGAACCATGAGAAGACATATCCACGAAAGGCCCGCGGAACTGCAGATGCGGCCAACCGGGAACTGTCCGGTTTTGCACATCTTCCCTGAATCTTCTCTCCCACCTCAGCTTCGCACCCACATCTCGCACAAAGAACGTGCGAGATACCCCGAATTTCCTGTACGCTGCACTGGATAGGGCTGCGTTTGTCATCCCGGCCGGAGCGAAGCGTAGTGGAGGGATGTGGCAACCCTGGTAGCCGGTTTCGGATGTTTGCCTTGACACTGTGGCCAGCCTGCATTCAAGATAATTCACAAAGTGATTCTGCAGAACTTCCGCGAAAACCCGATTCGGACGTTCCCCGGTTTGCCCACAGAAACAGTTCGTCATCATTGTGAGTTAAGTCAGCGTTCGCGCAGAGCTTTATCGCAAGTAGGCCCTCGGCCCCCGTCGACAGCATTTCTCATTTAGAGGGAACGTATGCATTGCATTGCGCCTCGCCGCCTCTTTTCCGTCGCCAAGTGCATTTTTTGGTCCAAAACATCGGCTCTCTTGCTGGCCGCGCTATGGAGTTGTTCGCTGTGCGAGCCTGCCCTGCAGGCGCAGATCACCACGGCCGATGTGTTAGGCACCGTCAGCGACACCAGTGGCGCGGTTATCCCCGGGGCCACGGTTACGCTGCTGAACCTGGACACACAGGAGAAGCGTACCGCGGTCGCCAATGACGCGGGCGAATTTGTTTTTAACCTGCTCAAGCCCAATCGGTACTCACTCACCGTGTCGGTTGCGAAAGGGGGCTTTCAGACATTCGTGATTCCTTCGTTTGCGTTGTCTGCCGGCGACCGGGCGCGCGAGGATGCTCATCTCGTGGTCGGCTCCGAGGCCCAGGTGGTTCAGGTACAGGCGCAGGAACCGGCGCTACAAACCGACAGCTCCGTGTTGGGCAGCATCGTCACTGACAAGGCGACGCAAGACTTGCCGCTGAATGGCCGCAACTACATCAACCTGGTGCAAATAGCGCCCGGTGCTACGAAGGGAGTCAACAACGGGCTGTCCAGCGGCAACCGGCCCGACGATCGCCGCCAAACGTCCTCCATCTCCATTAACTCTCAATCCGACGCTATCAACGATCAGATGATCGATGGCATGGACAATAATGAGCGCGTGATCGGCACCATCGGGGTGCGGCCGTCGGTTGATGCGATCCAGGAAGTAAGGATCCAAAGCAACGCGTACACAGCTGAGGTTGGCCGCTCCGCGGGTGCGATTGTGGATGTCATCACCAAGTCGGGCACTAATCAATTCCACGGAAGCGCGTATGAGTTCCTCCGCAACACGGCGCTCAACGCCAACGCTTATGCTTTTGGGGCAGTCATCCCCAAGCCGGCATGGCACCAGAACCAGTTCGGCGGCAGCATTGGCGGGCCGATCAAGAAGGACAAGACATTCTTCTTCGGCGACTACGAAGGGCTGCGCATCGTCAAGGGCCTGAACCCGTCGCTGACGACGGTGCCCACCGTGTATGAGCGCAACAGCCTCACGACAGGAGTGGCGGACTTCACCGACAACCCCGCCATCAACCTCAAGGTCCCCGCGGCTCAGTTCGACAAGGTGGGACTGGCATACCTCAATTTGTACCCTCTGCCGACGGGGCCTGGTCTCGCTAATAATTTCGTTTCCGCCCCGACCCAAACCCAGTACAGCACGACGTATGATGCCCGCGTCGATCACCACTTCAGCGACAGCAACCTCTTTTTTGCCCGCTATACCTACAATGCCGTATCCACCTTCATTCCCGGCCTGTTCCCCACGGTTCAGGAGGCGGGTGTCACGATCTCTCCTGGCGGCAATTCAGGCTCTTACCCTGGTCAGGCACAGGACAATGCCCAACAGGCTCAGCTGAACTTTGTTCATACCTTCTCTCCCAGCCTCGTTCTGGAATTGCAGGCGGGCTACACGCTGTTGAACAACGCGCAGCCTCCACTCAACTATGGTGTGAACGTCAATGCGGCCTTCGGGCAGCCCAACATCAACATCAGCCTCAAAGATTCCGGGCTTGCGCCGGTTACCATCTCGGGCGCGGGCAATAATCTAGGGCAAACCACTCCGATCCACTATCTCGAGAACACCTATCAATACAACGGAACCCTCACCTGGACGCGAGGCAAGCACAATATCAAAATGGGCGGAGGCTTGATCCGGCGGCAAGTTACCGTGGTTAACATCGATCAGGGCAAGGGCGCCTGGACATTCAGCAATTTCGCCACCCTGCTCTCCCAATACGTTCCTGGTACTTCCTTTGTCGGGTACTCCAGCGTGTCCCGGCAAAATATCCTTACTCTTCCCCACTACCGCACCTGGGAGCCTCATGGTTTTGTGCAAGACGACTGGCGGGTGATGCCAAAACTGACGCTCAACCTCGGCATACGGTATGACTACTTCAGCCCATTCTCCGAGGTAAGGAACCAGCTATCCAACTTCGATTCAGGCACGGGAACGATCGCGGTGGCCAATGTGGGCGGAGTCAATGCCCACGCTGGTATTCAACCCAATTATGACAATATCGCTCCCCGCGTCGGTTTCGCATACAGCATCAACCCGACTACGGTGCTGCGTGGCGGCTTCGGCTTCAGCTACGCTCCGGAGAACATGACCTCCGGTTCCGCGGTTGTGAACCAGCCCTTTGTCGCTACCTTTGGTTCCTGTACGCCCACCGTGTGCACAGGCTACGGTACGGCCTACCAACAGTTCGCCGAAGGCGTTCCGGCGCCGGTGCCGTCGAGCGCCACCAACCCGACGGGCGGCATCATCGCCGCGGAGAACCCGCATTTCAAGTCAACCTACATTGAGCAATTCAACCTGACACTCGAGAAGGATTTCTCGGGAAATGTCTTTAGCCTCTCGTATGTAGGCTCCCTTGGCCGCCGGTTGGCGTACTACGTTCCGGACTTCAATGCGCTGGCGCCCAATACCCAATTCCAGGTTTCGGGCTTCAATTACAACACGCTGCGGCCTTACTACTCGGAATCCCCCGGAGTGACTACCATTCCGTATTGGACCAGTTCGGGTGCCTCTACCTACGACGCCTTGCAAGCGGTCGTGGAGAGGCGCCTGCGTAATAATCTGGACTTCCAGGCCAACTACACCTTTGCCCACGCATTGGACGATTCAGAAAACCTCAGCAACGATGGCGCTGATGGTTTTGCTTCCGTTCCGTCCCGAATTCGTACCCTGGATTACGGCAACGCCAATCTTGATGTGCGCAACCGGATGGCCTTTACCACCAACTATGCTCTGCCCTTCGGCGCGAACTTGACCGGGGTCAAGGGGATCCTCGGCAAGGGGTGGCAGACGAACGGACTGTATGCCTATACCACGGGGGTTCCGTTCTCCGTCACCAACGCGTCGAACCGCAGCGGAACCAGGCCGGGAACGTCCAACAGCGACCGTTCGAATCAGATCGCCAGCCCTTACCTGGCCAACAAAGGTGTGCATGAATGGTTCAACATCAATTCCTTTGTCGCACAACCCTTCGGCCAGGTAGGAACGGAACGCCGTAACCAAATCTACGGGCCTTCGTTCCAGCATCTCGACCTTTCTTTGTTTAAGACTTTTGCCATTACCGAACGATTCAACTTCCAGTTCCGCACCGAGGCATACAACGTTGCCAACACAACCGGGTTTACCAATCCGGCCGGGTCCCTTGGGGCCTCAGGCTTTGGCGCGATCAGCACTACTGCTTTCGCCTACACTCCGCGCGTGATCCAGTTTGCGGGCAAGATTCAGTTCTAGGGGGCGCCCCGGTTGGTTCGGCGGGCGGGTCGATCGGGTTGCGGGTTGCGCAATTTGCCCATATAATTGGGGCAGATTGCCAGAGGCATACGATGACTGGCGAAGTTCGAGCCAAACGGGAACCGTCGATGTTCTATCGCCGCATCGAGGCTAAGCTCGGAGTCACCCAACTGCGCTCTGACCGTGATCTTGCCCGCGTGGTGCAGGAACGTCTCCCCCTCACTTCGGTTGAGTCGCTTTCCCATCACGGAATGAGCGATGAAGAAATCTATAGCCTCATCGTTCCACGCCGGACCCTGGTTCATCGGAAAACCCGCCGAGAACCCCTGACCCAGGATGAATCGGACCGCGCCGTTCGGATTGCTCGTATCGCCTCCCTGGCTGAAGAGGTCTTCGGAGAAGATGCGAAGGCCGCCCGCTGGTTACGCAAGGTGAAGTCTCGTTTCGAAGGGCGCAGTCCGCTGGAGATGCTGCGTTCAGAAGCCGGAGCACGCCTGGTAGAAGAAATGCTTCTGCAACTCGATTACGGGTTTACCGCGTAATTATCGTTCTGTGATCCTGTGGCGAGTGAGCAATTACCCGACTTTGGACGGAGCCGGCGGGCTGTATGTGTCCGGGCGATGGCACACAAAAGGCCAATTCGTCGTGTATTGCACCGTGAACCCTGCCACAGCACTGCTCGAAACACTCGTCCATATGGAGATCGACTCTGAGGACCGCCCTGAGCGTTTCCAGATATTGAGAATCGAAGGGCCGGACTCGGTATCGATCGAAAAGCTTGAAGTCGATTCACTATCTCCGAATTGGGGAGAGGATATGAGCGCCACTCAAGCGATTGGAGACCGCTGGCTCTCCGAAAAACGCTCTTTGCTATTGGAAGTCCCGAGCGTGCTTGTGCCTGAGACATGGAACATACTGGTAAACCCGCAACACGTCGAAATAAGTTTTCTGAAAATTACTACGGTGTATGAGCACGCTTTCGATGCTCGCCTGTTCTAAGTGGCTACACAATGGACGGGGCGCTCTGCTGGGTACTCAATTGCCTTGCCCCGATCGCCGCGCCGATCACACCGGCGTCGACTCCGAACTGCGCAGGCAAGATGGTTACTTCGGAAAAGCCCTTCGCGAATTCGTTGGCGTATTGCTGCACGTGGGTGTAGAAGTAGGGGCCGACCGAGGCGACCCCGCCGCCAATCACGAAAAGCTGCGGATCGAGCAGCTTTTGTACGTCGGCGATGGCCATTCCGAGATAGCGCATGGCGGTGTGTACGACCCGCTCGGCCATCTTGTCATGGGCTTGTGCCAGGCGGAAGACTTCCGCAACCGAGGTCGGCCTGCGGAAGGCAAAGGTGGCATCCCGCTCGATGGCCATGCCGCTGGCAAGGGCTTCCAGCGCGCCGGCAATGCCGCTAGGCGGGAGCGGACCTCCGGGAACGGTTATGGTGTGACCGATCTCTCCCGCAATACCGTGAAAGCCTCGCCACAGTTGCCCATCCACCATGATGCTTGCGCCGATGCCGGTGGAGATCGTAATGAACATGCTGGAGGACGCGTGTTTCGCCGCACCCAAAATACCTTCCGCGAGAGCCGCGGCATTCGCATCATTTTCGAGGGCAACCGGCCGGCCAAGATGCTCGCTCAGGTAAGCCACCACCGGTACATTCTCAAACCCATGAATATTGGGCGCGAACAGTACCTCGGTGCGGGCTCGATTGTGGGTTCCCGGCACCCCTACTCCAACCTCACATACCTCGGGGCTGGATCTCTCGAGCAACTTGATCTCGCGCAGGATGGAGCCCAGGACGCTCCGCCAACCGTCTGTGGGCGTGGGAATCGTGGTCCGTTCCAGGAGCTGCTGATCCTTCAGCACACCGAGTGCGATCTTTGTCGCACCAATGTCCACACCGATCGTGGCTCTCATACGTCTCCTTCGGTCTTACCCCAGGAAGTTAGCCGGCACAAGACGGCGAACTCCCACGTTGTTGCGCGACGGGCTGGCAACAATTTAAGGGATAAACGGGATTGGAAATTGAAGACAGCCTTCTGACATCACGGATGCACGGGCTGGCGGCTTTCTCCGATAGGAAATCTAATAATTCAGTAGGTGAATTATAGTCAGCTTTGCCCGCGAAGTCATGTAAAGTTTCGAGAGCGAGAGAGTTCATGCATTTTGCCTTTGGCGGCATTCATATTGAATGCAGCACCTATTCCCGAATTCGAACCCGGGCCGAGGACTTCAAGGTTCTCTGCGGGGAGGAATTGGCGTCTGCGACACAGTTTGCCTTTCTCCGCTCCTATCCTCATCGCTTTTCTCCTACCCTTTATGCCCGCGCCATTCCTGGCGGCCCGGTGGAACGGTCCGCGTATGACATATTCAAAGACCGATTCCTTGAATCGTTAAAAGAACTCTTGCCGCTCGACGGACTCTACTTGCCGATGCATGGTGCGCTGTACGTTGAGGGAATGCAAGACGCCGAAGGGGATTGGATC
>Ga0302325_10020591_pt1 | contig 13825 bp, 10 predicted proteins | sample Palsa_T0_2_FD_201948 | JGI IMG/M metagenome (GOLD analysis project Ga0302325, IMG submission 201948) | Peat permafrost microbial communities from Stordalen Mire near Abisko, Sweden - Palsa_T0_2 | ecosystem: Environmental > Terrestrial > Soil > Palsa > Peat permafrost | place: Sweden: Abisko... | reverse complement strand
TGGTCGCATCGCCGGCCGACACCGACAAGACGCTGCAAAACGTCAAGGGTTCGGTCACGTATGGCCCCCAGAAGACGCCGACAAGCGCACTGGCGCCCAAGGCCAGTACGACGCTGAACAACAACGACTATGCAGCCACGGGACCCAACTCGCTGGCGACGATTACCCTTCCGGATAGCTCGCAAATCGAGATGGGTTCAAACGCAAGCGTGCAGATGGTTTCCTTCAGCCAGACGGATATCGCGCACGCGAGCTTTGTCGTGGTTGGAAAGATGCGCTTCACAGTCAACCATCCGGCCGGCGCCAAGGCCGACTACAACTTCACCACATCGACCGGGCAGATCGCCGTACGAGGCACCGTCGGCGACATCTTCGCGAACCCGAGCGGCGGCTTGCAAGTGAACGTGTATGCGCTGAGCAATCCGGCGCTGCCCGTGCAAGTCACGTTGGTCAACGGACAAGTCTTCACGCTCGCCGCCGGTCAATCGCTGGTTGCGACGGCCGCTGCCGCCGGCGCGGTGAGCGCTTCGGTGACCGGTGTCTCGCAGTCGATGTTTACGCCGTTCAGCGAACTCGGCGCTCCCGTCAACGCCAGTTCGCTTGGCATCTCGAGCGCGGCGGCTGGCGCTGGCGCAGGCGCAGGCGCGGGGGCCGCGACGGGTGCCATTGCTGCGGGAGCCGCGGGTGCTGTAGCGGTGGGCGCTGCAGTCGTGAGCAATACGGCCGCGTCGCCGTCGCCGTCGCCATCGACAGCGCCGACGCCGACGCAAACCGCGACGCCGACACCGCAGCCAAGCACGACCTCGGTCCCGATCACCGTGACCAGAACCTCACCGTCACCGGTGCGAACGATCCAGCGGCCCGGGGGTTTCCCGACGCCTCCGGCTCACTAAGCAACGCTGCTTCGATACCTGATCCTCGGCGGCGCCCAACTTGCAGTGGGTGCCGCCGCTATTTTTGCCCGTTACGCGCTCGGTGGCGCGGGACCGCTGACGGTCGCCGCACTGCGCTTGTCGCTTGCATCAGCAGTGCTGTTTGGAATCGGCGCGATATTTCGCGAGCGTGCGGCGCCGATCTCGCGTACGCAGCGCACCATTCTCATAGCTGCGGGCGTCGCTCTGGCTCTGCATTTCGCAACCTGGATCGCGTCCCTTGAGTACACGACCGTCGCGATTTCTACGCTGCTGGTTTCGACGTCCCCGCTGTGGACTACACTGTATGACGCGGTCGCTCGCGGGCGCCGCTTTCCGCTGGTCGTTCCACTTGCATTTATTAGCGGCATCGCCGGGCTTGCGCTAGTGACCAGCTCGAACCACAGCCTCCCGCCGCATCCCGGTCATGCCGCGCTTGGAGCGGCACTAGCGCTAAGCGGGAGCGCCGCGTTTGCGGCGTATCTGCTGCTCGTGCGCGACGTGCGTTCAGAGTTGAGCACGCGCGCGATCGTCACGACGACGTATACGACGGCGGCGATCGTCCTTGTCGTCGCGGCCCTCGTCGCACATCAGCCGCCGCCCGGCTTGAATAGCTACGCGGCGTGGGGTGGGATCGTCGCGATGGCGCTGGTCTCGCAGCTGCTGGGTCACACCGGCATAAACGCGGCGTTGCGCTGGTTCTCGCCGACGGCCGTCTCGTTCTCGACGCTCCTGGAACCGGTGATCGCGGCCGTGTTGGCGCTTGTGCTGTTTGGCGAGACCCTCTCCGGCGCCGCCGTCGCCGGCGCGCTGCTCTTACTTGGCTCGATCGGGGCCATTCTTTGGATCGCACCGGACTGACAATCGGATCGGTCCAATAGCAAGGGATTCATTGTACGCGCGGAATGGGGTCGCTCATGAGAAACGATCCGGATCCGCAAGAGACCCAAGAGTGGCTCGAATCGATGCGCGCACTTGTCGCCGTCGAGGGCCCGGATCGCGCGCGCGATTTACTCGAAGAACTTGTCGATGAGGCGCAACGCGGCGGAGCTCACATTTCGCTTGGCTTCGAAACGCCGTACCTCAATACGATTCCGCGCGATAAGCAACCGGCGATGCCCGGAGATCGCGAATTAGAGGCGCGACTTCGCCACTACGTGCGCTGGAACGCGATGGCGACCGTCGTGCGCGCGAACAAGGAAAGCTCCGAACTTGGTGGACACGTCGCAACCTTCGCGTCCGCGGCGACACTGTACGACGTCGGACAAAATCATTTCTTCCGCGCGCCCTCAGACGATTTCGGCGGCGATCTCGTCTTTTTCCAAGGCCACAGTTCGCCCGGCATTTACGCGCGCGCGTTTCTCGAAGGGCGCATCGACGAAGAGCAACTCGAAAACTTCCGCCAAGAAGTCGACGGCAAAGGCATCTCCTCGTATCCGCACCCGTGGCTCATGCCGGAATTTTGGCAATTTCCAACGGTCTCGATGGGTTTGGGACCGATCATGTCGATCTATCAAGCGCACTTCATGCGCTACGTGCACGATCGCGGCTTTCGCGACACGACCGGGCGAAAGGTGTGGGCGTTCGTCGGAGACGGCGAGACCGACGAACCCGAAACGCTCGGCGCGATCTCGCTCGCCGGGCGCGAGAAGCTCGACAACCTCATTTGGGTGATCAACGCCAATCTGCAGCGCCTCGACGGTCCGGTGCGTGGCAACGGCAAGATCATTCAGGAACTCGAGCGTGTTTTCAAGGGCGCGGGCTGGAACGTCATCAAGGTCATTTGGGGCAGCGGATGGGACGAACTGCTCGAGAACGACAAGAGCGGGCGGCTCGTGCAATTGATGAACGAAACGGTCGACGGCGATTATCAAACGTATAAATCACGCAACGGAAAATACGTGCGCGACGAATTCTTCGGCCGTTATCCCGAGACAGCGGCCTTGGTGGCGGAGTGGAGCGACGATCGCGTCTGGGCGTTGATGCGCGGTGGCCACGATCCGCTCAAAGTCTACGCCGCCTACAAAGCAGCCGTCGAACACACCGGCGAGCCGACCGTGATCATCGCCAAGACCGTCAAAGGCTACGGGATGGGCGAAGCGGGCGAAGGACTGAACATCGCGCATCAGGCTAAAAAGATGGACATGGAAGACATCCGCGCTTTTCGCGATCGCTTCCAGGTACCGATCGCCGATGAAGACATCCCGAAGATTCCCTTTTACCGGCCGCCCGCGGACAGCGCGGAAATGCGCTATCTCATGGAGCGCATGAAGGCGCAGGGTCCGCTACCGCAGCGCCGACGCAAATCAGAGACGCTGGCCGTGCCCGAACTCGCCGCGTTCGATGGGCAGTTGCAGAGCACGGGCGATCGCGAAATTTCGACGACGATGGCCTTCGTGCGTGTCCTCAACACCATTACGCGCGACGCGACGATCGGCTCGCGCGTCGTGCCGATCGTCGCCGACGAGTCGCGCACGTTCGGCATGGAAGGCATGTTCCGTCAGCTCGGCATCTACTCGTCGGTCGGACAGCTCTACCATCCGCAAGACGCCGAGCAACTGATGTGGTACCGCGAGGACAAGCACGGCCAGATTTTACAAGAAGGCATCAATGAAGCCGGCGCGATCTCGTCGTGGATCGCGGCCGGCACGTCGTACTCCAACCACGATCTGCCCATGGTGCCGTTCTACATCTTCTATTCGATGTTCGGTTTCCAACGCGTCGGCGATCTGGCGTGGGCAGCGGGCGATTCGCGCTCGCGCGGCTTCTTGCTCGGCGGAACGTCGGGCCGCACGACACTCAACGGCGAAGGACTCCAGCACGAAGACGGCCACAGCCAAGTCTTCGCATCCTTCATTCCCAACTGCCGCAGCTACGATCCGACGTATGGCTACGAGGTCGCCGTTATCATTCAAGACGGCCTGCGCCGGATGCTGACCGAACAAGAAGACGGCTACTACTACATCACGCTGCTCAATGAAAATTACGTGCATCCGGCGATGCCCCAGGGTGCCGCGGACGGTATCCTGCGCGGGATGTATCTGCTGCGCGACGGAGGAAAAGCGTCGAAGAATCAACCGCGCGTGCAGTTGATGGGCTGCGGCGCGATCCTGCGCGAAGTCCTCGCGGCAGCCGATTTACTGGCCAACGATTGGAATGTGGCAAGCGACGTCTGGAGCGTGACCAGCTTCAACGAGCTGGCGCGCGACGGCGTGGCGTGTGCGCGCGAGAATCTTTTCCACCCCGAGGCCAAGCCGAAGGTTCCCTACGTCACGAGCGCGCTTGCCGGGCACAGCGGCCCCGCCATCGCATCGACCGATTACGTGCGTCTCTTCGCCGACTCGATCCGGCCGTATATCACCGATCGCCGCTACGTCACGCTGGGAACCGACGGCTATGGGCGCAGCGACTACCGGCGAAAGCTGCGTGAGTTCTTTGAGGTCGATCGTTTCTACGTCACACTCTCCGCGCTGAATGCGCTCGCGCAAGACGGCGCGATCGAACCCGGTGTGGTGAGTAAGGCCATCGCCAAGTACGGGATCGATCCCGGCAAGCCCAATCCGGTGACGGTGTAAGCATGAGCACGATCGACGTTCGCGTACCCGATCTGGGCGACTTCAAAGACGTGCCGGTGATCGAAGTCTTGGTCAAGCCCGGGGATCGCGTTAAGAAGAATGACGCACTGGTGACGCTCGAAAGCGACAAGGCGTCGATGGAGGTGCCCTCCGACGTCGACGGCGTGGTCAAAAGCATCGGCGTCAAAGTCGGCGACAAAGTCAACAAAGGCAGCGTGCTGGTCACGCTCGAGGGCGAAACGGAGGCTGCACCTGTCACTCCGAGCGTAGCCACCCAGACCGAGCGAAGCGAGTCGAAGGGCAGCGTAGTCGAGGAGCAGACGAAACCTTCGGCGACGCAAGAGCCTGTAGCCAGTCCCTCGACTACGCCGGTGCCGGCTGCGCCGTCACCGAGCTACGCTCGGGATGACAAAGCAACAAATGGGATTGTCCATGCGAGTCCTGCGATCCGGCGGTTCGCGCGCGAACTCGGCGTCGATCTCCACGGGGTAAGCGGTAGCGGACCGAATGGACGCGTCACCCGTGAAGACGTCCAAGGCTATGTCAAACAGGCGCTTTCGCAAGGCGCTCCGGCGGGCGGTGCATCGTTTGCCGGCCTCCCGCCGTGGCCGAAGGTCGACTTCGCACAGTACGGACCGATCGAGCGCAAAGCGCTACCGCGCGTGAAGAAATTCTCCGGGCCGAACCTGCACCGCAATTGGCTGCAGATTCCCCATATCACCAACTACGACGAGGCCGACGTCACCGATCTCGAGGCCTTCCGCAACGAGGTCAACGCCGAGCAGAGTAAGAGCGGCGGTGCGAAGCTGACGATGCTCGCGTTCTTGATCAAAGCGTCGGTTGCGGCACTCCAGAAATATCCCGACTTCAACACCTCGCTCGACGGCGACGAACTGGTGTACAAGCAGTACTACAACATCGGCTTTGCTGCCGACACACCGAACGGTCTCGTGGTCCCCGTGCTCAAAGACGCGGACAAAAAAGGTCTGCTCGAAATCGCGCGTGAGACCGCCGAGCTCGCAGGGAAGGCGCGCGACGGGAAGCTTGGCATGAGCGACATGCAGGGCGGCACGTTCACGATCTCGTCGATCGGCGGAATCGGCGGCACGCAATTTACGCAGATCGTCAACGCTCCCGAGGTCGCGATCCTCGGCGCGACCCGCGCCGCGACCAAACCGGTGTGGGACGGAAATGCGTTTGTTCCGCGGCTGATTTTGCCGATCAGCGTGAGCTACGATCACCGCGTGATCGACGGCGCCGGAGCGGCGCGCTTCCTGGTCTTCGTCGCATCGCTTCTGCGAGATTTCCGTCGCGTGCTATTGTAAAGGGGATGCAGGATCCTTCGGACGCGATCACGTTTCTGACCGAGCGTATCGACCGCGTCGAGCGCGAGCGCGACGCGTTGCTCGAACAATCGCAGCGCCTCGAAACCCTCCAGCGCTCGTTCGTGGAGATCATCGCTGCCCCCGATGAGGCGACGTTGGCCGCTGCCGCGATGCGTGGCGCATGGCTGGGCTTAGGGTTTGCGCGCACGCTGTGGTTTCGCATCGCAAGCACGCACGACGTGAGCGCCGTCTACGAACTCGATGGCGAGCAGGTGAGCGAATCCGAGTACGGAGGCACGCTTCCCGAACACTCGAGCCTGCGCCGCATCAGTGCGCGCGACAGCGATTTGGCTACCGGCTGGGCCGACGACGCCGACGCGCCCCTCTTTGACACGCGACGGCGATATGTTGCGGCCGCCGTGCGTCCGCAGCGCGGCGAGGGTTATCTCTTGTACGCCGACGGATCCAACGATCGCAGCGCCTCGCCCTGGACGCTTTCCTCGATGCAGGAGCTGGCAACGCATGCCGCGTTTGCACTAGAGCGCATGCGCCTGGCAATCGAGCTCGAGCGACTCGCGATGCACGATCCACTCACCGGACTCTTCAATCGCCGCGCGCTCATGGAGCGGCTCGAGGCCGAAATGCGAACCGTGCGGCGCACCGGCGAGATGCTGGCGTTTGCGATGCTCGACATCGACGATTTTAAAGCGATCAACGATACGCGGGGCCACGCCGGCGGCGACGCCGCGCTGGTCACGATCGCGCAGATCCTGCGCTCCTCTACGCGCGAGATCGATCTAGCCGCGCGCTTTGCGGGGGACGAATTCTCGCTCGTTCTGCCGCGCACCGATCGTGCATCGGCAACGGCCCTCATGGAACGCATCGTGACTGGGCTGCGCGCGCAGGGGCTCTCCGCGTCGATCGGCGTCGCGTTTACGATCGGGTCGATCGATGCCACGACATTGATGCGACATGCCGATGAGGCCGTCTACGCCGCAAAAGCCGCGGGAAAGAACGGCTACCGGTTCAGCAGCGGCTCGTAGCGCGCGCACAGGGCGCGCGCGCGCGCAAGGATCGGTTCGCAAAGCGAGAGCGGGTCGATCAGATCGACGTGAACTCCCCAACTCACCATTTGGCCGATGGCCGCGCCTTCGCTTGAAAACTCGACGCGCAGCAGACGTTCGCCGTCGCGCTCGATCCACTCCGACGGCCAAAAGCCCACGATCATCTCGGCTGCATCGGCATCCGCTCGGAGGACCACCGCGAAGCGCGGAAGTCCGTCACGCAGTTTCGACGCGCTTTCGCGCCAATGCGCATCGAGGTCGAAGGCGGGGTCGCGCTCAAAGTGCTCGCGCCGCTCGCTGACGTCGCGCATGCGATCGACGCGGAAACTGCGGTAGCCCTCGGCCGTCCGCGCCACCAAGTACCACACGCCGGCTTTTGAGACCAGGCCGTAGGGATCGACGGCACGCGTCGTTCTCGACCGGTTGCGATCCTCGTATGCGACGTCCAAGCATCGATCTTCCCACACGGCTCGGCGCAGCAGCGCGAGACGTTCCACCGGCGGATCACTCTGATACCAGCGCCGCTGATCGATGTGAATCCGTCCGCGCGCCTTTTCAGCCGCCTTGCGTTGCACGTCGGAGAATCCGCCGCGCAACTTCTCGAGCGCTCGATCCAAATTGGCGCCGAGCCCAAGATCCGCGAGAATCGCCGATCCCGAGATAAAGAGCGCGCGCACCTCGTCCTCGGCAAAGTGGGTGAGGGCTTTGCGGTAGCCGTCGGCGAGCGCAATCCCGCCCTCGGGGCCGCGTTCGGTATAGACCGGCACCCCCGAAGCGGAGAGTGCATCGACGTCGCGATAGATCGTGCGTTCCGAGACCTCGAGCTTTTGGGCCAAGTCACGGGCGGTGCGCCGCTGGGCCGACTGTAAAAGCAAGAGCAGCGAAATCAGCCGGTCGGATTTCATGGACCCAGGCTCGCAAACCTGACAGTGGATGTCAAGTACGGCTGCTACGATTTGCTCATGACGACCGATCAATCGATCGCGGTTCGGGGTATGGACTGCGTTTGTTATCTGGCCAAGGACCTCTCTCGGGCCCGCGGCTTTTACGAGGACGTGCTCGGCATGGTCCCCGCGACGCGCGGCGACACCTGGGTCGAATACGAGTTCACCGACGGATCCACGTTCGCGCTCTCCAAACTGCCCAACGGCGACTGGTACCAGACCGGGGGAGCGATGTTCGCGGTGCACGATCTTCACGCCGCGCTCGAACGCGTTCGCGGCGTCGGCGCACACGTTCACAGCGAAGCGGTTGAAACACCGGTGTGCACGATGGTGTGGTGCAGCGATCTTGAAGGCAATACGTTTGCATTGCACAAACGCAGGCACGTATGAATAGCAAAGCGACGGGCATCGATGCGATCTACTTCTCGGTAAATGACGTTCCGCGCGCGGCGGCGTTTTACAAAGGGCTCCTCGACGTCAAGGAGACGACCTGGGAGAACGAACACGGCGCCGAATGGATTCTCGACGACGGCAGCGCATTCGGGATCGGCAAGATCCCCGGTGCAGAACACGTGCCGTCGGGAACCGTGCTCTTCGCCGTACCCGACGCGGCAGCACTGACATCGCGCGTGACCGAACTCGGCGGCAAACTCACCGGCGACTTACGCGACCTGCCGCCGTGTTTTCAGCAATGGTGCCTCGATCCCGACGGCAACACTTTCGTGCTGCATCAACGCAAAGTCTGAGCGTTCGCTAGCCGGCGGGAACGATTTGCATTGCGTCGACGACGCCGGTCTTGTTGTCGAGCTGGACCTCGAAATTGCGGACCTCGCCCTGCGCAAACTCGATCCGGTAGACGTACCAGGTCGCTTCAAAGCTGGTATCGTCCTTGCTTTTGAAAACGATCGCTGTCGGAGCGCCGAACGTACTAAAGTGCGCGGCGCTCTGTTTCAGCATCTCGGGCGTTAGAAGCTTCTGCATCTGCGGAGATAGCTCGCTTTGCGCGAGCGTACCCTTGAGAAGTCCGTCGAGCAGATGCACGATGTGGGGCCGCACGGACAGATCCTCGCCCAGCGCTGGCTTGCGCGCGGCGGCGAGCGCATCGGGGTACATCGTCTCGAGCACCGCAGACTCGATCGCGCCGGGTTGCCCGCGCAAGTTGTTCTCCAGAACGATGATGTCCAGGTGGTCGTTGGGATAGGTCGCGTTCATCGTGAGGGAGCCGGGCGTTCCGCCGCCATGTCCGATGCGCGCATGGCCCTCGTGCGATCCGACTTCAAGTCCCATGCCGTAGTCGGTGAGTTTGCCGTTGGCGAGACGCCCCGGCGACGACATCAGCGCAAAACTGTCGTGGCTGATCACTTTGCCGCTCGCAAGCGCTGTATCCCAAGCCGCGAGATCGCCGACCGTCGAAACGATTGCGCCGGCGGCGCCGGGCCACGACTCGAGCATCGTCGGTGCCGGTTGTGTCGGCCCGTCGTTTTTGGGCCCTTGCCAATACGGGATCGCAAAGTCATCAAAACTCGACTCGTCGCTCACGAAGCCGGAGTGGAGCATTCCGGCCGGCTTGAAAATGTGCTCGCGAACGTAGTCTTCGTAGCTCATGCCCGACACGCGCGAGACCACTTTGCCCAGAACCCAGTAGTTGGTATTGCTGTACTCCCACTTGGTACCAGGCGTGAAGTTGAGCGGTTTGTTGACGTAGGCGACGATCTTGCCGGTAGCGTCGGGTATCGTCGCCATCGCCGCGGCGATATCGGGCAGACTGGTGTAATTCGGCAGTCCCGACACTTGGTTGAGCAACTGACGCAGCGTGATCTCACTCGCGTGGGGAAACGCGGGGAGATACTTTGCGACGGGATCGTCGATCGAGAGTTTGCCTTGCTCTTGCAACTGCAGAATTGCCGCAGCCGTAAACTGTTTGGTGACCGATCCGATCTCGAAGCGGGTGCCCGCGTCGACGGGAAGGTTCTTCGCGACGTCGCGCAATCCGTATGTTTTGAGATCGATGAGCGCGCCGTTTTGGTAGACGCCGACAGCCGCTCCGGTGACGTGTTGCTCGTCAAGCATTTTGGTGATTGCCGCGTCGATCGGGGCGGTCGAGGTTACTGCAGCGAGGAGCAGCGCTATCATTGGACGATGCGTGCCTTGAGAAGACGGGCTGCGAAGCGTGCGACGAAAAACCCAGCGAAAACGAAGATTGCGACCGGCCACAACTCGTCCATGCTCTTTACGGGACGCAGCGCGACGACGAGCGCACCCGCCAGCATAAAGGCGCCGCCAACGAAGCCGCGCAGCGCTTGACGGAAGCCAACGTAGCGGTCTTCCGCATCGATCGCCGTCCAGCGGCGCCGCGCTCCATGCAGATACAGCGTACCCAGCGCGATAAAAGCGATGCCCAGCACTGCAAAATAGGCAACGAACGCCCAGACCTGGTCGAACGCCGTGCGGTAGTGCACGAACACCTGCACGAAATAGACCAGCAAGCCGACCATTGAAAGCAATACGAAGTTCAGAACGATCGAAAAGGTTTCGGGCCAGAAGAAGTGTGTGAAGAGCCGCTGATGGCTATACCAGATGCCGGCGACAATCGCAAACGTCCAAAAGTAGGCGATCAGCCACCAGGGATTCGTCAACAGATCCACGATGTGCGGCGGAATCGAGAGCGTGAGCGCGAGGAGCGCGAGACTAAACCCGATGACCAGATCCGAGAACGACTCGATCCGGCGGGTCAGGCGTTCATCGCGATCGGTACGCTGCACGCGCTAGTTTGAGGTTTTCGAGTGCAGCTGACGCAGGACGTATTGCAAAATGCCGCCGTGGCGATAGTACTCCGCCTCGTCGGGCGTATCGATGCGCAGCAGCGCCTTGAACTCGACCGACTTGCCGGTGTTCGGGTCGCTCGCGCGCACGTGGAGGTGCATACGCGGTGTGATCCCGTTCGCAACGCCGGTGATCTCATAGACCTCTTCACCGGTCAACGCGTAGGTCGAGCGATCCGCACCGCCCTCGAACTGCAGCGGAAGAATGCCCATACCGATCAGGTTACTGCGGTGAATGCGTTCGAACGATTCGGCGATGACTGCCTTGATGCCGAGAAGGTACGGGCCTTTCGCCGCCCAGTCGCGTGACGATCCCGAACCGTACTCCTTGCCGGCGAGCACGACCAGCGGCGTGCCTTCGGATTTGTATTTCATGGCCGCATCGAAGATCGCCATCTCCTCGCCGTCCGGCAAATGGCGCGTGACACCGCCTTCGACGCCCGGGACGAGTAAATTGCGCAGACGCACGTTGGCGAACGTGCCGCGCACCATCACTTCGTGGTTCCCGCGACGCGCTCCATACGAGTTAAAGTCCTTCGGTTCGATACCGTGCGCCATGAGGTATTTCGCAGCGGGCGAGGTCTTGGCGATGTTTCCGGCGGGCGAGATGTGATCGGTTGTGATCGAGTCGCCAAAAACGGCCAGCGCGCGCGCGTTCTTGATATCCGTAAGCGGGGCCGGCTCCGCCGGCATGTTTTCGAAATATGGCGGATGCTTGACGTACTCCGATTTCGGGTCCCAGGCGTAGCGCTCGCTCGGCGCAACCTGCAGCTTGGCCCAATTCTCATCGCCTTTGAAAACGTCTGAATAGCGCGCTTTGAACATGCTGTCGGTCACGCACGCAGTCACGGTATTTGCGATCTCTTCATTGCTCGGCCAGATATCTTTGAGGAAAACCGGATTGCCGGTGCGATCCGTTCCGATGGGCTCAGTGGTCAGATCGATGTCCATGCGTCCGGCAAGCGCGTAGGCGACGACCAGCGGCGGCGAGGCGAGGTAATTCGCTCGCACTTGCGGATGGATACGCCCTTCGAAGTTGCGATTGCCCGAGAGCACCGCGGCGACGATCAAGTCTTGTTCGGCGACGGTCTCAGCGACGTCGGCCGGAAGCGGACCGGAGTTGCCGATGCACGTGGTACAGCCGTAGCCAACCAGGTTGAACCCGAGCTCGTCCAGGTACGGCGCAAGGCCGGCCTTTTCGAGATAGTCGGTTACGACTTTCGATCCCGGCGCCAGCGACGTTTTGACCCACGGCTTGCTGCGCAGTCCGCGTTCAACCGCGTTCTTGGCGAGCAAACCCGCGCCCATCAGCACCGACGGATTCGAGGTGTTGGTACACGAGGTGATCGCGGCGATCACGACTGCACCGTCGCTGACGTCCTTCTCGGTCAGCGCGATCGTCGCGGTTTGGCTGCCACCCTCGCCTTGCCAACGCGCCACCGCACCGTTTTTGCTGTCGCGAGCTTCCATCCACTCGTTCAAAGCAGTGTTAAACGAGTTCTTCACATCGCGTAGATTCACGCGATCCTGCGGGCGCCGCGGACCGGCAATATTTGGCTCGACCTCGCCAAGGTCGAGATGGATCACGTCGGTGTATTCGGCATCCGGCGTGGCATCCGTGCGGAAGAGTCCTTGCGCCTTGGCGTAGGCTTCGACCAGCGCGATGTGCTCGGGAGCGCGGCCGGTCAAACGCAGATACTCGAGCGTGCGATCGTCGATCGGGAAGATCGCGCACGTCGATCCGAACTCCGGCGACATATTTCCGATCGTCGTGCGATCCGCAACCGGCAACGACGACAGTCCCTTGCCGAAGAACTCGACGAACTTCCCGACGACGCCCTTCTTGCGCAGCATCTCGGTGATCTTGAGCACGAGATCGGTTGCGGTCACGCCCTCGCGGAGTTTGCCCTCGAGCCGGAACCCGATGACCTCCGGGATCAGCATCGTCACCGGCTGCCCAAGCATGGCCGCCTCAGCTTCGATGCCGCCGACGCCCCACGCCAAGACGCCGACGCCGTTGACCATCGTGGTATGCGAATCGGTACCGACCGCGGTGTCGGGATATGCTGTCGAACTGGTCGCATCGAAAGCAACGCCTGCGCCGCCGCCGCCGAAAACGACTCGCGCGAGATATTCGATATTGACCTGATGGACGATACCGGTATCCGGCGGAACGGCGCGGAAGCCGTCGAGCGCCGACTGACCCCACTTGAGAAACGCGTAACGCTCGCGATTGCGCTGGAATTCGAGGTCGGCATTCTTTTGCAACGCGTCGTTCGAACCGAAGAAATCGATCTGCACCGAATGGTCGATCACCAGCTCAACCGGCTGCAACGGGTTGATGGCTTTGGGATCGCCGCCCATTGCCGCCATCGCATCGCGCATGGCCGCCAAATCGACGACGCACGGCACGCCGGTAAAATCTTGCAACAGCACGCGCGCAGGCCGGAAGGCGATCTCTTTTTCCGATGCTTCGCGAGGACTCCAGCGCGCGAGCGCCTCGATATCAGCGCGCGTGACCGAACGTCCGTCCTCAAAACGCAGCAAATTCTCGAGCAAAATCTTTAAGCTGTACGGCAGGCGCGCGAGCTTAGTAAGTCCGGCTTTCTCGACCGCGTCGAGAGGGAAATAGGTGTACGCGCGATCTCCGACGTTCAGCGTGCCGGCCGCGCTCAGGCTGTTTGCGTGCTGATTCATGGCAATAGACGTATTTTCGGATCGTGCTCCGCGTAGCCTTCGATTGCGACTTGTACGTCACCGGACAAAAGTCGCCAGAGGGGTTCGCCGACTAAGGTCAGGCGCCAATGCGAAAGCTCGAGCGCAGCCTCGAACTCTTCGCGGTTGTCCGGCACTTCTCGCGCCACCCGGTCGAGCGAGGCACGCGGCACGAGCAGACTCTGCGGCAGCTCGTTTTCGCGCGCGATCTCGCCCACGACGACCCCCATGAGCGCTGCCAGGGTGTCACGGCTGGACCCAAGCGGTCGCTGGGGACGCTGCGGGAGTTCGTCCTCGGGCAGAGCCTCGCCCCGCGCGACCGCCTCGACGATTACCCGCCCGAGCGACCGGCGCGCCCCGGCATCGAAGCGGCGCAATTGCTCGAGATCCTCGACGCGTTTGGGCCGTAACGTCGCCAGACCCGAGACCACGTCGTCAGGGATGATGTATTTGGGCGGTAAATCGCGCG
>Ga0302325_10020589_pt1 | contig 13825 bp, 12 predicted proteins | sample Palsa_T0_2_FD_201948 | JGI IMG/M metagenome (GOLD analysis project Ga0302325, IMG submission 201948) | Peat permafrost microbial communities from Stordalen Mire near Abisko, Sweden - Palsa_T0_2 | ecosystem: Environmental > Terrestrial > Soil > Palsa > Peat permafrost | place: Sweden: Abisko... | reverse complement strand
ATGACGATCATAGCGACCCCGCAGGCCGCGGCTCAACGTGACGATTACCATGGGGACGATCACGATAGCCAGAGTGACGTGAGGAATCAAGATTACGAGGTAAATCGTATGCCATATACCCTGCCTTAGAAAACGAATATCGCCGACGTGGGCATGGAAGTATACGTAGCAGACCAGAAACAGTGCCGAGGCAACCACGGCGGCGATCATGCAGGCGCGATGCGCGGCCATGCGGCCGCGGGCAATCATGTACCGGCCGGCAACCAGGAGCACTGCGCTAGTTCCGTTCAAACTGGCGATCAGGGCGGGGTAAAACGCATACTGCTCAGGGATCACGCGGCAGGCCTCTTGGTGCGGCGGTTTGCCATCAGGAATGCGAGTCCGAACATCACCAGCGAAAACAAAAGCAAGGTCGCGATCGCCGAGGGCAGCGGGAACTGCGTATCCATACCCGGATAGAGCAGGTCACGCAGCGCCTCGACCCCGTAGGTGAGCGGGTTCATATACATCAGGGCGCGAATCCATACCGAGGCGCCGGACAGGGGAAACAGCGCGCCCGACAAGAGCCACAGCGGAATCAGAAACAGATTGATGATGCCATGAAAGGCTGACGTGGAATCCATGGGCCAGGCGATGGCGAAGCCCAGCGCGGTCAGCGCAAAGGAAACCAGAAAAACCACGACGGCCACCAGCAAGACCTGAACCAGTTCAAGATGCACGCCTGCGAACGGCGCGAAGACGAGGAAGATCAGCCCCTGGATCGCCGCGAGCGTGGTGCCGCCCAGAACTTTGCCCAGCACAATGGCGGAGCGCGGCACGGGCGCTACCATCACCGAGAGCAGGAATCCTTCTTTGCGGTCCTCGATAAGCGACATCATGGCGAAAATCGAGGTGAACAGGACAATCAGGATCAGCGTGCCGGGATAAAAATAGTCCATGTAGTGCTGCTGGGCCGGCCCAGCGGCAGAGCGAAAGGAGTTGCCGAATCCCGAGCCAAGCACGATCCAGAACACCAGCGGCGACGCCAGCACGCCGACCACACGCGTCTTCTGCCGGTAGAAGCGCACGATCTCACGCCACCATAGCGTGAATGCAGGCAGCAGAACACCCGCAGAGGCGGGCGCGACCGGCCTCGATAGAGCGGCAGCTCGAGTGGCCATGAAATCTAACTCGCTTTCGGCGCGGGAGCTTTGGCCGCGGGAGCGGCGGGTTTTTTCTTGCCAAGCATGCCCTGGTCCCGCATTTCCCAGTACGCATTCAACCAGAAGGTTCCTGAAAGTGCGAGCAGGATCAGGCTCATGAACAGGCCATCGACCGTAGCCGAGAGCGGCGACAGAGTGATCATGCCACTCATGAAAATCCACGCCACTCCCAGCAAGGGGAGAATGCCAAGCACAAGAGAAAGTACAAGCATCATAGAAAGCACATTACCTCCTGCTGCGATCTTCCGCGCTGGTCTGCGCGTCGTTTTGTTCGGTCCAGAACTTGTGTCCGGTGCGGCGAATGAAAACGTCTTCGAGCGCCGGTTTGCTTACTGAAATCGCCTCTATCTCTCCGGGGAAAGCCTCGACGACTTCGGTTACAAAACGGTGCGCGCCTTCGCGTTCCAGGCGCACCTGGTTCTCGAGGACGGTGGTTTCCACGTGAAAGCGCGCCCGGATGCGCTCGGCCAGCAATCCCGCATCATGAGCGGCATCGAGCAGCACCACGTCGCCGCCGATTTCGCTCTTCAACTCCGCGGGTGTACCCAGAGCCACCAGATCGCCCTCGTTCATGATGGCGAGCCGGTCGCAGCGCTCGGCCTCTTCCATGAGATGCGTGGTGACCAACACGGAAACATGCTCCTCGTCGCGCAGCGTCTGCAGGTACTGCCAGAGATCGCGCCGGGCGCCGGGGTCGAGGCCGGTGGTTGGTTCATCGAGTAACAGCACTCCGGGATGATGCAACAATCCCTTGGCCAACTCGATGCGCCGCTGCATACCGCCGGAGAAAGTTTCGACGAGTTCGTTGGCGCGATCTGCCAGGCCGACGCGCGAAAGGATCTCGTGAATCCGCTTTTTCAGGGAGGGGCCGCGCAAGCCATAAAGATGTCCCTGATGCCAGAGATTCTCGTAGGCCGTGAGCTTCAGGTCGACGCTCTGCGCCTGAAAGACTACGCCGATTTGCCGCCGCAGGCGCGCCGGTTCCTGCGCCGCATCGAAGCCCATGATGGTGGCGCGGCCTGCGGTCGGAAGCATCAAGGTGGAAAGAATCCGGAACAGCGTGGTCTTGCCGCTGCCGTTCGGACCAAGCAGGCCGAACAGTTCCGCCGGGCGCACGTCGAACGAAACGCCGTTCAGAGCGGTGCGGCTCTCATAGCGATGTATCAGGTTCTCTACGGAAATGACGGCGGTCGCGGAAGGCAGAGCTACTTCCGGGGCGGCGTCAGCGAGTACGGAAACGTTCAATACCAAAGGGCGTCCTGAATTAATCCAATACCAGTTTACGACGAGACAGGGTCTAACATCATCAGAATGAACAAAAGAGGCAAATAGCGGGGCTGGCCGGCAATGGTCATGCAGCTGAGGCGTCCCGTTGCGCCCGGGGTAGGGGCTCTGCAAACGCGACCGGGACGTTCCGCCATACCTGAATCGCCAGAACCACCGTAGTCGCCAGCAGGAGCGCTCCGACGGCCACATGCGCCACGGTAGACACGACCATGAGCAGTTCCGGTTGCGCTGCGTCTCTGCCCCAAGCCACGCGCGTTAAGAACGCGGTGAAGCCCAGGCAGAGCTGCGCGATCAAAAGCGACAGCATTACGATCGCCGGGCGCCGCACTGCTTCAATGTGCGAATAGACAGACAGCGCCCGAACTGCAGTCCAAGCCAGCACGAACGCCACCGTCACCGCATTCAGCACATGCGGCCACCAACTCATGCCGTGATGGCGGAACATCCCGCCGAGGATGAGCTGTACGTACAGTACGAAGGTAGAGAGCAAGGTCAGCGTGAAGAGGCTGGGCCGGCGCGAATCGAACTCCACCCGCGGCTGTTCATTTTGAGGTCGATCGCCTTGCGGTTGATCTGTGACCCACTTGCGTCCGGTGAAGAGCGCGATGGCTACCGCAATGCAGAAGAATGTTTGCGCCACGGCGGCGTGCGCCGTGGAGACGGCCGGGGGCTGGAAGAGCAAAACGGTTAGCCCTCCGAGGATGGCCTGTGCGATTACAGTGCAGAAGGCGCCCACCGCAAGCCAGCGCAACCAGCGCCGCCGCTCCACTAACCCAGTCCAGATTGCGATGGCCAGGGTCAGCGACACCAGCGTGCCGGCCACCATGCGGTGGCTCCACTCATAGCGCACGCCGCCCACGAAGTGCGGCGCCTTCACCAGGTAGCCAAACGACGTTGGCCAGTCGGGAACCGATAGCCCTGCATCGTTGCTGGTAACCAATGCGCCAGCCGCGATCACGACGAACGTCGCGCATGCGGTGAACACGGCGAAGGCGTGATGGGCGCGGTTGTAGGTTGCCGGGATGGCTTTCAGAGTCGTTCCCCTTGGATGCAGACGAGGCTATCTCATCGATGAGCTGGCACTGCGGTAAGTAGTCCCGCTTTAATCTACTCCCCTGCAGCCTTGAAGCTCTGATCCACCGTCTTCGTATCTTTCGGGCCGACCGTTACCTTCTGGTCCTGCTCGCCCAGTTTCTCGTGCACGAAGGCAATGGTGTAATCGCCCGGGGGCAGTCCCTTGATTTCATACTTCCCGGCTTTGTCGGTGACCGCATAGAACGGGCTCTTCACCACGTTGATGTACATCTTCATCCACGGGTGCTGGTTACACTTCACCGGAAGCATGATCTCTTCGCGGGCGAAGTTCTTCTCGAGCGGAGCGGCGGACGGTGGCTGCGATTCGTTCCACTCGCGGTTGTCCTTGGGCGTGGGATGGATGTTGTGCGTGGTCTGATCGTCATTCTTGATCTGGACGGTCTGCCCCGCCATTACGCCCAGCACGTGAGGATGATACTTGCAGCCGCTCTGGTCGAGGACTACCTCGTCCTTGGGAACGTCGAAGGTGCGGCTGCCGAGTCCGTCTTTTACATAGACGAAAACGTTGGCGAGATCGCCGCCGGTTACTACTACGGCCTCCGCTTCGTTCATGCCTTTGCAGGCTGGATCCTGGCTCATGTCGATCTTTGCTTGCTTCGGTGCCGTGCCATCAAACTTGACTATGCCGTTCACCGTGGCTACCGTCGCGGGATCAATCGGCGTGGCCGCCGGAGCGGTCGCGGCTGTCTGAGACATGTTATTGTTCGATTGCTCCGTATTCGACTGCTTGCTGCACGCCGCAGTCAGCAGCAAGGCGCATAACGCCAGCATCCCGACCGATATCATCCTCCAACTGGTTTTGTTATTCATGATGTCCTTCCTTCTTTCCTCTAGTAGTAGTTGACTTTAGAAAAACTTGTCATCCCTCGCTTCGCTCGGGATGACAACCCGTAGCGAGAGACAGTGGATGTCCATTGCCGAACTGGCCATTTTAGCGCGAACCGCCACTCGCCGCTCGATGCGATTCCACTGCCGCCTGTTTGCGATCGCTTTTCGGTTGCACCGCTGCCTTCGCGTGCGGCATGGACGCTGCTACTCTGCGCTGTTCTTCCGCCGTCAACTGGAAGATGTAATCGGTCAGCAGTTTGCGATGATCTCCCTCATAGCCCTGGAACGACGGCGGCGTCGGCCCGGCAAACACCCACTGATTATTCTGTTGTTTGAATAGGCCCGAGGGCATTGACGTTCCTGGGCTGACTGCCTGCGGATCGGTGATCCAGCGCTCGACCCAGTCCGGCTTCAGGCGCTCTTTCGCCAGCAGGAAGTTCGGAGCGGTGGCAATTTTGTCGTGCGTGGGATCGCCCGTAGCATGGCACTTCAGGCAAGGAGCTGCGGAGCTGGAGAAGAGGCTGCGCGCCATGTCCGTTTCTTTCGTCGTCAGCACCGGCACCTCCTCTGGTATGTACGGCAGCGGCTGCTGCGACAGCGCCTGGAAGAAGCGCACGAGTTTGCGCAGTTCGTTGTCGGAGAACGAGAACGTGGGCATGCGCACCCTCAAGTACGGACGCACACCGTTGCGGTTCGTATCCGTGGTGCTCAAAGCCGGATTCGACAAAAACTTGCGCAGCCACTCGGGATCGACGCGCGCACCTTCGGTCAAAAGTTTCGGAGGCAACTGTTCTTGAATGTCCTGATACTGCTTCAATCCCATCAGAATGGTTTGCTGGCCGGGGATGAACTGGTGGCAGCCCATGCAGTTATATTTCTTGATGACCCACCAACCCTCCTGAATGTCGTGACGCGCGTCGCCCGGCCTGTATTGATAACTTGCGGGCAGGGAAGTCTCCTCACTGCCCATCAGGAACGTTGTGAGATCGAGCACCTGTTCCTTGGTGAGGTGCAGGTTGGGCATGCGCGAGGCATCCAGTTCGCCCTTGATCTTGCCCTTGTCATAAACGTTGGGCTCGGCCAGTTTGTGCTCGAAGAATCCTTTTTGGTCGTACCAGGGTTCTTTCGCCGGACCGTCCGGCAGACGCGCCAGATCGTCCTTATCGGTAATCGGTTCGGCATCCTTGCCGCCGCGCTCCGCTACCGTGGTGAACAGCGCGAAGTCGAGACGCTCGATTGGTTTGCTGCCTTCGTAGGTGAGCTCGGTGCCGATGCGCCCCTCATCCTCCATGCCGGAAATCTCGTGGCAACCGCCGCAGCCAAAGTGCCGCACCCACTTCTTGCCCTCCGCCTTCAGGTTTGGATCATCCATGAAAGCCGCATCCGCATACGACGACGGCTCCTGTTTCTTCTGAGTCATCAGATAGGTTGCAATGTCTTCCGCATCCTCTGGAGACAGGCGCAGGCTGGGCATCACCGTCATGTTCTGCACTTGAAGTTCGTGGCCGTCGTTGGGACACTTGCTGTGGTCAAGATCGAACTGATAGGGAAGGCCCTTCTTGGCGTAGTCCTCGGGGCCGATGTCTTTCTTTTCATAAGGGCAATAAGGCCGCGTGCGTTCGCGTGCGTTGTGAATCCAGCGCACCAGGTAATCGTAATTAGCTTTTTCGCCGACGCGGGTTAGGTTCGCGGCAAAGGTGCCACCCTGCACCTGATCGCCTTCGCCAATCGAGTGGCAGGCCAGACATCCACGCGTCTCAAATAATTCCTTTCCGTGCGCGGCATTCCCTGGATTGTGTTTGGGAAGGACATCGGTGAATCCCGACTGCCAGATGTACGCTGAGATGGCCTGAATCTGATGATCCGTCAGGCGGAAGTTCGGCATTTTGGTAGTGGGACGAAAATCCGAAGGCTTCTTCAGCCAAACCGGAATCCAGTTCTTGTTCAACTTCAGCCGTACATCTTTCAGGTTCGGACCAACCTTCTTTTGGTCTTGCATCAGGCTATGCGACTGGTAATCGAGTTGCTGCAAACGCCCGTCCAGCTTGCTGTTTGCAACTCTTAAATCAACCGCTTGGCCATTCAGACGGTTCGCTTCCTCGTTGGACTCGGCCGCATCCGCCTGCTTCATCAGATATGCGGTCTGCTTAAGATTGTCTTTTCTCTGGGTCTCGATCTGCTTGATCTGCTGGCCGATCGAGTTCAAATCTTCCGGCTCTTTGTCGTAACCCTCGTAGCGATGGCAGCCCATGCAACCTCTTTGCCGGTAGAGGTCTTTGCCGTTATTGATGGTTTGCCACTGGACGTCGCCGCTGGCCAGCACCATGTCGGCCGCATGGCAATTCTGGCAACCCGCTTCTGCGTTTTCCTTGGGAAACAGCGGCCACAGCCAGTGCTCGTAGTTTCCGTGGGCTTTCTCAATGCTCGTGGTCGCACGGCCGTTGCCTTGATGGCAGGGCGAGCAACCGAACTTCTCAGGGTCGTGAATCTTCAACAACTCGGGCTCCGGATGGCTCACGAAAGCGTCGGCGTAGTCATCCGGCTTCTTCTCACCTTTCGCCGTCATCGACGCCGGAGTGATTTTCAGCGGTTCGCGCGCGTTCAGGTGGCAGGATTCGCACCGGTCCACAATGTTGGCGTCGGCCACGTTGATCTGAACGATCTTCGGATCCCACTCCGCCGTCTTCCTCTTAAGACCATCAATCTGTTGCGGCGTAAGGTCGACCATGTGGTCGGAGATGTATTCATCCAGCTTGGCCTTGGCCGCCGTCACAGGCTTTAGCACATCGCCCAAGTCCAGGCTTTTTTTCGTGCGCTCATCCCGGATCTCGTTGTATGTCTCCTCCAGTTGCGGAAAATCGAATTGTTTCTTGCTGCCGTCAGGAAACTCGACCGTTGCCTTCTCCTTCTTGTACTCGGCCAGTTCGTTTTGCTTGCTGGCTCTTGACGACGGACTTGTGCTCGTCTCAATTTCATAGCTGAGGGCATTCACGTAGGCGCGCCGGTCGGTGAACACGCTCTGCACGGCGAGCAGCCGGGCCGTTACTTCGTCGACTGCCTTACGCGCTTCTTCAGCCTGCGCCTTCGAATCCTGATAGGTCTTGTCGTAAGCCTGCTTGAGGGCGGCGTAATCCGGATTCTGCTCGACGTCCTTCTCCGACGTAGCCGATTTCGACCGCGACGTATTCAAAAACGCGCTGTAGCGATCCTTCCATTGCTCCTGGAAAGCTTTCCACGGACGCTGGCCCCACGCCTCGTCCCACAAGGCCCAGAACAACGTCGCCATCAGAATCACCGTCGCGATCAGGTAATACGCGGCATACGATTTACTTGTGATCGGGTCCTGCTCGGGGTTGGGTTGTTCAGGCACCGCTTCCTCCGAAAATGTATGTCATCCAAGAGCGCTTGTCATTCCGAGCGAAGCGAGGAACCTGCTGTCCTGGCCCGCATCCCTGCTCACCGTGCGTTACAATCCTCAAATATTGAACCAGGGCGTAATCCACACATACTTGATGTGCCACACAAGCCGCAGCCCCATCTTTAAGGGCAATGCCACCATGGTCAGCAAAAGGAACTGCGTGATCCCAAATTGCAGCAGGCTCATCCGCTTGAAGTCTTTTCTCATATATCGCCGGAACAGCGAATAGACGAGAAAGCCTCCGAGGACGTAATACCCGCCGACTACGATCGCGCCGAAAACCGCTTTCGCCATGTTCGATGTGATTCCGAAAATATCGGGCAGATCGCGGTTCACTTCATAGATCAACCGGTTGTGATCCCAAGTTTGCCCCGGCCAGAACCACTGCCAGCCAGGTCCCCGTATGAACGTTCCGATGATGATCATCGAGACCCACAGAATGATGAAGCCGAACAGAAATGTCCCGATGGAAAACTTGCGTTGCTTCAACGTGTAGTAGCCGCTGCCCAGCGGATTCGTATCAATGTAAGGAATAACCATCAAGCCGACAATGATCATCGTAGGCATGACCACGCCGGCGATCCACGGGTCGAAATAGACGAGCATCTCCTGCAGTCCGAGGAAATACCACGGGGCTTTCGCCGGATTCATGGTCAGGTTAGGATTAGCGGGCTCTTCCAGCGGGGCATTCAGCGTGATCGACCAGACCATCAGAATGATGGTGACGATGATGGCGGCGAGAAACTCGATGCGTAACAAGAATGGCCAGACGTGGACTTCTTTCTGCCAGCCGGGTTTGAACGGCCAGGTCTTGCGGTGATGGGTCTTGGCGAGGGCGGCGTCGCCTTCCAGTTGCGCAATCAACTGGTCGTTGGCGCGGGCCTGCTTCCATGCCAGATAAATGTAGAAGCAGAGTAGCGGGATCAAGCCCACGATCGGCACGTTGTCCGGAGCCGAACAAATCTCCCAAAGTTGTCGCCAGTCCATAATATTTTCTCCACGAATACCGTGGCAAAATTAGATAATGCAGAAGTCAGAAATCAGAATGAGGAAGTGTGTTTGTTTTACTTCTGCATTCTTACTTCTTCATTCTGACTTCGTTACTTACTCTCCTGCCGCTTTCGGTCCTCTGCGCGGTTTATCCGCCTCCGCTTCCAGCATCACCGGAGCTGGGCCGGAGATTCCGCCATCTTTCCGCACGCGCCAGAAATGCACGATCATCAGGATCGAAGCGACGATCGGAATTCCAATGCAGTGCCAGATGTAGGAACGCAGCAGCGCATTCGCATCCACGATCGACCCGCCGAGCAGGCCGAAACGCACATCGTTATAAGGAGTCATGCCCAGCATCGAGCCGAACGGGCCTTCGTGTCCGAGCAGCGGCGTGGCTCGCGCCATGTTCGTGCCCACGGTTACGGCCCAAAATCCGAGTTGATCGTCGGGCAACAGATAACCGGTGAACGAGAGCAACAAAGTAAACACCAGCAGCAGCACGCCGATGTTCCAGTTAAACTCGCGCGGCTTCTTATACGAACCGGTAAGAAACACGCGGAACATGTGCAGCCACACGCCAATCACCATCAAGTGAGCGGCCCAGCGGTGCATGTTGCGCAGAATCTTTCCGAAGGGCACATCGTGCTCGAGATAGAGCACGTCGCGAAATGCCTGCACCTTGCTGGGATGGTAGTAGAACATCAGCAGGACGCCGGTATAAGTGAGGATGATGAACAGAAAAAACGTGATCCCGCCCATTCCCCAGGTGTAGCTATAACGCACCGCATCGCGATTAATCTTCGCGGGATGCAGATGTAGAAAAACGTTCGAGAGCACGCCCAGAGCCCGGTTGCGCGGGGTGTCGTCGTGTTTGTGGCGGAAGATTGAGGTGTAGACCTGGGTCTTGGTGGGATCTTTCAGGCCCTCGATTTGTTCCTTCGCCTTGGCGGGGATTTCGACTTTCATTGCCTGAATGTCGTCTTTGACACGGTCCACCAGGCCCACTTTGCCGTTCTTGCCGTTCGGATTATTTTCGTCAGCCATATGAGTCCTGTATTCAAGATTCAGGTCTTAGGTCATAGGTGTTAGGTCTTAGGGTTTTGCCTAAGACCTAACACCTAAGACCCACTTCGTAAATCAAATCGCTCCCTTACACTCCGGTCAAGAATGCTCCTGGATCGTTAAACTTGCTGGGCTGCCCCTTCGGCCACTGATAGAGGCGGGAGGTATCGACGATGATCTGCCCGTCCGGCGCCAGTTCCACATGCGCCCTGTCCATGGGACGCGGGGCTGGTCCTTCAAAGTTAATCCCCTCGCTGTCATAGCCGCTGCCGTGGCATGGACACTTGAACTTGTTCTCGCTCGGCTTCCAATCCGGCGTGCAACCCAGGTGCGTGCAGCGCGCGTAGATCACGAACACCCGGTCGGGTGTGCGATCGACCCAGATGCGGAACTTCTGTTGAAACTTGGTGTCGACGCCGAGCGCGAACTCCGAGGGATAGCCAATCTTGAAAACTGTGTTGGGCTCGAACAAAGTGCGGGGAAGAAAGAATCGGAAGAAAGCGAGGAACCACGCGGTCAGGAACGCCGTCACGGCCACCCACACCAATCGCCTTCGCCGCTGGTCGATCTCAGTGTTCGAGGGTCCAGACGAGGACAATCCCGCCGACGCTGCCGCCTTCGAAGTGCCCACCGCGGGCGTGCCCACATACTTCGTGGCATCCACCGCGCCCGTGGCTGCGGGCTTTGCCGCCTCTGGATTCTGGCTGGGCTTGCCGCTCTCCGGCTCCGCCATGAGTCTTCCTCCTGTGCCTTTCTCCTTGTCGAATAAATCTTCGTGACGATGAAGCGTTTTGCCGTTAGTCGGCTGCCACCAACGCGGCAGCGATCTGCCTTCCCGTTTCGTGAACCGGAATGCAGGATTGAACTGTTTCGCCGAGAGCCTCCAGCACCAACTGCCCCAGCGCCGAAATAAACTTTGGAGAATCGTTCAGGCCCGCGCTCATCTCGAACTGCGTAATGCCCAGCCGCCGCGCCTGTTCCCGCGCTTCGTGATCGATCTCGCCCAGGGTCTCCACATGATCGGAAACAAACGCCACCGGCACGATGCAGACTTCCCGCGTCTTCCCGACCGCCAGGTCATGCAGCGTCCGGTGCAGAGAAGGCTGCAGCCATTTGCTCGCGCCCACCTTGCTCTGGTAGCAGAGCCGGTGGCGATTCGGCCATCCACCGCGCTCCATGAGAAGGCGGACCGTTTCCTCGATCTGCTGCTGGTAGGGGTCACCCTTCGCTATCACGGACATGGGGACGCTGTGCGCACTGAAAACAATTTCGGCTCTTCCCGGCAGCGGAAATCGCGCCAGCGCCTCTTCAATCTTTTCGATCACCGCATCTAAATACATCGGATGCCGGTAGAAGGGACCGACGTTGTGCACGGGAACGCCGCCGCGGAACAGGCGCTGCCACTCGTTCAGACTCGATCCCGTTGTGGTTGAGGAATACTGCGGATACAAGGGCAGCAGGATAACCTCGCCGCATTGCTCGGCCTTCAGTTCCGCTATGGCTTCGCTGGTGAACGGATGCCAGTAGCGCATCGCCACCAGGCAACGCGCATCCAGACCCTGATGTGCTAGCCCCGCCTCCAGCGCCCGCGCCTGCCGCTCGGTGAACCGCCGGATGGGCGAACCTCCGCCAATGGTCGCGTAATGATGTTGCACTTTGCGGGCACGCGTCGTCGAAATCAGTTTAGCCAGAGGTTTGCGCCCGATGCGGGCGAAGGGAAAGTCGATAATATCGGGGTCGCAGAAGAGGTTATAAAGGAAAGGCTCTATCGCAGCCAGCGTGTCAGGTCCGCCCAGCTGAAACAGAACTACCCCCACACGGCGCCTTGTCTTCGCCATCCCCTCAGGTTCCCCAGAACCCGCGAATTTACTCCCATCCGCGGCGAGAGTCAATGGTGGAAATCATCTAAGAGTCTAAACAAGAAACGGCGCGGCACACTCTGCCGCGCCTTGTTTCACGAATCAACAAAAAGTGGTTTTACGGCAGCCTCAACTCGCCGTGTTCCGGAACTACGATCTGCCTGCGCTGGCCGTCATGCCAGTACAGTACGCGCAGCATCTTGCGCACGTCCGGATCGGGGTCGCCCCCCATGCTCCGATTATCAACCACAATAAATACTCTGCCTTCGCGCGTCATGCCGCGCAACTGTTCCGTTACATCGACGAAATGCCCGGCGCCGCCATAAAAGGCGCGCATGATGTGGAGTTCACGATCGTGCCACTCGTATCCTCGATCGGGATCCAGAACCAGGTTTACATGGGCATATTCCGGGAAGCGAAACTCCTCGACGTTCCCGTCCCAGTGCTTTATGCGGATGAAGAGTTCTTTGACGTGACCGCGGGCGGGATCTGCGCCGAAAGTCTGGTCGGTCACATCGAAACGCAGAACTCCGTCGTGCATAAAGGATCGAACCTGTTGAGTGACATCAATGCGGCGGTTGCCGGCGCCAAACTCAGCGGCGACCAGTTCGCCGCCCTGCGCCGATGCGAAGCCGGCTAAAAGAAACATGCATGCCAAACCACTAAAGAAACCTTGGATTAACCTCTGCTTCATAACGCCCCTTTTCTGCCTCAGTGATTGGTGAGGCCCCAAGCATAAAATGAATACCGAGTTTAGGGAACGGCTGCCGGTGCGGCTTTCGCCTGGTCCATTTCTTCGATCACCGCGTCCGCGAATTCCGATGTGCCCGCCAGGCCGCCAATATCCCTGGTCAGCTTTTCCGGATGCCGGTACACCTTCTCCAAGGCATTACGAATCTGCATGGAAGCGTCGAACTCGCCGAGATGCCGCAACATCAGCAGTCCCGATCGCAGCAGGGCGGTGGGGTTTGCGAGATTTTTGCCCGCGATATCGGGCGCTGAACCATGCACGGCTTCGAAAATCGCGCAATGGTCGCCCAGATTCGCGCTGGGCACAAATCCCAGGCCGCCTACAAACGCCGCGCACAAGTCGGAAATAATGTCACCGTACAGGTTTTCCATCACCAGCATGTCGTACTGGTACGGATTCATGACAAGCTGCATGCAAGTGTTATCCACGATGTGCTCACCGTAAGTGATTTCCGGATATCCCTTGGCCACGGCGCGGCAGCAGCGCAGAAATAATCCATCCGACAGCTTCATGATGTTCGCTTTGTGGATGGCGTGGATTTTCTTTCGCTGATTCTTGCGGGCATACTCAAAGGCGAAGCGGGCAATGCGAGTCGAGGCCTTCTCCGTGATGATCTTCAAGCTTTCCACCACGCCCGGCACCACTTCGTGCTCCAGCCCGGAATACAGGCTCTCGGTGTTCTCGCGCACGATGATGAGATCCACGCCCGGATAACGCGTGGGGATATGAGGAAGATTCCGGATCGGACGGAAGTTCGCATACAGCTCAAATTTCTGGCGCAGCGCGACGTTGATGCTGGAAAAGCCGCCGCCCACGGGCGTGGTCACCGGCCCCTTCAGCCCCACGTGTGTGCGCTCGATCGATTCAATTACCTCTTTCGGAATGTATTCGCCGTACTTCTCGAACGCATCCGCCCCTACCGCAAAAGACTCCCACTCAAACTTCACGCCCGTCGCTTCGAGAATGCGCACAGTGGCCTGGGTCACTTCTGGCCCGATGCCATCGCCGGGTATCAGTGTTACTTTGTGGCTCATGATTAACTCAGTGGCGAGTGGTCAGTGATCAGTGGCCAGTAAAACCGAATCGCATCTTTCTTACTGGTCACTGATCACCGGTCACTGACCACTCTTCTTGCGAACTTCAACTGCTTCCTTTTCTTTCGTTTTAACTAAATCTCTCAACTCGTTCATGAACTCTTTCACATCCTTGAAATCCAGATACACCGAGGCGAACCGCACGTACGCAACTTTGTCGTAGCGGCGAAGGCGGTTCATGATGAGTTCGCCCAGTTCGCTGGTCTTGCGCTCGCGCTCCTGCGATTCGATGACGA
>Ga0302325_10020586_pt1 | contig 13826 bp, 21 predicted proteins | sample Palsa_T0_2_FD_201948 | JGI IMG/M metagenome (GOLD analysis project Ga0302325, IMG submission 201948) | Peat permafrost microbial communities from Stordalen Mire near Abisko, Sweden - Palsa_T0_2 | ecosystem: Environmental > Terrestrial > Soil > Palsa > Peat permafrost | place: Sweden: Abisko... | reverse complement strand
CCCTCCCCTCTCCATCTCCCCTCCAACCCCCCACCGTCCATAGTCAGAAAACACCAAACCCACTATCACACAATGCTTAACACCCATTTCCCATTTTCCATATCCATATAATTTTCCCCCTCAACTTAGCACAAGCTCAGATTCCTCACCGTTCTGCTTTTGCTTTGTATCGGAATTAACGGAGTGGCAGATTTTTAATGTTGATGCTCCTTTGATGCTCCTCAATAAGCGAGGTGTGTGTGCGTTGGTGGTAGTGTAACTGTAAAGGATACATCCAAACTCTTCTAAGCCTCGCTCTCAAAATCCAAAACCCCCAAAAATAAAATCAAATCAAATCGTGAAATCAAATCATCAACTCGTGAAATCAAAAAATCAAACCATAAAATCAAAACCCCAAATCAAAACCCAACCCCACATCCAACAACAACAAAATCTTTCTTTCACTAGAAAGAAACTAAACTCAAAACCACGAATTCAATGATATAATAATATAATACAGATCTGGAATAATATTCATTCATCATTGATTGATCAATTAACCACCACACAATCTACTTTACACAACTACTCCACCACACTATCTACCTCTTCCTGACCTTCTGGCTTCGCTTCTCGCTTGTTCCTGCTTGTTCGCTGATTTCCCATCTGTCTTCACATGCGAAGATGATGGACCAGCAAAATCTTCCATACCTCATTTTCCCCCACCGTCCGTCCACAAAATATGCACAAACCAAAAACCAATCCAAGCCACTCCAAATTCCCACCAGCCATCTTCCTTCCGTGTCCGAGCCCAAGACCTAGACAATAACGAACGCCGATGTAAATGCCGATATATCAACCTCCCACTCCGAGCCGTGGATGTGTAGGTACCGATAACGCCGCTCCCGTTCGCTTCCCATGATAGATACATACTTTCCTTTGCAGGAACGAAACAGAACAGAAATAGAACAGAACAGGACATGCTTTACAGTACGTTGCAGAAAACAAATAGAACTGTGGAAGGAAATGAGGAGGGTATCAAGTTGACGCCGCTCGAGTAGCAACACAGATGCGAAGTGAAAAAGAAAACATTGTACTTTATACATTAGAGTGTTCCTCTCTTTCTATTGTGTGATCCATGATTTGGGTTGGTTTTGGTTGATGTCGGATTGGTACGGATCAAACCATCGCTCCGCCTTCGAAGTTATGGCACCCTCGTTCGTGGCGCTTCATGTTGCTTCGCACGCTGAAGGCTTTCCCGCACCCTTGATGAGGACACTTGAATGGCTTCTCGCCCGTATGCGAGTGGGAGTGAATACGTAGGCTGGACGGTCTTGAGAATGCCTTATTGCAGGTTTGGCAGATGTAGCGGTCTTGGGATTGGGGAAATGAAGCTGCTGAGGAGGGAGAGATGTAGTGGTGATGTTGCCATGGGTTTGCGCCTGAGGAAGGTGTAAGAGTCACTGAGACTGGCATCAATGGAGGTGGGAATTGCTGATATTTGTTAGTCTCGACTTTGTGATAACTGGGTGGAAAACATACTTGAGGAAGAGGTCTTTGATAGTAGAGACCCGAGATTTGAGATTGAGGCGGTGTTTGTTGCATTGGGCTTGGATAGTAGGAGCTCATTGACTGCTGAGGTAAAATAGTGTACTGCGATGCGTTATATGGGGATTGTTGGTAGGCCACTGAAGTTGCTGGCATCGAGACTCTTCGCTGAGGAACATGTTGACGTTGAGCGTGAGGTTCCACATTGTTGATAGCTGAAACTGAAGCAGGTGCAAAGTAGTAGCCTGGTGCAGAAACGACCGAGTATCCCGAGGTGGACCCAGCAGAAGGTGATTGACGGCCGTCAAATCCAGACTCTGATTGCATTGGTGGAGTAGGTGGAAGAGCATTCCGTGTGCTCATAGCTGGTGATGGTCCAAATTGTTGATGTTGTGAGTCCGGTCTGTATTCGGCCTTCACTTGTTGTGCTGTTTCCGTCGTTAACTTCAAGCTGCAAGTAAGGTAATCAACTCTACTAACCTTGTTGTTGCGGTTGTTGAGCTTGCTCTTGTGGACTTGATCCATCAGCAAGTCCTAGTAAGCTCGAGATCGATGGTAAAGAGCACTTTGCTACTTCGTCGACGGGAGGTGATGGTGGCGGTTGAGGCGCTGTCACATATGTGTATGCTTGATTTTGGCCATGTGATTGGGCAGTGTATGGGTTCGATACCAATGAGGAAGCCATGACTTGGTGTGGTCGAGATGGATATGGTTGGAATTGCTCTGCTTGATGTCTGCCTGCGTGGACTAGACTGGAGAGGTTCATGACCCAGGTTTCGACTGCAAATCGAAGAAGAGTCGTAAGGCAGGAGCTGAAATGCTGATTGGACTGAGATGGAGGGGTAGTACGTATTGTCAGAGATGATGTTAGTGATTAGAGTATTAGAGTTGAAGTTGTTGTAAAGTTCCCTTGGAATCGAGTATGTGATCCTGGGGTTGGTAGATACGCCTGCGAATGCAAGGCCTCAGAGGTGCGTGAGGGATAGAAGTTATTTATCAGATCTCCTGGTAGGCGATCAGGTGTGTGAATCCACCCCCAGAGATCCTGGCAGGCTCCAAAGTAGCAATGTTGTCACAAAATTAATGTGGGTCAACGACTTTCGATGCCCCAAGTCTTGAAACCTTGCACTGCTATAACACTCGTGGTTGGGATGATCGGGAGCACTTGGTGGCCCTCAATGCCTCCTACTGGCCTACACAGCGTTGCACGCCGCCGGTACTGCAAACTCGAAGCGGACGAGGGTGAGGATGATTGACCAGGATGGAGGGGCAGAGGCCCAGGGATGGCCGCTGCCTGCAGGAGACCGTTGGGTATGCAACCCGCAAAGTGGAGAGGACCCCAACCTCGACGATAGCGGTCGGCTAGGTCCAAGGCCTGTTCAATGCAGAGGGCTCGGAGATGACCCGTTCGAGGCAAACTTTCTTCTCAGATTTTCAGGGCTTCCCTTGTTGTCACCTCCGGGTGTTTGGACCGGGATCTTGACGTCCATAGCGGAGGGACATGAGACGAGGGTTACGGAGGGCCTGATGCACCACTGAGGGAGGCGGGATTTGGCCTGCAAACTCCGAGTTCTCCTTCGTATTGCTTGATGCCGGCCGGCAAATTGGGGATATCTTCAATGCTCTCCTCCCAAACCCAACTGTGGAACTCTCTTTCCTGGGTCCCACCGGGAGGTCGGGGAACTTTTATTGCGGAAACGTGCCAGCTGTTTTCACACAGGTTACCACACACTTTTTGCTCTTCCCTCCCTCTATGCCGTTCAAGCTCAGACCACTGTGCAAATTCCAGCCAGCCGTCCGTTCGCCGCAAGTGCTACGCCTAATGATCCAATCGTGCCACGGACAGAAAGGCGCCAGCGCCTTCTCTTGGGACGATAAGATTGCGTTTGGGGTATATTACATGAGATTTCTGGAAGGCGGCAAATAAATCGTGGTTGAGATCCAACCCTGCCTCCTGAGCGATCGCTGGCGGCGATGGCGTTCGTACAGCTGCTCGCTTCGACGGTCAGAGACCCGGTTGTTAATTCAAGGTTCAGACGATATGGAGCAGGGGTTTTGATGGGTGAGCCACGACGGGGCGCAAAGCTTGCTTTCCAGCACCAGCAGCTGTCTGTAGAATTTCGATAGTTTGAGGTGTATAGCTGAAAGAGGATAATGTGAGAAGATGGATTGGAGTCCCAGACGTGGGAGGTGCATGCTTTCACTCGCCCTACTGTGCTGTACTGTACCAGCCTGCGTGCCGCTCGATGATCGTCCTTTTTCCCCGAGGAGAGAAGGCCCAGCCCAAGCCCTGGTGGACCTGGAAGCGTGGCGTCGTGGGCAGGAGCAGCCGGTGGCTCGAATTAGGGCTTTGCAGATCACCGGATCTGACTTGGCAGGCTGGCAGCAACATACGAAGTTACGAAGTACTGTACTATACAGAAGAGGAACGATCTGACTGGATCTCCGCTGCTAGTCGCTTGTTAGGCCTAGGTTCCTGTGCTCTTCGATGCTGCCATCCGTTACGACCATCCACTTTTCATTGAAGCTGTCAAGTGTCGACCCGTCAACCACGCTTTGCGGGCCGCAACTGCTGTACAGTAACCTTACTTAGAGCTTGGCAGGTGGCAGGTGGCAGGTGTAGCCTACGCTGTTCGTATGCCACCATTGGGATAGTTCCATACTAGGAGGGAGATGGGAGAAAGGACTTGGTGCCTTGGGGCCTTAGTGCCTTGACAGGACACAGGAGAGCAGCAACTCCAGCGCTATTCAGTAACCCTTCCTCCTCTCCTCTCCTCTCCTCTCACGACCTAATTCCAACCGCTCGGTTGCACGGCGAGCAGATGGGCCTCGAACGAACGTCAGGGCACAGTACGAAGGAGACAATTCCCGCCACAAGTACACAACTTTACAACCATCCACGACTCTTCCCACTGTATATAGCTTCGACAGTTCTTGTCATTGCACAAAAGAAGAAGTACTACTGGATACGGAGGGTCCAACAGCCGTAGCATAAAATACTGTAGCTCCGGCAGCTTATCCCCAACGAGAACCAACCGTCGACTCATGCTGCACAGCCGACAAAATCTGCGTGGGAGCTGCGTGCAGTGGAAGTCTCCCACGACATCCCTCTCTGACAGCACTGCAGCCGACAACAAGGCTCTGCTCTGGAGCTCTGGTCATGCTTCCCTGTCCACTCGTTCCCCTCTCCCTCTTGTGCGACCCAAGCAACGCACACGAGTCTTCTCCGTCTCTCGGCTCCATGATCCCTGGGCGCATCGGTGGGCCAGGGTGGGATGTGTCAAATCGAGTCGGGTCCCCCTGGTCGTCCGCTGCCCCTGTCGTTGATCCATGCAATCCATGTGAAGGTGTGCAGATGAGCTAAAAACGCCATGATCATCCCTGTGCTCGGGTAACGCAGATCAGGACAGTTGACAGGTAGGAGGGCGAGGGCTACTGTGGTATGGTCTGGGAGGAGGCTCCTGACTGGTAGCCACTCAGACGCCGCAGGAGAGGAGTGGGGAGACGTGCAGTACTACAACGCACGTTGTTCGAGGAAACGCCACTCGGCGCAGGCCGCAATCAATACATTCATTCATTCTTTCATCCAGCAAGCAACCAAGCAACCACAGCAGAGCAAAGCAAAGCACAGCATAACTCAACACAGCAGACATGGGGCAATCGACTGGACAACTGCACAGTCTGCACTCTCCTGGATGCCCTCGCCGCCGACAGCTAGCCACTGGCCCACTGCATAGGCACTTTCAAACTGCAGACGCAAAGTCCGGACGATCAGAGCGCCCGCGGTTGAAACCCCTTCCTCAGGTTTCCGACAGGCATTGTTTCTCAGATACTTCTATTCATATCCAACAAGATCAGCTCCATCTCGCCCGATCTCCCCTTGGCGGCCCTGGTAGGCGGATTTGGGGAGTTTCTCCAAGCGTTTTGATATGCGGCAGAAGATCTCCCGAGGAGGACCAACGGAAGGCTTCTCGCTTGTGCTGCTGCAGTGGCCAAAGCGAGCGCCAATTCGATTGGCGCATGATTGACATGAAGCTCGCAGCGTTGTGGAAAGTCCTCAGTGACAACACCTCTGCAATGCGTCTCTCCTGACCTGGAATATGTTCCTGTTCCATGAGGCTGTTTTCGCCTTCGCCGCGTTCAGCATTAACAGCCTCTGCTATTGTCGTATGCGGTGTGATGAGTGCCCGCGCCTCTCGTGGATATTTCGGAAATGATTGCCCTTGCGAGTCCAGGTGGTGCCCGCGTTGAGAAAGCCTCAGTAGGTGTCTTCCTCACGCGGATAGGCTCGGATAGGCATCGTACTGGCTCCCGGTTTTTATATTACTGTATATCAAAAGGTTTCCCCGCTGATATTGCAGAAAGGGGCGCAGAAATCTGTGAAAGATCTGTAGATCACGGCAAGCGGGCAAGGACGCCTCCAGAGGCTGGTTAATTTCAGCTTTGAGATCACGCAGCCTTCTGGAAGTAATTCCAGGGTCAAGAGATCTGAAGGTTGCAATGTTTCTTCGTCATCGCTACATCAGCCACAAGCGCAGGCAATTGATTGGTGTCAAAATTCCCCTTTACGAAGTGCCCTGGTCAGACGAATCGACACCCTTGAATGAGCTCTTTCCCACATCTTCAAGACAGGGGAGAACTTGATAGGCACATCGAACATGTTCCCCGTTCCCCGGATAATGCAATGTCAAAACTTTCTTTGTGTTCTCACTGGCTGGTTGTCGGCAGCAGCGCCGAGGGTTATCTACACAAGTGACGGACCTGTTGCACTCCGAGCACTGCCAGAGTTCAAGAAATTATTCATCCAAAAAGCACGCTTCCTTGAGGGTAGCTAGAACACCAATCCTCAGGATCAAAGCCTGCCCAGAGCGCCTTCGTACCTGGGGCTCTCGCCCAAGAGGAAGCTCTGTCCAAAGACCGTGTGGCGTCGGAAGATGACAACCTGATACCACACAGGCTTGCCCTGTGCTACACGCACATGCCAGGAGATGCGATGGGGGTGTAGCCCCGGGATGGATCTCCTCTCAGCAATATTTCAGATGAGGTGGTTGCACAAGCAAGGCGAAGGGCGAAGCACACGCGGGATGCATATTATTTGCATATATTGGATCTGGATGCTCGTCCAGGATCGTGGGGAAGGGGCAGCAGTTACCACCAGTGGAGGTCGATCCTCCGACAAAAGCTGCTCTGCACTGTCTGCAGCCCCCAAAGTAGGACAACTGAGAGTCGGGATTTGGCTTGTCCAGTTTCCTGCGGGCAAACCACCACCTTCAGTAATCTACCGGTTCCATGGTCAAAATCGGTAACCCAGTACTCTATGGATCTTCAAGCCAGGCCTCTTTTAGGTCCCTTGTTTCCGGGAAAAAAAGATATTTCTTGGCCTTTGCCCCTTTTGGATAGCTGTCGTCGTCACTTCTTGAAACTTTGGAATCAATCAAAGAATGATACTTCGCCGCAGGAATAAGCCGAAGATCGATCGATAGGCCGTGGGATTCGGGCGATTTCCGATCCTGACGCCCTCAAACATCAGAGGAAACTGCCCGTCCGTCGCTTCATCAGGTTCTGAAACTTAACGTACGCCCCCGCCGCACTGAAGATGAATTGTCTCGATTTCATCGCATATCTGAGTGTAACTTTCTCCTGAAGCACTTACCTTTTCCGTGTGCGGTACTGTTGAACCAGGGGCTTGCGGGGCCGTCCTATATCACCGTCTATTATACATCGCTTCGGCCTTCGTTGCAAAAGCCCATCTCTCTAGCCGAGCGTTACACTGGCTAGCTCACAATCCAGAACCGTTGCAAGCTCAAGGCCCCCAGATCCCTCACTCGGCAACCTGAAAGATGATCGATTGCGGCGAAGTAATCCCATTCGGAGCATTCAGCGGGGTGGGGATCCTTGGATCTCTCAGCGCGCACCAGCCAGGCCGGATCGGCTGATCTCTCCATTCTCTTCGATCTTTCTGTCTTTTCTCCTGAGAGGCGCGCTGACTCCTGTATGTCGAGTCAGCTAGAATCCCTGAACATCTTGGACCACATGGTGGACATCGCGGACGTTGTGCCCGCTGATCGTGGTTCTCCCGGCAGAGGTCCCTGTCCCCGCGACTTGTTTGCACAGCTTGCACTCCTGCATCAGCGTCCAGCGTGTGCCCGCCGCCTTCCCACTTTGAAGCCTGTTGTAGCTGCTTTCAGAAATGGATGAACAGATCTACGACCGAGTCGCGTCATAACAAAGCTATTTTTGAGTCTCGTCAGGAGTTTAGCAAGCTTAATACGATGAGAGCAATTTTAGGCCCAAGTTTCCCAGATTGTAAGTCCGTGTCTGGAAGTGTGGTTTGGAATACGGTTCCAAATCGTCTTTCCAACTGCTGTGAGGCCTTACAGGGGCACAGACTACCAACGGTGCCGCGGCGGCCGGTCTCCTCTTGGGCTTTGCTGGAGGTTCAGTGCTTTGTGGGTCCCGCCCGTTCTCCAAGCCCAACGGTATCTGCCACGATACCTGATCTGAACCTTTCCACCAATGCCACTGTATGATTATCACCTGCCATGAACCTTCGAAAAAAAGAAAGGTGAAGTTACTCCGAGGTATCCCCTTAGCCAATGACATTTACTATAGTACGGTAGAAAGTTAAGGGGCAAAAATCAAGAGGATGAGATGAAGGCGTCGGCCTGGATCAGCCTCCAAATCTGACAGCGGCACGGCTCTCACGCCAGGTCGCGAGCCTCGACCGTTGGATGTCTCACAAGACGCTTGATGTGCGGAGAAGCAAGCTTGGCGAAGACCCAAGGAGGCTTGAAGAAAACGCCTCTTCTCAACCACCTCGTAAATGGTATGCAGCTGGCCAGTTGCTCTCCCGCTGTTCTGGCGCCTTCCTCCTTTTGCTATCTTCTCCTTTCTTTCCGTTTGCACATGGTCACATCGTCAGTTCGGCAACGAGAGCAAGATGTCTGCCGCATGCACGGTGCATCGGATTAGACTGTCACTACTACTCTGTGGCGTAAAAGAATGATCCGAGTGATCGAACCTTCAAGTCAAGCCCTGGATCTGTAGCACTGTGCAGGAGTAGCGCGCGCCTTGATCGCTCTAATGTCTTGAATATTGGTGGCGCTTTTGGGCGTTGCATCGCCAACACATGCACAAGTTGATGCGAGGGCGGGGATCTTGATAGGAGACTGGAAGTACACCAGAACTGTCGATATTTCCAAGCGAGGTTGAGTGATAGGGGACTTGAGGCCAGGCACGAGATCGATGTTGCCGGTGACGAAGCCCTCATCTCGGGATACAGATCTAGCATCCCTAGAGTCCTGTCAAAGGGCAAGAGTGTGCGAGAAGTTTGGGACCGAGCTGGTTCCGGAAAGATTTCAATCCCCGTTCTGGACGCCACGATGTCGATGAGGATGGTTTGGGGATGGCTCCTGAGTCCTGGGCTTGATACGGCCCCCAGGTTACGTTCCAATATCCCCAGGTGTTTGTCATAACAGAGTGATAAGGGGCAACTGCAACAGGAGAAATGCTCGCCTGAACAACGGGGGATGTGGAATATCTCGTGACGGATCACATGATTGAGTGTCTTCAAGGTATCTAGGTAATTCAAGTGACTTCGGGCTTCAACGGACCGGAATATTGTCTCAAAACGAAAGCTTGACTTGTATCCCACCTCACGATATGAATCAAGGCGACTTCTAATTCTGGCTTGTCAAACTCACAGATGGGTCTCGGTGTCTCAGCCCTACCTATCCAGCCATCTGAAACCGTGTCCGGTGTACCGAAGCTCTCGAAACAACGACGACACACTCAGCAACACCTCGTCCATGAAAAAGCCATCCAAAAATAGCAAGGCCGTAGTATTCTCCTCTGAAGTTTCTCAAACCACGTTCCGACTTCTCACGGACGATACACCTGCAAGTGTAGTCTTGTCGCACGGATGATTTCGTATAAAAAAAGATCATCCCATAACTCCCGGAAGCGCGAAACAAAATGGGCTCCGTGTGGACTACCGTTAAAGTACTTCGAGCACGTTTCGCAGCCCCCGGTCTGCTGATATTCTCGTTCTCTAACTAGGTACAGTATAGTACCGTTGGGCTAAAAGTAGAGATCCCCTATGCCAAGGTCGTTTCGTTGCATGGCGAAAATAGACTTAAGCGTGGAATGAATGAATGGGTTCGAAACTGCAGAGGTATTGTATTGTAATGGACGAGCGGGCTTTGACGGTGGATCGTGGAGAGGGGAGAGGGGAGAGGGGAGAGGGACACAATGCCTTGAGTGATAGGTCTGACGTAAGCTAAAACGTTATATGGGGGGTTATTGATGCGTTTGTGGAGAAGAGGTCGAATCTCTGGGGAGATGATGCTATTCTTAGGTTGTAAAAATAGGATTCTGTACGGTGCTGATGTTGTAAATTTAGATGCGATAGAGAGGTTTGTGCTTTGTCTCGGTAGTTTGTGGAAAGACTACGAATGCTGTTTCGATCGTCGGAGCGCGGGGTTGAAGATACATGGTGGGAGAGGAGGGGTATAGCATGAATGGATAGGAACAGATGGGGAGGGTAAAGGGAAGTTTGTTTTGGGGCATGGAGAAGGAGATTATTTGAGATCTAGAAATCGGGGTTGGGGATCTGGGATCTTCATGTTGTGGTATGGTCATGTGGTAAGGAAGGTGTGGTTATGACAGTAGGGTTGGAGGCATGTGGGATTGACACTGTAAAGCGCAGTGAAATTGTGAAATGGTGGAGCACAGACTACTTCGCATTACTCCAACTTCTTCAACTTGAGAATCGAGAGCTGTAAACAAATAAATACAGTGACAACATCCTGATCTTGAGATTACGTGGATTGAGTGAGGAAATTAATCGTCGATCGGTATCGGAGATTTATGTTTGAGATTTGAGATTCAGATGTGAGCGAGGAAATGAGGAGGTAAATCAGAGAGGATCGATCGATGATCTTCGGACTGTGCAGTGATCTTGTGGATCTGGCGCACGAACTAAAGATCATTTGATGGGGATGAGATGGAATTTGCTTTGTTTTCTTTTTGTTGGGGGTTGTGAAAGGTGGTGTTTGTGGGGTTGAGGTGGGAGATGGAAGATTTGAGGGCGTGGAGATGGGAATTGGGTGTTTGTTTGAGGGAAATGAAGGGTGAGGGGAAGTGGATGTTGGTCAACGCAAGCTCTTTCATTATGCCTTGTTGATGAATATTCAGCAATTGTGCATTGCGTACAGGTGGTATTAACTCTTTATCATCAAGTGGTGTGAGTGCAAATGGAGGGAAGGTTTTCCTTGTGTTGCGTTTGATTCGTGAGTTGGTGGTTCGGACTTTTGTGCTCTATTTAACTGCCCGATAGCTGCGCGCTCAAGGTGACTCGGATTGGAACTTGATCATCACTATACCAAGTAGGAATATTCTTGTCTGAGTGGTGCTAGGGCGATCTCTCTTATGATTCTTTTGGCCGTACCCGTAGGTTATTGGGTTGTTGTATCTACTTCCAGGTCAACTGATGTTGGCTGCACGCCTCAATTGCTCGTGCGATACATCGGAAGTTCCTTAAAACATAAAATAATCGGTCGATGAGCACATCATTCCAATACTAGAGCTTTTAATGTGCAACAATAACTCAAGGACTCGAGCGTCACCCAGATCGTGGTTAAAATTTCACCCCCTTTCTGACCTCGCTTAGCGCTCGCTAAATTAGCCCCCGTCAGAGAGAGGGGAAAGATCCAACTTTGCAATACCTAAAAAGCTATGAGAAAAAGTATCCTATTGCAGCAATATTGGGATCACAAGGTGTTCAAATTAATTCGATATGTAGATTTATCTTCATTTAAAGTAAAGCTAAGGATGTGGTAGGAAGATGTGTTTGAGTTGGTCAGTGATATCCTCGTCCCCTACAGTCCTGGGAAGGGTATAACCTTCATGCGGTGATTTCATGATCATTGAGGAGATTGCACCACCCTATTCGCGTAGAAACACTGGGTTGGCGCGATTCAGGGGCTCGTTGGGAGAACTACTTGCTCTGAGACTGATGGACGGTTTTGAACCTCCTGAATCTAGGATCGAGAGATCCAACTAGTCGGGGACGAGTAGTTGGTGGTAGCTGATCAATGGCTCATTTGACAGTGTGAATTCACACTTCGGCACTTGGCCGTCACTCGAGGGGTAAATTGCAAATGTATAATTCGGGCTTGCGAAGGTTGATTTGAAAGCGTATAGTGTCGAGGGGAGCCGGTGGGGGGTCGTGTTTGCCTTCAAACAAGCATAACGAGAAATAGTATCTCAGATACGAGTAGCCCCAGTAAAAGAGTGCAGTGGCCCCTTGTCGTTGCAGCTTCTATCACCTTACTTTGAATGCACTCTACAGAAGTCGAGGCTTGATTGGCGAATATCAGCTCTTGAAGCTTCCCCCTCTTTTTGTTTTGTGGAAACAATATCATTTGGCTTTGAGATTTCGGATTTGACATTGGATCATACTTCTACCAGCTTCAGCGTAGTCCATACATGGCAATCTCATGATGCTCTCATTTGAGTTTCTTTTAATTCTGACCTTCTACAGCCTGTCAACGTTCTCTTGCTTCCCCCGCCTGGTTGTAAACATTCCCTTTCTACGAAGACACGCTCTTAACTTGCTGATAGCAATCTAGTGCGCTGAGTAACACGACAACAGGCTTTACGCAACTTCGCTTCTGCCGCAAACAGGAGTCTGAATTTCTATTTTATGGGATTTACAAGTCATCTACGAAACTTTTGTTTCTCAAGTAATCTATCGAAGTCTTCTCCATGCCATTCTCGGAAAGTAGGCAGTTTCTTCACCTATTTGGAGAATGTTCTTTAGTCCGGAAAATCAAATCACCCTCGTAGTAGGAAACCAGGTATGATCAATGATTCCCAGACTGGTTTCCCTCTCTATGAGAACGAAGGCTTCCTCCACTCTAAATGTGCAAGGAAACTCAGCGCAGAGCGTTTTATTTACACATACACAAACACACTTCGAATCTTACACCGTCCCCATTCCCCCATTCTCCAAACTCACCCCACTCTTCCCTCAATCAGAAATCATTACTTCTCCAAGCAGCACTCACGATCCCCGCACAACTCCACACCACCGAACTCGCAGTATTAATTGCAAACGCACTCCACGTCAACGCGAGAAACTTGGTGTTATACCCCGCTTGCAACCCGATAGAAGCACCTTGATCATTGATCAGAGCTACGGCTTGGGACTGCACTGCGCTGACGATGGCTGAGGAGATGAGGAGGCATGTTGATGCTGACTATTTCGCCGTTCGTCGTCAGCTTTGATCACCTTGGGGGGCAGGATAGAAAAAGGGAAATGGGAAGAGGGAAGAGGGAAAGAAAGAAGTGGGAGTAAAACGCAAGAGGGGTAGAAAAAGGGCCAGGAGCGTGGGGGGAAGGGTTGGAAAGAGAAAAGGAGGTCATTACCGAAGTAAACAAGATAGCAAACCCCCCCAAAGCCCCAATCCAAAACGTAAGCAAACCCCACAAAACCACGCATCCCACCCAGATAAGCGCAAACACGTAAAAGATGAACGCGACGTGGAGTTGCAGGTTAAAGCGTTCGTTGAAGGCGTCTTGGATGGAGGGTGGGAAGTGGAGGGAGGAGAGGTTCGTGCTTGCGCCGTGGGCGGTGAGGTCGGTTTGGATTAGGGTTGCGGGGAGGAATTTGGCTGGAGAGAGATTGGGGGGTGAGCTTGGTTTAGAGAGAAGAGAGGGAGAGGGGATGGGAAGGGAAAGGAAGCATACAGTACCATGATACGGGCGAGCATGTTACGCCTGCCAGAGGAGGGACGGAGTTGTTGGCGTAGTAGCCGGAGCAAGTGGTCATCACGTAGAGGTTGTATACATCGTGGATTGGTAGGCCTGCGGCTGTATTGTTCTGGAATGCATCTTTGAGGTCGGTGGTGTTGAGGGAGAGGATGGCGTAGTCTTGCATGTAGGAGGGGGAGTTGCCGGCGCGGAGGCAGATGGTTGTGAGGATGAAGACGGTAATGGACATTAGTTCGGGAAGGATTGTTGACCACATCTTGCGTGGTGGATGAAGTGATTGATAGCAGTGGTGAGATTGTTGCGGTTTTGTTGTGATTGTGGAATTTGGTTATCGATTTTTGTGAGGAATGTAGTTACGATAAGATCACTATTTCCCGAACCAAAACCAGAACTTCAGTTATCGGAATTTCAGGAATGATTTGCGATCAAGAGGTCGAGTATTGTGAGAAAGGCGAAGATGGCCGAAGCTCAGTAGATGGTGATTGAAGATATTTATTTCAAAGGCGAACAAGGAATATGGAACA
>Ga0302325_10020585_pt1 | contig 13826 bp, 13 predicted proteins | sample Palsa_T0_2_FD_201948 | JGI IMG/M metagenome (GOLD analysis project Ga0302325, IMG submission 201948) | Peat permafrost microbial communities from Stordalen Mire near Abisko, Sweden - Palsa_T0_2 | ecosystem: Environmental > Terrestrial > Soil > Palsa > Peat permafrost | place: Sweden: Abisko... | reverse complement strand
CCCGCGCTGCCAAGCCGCAGACGCTTCCGCACGTGTTTTGGATCTACGTTGCGGCGGCGGGCTTGCTGGCCTGCGGATTCATCGATTTTCCGCTGCTGGCCTATCATTTTCAAAAGACGGCCGTGGTCGGACCGGCGACCATCCCGCTACTGTATGCCGGCGCCATGGGAGTGAACGGGCTGACGGCGATGATCTTTGGAAAGCTTTTCGACCGCTACGGCATCGCGGTTCTCACGTTTGGGATTCTGATCTCGGTGTTCGCGCTGCCTTTGGGATTTCTCGGCGGCGCTTCCGGCGCCATTGCCAGCGTAGCTTGTTGGGCGACGGGGTTGGGAGTACAGGACGCTTCGCTACGCTCGGGTATCGCCCAGGTGGTCTCGATGAACAAGCGCGGCGCGGCTTTCGGCGCCTTCAACGGCGTCTACGGAGTGGCGTGGTTTGCGGGCAGCGCCATAATGGGGATGCTCTATGACCACTCGGTGATGGCGCTGGTGGCGTTCGGCGTGGTCTTTCAAGTGGCTGCCGCGACTGCGTTCTTCAGACTGCGGAAGCCGCTCGCGGCAGCGGCTTCCGCGGCGCAATGAGGCGCAGTGTTGCGGGACCTGAGGAATTGCCGGAGAAGCCGGAACGAGCGGTGATGGCTGCGATCGGGGCTGCGAGCACGCGTGCTCCGCGACAGGCCCACTAGAACTAGACGAAGCTGGGTGGTTGTGGCGGGGCCGGTTGCCTTGGCCTCGATGTCAAATAATTCGGCCATCGCCCGGAAACTTCCGGGGTTCGGAGACTAGATTTGAAGGCCGATGTGTTCCGGGTCGGCAGGCTTAATGGATGCGGCGTCGAATGACAGCGGGGTTGACCTTGCGAGAGTTGACGGGGTCGAAAATCCCCGGCCTTCCGGCCGGTTGGCAAGCTGAAGCGTGCCCCACCTTAGCAAGCGCCAAGGTTCCGGCGAGCCCGAAGATGAGCCTGAAGGCGAGAAGTTGCGCGATGTCCGATAAGAGTAGACGCGTGACCTGGGTACGGCTGGCGCCGAGCGCAATGCGGATGCCGATCTCTTGCGTGCGGCGCTCAACGGCGTAGGCGATGACGCCGTAGAGGCCGACGCTGGCCAGTACGAGCGCGAGCAGTCCGAAGGCAGCGGAGAGCACGGCGACCGTGCGCTCCTGCCGGATGGAGGCGCCGAGAAGTTCGGTTACAGGGCTTACGCTTTGCAGTTTCAAACCGGGGGCGGCTTCGCGAACGGCCTGGCGCGCGGCGGAAGCGAATGCGGCCGGGTCGCCCGCAGTGCGCAGGACGGCTGTCAGCAACGGGACTCCGTTTTGCGCCATGGGCTCATAGATCACGGGGGCAAACGGCTCCCGTGGCCCTAGACGGATGTCGTGCACGACGCCGACGACCAAGTGGCTGGCGTTACTGATGTCGCCGGAGCCCACCGAGATCGAGCGGCCCACAGGGTTGGCGGAGCCGAAGAGCAGGCGAGCGGCGGTTTCGCCAAGCACGGCGACGGGAGCGGTCTGTTTGCGATCGGACCCGGAAAATTCGCGGCCATTGAGGAGGGGAATCTTCATGGTTTCGAAATAGTGCGGGGAGACCTGCGAGAGTTGGGCGTCGACGGCTGGCGTAGCTTGTCCGGACAGCGAAATTTTGACTTGCTGAAGAAGCCACGATGACAACGCGCGACCGCTGACGGCTGCGTTGATCACACCCGGAATGGCGTTCAGGCGTTGGTGGACCTGCTCGATTCGCGCGGGGTCGCGGAACAGCAACAGATTGCTGTCGAGGCGGAATTCGAGGAGGAGCAAGCCCTCCTTCCGGTAGCCGAAATCCTGTGTTTCGAGATTGCGGAAAGAGCGAACCAGCAGCGTGGCGCCGGCCACCAGCACCAGCGACGCGGCCACTTGCGCCACGATGAACGCGCGGGCGGCGCCGTTGGCAGACCGGAGCGCGCCGTTGCGCCGGTTGGTTTTCAGCGCGGCGTTAGGATCGAGGCGTATGGCGGTGAAGGCGGGCACGAGTCCGAAGATGGCGGTGGCCAGGAGGGAAACCGCGGCGGTGAAGGCGAGGATGCGCCAATCGGGATCGAGCGCCAGGCGCCAGCCACGTCCGGCGGAAGCGAATTGCACCAAGGCGCGGGAGCCCTGTTGGGCTAATGCGAATCCGGCGGCGCCGCCGATGACGGCCAGCGCCGCGCTTTCGGTGAGCAGTTGACGGAGCAGACGGCTGCGCGCGGCTCCGACTGCGAGCCTGATACCCATCTCATGGGTACGCGCCGAAGCATTGGCGAGCAACAGGTTCGCGAGGTTGCAGCAGGCCAGAAGCAGCACGATTCCGGCGATGCCCATGAGGACGGCGAGCGGCGCGGAGAATTGCTTTTGCAGATCGCCGAAACCCTGGCTGCCGGGCGCAAGCTCGATGGTATAGACTGTCGGGCCGAGCCCGTGCACGGTCAGCTCATGCAACTGGCTATAGAGCGCGGTGAGTGCAGATTCGGCCTGAGCGCGCGATACGCCCGGGCGAATGCGGCCCATGGGTTGAAGCCGCGCGTTGGCCGGCGACTTCAGCCAATTGGTGTGGCCGGGCCATACCAGCGGCTGGACGCTCATGGGTAGCCAGACATCGGGAGCGCTGCCTACGCGCTCTCCGAAAAAGCCGCGTTCCGCGACGCCGACGATGGCCGCGGAAGCGCCGTTGATGCGGATGGCGCGGCCGAGCACTTCGGCTTTGCCGCCAAAGGCGCGCTGCCAATATCCATAACTGACGACGGCGACGGTGGGCATGCCTGGTTGGTCGTCGGAATCGACGATGGTGCGCCCGAGTTGCGCGCCGGCGCCGAGCAGTTCGAAGTAGCGGCCGGTGACCAGGGTTGCGCGAGGAGCGGAGTCGCCGGAGGCGCCGCCGGGTTCTACGGCTTGGTCGACATTGTTGGCGGCGAAGATGCCGGCAAGCTCGGTTTGGCGGGCCGCCATCTGGCGGAACAACGGATAGCTGACGGGTCCGGGCTTGCCGTTCTGCTTGGGTATCACCAGCACCAGTTGTTCCGGATTCTTGACCGGCAGTGAGCTGAGCACAACCGCGTCGAGGACGCGGAAAATGGCGGTATTGGCGCCGATTCCAAGCGCCAGAGTGAAGACAGCAGCGGCCGTGAAGCCGGGCTTGGCGCGCATCTGGCGGAGCGCGTAGCGGAGATCTTGCGCGAGGGTTTCGAGGAACGGAAGGGTGCGGTGCGCGCGGTGGTTTTCCTGGGTGGCAGTGACGTTGCCGAAATCGCGGCGGGCGGCGAGGCGGGCGGCATCCGGGGTGAGGCCGCGGCGTTGGTAATCGGCGGTGAGGGCGTCGATGTGGGTGGCGATTTCCTCGGCTAAGCGGGCGTCGTGCCGGTTGGCGGAGAAGTGCGCGCGGATGCGCGAGAGTGCGGCGCGCGGGCTCATGAATTCGTCTCCAGAAGGCGGTTCATCATGGCGACGGTGCGGGACCAGCTTGCGGATTCGGCAGCAAGCTGGCTGATGCCGGCATCGGTGATGGAATAGAAACGGGCGCGGCGGTTATTCTCGCTGGAGCCCCACTCGCTGGCGATCCAGCCGCGTTGTTCAAGGCGGAGCAGCGCCGGGTAGATGGTGCCCTGGTTGAGCGCGAGGGACCCTTCGGCTACCTGCTCGATGCGGCGGGCGATTCCGTAGCCGTGGAGACGGCCGAGGGAGGCGAGGGTTTTGAGGACCATCAGGTCGAGGGCGCCGTAGGGGACTTCATTCATGTTGCCCATCAACAGGAGTATGCGGCGACTTCTGTAGAAAGTCAACAGGGGAGTTTGAGCGGGGTGGCCGGAAATCGGACTGGTGGGGAGTGTCCGAAAATGGGATTAGGTTAAGAATCTTTCGAGCACATAGAGGGCGGTGCACATTTGTTGGCGCAATCGCCCCCTTGTCATGATCCCAAGGGGGAGCGGATTCGTACTAAGGGGTATTTTGGTCGGGCCGGCGAGATTCGAACTCGCGACCTCTTGCACCCCAAGCAAGCGCGCTAGCCAGGCTGCGCCACGGCCCGAACCTCTGTATTATACAACGCCGTATATCGTTCAATCCAACATATCAAGCGCCGCCTGCATTTCGCTCTTCGCGTGCCCGTCGCCTTTCCGCGCCGCGGCATCCACGCCGTCACGGTACATGGCGCGCGCGTCGTCCGTCCGCCCCATCCTCTCCAGCGTTTGCCCGCCATGGAAATATCCGGCTGGATAATCGGGGTGGGCTTCGATCAGGGTGTGAAATTCGCGCATCGCCGCATCGTAATCGGCCGCATTCTTGTATTCCATCGCCAGCCCATACCGGGCGAATGCGTCGTTGGGGTTCTGCTGAAGCATGCTCTTCAACGTCTCTAACCGTGTGCTTGCCATGGTTGTGCTACGATACCTCCGAAATGTCGTGCCCGTATTTCTATCCCAGCGCGCCGCGGTCGCTGCCGTCCGATCCGCACGCCGCCATGCTGCCGCTGGGCGACGATTGGGCCGGCGCCTGCCGCGCGGCGCCCGAACACCCCTGGCAGCCCGACGCCGCCACGCTGCGACCGCTCTGCAATCTGGGCTACGCCCGCGGCGCCTGCAGCCGTTTCCCGGATGACGACGGACCCGACGCCGTCCGCTTCACCGTCTCCGGCGACGATGGCGCCACTCTTCGACTCTACTACGTTGTCGAACGGAATCACCATCCCTTCGCGCACGGCCCGCTCGCCTGGTCGCGCGCCATTGCAGTCTTTGACGAGCCCCCGGAAAGCCCGTCTCTGCGGCATCAGGCCCAAGCTTACGTCGAAAGTTATTTGCGGCGGAAATCCGGCGCCTGAGGCGTCCGCCCGGCATCTACATCGGTATGACCGAAGGCAAGCCCGCACGCGAATCCGCATCGGAATACTGCGAGTTGGCGCTACCCAACGACGCCAACGGACTCGGCAATGTCCTCGGCGGCAAAGTAATGCATCTGGTGGACCTGGCGGGCGCCATGGCCGCGATGCGGCACGCGCGCCGGGCCGTGGTTACGGCTTCGGTCGATAGCCTCCACTTCCTGCACCCCGTGCGCATTGGCCAATTGTTGATTCTGCGGTCGTCGGTGAACCGCGTGTTCCGCACATCAATGGAAGTGGGCGTGAAGGTGTTCGCGGAGAATCTTCTGACGGGCGAGACAGTTCATACGTGCTCGGCTTATCTCACGTTTGTGGCTCTGGACGCCAACGGCAAAGTCACGCCCGTCGCGCCCGTGATTCCCGAAACCGAACAGGAACAGCGCTGGTATCGCCAGGCGGCGGAACGCAGGGAATACCGGCTGGCGTTGCGCAATCGAAGAAAATCCGAGCTTACCTGAGCGGGCTCCGACGGGAGCGCTGGGACGCCAGCCTATAGCCCTCCAAGCCCCCCGTTGTAGAATTGTCTACAACCAATGAACTCGCTTCGTCTCACCGCCTGCCTCTCGCTCGCCCTTGCCGCGTTCGCGGCCGAGCCCGTGAAGTGGACCCCGGAGGCCGCTAACCTGTGGTACTCCAAACAACCCTGGATGGTGGGCGTCAATTACGTTCCCGCCAGCGCCATCAACCAGATCGAGATGTGGAATGCCGAGACCTTTGACCCGGTCATCATCGATACCGAGCTTGGCTGGGCGCAAGCCATCGGCATGAACACCGTGCGCGTGTTTCTGCATGAGATCCCCTGGCTGAAAGACCCCGGCGGCTGCGCCAAACGTATCGGCGCCTTCCTCCGCATCGCGGACAAGCACAAGATCCGCGTGATGTTCGTGCTCTTCAACTCCCGCTGGAGCCCCTTTCCCGAGCCGGGCATCCAGCAGGACGCACGCTCCGGCGTGCACAATTCCGCCTGGGTGCAAGACCCCGGCGCCGCCGCGCTGATGGACGAAGAGCACTGGGACCGGCACCTGCTCTACGTCGAAGATGTGATCCACGAATTCCTCGCCGACAAGCGCGTGGTGGCCTGGGACGTCTGGAGCGAGCCCGATAACCGCAACGACGGCAGTTACGGTAAGGCCGACCCCCAAAACAAGGCCGAACTGGCGCAGCGTCTGTTGCCGCGTCTGTTCAAATTCGCGCGCGCCGCCATGCCCAGCCAGCCGCTCACCAGCAGTTTGTGGCAGGGCGATTGGTCCAGCCCCGATAAGCTGACCGCCGTCGAAAAAATCCAGATCGAGGAATCGGACATCGTTTCGTTCCACAATTACGACAAGCCCGCGGATTTCGAAAAGCGCGTGCAGTGGCTGCAACAGTATCACCTCCCCGTACTCTGCACCGAGTTCCTGGCGCGCGACCGCGACAGTACCTTCCAGGGCATCCTGCCCATAGCCAAAAAGTACAACGTGGCGGCGTTCAGTTGGGGCCTGGTGGCCGGGAAAACCCAGACGTACCTGCCGCTCGATTCCTGGCAGCATCCGTATACCGACCGCCAGCCGGCCGTTTGGCATCAGGACATTTTTCGCGACAATGGCACTCCGTACTCTCAAGAAGAGATCGATTTTATACGTCAGATCACCGGACGGGGTGGACCGGCTAAGGGAAAAGGGAAGTAGGGCGGGTGCAGTGCCGGGACTGCCGGTGAAGTCAGACAGGGCAGTCGACCAAGGGAAAAGCAAGCGGCCATGTGGAGCGCTAGGCTTGCCCGGTGGAGTCCGGCGGGGTGGGCTAACAAGCGGGAAGGGAAGTAACCGTGCGTTATCTCACCGAACCGGGACCCTAAGCGAGCCGGAAGTTCGCCGGCGAGTACTATTCGGATAGGTCTAATATAGGACACGCGCTGCCAGTTTTGTCATAATAAGAACCACGGAGGATGCAATGCGCTGGCTATCGCCGGTACTTGCCATATTGATTTCCATTCCCGCGACGTCTGTTGTGGATGCTCAGGACGCCGCGCCTAAATTGAACATCGTCATCGTCGAAGGCGATGGCGCCATCAACAACATCCGCCAGCGCACCGCGCGCGAGCCCATAATCCAGGTGGAGGATGAAAACCACAAACCCGTCGCCGGGGCCGCCGTCATCTTCACCCTGTCCGGACAGGGCGCGGGCGGTACGTTCACCGGGGGCGCCCAAAGCTTGAGTGTGGTCACGGATAGTCAGGGCCGCGCCGTGGCCCACGGCTTCCATCCCAACAACGTTCAAGGACAATACCAGATCCATGTAACCGCGTCGAACAACGGGCAAACCGCCAATGCCACCATCAGCCAGACAAATGCGCTGGCGGCTGGCGCGGCGGGTGGGGCCGCGGCGGCGGGAATTTCCGGAAAGCTCATCGCGGTGCTGGTGATCGTGGGCGCGGCCGCTGCAGCGGGCGGAGCCTATTACGCCACCCATAACGGCGGCGGCAACGGCAATTCAAGCGCTACCGCGTCGGCGATTGTGATTACGCCCGGCGGCGGTACGGTAGGGCCTCCCAAGTGAAAACCATGACGAAATACATCTCGATTCTTCTCGCGCTGGGCGGTCTCGCACAAGCCCAACAAGGCAGCGTCGCCGGACCGGTTGCCGGCTTCGTTTTCGACCGCGGCGCCCAAGCGCTACGTCCGCTACCAGGTATCCCGGGCGCGTCCACGGTGGGCGCTCCCATCACTTCCGGGTACCAGCTGACTGCGGCCTATGTCGCGCCGCGCCTCGATTCCGTTTTCGGAGTCGCAGCCGATGGTTCCACGCACTACTTCACGCTGAGCTCCGCGACGCTAAGCGAGGTGTCAATCGAAGGACTGATGGCGCAGCCCGAGCGGGTGGCCTTCAGCCCGTCCGGAACGGCGGCTGTGCTGTATGCGAGCGGTCAGGCGCAGATGGTGGTGGGGTTGCCCGGCTCGCCTTCGCTGGCCGGCTCGCTGCCATTGAGACAGGCGGCGCGGGCCATCCATCCCACTTCGCTCGCGATTAGCGACGACGGCTCGTACCTGCTATTCGCCGTGGGCGGCTCCATTCAACTGGCCAGCCAGGCAGGCGGCGTGCGGGCCGTTATTTCCGCGGGGGCAGGCGCTTCGGTGGCCTTTGCGCCCGGCGCCCACGATGCGGCCATAGCGGCGCGCGGAACCGGCGTCATGATGATTCGCGACGTGCCCGGCTCGGCTGTGCAGCAAACCCTGGCGGTGGACGATGGGTCGTTCGAGATCGTCGCGGGCCTCGGATTTTCGCAGGATGGAACGCGGGTTTTCGCGGCCACCGCCGCCGCGCAACCGGTGATCGTGGTCGATCTTGCCGGAAACCGCACCGGCGTGGCGTGCGCTTGCTCGCCCACGGAACTCGCGCCCATGGGCAATCTGTTCCGCTTGAATGAACTCGGGGCCGGTCCGCTTTGGTTGGCGGACGCGGGGTCGAGCGGGCCGCGCACGGTATTCGTGCCCGCACTGGTGGCCGCACAATAGCGTGCGCTACTTACTGGTGGTGGCGGGTGGCGGCGCCGGTTCGCTGGCGCGATATGCGGCGGGCATGGCCATCATGCAGCGCTTCGGCTCGCGCTTCCCACTGGGCACCATGACCATCAACATCACGGGATCGTTCCTGATCGGTTTGGCCATGACGCTGATTACCGAGCGGCTGCCCGGCGACTTGTTCTGGCGCCCGCTGCTGGTAATCGGTTTTCTGGGCGGCTATACGACATTCTCCAGCTTCGAGTGGGAAAGCTACGCCTCCATACGCCAGGGCGGTTTTTGGATCGGTCTGGCGAACGTGGTTGGCAGCGTAGGTCTGGGTTACGCCGCTGTGTGGCTAGGGGCGGTCGTGGCCAGAAAATAAAGCCACCGCGGTGATGGCCCGCAGATAAACCGCCGCGGCGCCCGCAAGCATCAGCCCGGCTGCGCACGCAAACGCCGCCACCGGCGAGATCATCGTCCACAGCGTCCCCGTGAGCGCGCTTGCAAACAGATCGCCGAAGCCGTTCACCGCCCCCATGGCGCCATACGCCGTTCCGCGATCCGCCGGCGTCACCAGATCGGCCGGAATCGCGCCTTCGAGCGCGTCCTGTATGCCCACATAGACACCGGCTAGCGCGAACATTCCCCCCACCGATACCCAGCCATCGGCGCCATACGCGAAGAGCGCCGCCGCCCACAGCGCCGTCAATCCACCGAGCGCGTATCCGCCCGCCAAGAGCGCCTGCTTGTTCGTGCGGTCCGCCAGGGCGCCCGCCGGATAGGAGACCGCCGCATAAACCAGGTTGCGCACTGCATAGAACAACGCCGCAATCTCACCCGCGCGAACCACGCCGTATTTCGGCGCGAGCAATTGGGCCGCCGCCATCACCAGCAGCGCCGGGGCAAAATCGCCCGCGCCGAAGAGCGCCACGCCGGTCAGAAACCGCAAATACGGACGCGGCAACTCGCGCAGCGATGTCCACAGCTTCTTCGCGCGATTCGCCGGCGCGCGCTTCTCCTGCACCAGAAAAACCATGGAGCCGAACGCCAGCAGCCCTGGGATGAGTGAAACCAGAAAAATGGTTCGAAACGGCGCCGGGGGATTGGGCCGCGGCAGCCATGAGAGCAGCCACACCCCCAGTAGCGGTCCCGCCACCGCGCCAGCTGTATCGCCCGCGCGGTGCATTCCGAACACACGGCCGCGCGCCTCGGGCGGCGTCGAATCGGCCAGCATCGCATCGCGCAGCGGTCCGCGAATTCCTTTGCCGAACCACGCCGCCGCGCGCCCCGCCATTACCAGCGGCCAGGAAACCGCCGCCGCGAAAATCGCCAGCATTGTGCCCGAGAGAAAATAGCCCAGCGCCACAATCGGCTTGCGATGCCCGATGCGGTCAGAATACCAGCCCGAGGCCAGCTTCAGGAAGCTCGACAATGCGTCGGCCACGCCTTCAATCCAACCGAGCGCTGCGGGAGTCACGCCGATGGATGCGAGGAACCCCGGGAGCACCGCGCCCACCATCTCGTAGCCTACATCGGCGAAGAAACTGGTGACCGTCATGCCGACAACGTTGCGCGTCACCCACGCAGAATCCGGTCGACGGACCATGGCTCTATGCTACCCCCTATGCTACATTGATCTTTCCGATGCGAAATGTAGTGATCATTGGTTCCGGGTGCGCGGGCAATACGGCCGCCATTTATGCCGCCCGCGCGAACCTGAAGCCGCTCGTGGTAAACGGCGGGCACTTAGCCGGCGGCCAACTCTCGCTCACCACGTTGGTGGAAAATTTCCCGGGATTTCCCGAGGGCGTCAACGGCCCGGACCTTGTCGAAAACATGAAATTGCAGGCGGAGAATTTCGGCGCCGAATATCGGCATGCGGCCGTTACCGATACCGACTTTTCCAAGCGCCCCTTCCGGTTGAAAATCGACGACGAGTGGACCGAAACGGCCACCGTCATCATTGCGTCCGGCGCTTCGGCGCGATGGCTGGGGCTGCCGTCGGAACAGAAGCTGATCGGCCATGGCGTGAGCTCATGCGCCACCTGCGACGGATTCTTCTACCGCGACAAGAACATTATGGTGGCGGGCGGCGGCGATTCGGCCATGGAAGAGGCCAACTTCCTGACGCGTTTCGGCAAGCAGGTCACGCTGGTGCATCGCCGCGACCAGTTCCGCGCCTCGAAAATTATGCTCGACCGCGCGCGGCATAATCCCAAGATCCGATTCCTCACCAACACCGTCGTGGAGGACGTGTTCGACGCGTCCCAGAAACTGGTAACCGGCGCGCGCCTGCGCAATACCGTCAGCGGAGAGGCTTGGGACGAGCCGGTGGACGGATTCTTCGTGGCCATCGGACACATCCCGAACACGGCCGTCTTCAAGGGGCAGATTGACACCGATCCCGAGGGCTACATTCTGTCGAAGGGCGGCGCGCGCACCAACATTCCCGGCGTATTTCACGCGGGCGACGTGCAGGACCGCCTGTACCGGCAGGCTATCACGGCGTCTGGCGCAGGCTGCATGGCGGCTATAGAAGCGGAACGATTTCTGGAAGCGGAAGGACACTAACATATGATCGAGCGCATCACTCCTCCTGGCGTACCCGCGCCCCGCGGGCCCTATTCCCCCGCCGTTCGCGCCGGCGGCTTCATCTACGTCTCCGGCCAGGTCCCCGTGGACCCGGTCACGCATACGGTGATTTGCGGCGATATAGCCACCGAGACGCGCCAGGTGTTGAATAACATCAAAGGCGTGCTGGAAGGCTGCGGCGCCTCGATGAGCGACGTGGTGAAATGCCACGTGTACCTGGCCGACAGCAAAGATTTCGCGGCGATGAACGAAGTCTACGCGCAATTCTTCGGCGACGCCAAACCCGCGCGCACCACTGTAGCGGTGGCCTTCGCGATGCCAGGAATCAAAGTAGAGATCGACGCCATCGCTTACAAACCTTAAGTGGGGCAGCCGCTTTGAAGTTGCCCGCTCGCTGCGACGACCGTTCATGGCGTGGCCGCCCCTAACCGAAGTTCGTCACGGCAGCCGGATGACGTCTACTATTCGCGCTGAGGCTTGAGAGTCGCGGCTTGAGAGCTTGAGATCAGAATCGTAGGGTGATTTTTCCCAAAACGCTGCGCTCCACCAGCGTGTTACTCACTTCATAGGCGTCGTGAAACTCGGCATGGCGCGGCGCCAGCAGATTCTGACCGGCGAGGCTGAGCTCTACGTGCCTTCCGATCCGCCACCCCAAGCGCGTATCCACCCGCGTGTAAGCCGGCACCGGCCCGTTTCCGCCATCCCGTAAACGCCCCACATAGTACGCAGCGCTATCCCATTCCAGGTTGCGCGTCACGTTCACCTGAGAACGAATCTGCACCTGATTTTCCGGTGTGTTGTCGGCGCGTTCGGGTTCATTTGTGTCCTGGCTTCCAGGGTCGAGAATCACGTTCAGATGGATGGCGCTGTATCCGGTGCTGATTCGCCATCGCGAAGTCGCGTTCCAGTTGGCGAAAACCTCGGCGCCATAGGTGTGGGCGCTGGCGGTGTTACCGAAGGAGGATGGCAACACCAGATGAGGAGGTCCCTGATCGGTAGTGAAATAGGGTTCGCCTGGATCGAGGGTTTCGAGGTTGTGATAGAGCCCCGCAAAGGCTGTGACATCCACCGAGAATCGCTTCGCCGGCTGCGCGCGATAGCCGATTTCAAAGTCACGGAACCGTTCGGCTTGAGAGTTTAGGTTGCCGGTGTATTGGGCTACTCCGAAGCCGCCGCCAGGCAATGCGAATGTGTATGGCTCGATTTGGAGCCCCTCCTGCTCCCGGTTTACTTCCTTGATGGCTTGGGAGGCGGATATCCAGACGGTTTGGCGATCGGTGGGCGTCCACACCACCCGCGCACTGGGTTCGAATTGAAACCTGGCGTAGGGTTGGTGCTCCAGTTTCGAGCCGAGGGTCAGCGACAGAGATTGGGTGAGCCGGATCTGGTCTTGAACGAAAGCGCTGAAGAGATTGTTCGCCTGGCTGAGGGGCAAGTAAGTCTTCCCATATCCCGCAGTGTGACTGTCGCTGGTGGAGCGGTAACCCACTCCCCAAACGACGTCATTCCTTTCGCCGACGCGCCAATGATGCTGGAAGTCAAAGTCAAAGGTGTCCAAGCCCTCATGAACTCCCTCGTCATGGCGATCGTACCGGTCGTAGTAAACCTGCAGCGACATCGTGGAACCGTTCGATAGAGTGTGGTTCCAACGCGCCAGAAAATTGCCTGCGCCGGTGGTGACCGCATCGTTAAAAGTGCGCATCAGAGGAAGCGCGTTGGTGAATACCACGGATATGGTCTGCCCCTCGCCGGTTTGCATGAAATCGCCCTGCACCGTCATGGTGTCGTGCGGCGACAGCGTCCAATCGGACCGGAATCCGGTATGGAACATGTGCCAGCCGTCGGCGGCGCCCTGGCCCGTTGGCAACGTCAGATTCCCCGTGTTGGAATAGTTTTCGAAGACGCGGTAAGACGAGCCCTGGCCAATCTCGCCGCCGTACTGAACCAACCCGCTCGCGGCATTCTGAGAGCCTCCGCCCGTTCTCACCAGACCGCCTTTGGTATCACCGGCGCTCTTGGTGATAATGTTGATTACGCCATTTACCGCATTCGCGCCCCACACTGTACCGCCAGGGCCGCGGATCACCTCGATGCGGTCGATATCCTCCAGAGGCACATCCTGCTGGTCCCAGTAAACGCCAGAGGTGGTCGGCGTGTAGACGGTTCGTCCGTCGATCAGCACCAGAACTTTATCCGCCAACCGGTCGTTGAAGCCGCGGATACTGATCGCATAGGTGTTGGCGTCGATTTGCGCAACGTCAACGCCGGGCGCTTGCCGCAGCAGATCGGGGATATTGGTGGCGCCTGACCGGCGAATGTCTTCCTGGCTGATCACATAGACCGCGGCTCCGGTCTGAGACAATTTCTCTTCCTTCTTTGAAACAGAGGTGACCTGCACATTCATCAGATCTTCGAGGCTGATGTTGGTGAGATCGGTTACAGGCGGGTTTTGAGCCCGAATCGCCATGGTTCCGGAGAGGCCCCAAGCGGCGAGGAAATGGACCCACAGGATGCGGCGACGCCAAGTCCCGTTAGCCGAAGAGCGGCTGGCTTTGCACAATTCGGAATCTGCGGCGACAGATGTGTCCACGAACAACATATCGGCCAATCGGAGCGGGAAAATAGAGCGAAGCCATGGGTGGGTCTCACCCCCTGCGCTTTCCCGATTGGGCGCTTACCGCTGTTACGGCCAGCGTCGAAAGTGAAACGCTGCCGAATCAACAGCTTGAAACGCCCTCCGAATCGCCGCTGCGCGGGGCCCACCGCCGCCGCCCCCAGCGCGCCACCGCGCCACCGCCATAATCACGTTGCCGAACGGCCCGCTATGGCAACCAGAAGCAGTCCGTCAAGGCCGCCCTTGAGTTTCGA
>Ga0302325_10020583_pt1 | contig 13828 bp, 8 predicted proteins | sample Palsa_T0_2_FD_201948 | JGI IMG/M metagenome (GOLD analysis project Ga0302325, IMG submission 201948) | Peat permafrost microbial communities from Stordalen Mire near Abisko, Sweden - Palsa_T0_2 | ecosystem: Environmental > Terrestrial > Soil > Palsa > Peat permafrost | place: Sweden: Abisko... | reverse complement strand
GCGGCCGAGCCGGCGCAAACTGGGCACGTTGCACGGCTACCAGATCGGCACCGCGCTTGCGCGACTCGACCTGCCGAAGCTGTTGCACGCCAACCACTCCGCGTTGGCCCCGGAGACTGAGAACTGCCAGCCGTTGTACGCGCGGTACTGGCTACACAACCGCGGACCGGCACCGCTGGGCGGACTGCCCGCCGTCGCCCACCTGCACCCGCACCGACTTGCCGCCGCGGCGGGCACCGACGTAGCGGTGCGCTTGACGATGGCCAGCGACAGCAGCGATGCGCCGCTGGCCGGAACGGTCACGCTGGTGTGTCCGCCAGGCTGGTCGGCCGACCCCGCCGCGTTGCCCTTCACGCTGCCGCCCGGTGCACACCTGACGGCCGACATCGCCGTGCGGATGCCGGCACATGCCGAGGCCGGCCTGTATCCAGTTCGGGCGCAGCTACAGATCTCCGACGCGGACGGCATCCCACCGGCCTGGCGGCAGGTGGTCGAAGACGTCTGTGTGGTCTCGGTCGACGGTGCTGATGACAGCGGGCTGGTCTACCTGACCGGCGAGCCGGCCGAGGTCGAGGTGGCCGCGGGCGAGTCAGGCCGGCTGGCCGTCACCGTCGGCACCGACGCGTGCGCCGAGCTGAGCCTGGAGGCGCACCTGATCAGCCCCTGGGGCACCTGGGAGTGGATCGGCCCGCCGTCGCTCGGTGCGGTGTTGCCGGCCCATGGCACCGTCGAGCTCGGCTTCGACGTGACCCCGCCGGCCTGGGTGCAACCCGGCCTGTGGTGGGCGCTGATCCGGGTCGGCTGCGCCGGCCGGCTGGTTTACTCCCCTGCGGTGAAGGTGACGGTGCGATGAACGTTGCGATGGTGGGCGATGTCCCGGTGCCGGTCGACGAGGTCGACACGCGCGAAGCGCGGCTGCGTGGCGGATCGCTGGCCGCCGCGCTGCCGGCGGCCGGTACCAGTGAGGGCAGGCAGCTGCGTCGCTGGCTGACCCAGCTGATCGTGACCGAACGAGTGGTCGCCGCCGAGGCCGCTGCACGCGGCGTCACTGCGCAGGACGCGCCCAGCGAGGCCGAGCTGCTGCCCGACGTCACGGCCCGACTGGAGATCGGCAGCATCGCCGGCGCGGCGCTGGCCGACCCCTGTGCGCGGGCGCTGTTCGCCCGCGTCACCGCCGCGGTCGACGTCAGCGACGAGGACATCGCTGCCTATCACGACCGAAACCCGTTGCGGTTCGCCACTTCCGCCCCCGACCCGCACGGTTGGCGCGTGCCGGCGGTCACTGCACCGCCGTTGGCGCGGGTGCGTCCGATGATCGCCGAACACCTGCGAGCCGCCGCGCGGCGACGGGCGTTCCGAGTGTGGCTCGATCAGCGTCGCGCCGAACTGGTGCGGCTGGCGCCCGGCTACGAACACCCCGGTGACCCGCGTCAACCCGACAACACCCACCGGCACTGAACGCAGATGCTCACCCTGACCATCGACATCGGCGGCACCAAAGTTGCCGTCGGACTCGTCGACGACGCCGGTGAACTGGTACACACGGCTATCCGGCCTACTCCGAAAGATCAAGAAGCAGAACAAGTTTGGGTTGTTGTCCGTCAAATGATCGCCGACATGATCACGGTTGCCGGCGGCGCGATCGGCGCCGTAGGCATCGGCTGCGCGGGCCCCATCGACCTGGCCGCGGGAACCGTCAGCCCGGTCAACATCCCCGGCTGGCGCGGCTTTCCGCTGCGCGACCGGGTCGCGGCCGCGGTACCGGACGTGCCGGTGCGGCTGGCCGGCGACGCCGTGTGCATGGCTCTCGGTGAGCACTGGCGCGGTGCCGGCCAAGGCGTCGGCTTCCTGCTGGGCATGGTCGTCTCCACCGGCGTGGGCGGCGGGCTGGTGCTCAATGGGGTGCCGTATCAGGGGCGGACTGGCAACGCCGGTCACGTCGGCCACGTCGTGGTCGAGCTCGACGGCCAGCCATGCTCTTGCGGAGGCCGCGGCTGCGTCGAGACGGTCGCGGCCGGCCCGTGGATGACGCGGTGGGCGGTGGCCAACGGCTGGGCCGCCCCACCGGGCGCCGACGCCGCGGTACTTGCCGACGCAGCGGCCGCCGGTGATCCGTTGGCGCTAAAGGCTTTTCATCGTGGCGCCACGGCACTGGCCGCGATGATCGCCTCGGTCGGCGCGGTGTGCGATCTGGATCTCGTCGTCATCGGTGGGGGAGTGGCCAAGTCCGGCCGGACACTTTTCGATCCGCTGAGGGCCGCGCTGGTCGACTATGCGGGGTTGAGCTTTATCCGCGGCCTGCGGGTGGTGCCAGCTGCGCTGGGCGGCGATGCCGGGCTGATCGGCGCGGCAGCGCTTGTCTCATCAGTCACGTGAGTCACTGCGCAGACCCATCGGGCGTTGTGCCCGCCTCTGAGCGATTTGGCCGGATGTCAGACCGGCGTGCGACGGTCCGACGATGAACCACCTGCGGGGTACTGAACTGCGCTACGTCCTCACGATGCACCTGAGCAGCCACGGCCGTGCAACCATCGCTGACCTGGTCGATGCTCTTGCTTTCCACGGATTCGAGGTCGATCGTCCGGCCGGTAAATCGGTGTCGGACGCGCTGCGGTGGGAGCGGCGGCGCGGCAGGGTCCGTCGCCTTGCCCGCGGCGTGTACGGCCCCGGCGACATGCCGCGTGGCACCGAGCATCGGATTCATCGACGGGTACTCGCGCTGCGGGCCGAAGCAAATCGCTCAGAGGCGGGCACAACGGGCATCGCCTCCGACAGCGACTGTGCGTTTTGGTCGATAAGGGCAGGCCACGGTATGGTGGTCGGCGATCCACCGAAGACCGTCGGTCACCGAGCAATCGGTTGAAGGTCCGGGAATTTCCCGGCGGCCCACGCAGGAGGACGAGGCACACCTTCCTCGGCACGCGCCGGCGAAATGTTCACGCCCCGACCGCTTCCTGCGTCGGGGCGTTGGTTATTTCAAGGCCGAGAACCCAAGGAGGTATGCATGGCCCAGGCTGACAAGGCCACCGCCGTTGCAGACATCGCAGAGCAGTTCAAGGCTTCGACTGCGACCGTGATCACCGAGTATCGCGGCCTGTCCGTAGCCAACATGGCCGAGTTGCGCCGTTCGCTGGCCGGTTCGGCGACCTATTCCGTCGCCAAGAACACGCTGATCAAGCGGGCCGCTTCGGAAGCCGGCATCGAAGGGCTCGACCAGCTGTTCGTCGGACCGACCGCGATCGCCTTTGTCAGCGGCGAGGCCGTTGACGTCGCGAAAGCGCTCAAGACCTTCGCCAAGGAGCACAAGGCGCTGGTCATCAAGGGCGGCTACATGGACGGTCGTGCGCTGACCGTCGCCGAAGTCGAGCGCATCGCCGACCTGGAGTCTCGCGAGGTCCTGCTCGCCAAGCTGGCCGGAGCGATGAAGGCCAACCTGTCCAAGGCGGCCGCGCTGTTCAACGCGCCGGCGTCGCAGGTGGCCAGGCTGGCTGCCGCGCTGCAGGAGAAGAGAGCCGCAGAAGAGCCTGCGGCGCCCGCCGCTGAGGCCCCCGCAGAAGGCGCGGCACCCGTCGCCGAAGCCACTGCGGCCGAGGCGGAGACAACCGAAACACCGGCGGATACCCCCGCCGAAACCACCGAATAACTCCCTAACCATCACTCAGGAAGGACCCACACCATGTCCAAGCTGTCCACCGACGAATTGCTCGACGCCTTCAAGGAACTCACCCTGCTGGAGCTCTCGGAGTTCGTGAAGAAGTTCGAGGAGACCTTTGAGGTCACCGCGGCGGCCCCGGTCGCCGTCGCCGCTGCCGGCCCCGCCGCCGCGCCCGCCGAGGCCGCCGAGGAGCAGTCGGAGTTCGACGTCATCCTTGAAGCCGCCGGTGACAAGAAGATCGGCGTCATCAAGGTCGTCCGCGAGATCGTGTCCGGCCTGGGCCTCAAAGAGGCCAAGGACCTGGTCGACGGCGCGCCCAAGCCGGTGCTGGAGAAGGCCCCCAAGGAAGCTGCCGAGGAGGCCAAGGCCAAGCTCGAGGCGGCCGGCGCCAGCGTCACCGTCAAGTAGTCGACTCTGCGAAAACCCCCGGAGGCCAACCCGGCTCCGGGGGTTTCGTGTACTCAGCGCTGCTGTAGCCCGGCCTGCTGCGACTCTCGCACTCGCTCAGGCGTATCTCCCAGCGCGACAAGAAGATTCGCCGTCAGCGCGGCTAGCACCGACCCGACGGCGCTGCCCTGCGCGCCGTAGTAGCCCGCGAGCTCGAGCATGACGAAGCCGTGCACCGACGCCCAGAACTGCGCGGCGGTCGCCACCACGGTGGCATCGTCAGGAGGCGCAGCCCCTGAAAACCCCGCGATTCGCCCGGCCAGCATGCAGCGGTGCACGCCGCGCACGACGTGGGCGAAGCTGGGGTAATGGTCGTTGATCTCGGCCACCGTCAACGTGAGCACGTCGTGCGCCGGCGCGTTGATGCCGTGTGCGCTGGTGCTGCCGAACATCAACCGGTACATGTGCGGACGCTCGATCGCGTAGCGCCGGTACGCGATCCCGGTGGCCACCAGATCAGCGACCGGGTCGGACGTCGACGGCATCGTCATCGCGGCGTCGAACTGGCGTAGCCCCTCCTCGGCAACCGCGGCGATCAATCCGGGCATGCCACCGAAATAGGTGTACACGGCCATCGTCGATGTCCCGGCGGCGCTGGCGATCTTGCGGGTTTGCAACCCGTCGGGACCGTCCTGGTTGAGGATGTCCACCGCGACGTGCAGCAACTCGTCACGCACGTTGCGCTCGGTCTGAGAAGTCGCAGTCATCAGCTGACATCTTGACATAGCCACCGTCAAATCGGTATAACAGTGCGATATCAATGTTATAGCAGCTAGGAGCCCGAAATGGCGACAGCAGTCACCACCGCTCAAGCGAACCCGTACCTCGATGACTTTCTGGCGCCGGTACACGCCGAGGTGACCGCGACCGACCTCTCGGTGACCGGACACATCCCCGAGTTCCTGGACGGGCGCTACCTGCGTAACGGGCCCAACCCCGTCGCAGAGGTCGACCCCGCCACCTATCACTGGTTCACCGGTGACGGCATGGTGCACGGCGTCGCGCTGCAGGACGGCAAAGCCGGCTGGTACCGCAACCGCTGGGTCCGCACCGCGGGTGTGCGGACGACCTTGGGCGAACCGCCGACGGCCACCCGCAACCTGCATGCCGGCATGCAGTCGCTGGGCGCCAACACCAATGTGCTGGCCCACGCCGGAAAGACCCTGGCTCTCGTCGAAGGTGGCGTCGCCAACTACGAGCTCACCGACGAGCTCGACACCGTGGGCCCGTGCGATTTCGACGGGACCCTGGCCGGGGGTTATACCGCTCATCCGCATCGTGACCCGCACACCGGTGAACTGCACGCGGTGTCCTACTCGTTCGCGCGCGGTCGAACGGTGCAGTACTCGGTGATCGACACGCACGGCCACGCTCGGCGCACGGTCGACATCCAGGTGTCGGGATCGCCGATGATGCACGACTTCTCGCTGACCGATAAATACGTGGTGATCTACGACCTGCCGGTGACCCTCGACCCGATGCAGGTGCTGCCGAAAAAAATGCCGACCTGGATGCGACGCCCGGCCCGGTTGGTGGCGGAGTCCGTGGTTGGGCAGGTACGGGTGCCGGGCCCGATCGCGGCGATGTTCAATCGCAACGAGCGGCCGGCCTACCAGCTGCCGTACGCCTGGAATCCGCGCTACCCGGCGCGGATCGGCGTCATGCCCCGCGACGGCGGCAATAAAGACGTCCGCTGGTTCGACATCGAGCCGTGCTACGTCTACCACCCGCTCAACGCCTACTCCGAGACGCGCGGCGACCACGAGGTCCTGGTGCTCGACGTGGTGCGCTACGACCGGATGTTCGACCGCGACCGCCGCGGCCCGGGCGGCGTCACCCCCAAGTTGGACCGCTGGACGATCAACCTGACGACCGGCGCGGTGACCAGCGAACGCCGCGACGACCGCTCTCAGGAGTTCCCGCGGATCAACGAGACACTGTTGGGCAGCCGGCACCGCTTCGGCTACACCGTGGGTGTCGACGGCGGCTTCGTCGACTCAGGCAGAACGAAAATGTCGACATCGCTGTACAAGCACGACTACTCGACCGGATCCAGCATCGTGGCCCCGCTCGACGCCGACCTGCTGATCGGCGAGATGTCCTTCGTGCCGCGCCCGGCCGCCCAGGCCGAGGACGACGGCGTGCTGATCGGTTACGGATATCACCGCGGACGCGACGAGGGCCAGCTGGTGTTGCTCGACGCGCAAACCTGTGAATCGGTGGCCACGGTCCACTTGCCGCAGCGCGTGCCGATGGGTTTTCACGGCAACTGGGCGCCGCGGCACTGATCAAATCACCGTCGACGGCGAATTTTCGGCGATGGTTCTAGTAGGCACCTGCTCGCCGAGCTGTGCGCTACAGTGACTCAAGCCACAAGCCGTAGTTGGGCGGCGATGAGCAACCGTCGGTGGAGGGAACTTATGGGTATCGGTATCCAGGTTGAGGGGCTGACGAAGTCCTTCGGGGCCCAGCGAATCTGGGAAAACGTCACGATGGATATCCCGGAGGGCGAGGTCAGCGTTCTGCTGGGGCCGTCGGGTACCGGTAAGTCCGTGTTCTTGAAGTCCCTGATCGGTTTGCTGCGTCCGGAGCGCGGATCGATCATTGTCGACGGCACCGACATCACCGAGTGCTCGGCCAAAGAGCTCTACGACATCCGCACCCTGTTCGGCGTCATGTTCCAGGACGGCGCGCTGTTCGGGTCGATGAACATCTACGACAACACCGCGTTCCCGTTGCGCGAGCACACCAAGAAGAAGGAAAGCGAGATCCGTGACGTTGTCATGGAGAAGCTGGAGATGGTGGGTCTGGGCGGGGATGAGAAGAAGTTTCCCGGTGAGATCTCCGGTGGTATGCGCAAGCGCGCCGGCCTGGCCCGCTCGCTGGTGCTCGACCCGAAGATCATCCTGTGTGACGAGCCCGACTCGGGCCTGGACCCGGTCCGTACCGCTTATCTGAGCCAGCTGCTGATCGATATCAACGCCCAGATCGACTGCACGATCCTGATCGTGACGCACAACATCAACATCGCCCGCACAGTGCCGGACAACATGGGCATGCTGTTCCGCCGCAAGCTGGTGATGTTCGGTCCCCGCGAGGTGTTGCTGACCAGCGACGAGCCGGTGGTCAAGCAGTTCCTCAACGGTCGCCGGATTGGGCCGATCGGGATGTCGGAGGAAAAAGACGAGGCCACCATGGCCGAGGAGCAAGCGCACTTGGAGGCCGGTCACCACGACGGCGGCACCGAGGAGGTCGAGGGTGTGCCCCCGCAGATCCTCGCAACTCCCGGCCTGCCCGAGCGCAAGGCGGTGGCCCGTCGGCAGGCCCGAGTCCGGGAGAACCTGCACCTGCTGCCCAAGGACGCCCAGGCAGCGATCCTCGAGTCGTTCAAGGCCAACAACGGCACCACGTCCGCGCGCGACTACGACGACCGCCCCCGGCACCGCGACGAAGAGACCGACACCGCATCGATCCCCACCCAGCGCAGCGGGTACTGAGGCCCGACCCCGGACGCCTGACCCATATGTTTTTGTGCTGGCCCGCTTCGCCCGGCTTCGCCGCGTTTGCGACCGTCGCGGAAGGAGTTGTTCCACAAACTCGGCGCGTCACCTCTTGACGGAAGCGCCTCGAAGGGTCACTCTGTTGGGCAGAATGTGTGCACGGGAAGTTCGATTCGCCAGCCAGCGCCGATACCCCCGAGCACGGTAGTTGAGGAATGCGCCGTCCTGCGCTATTGTTGGACGTTGCGCTGGCTGCCTCCTGCCCACCTCACCCGCCACATGACACCGTGGTCCTAGCCTGAGCTTTCTCTGGTACAGCGATCTAGCTGTGTGCGTGAGATTTGGACAGTTTGTTCGCCAGCCGAACCGACACAGTTATAGCGGCGAACAGGTCCGGTGCCTTCCGGGTCGTTAGTCGCGCTAGATGCTGGAAGGACGCATCTTGGCAGTCTCGCGCCAGAGCAAGAAAACCCCTCAACGTTCAACCTCCTCCAACAGCTCCGTGCCTGGGGCGCCCGACCGCATTTCGTTCGCCAAGCTGCGTGAACCGCTCGAGGTTCCGGGTTTGTTGGACGTGCAGACCGACTCGTTCGAGTGGCTGGTCGGCGCGCCTCGCTGGCGCGAAGCCGCCGCAGCGCGTGGCGCGAGCACGGGAGTGGCCAACCCGGTGGGTGGCCTCGAAGAGGTGCTGTACGAGTTGTCACCGATCGAGGACTTTTCGGGTTCCATGTCGTTGTCCTTCTCCGACCCCCGCTTTGACGAGGTCAAGGCCCCGGTCGACGAGTGCAAAGACAAGGACATGACCTACGCGGCCCCGCTGTTCGTCACCGCGGAGTTCATCAACAACAACACCGGCGAGATCAAGAGCCAGACGGTGTTCATGGGTGACTTCCCGATGATGACCGAGAAGGGCACCTTCATCATCAACGGGACCGAGCGCGTGGTGGTCAGCCAGCTGGTCCGGTCGCCCGGTGTGTACTTCGACGGGACCATCGACAAGTCCACCGAGAAGCTGCTGCACAGCGTCAAGGTCATCCCGAGCCGCGGTGCATGGCTGGAGTTCGACATCGACAAGCGCGACACCGTCGGTGTGCGCATCGACCGCAAGCGTCGCCAGGCCGTGACCGTCTTCCTCAAGGCGTTGGGCTGGAGCAACGAGCAGATCAGAGAGCGGTTCGGCTTCTCCGAGATCATGATGCAGACGCTCGAACGTGACCCCACCTCGGGCACCGATGAGGCGCTGCTGGAGATCTACCGCCGGTTGCGTCCGGGCGAGCCGCCGACCAAGGAGTCGGCGCAGACCCTGCTGGAGAACCTGTTCTTCAAGGAGAAGCGCTACGACCTGGCCCGCGTCGGTCGCTACAAGGTCAACAAGAAGCTGGGCCTGAGCGCCAATCCGACCGAGACGTCCTCGACGACGCTGACCGAGGAAGACGTGGTCGCCACCGTCGAGTACCTTGTCCGCCTGCACGAGGGCCAAGCCTCGATGACTGTCCCCGGCGGCGTCGAGGTGCCGGTGGAAACCGACGACATCGACCACTTCGGCAACCGTCGTCTGCGTACGGTCGGTGAGTTGATCCAGAACCAGATCCGGGTCGGCATGTCCCGGATGGAGCGGGTGGTCCGCGAACGGATGACCACCCAGGACGTCGAGGCGATCACGCCGCAGACGCTGATCAACATCCGTCCGGTGGTCGCCGCGATCAAGGAGTTCTTCGGCACCAGCCAGCTCTCGCAGTTCATGGACCAGAACAACCCGCTGTCGGGTCTGACCCACAAGCGCCGCCTGTCGGCGCTGGGCCCCGGTGGTCTGTCCCGTGAGCGTGCCGGGCTGGAGGTCCGCGACGTGCACCCCAGCCACTACGGCCGGATGTGTCCGATCGAGACCCCGGAGGGCCCGAACATCGGCCTGATCGGCTCGCTGTCGGTGTACGCGCGGGTCAACCCGTTCGGTTTCATCGAGACGCCTTACCGCAAGGTGGTCGACGGTGTGGTCACCGACGAGATCCATTACCTGACCGCCGACGAGGAAGACCGCCACGTCGTCGCGCAGGCCAACTCGCCGATCGACGACACGGGCCGGTTCACCGAGGCCCGCGTGCTGGTCCGCCGAAAGGGCGGCGAGGTCGAATATGTGTCCTCGTCCGAGGTCGACTACATGGACGTCTCGCCGCGCCAGATGGTGTCGGTGGCCACGGCCATGATCCCGTTCCTCGAGCACGACGACGCCAACCGTGCCCTGATGGGTGCCAACATGCAACGCCAGGCGGTTCCGCTGGTTCGCAGCGAGGCGCCGCTGGTGGGCACCGGGATGGAGTTGCGCGCTGCCATCGACGCCGGCGACGTCGTCGTCGCCGAGAAGGCCGGGGTGATCGAGGAGGTTTCCGCCGACTACATCACCGTGATGGCCGACGACGGCACCCGGCACACCTACCGGATGCGTAAGTTCGCCCGGTCCAACCACGGCACCTGTGCCAACCAGCGTCCGATCGTGGACACCGGTGAGCGGGTCGAGACCGGCCAGGTGATCGCCGACGGGCCATGCACCGACAACGGTGAGATGGCGCTGGGCAAGAACCTGCTGGTGGCGATCATGCCGTGGGAAGGCCACAACTACGAGGACGCGATCATCCTGTCCAGCCGCCTGGTTGAGGAGGACGTGTTGACCTCGATTCACATCGAGGAGCACGAGATCGACGCCCGCGACACCAAGCTGGGCGCCGAGGAGATCACCCGGGACATCCCGAACGTCTCCGATGAGGTGCTGGCCGACCTCGACGAGCGCGGCATCGTCCGCATCGGCGCCGAGGTCCGCGACGGCGACATCCTGGTCGGCAAGGTGACCCCGAAGGGGGAGACCGAGCTGACCCCGGAGGAGCGGCTGCTGCGGGCGATCTTCGGTGAGAAGGCCCGCGAGGTCCGCGACACCTCACTGAAGGTGCCGCACGGCGAGTCCGGCAAGGTGATCGGTATCCGGGTGTTCTCCCGCGAGGACGACGACGAGCTGCCCGCCGGTGTCAACGAGCTGGTCCGCGTCTACGTTGCCCAGAAGCGCAAGATCTCCGACGGCGACAAGCTGGCCGGCCGGCACGGCAACAAGGGCGTGATCGGCAAGATCCTGGCCGTCGAGGACATGCCGTTCCTGCCTGACGGCACCCCGGTGGACATCATCTTGAACACGCACGGTGTGCCGCGACGGATGAACATCGGTCAGATCCTGGAGACCCACCTGGGGTGGTGTGCTCACAGCGGGTGGAAGGTCGACGTCGCCGGCGGTGTCCCGGGCTGGGCCGAGAACTTGCCCGAGGATCTGCTGCACGCCGAGCCGAACAATATTGTGGCGACCCCGGTGTTCGATGGCGCCAAGGAAGAGGAGCTGACGGGCCTGTTGGCTTCGACGCTGCCCAACCGCGACGGCAACGTGCTGGTCAACAAGGACGGCAAGGCGATGCTGTTCGACGGCCGTAGTGGCGAGCCGTTCCCATACCCCGTGACGGTTGGCTTCATGTACATCATGAAGCTGCACCACCTGGTGGACGACAAGATCCATGCTCGGTCCACCGGCCCGTACTCGATGATCACCCAGCAGCCGCTGGGCGGTAAGGCGCAGTTCGGTGGTCAGCGGTTCGGTGAGATGGAGTGCTGGGCCATGCAGGCCTACGGCGCCGCGTACACGCTGCAGGAGCTGTTGACCATCAAGTCCGACGACACCGTCGGCCGGGTCAAGGTCTACGAGGCGATCGTCAAGGGCGAGAACATTCCCGAGCCGGGCATCCCCGAGTCGTTCAAGGTGCTGCTCAAGGAGCTGCAGTCGCTGTGCCTCAACGTCGAGGTGCTCTCCAGCGACGGCGCGGCCATCGAGATGCGCGACGGAGACGACGAGGATCTGGAACGCGCAGCTGCGAACCTGGGAATCAACTTGTCCCGCAACGAATCTGCATCTGTAGAGGATCTTGCTTAATTTGTGATGAGCGCTTGCGCGAAGAATCATTTTGGAATGTCTAGTCCCGAAAGGGGAAAGGGAGTTACGTGTTAGACGTCAACTTCTTCGATGAACTCCGTATTGGTCTGGCCACCGCGGAGGACATCCGTAATTGGTCCTACGGCGAGGTCAAAAAGCCGGAGACCATCAACTACCGCACATTGAAGCCGGAGAAGGACGGCCTGTTCTGCGAGAAGATCTTCGGACCCACTCGCGACTGGGAGTGCTACTGCGGCAAGTACAAGCGCGTTCGCTTCAAGGGCATCATCTGTGAGCGCTGCGGCGTTGAGGTGACTCGTGCCAAGGTGCGCCGGGAGCGGATGGGCCACATCGAGCTGGCCGCACCGGTCACCCACATCTGGTACTTCAAGGGTGTGCCTTCACGGTTGGGGTACCTGCTCGACCTGGCGCCCAAGGACCTCGAGAAGATCATCTACTTCGCCGCCTATGTCATCACCGCCGTCGACACCGAGATGCGGCACAACGAGCTGTCCACGCTCGAGGCCGAGATGGTGGTCGAGCGCAAGGCGGTCGAAGACCAGCGCGACTCGGACCTGGAGGCCCGCGCGCAGAAGCTGGAAGCCGACCTCGCCGAGCTGGAAGCCGAGGGCGCGAAAGCCGATGCACGCCGCAAGGTTCGCGACGGCGGCGAGCGTGAGATGCGTCAGCTCCGCGACCGGACACAGCGCGAGCTGGACCGGCTGGAGGAAATCTGGAACACCTTCACCAAGCTGGCTCCCAAGCAGCTCATCGTCGACGAGAACCTCTACCGCGAGATCATCGACCGTTACGGCGAGTACTTCACCGGTGCCATGGGCGCGGAGTCGATCAAGAAGCTCATCGAGAACTTCGATATCGACGCCGAGGCCGAGATACTGCGCGACGTCATCCGAAACGGCAAGGGGCAGAAGAAGCTTCGTGCGTTGAAGCGACTGAAGGTTGTTGCGGCCTTCGCGACGAACCGCAACTCGCCGATGGGCATGGTGCTCGACGCGGTCCCGGTGATCCCGCCCGAGCTGCGGCCGATGGTGCAGCTCGACGGTGGCCGGTTCGCGACCAGCGACCTCAACGACCTGTACCGCCGGGTGATCAACCGCAACAACCGGCTCAAGAGGCTGATCGACCTCGGTGCGCCCGAGATCATCGTCAACAACGAGAAGCGGATGCTGCAGGAGTCGGTCGACGCGCTGTTCGACAACGGCCGTCGCGGTCGTCCAGTCACCGGGCCGGGCAACCGTCCGCTGAAATCGCTGTCGGATCTGCTCAAGGGTAAGCAGGGCCGGTTCCGGCAGAACCTGCTCGGTAAGCGAGTCGACTACTCGGGCCGTTCGGTCATCGTGGTCGGCCCGCAGCTCAAGCTGCACCAGTGTGGTCTGCCCAAGTTGATGGCCCTCGAGCTGTTCAAGCCCTTCGTGATGAAGCGGCTCGTCGACCTCAACCACGCGCAGAACATCAAGAGCGCCAAGCGAATGGTCGAGCGTCAGCGTCCGCAGGTGTGGGACGTGCTCGAAGAGGTCATCGCCGAGCACCCGGTGCTGCTGAACCGTGCACCGACCCTGCACCGGCTGGGCATCCAGGCCTTCGAGCCGCAACTGGTCGAAGGCAAGGCCATTCAGCTGCACCCGTTGGTGTGTGAGGCGTTCAACGCCGACTTCGACGGTGACCAGATGGCCGTGCACCTGCCGCTGAGCGCCGAGGCGCAGGCCGAGGCTCGCATCCTGATGCTGTCGAGCAACAACATCCTGTCGCCGGCGTCGGGCCGCCCGCTGGCCATGCCGCGACTGGACATGGTCACCGGACTGTACTTCCTGACCACCGAGATCGACGATGACATCGGTCAATACCGGCCGGCCGCCAAGGATCGCCCGGAGTCCGGCGTGTACTCCTCACCGTCCGAAGCGATCATGGCGATGGATCGTGGTGCTCTGAGTGTCCGCGCCAAGATCAAGGTCCGGCTCACCCAGCTGCGCCCACCGGCCGAGTTGGAGACTGAGCTGTTCGGCCAAAACGGTTGGCAGCCAGGCGCGTCCTGGATCGCTGAAACCACGTTGGGCCGGGTGATGTTCAACGAGCTGCTGCCTGTCGGGTATGCGTTCGTGAACAAGCAAATGCACAAGAAGGTGCAGGCGGCGATCATCAACGACCTGGCCGAGCGCTACCCGATGATCGTGGTCGCCCAGACCGTCGACAAGCTCAAGGACGCCGGTTTCTACTGGGCCACCCGAAGCGGAGTGACGTTCTCGA
>Ga0302325_10020582_pt1 | contig 13828 bp, 15 predicted proteins | sample Palsa_T0_2_FD_201948 | JGI IMG/M metagenome (GOLD analysis project Ga0302325, IMG submission 201948) | Peat permafrost microbial communities from Stordalen Mire near Abisko, Sweden - Palsa_T0_2 | ecosystem: Environmental > Terrestrial > Soil > Palsa > Peat permafrost | place: Sweden: Abisko... | reverse complement strand
CGACCGCCTGCTCGTCGTCGGCGCCCGCCGACGCCCTCCAACAGGCGTGCGCGAGCTACGTCGCCGCCGTGCGCACCGCCGAGTACCAGTGTTACGGCGTACCGCCCGAGGGCAACGAGACGGTGCTCTGGCAGCGGCAGACCGAGGCCTGCGTGCTCAACGCGCAGGCGCCCGGGTCCACGCTGGGGGCGGCGTTCTGGCAAAGCGTGGCCACCGTCATCGACGCCTCGCTCCCGCAGTGCGCCGGCTACGAGTACTCGGACACGCCGGGGACGCTCGCCGTCGGCGAGCCCTGCTTGCTCGGCACGCAATGCTCCACTCTGTGGTGCAGCGGCACGGGCGTCGTCACGTCGGCGGGCACGATCGCGAACGACGCCGCGGCCTGCGGTACGTGCGCCGAACGGATCACCGTCGGCGCGACCTGCAACGTGGCGACCGACGCGTGCGTGCACGGCGCCTCGTGCTTCGATGGCGCCTGTCGGGCCCTTGGCCAGCAGGGAGTCGCCTGCGCGCAGCGGTCCGACTGCAGCTTTCCGCTCGTCTGCACGAGCCAGGGAACGTGCGGCCCGGTCGAATGGCTGGGCGACCCCTGCGAGACCGCCGCCGACTGCGCCAACGACATGGCCTGCGATCCGAGCACAAGCCTCTGCGTCGCCGACACGTTCAACCTCCCCGGCCAGGCCTGCGACGGAGTCGCCGAGCGCTGCGAGCTTGGCCTTTGCGACACCTCGACGGGCCTCTGCCCGCCCGTCGTGCAGGACGGCGCCGCGTGCGATCCCACCGACCCGACGACCCTCTGCAACCCTTACGCGACGTGCTTCCGGAACACGTGCCAGATCATCAACCCGAAGTCGTGCCAGTAGCACGCGGTTGCCCTCCGGCCTCTGTCGTAGGCTAAGCCGCGCATGGCGGACGCGACCCCTCGATGGGCCGGCCTTCGGCTGGCTCTCGAGCGACGAAACTATCGATTGTTCGTGGCGGGCCAGCTCGTGTCGCTCATCGGCACCTGGACGCAGTCGGTCGCGCAGAGCTGGCTCGTCTATCGCCTCACTGGCTCGGCGTTCTGGCTCGGGGTTGCGAGCTTCAGCCAGCAGGCGCCGACCTTCCTCTTCGCGTCGCTCGGCGGCTTGCTCGCCGACCGTCATCGGCGACGCACCCTCCTGCTCGTCACCCAGTCGTCGGCGATGATGCTCGCGGTCGCCCTCGCGACCCTGACGTTGAGTGCGCACGTCCGCGTCGCGCATATCCTCGTGCTCGCGGCGCTTCTTGGGGGCGTCAACGCGGTCGACAGCCCGACCCGTCAGTCGTTCGTCCCCGAGATGGTTGGCCGCGAGAACCTCGGGAGCGCCGTCGCGCTCAACACGACGATGGTCACGGGCGCGAGCTTCGTTGGACCCGCGATCGCGGGCGTCGCCATCAAAGTCCTCGGCGAAGGATGGTGCTTCGTAGTGAACGCCGCGAGCTTCCTCCCGGTCATCGCGGCCCTCCTCGCCATGCGCGACTTGCCCCCTCCCACGAAGGGCCCAGCTCGCGAATCCATGTGGGCCCGGCTGCGCGAAGGCTTTCGGTTTGCCGCCACCCACGAAGGCGTGCGCGCCCTGCTCATGTTGCTTGCGCTCATCGCCCTGGCCGGCCTGCCATTCGCCACCCTGATGCCGATCTTCGCCACGACCATCCTGCACGGCGACGCACGAACCCTTGGTTTGCTCATGGGCGCCCCAGGGCTCGGCGCCGTCCTCGTAGGCCTCATCCTCGCCTCGCGTCGGGGCGCCCACTCCTACCGCTGGATCGCCGGCGCCAGCGGCACGTTCGGCGTCGTCCTCGTGCTCTTCTCGCAGACCGGGTCTCTCTGGTCGGCCATCGCGACCTTGATCCCCCTTGGCATGGCCAGCATGATCCAGCTGACCGCGACGAACACGCTGATCCAGACCATGACACCCGATGCCCTTCGAGGTCGAGTGATGGCGATCTGGCTCATGATCCTCATGGGCTTTGCCCCAATCGGCTCCCTCATCGCGGGATCCATCACCACGGCCCTGGGACCGCGCATCGTCCTCGCCGTCGGCGGTGCCACGTGCGCCCTTGGTGGGATCGCCTTTGCCCGATGGGCTTGGACGAGGCGTCCTTTGAATGACGGACGGTGAAGAGCGAAGACGACACCGGCGACAAGGGGTTCGAAGACCTCCGCGCGCTTTACGACAGGGCCGGGACGTGTTGGAGCGACCGCGGGAATCGGTATGACGCGTGGTCCACGGAATAGGACGCGCGGTCCATTCGATCCCACGCACGCCCCATTCGATCCCACGCACGCCCCATTCGATCCCACGCACGGTCCATTCGATCCCGCGTGTCTGGTACGGCGGGGCGCGAGCGTGGGATTCCGTCCCGCGCCCGTGGGGGCACTCCCCCCGCAGACTCCTCGTTGGCAACGACACTGGCGACACTGCTACCCGTCGGTCAGTGTCCGTCGGCGCAAGGCTCGATCTTGTCGATCGTGCTGGACGGGAACGACCTCGACGACCTGAATTGGCTGCCTGGGAGCACGCCTGGCTTCGGCTTGGTCTGGAGTGACTGGTACGCGCAATCGAACGACTCGGACGTCGCGTTCAGCACGTCCGCGCCGTACGCGACCCTCGCAGTGGGTAGCTGGAACGCCGCCTCCCTCGGCGCCTCGACCCAGTTTGAAGAGCAACCGTCGTTCACCTGCTCGGGGAGCGCCGTCACGGGAGTCCTCGACATTTACGAAGCATCGAAACGCGCCGACGAGGTGCAGGAGATTAACCATGTCCGACGGGACGGGCGTGTCGCGACGACCTCGATCCCCCTGTGCTCCTGCACGAACGGGGACTCGATCAACCTCTTTTGCGCGCCGAACGACGGCATCGCCGAGCGGACCACCCATGGCCCGTGTCCGGCCCGAGCCGCCGAGGGCGGTCCGTCCGCCCGTCACACGCTCGGGCGGAGGACCATCGGCAGCTGGGTCCGGACATTACCCTCGCGCTCGAGGTGGGCGCGGAAAACCAGGTGCCGCATACGCGTCGCCTCGACCAGAGGCTTCCACACGCCGTGGGTCATCCGGCTCTGAATGAGGAAACGCCAGAGGGGATTCGATCGTTTGTATAGGAGCGCCATGGCCACGTACGGCGCGACGGCGGCGGGGTCGCGTGGCCGGCGTGCCCAGATGGACTTGATCGAGAAGAGCCGCTCGTAGAGCCAGGCGTAACCCGCCTCGAGCTCCCCGGGCGACATGTGCTTCGGCTGGAAGACGCAGTGCGCGGTGTCATAGAGCGACCAGTCCTCGTGAAGCAGCCGGCCCTCGCTCTTCATGCGGCGAAAGAGCGGCGTATCGGGGTACGGAGTCAGGATGTGGAACGTCACCGCCGCGCTCCAGATCTCTTGCGCAGCGGCCGGATGGCGTGGCAGAGGTCGCGCAAGTATCGACGGTTCGAGCCAAGATTGTTGTCGACGAAGACGGCATAGGGCTCGCCCGTCGCTTCCAGCTCCCGGGCGATCTGGGCAGGCTCGCGCATCTGGTACTTGATGCGCTTGTCGCCGGTCGCCAGGTAGCAGAAGTCGCACCGGTTGTGGCAACCCTGGGTGGCGATGAGCGACGCGCGTGAAAGGAATCCGAAGTCAGGGACAATGCTGCGGTCGGGCAGTGGCTCGCTCGCGTAGTCGAGGTAGTCGGCCTCGTACCGTGGGCGAAGGGCCCCGCGCTCGATGTCGCGCAGCAGGTTCGGCCACACTGGCGGAGGTGGCTTTGCCACGCTGGGACCGATCCGCCGCGGCCCAGCGACGAGTCAGAACAGGGGGCCTCGGCCCTCGAAGTGGACCTCGCCCTTGTTCACCGCCACGATGAGTGGACTGACGAGCTCCAAGCGCATGGGCACGGGGAGCTGAGCCAGCCGCTGTCGCAGCTCGCTTCGATCTTCGTTGGTCCACGAGCCACGCTGGACGGCGGTGCCCACCATGCCTTGCGCCTCGTCGTACGCCGTCCGACCATCGCGCGGCAGCCGACTCAACGCCTCCTCGGGCGACTCCTGCGAAGCATCGGGCTTGGCCGGGCTGTCGGGCCGCGCCGCCTTGAGCTCTTCGCGAATGAGCGCCCGCAGGGCGGCCTTGTCGTCGTCTCCCAGTGAGGCCGTGACGGGACTATAGACGAACTGGCGCGGCAATGGCGCCGGGGCGTCGGAGGAGCTCGCGACCGACGGCGCGACCCGCGGCTCCTCGTGCGGCGATCGGACCCCACCCGCGCCCCACATGACCGCCGCGCCCGCAGCGGCACCAAGAAGCCCGCACAGAGCGGCGATCTTCGACATGACCTGAAGGGATGCCCCGGGGCTCGAAAGCCTAGTAGATCCTAGTAGATGTAGGGAGACCCGTTGATTACCTCGAGCGAAGCGCAGTTGCCGCCGTTGCTGTTCCAGGTGAAGAGGACGTAAGAGGTCTCGTTGATGCTCGCGGCCAGGTTCATGGCCGTGGTGTCGCCGTAGAAATAGCAGCTGCCGTACGTGCCAGACGAGTTCATCGCAAAACAATAAGCGTACGTATAGTTGGGAAACGAAGGAACGTAGTTCACGGTGCATCCGATGTACTCGTTACCGTCCGACGAGTACCGGGCGGTGCCGACCGTGCCGTACGCCTCGTCGCTGCCGGTGACCACGTTGACTCCCAGGTGGTCGTAGTAGCCCGCATCGGCTGAGGGCGACGCGAAGAGACCTGCAAGGACGACGGCGCCGAGCACGAATGTCGAAGACTTCATGGCTATCCTCCCGTTGGAGGTCGATATCGTACGCCTAAGTTTTGGCGTCAAGCGTCTTCTTGGTTTTGGCCCCAGTCGCCGGAGAGGAGGGCGCGTCTCCTCGCAAACGAGGAGGAGCTCGACGCGATTGTTAATGACTCCGCGGCGGCACAGAACACCGGCGAGAAGCGGTAGCCGCTTCGTCCGGATGTTGGCTGTCCTTGCGCCCGGACCGATTTGGTCGCGGATCAGCACCGACGTGCGTCGGATGGGACTCGGGCGCGGGTCGAGGTCAACCCGCGCGGGCCTCGGGGTCGACAGCGAGCGCTACGGCATCGTCGTTGGCCCGTTCCAGCTGCCGTTCCCGATCCACATCCAGGCACGGAGCCCGCTGTCGTTGATCATGAAGACGTCCGTTTGCGACGGGCTCACCCCGAACTGTTGCGATACTGCCAGCGCTGACCCCGACGGAAACCCTGGGCTGCCAATCGCGCTCATCGTCCAATAGCTGCCGCTCGGTAGCCAGGCGGTGGCGAGCGCGCCGCTGGAGTCGAGGCAGAACACATCTGTCTGCGCAAGCCCGAACTGCCGGGACGCGACCACCTGGGCTCCCGACGCGCACTGGTTTCCGAGGGCGTAGGGGCCCCCCCACGAGCTCGATCCGCCTCGCCAGTAGACGACCAGGTACCCGCTCGTATCCACGGCAAAGACGTCCGTCTGTGAATATCCGAACTGCTGCGACGCGGCGACCGAAGTGCCCGGCGCGAACATGCCACTGCTCGAGATAGGGGACGGACCACTCCATGACGACGCGCCCTCCTGCAGGGAGACGTAATCAAGGGTGCCGTTTTTGTCGACGAGAAACACTTCGGTCACGGACGGCGCCCCGTCCTTGAATCCGAGCTGCTCCGCCGCCGCGACGGAGGCGCCCAGCGGAAAGAGACCTTGCGAGGTAATTTCGGAGGTTTGCCACTCGGTCGCATTGTCGGGCAAATACGTCACCGAGAGCGCGCCATTCACGTCGACGAGAAACACGTCCGTCTGGCCCGAGTACCCGTATTGCTGCGACGCCACGAGGTTCGCGCGGGCGGGATATACCGCCTGCGAGATCGTCGTAGGTCCGAGCCAGTTCGTCCCTGCGCCGGAGACATAGTTCGCCGCCAGCTTGCCATTGTTCTCGACCGCGTAGACGTTGGTCTGCACGTACCCGTACTGTTGCGAGGCCGAGACCGGAGCCCCAGGTGGGAAAACCGACCCGCTGATCTTCCAAGGCGAGCTCCAGGGTTCGTTCGCCAAGGCCGTCGTCACCGTCATCTCGCCGCTGGAGTCGACGGTGAACACGTCGGTCTGGTTCGCGCCGATCTGCTGCGACACCCCGATGCCGCCCCCGAGGACCGGTGCCGCGGTGGCCGGGCACGGGTAGGCGGTTGGGTTGCTGGAGTAGCTCTCCGTGAACGAGATACCGGGCTCCGCCCCGCCAATGGAGCAGCACGAGCCGGGAACCAGGTTCAGATTGTTGTACTCGCCGGTGTAGCTCACCGATTGGCAGTGGTCGGCCGGGCCGGGGCTCTGGCTCGTCAAGATCTGAACCGCGACGGTGGAGCCGTAGTTGAAATTGGCCTGCCGATCGGGGCCGCCGACTCCGAAGATGTTGAACTCCGACGTGTTCCACCCGGCGCTCGCGTTCAGGGTGTCGGGGCCCGAGATGGCGTACAGGTTGCCGTCCCCCGTATAGAGGGCAACGCTGTCGCCGCTGGTGCTCGCGGTTCCGGTGACGACCAGATTGCCGAGATCCGTGATCGGCAGCTGCGGGATGGTCGGGCCGTTGTAGGTGTTGTAGCCCCCGCCGCAAGCCGCGGGTTCTCCGCCGAACCCGCTGGGGCACGCAGTGCCGCCATAGTTGAGAAGATAGTATTCGAGAGCCAGTTGGGTGGACGCCCCGTTATATCCAACTATGAACTGTTCCCACCCCTGGCAGTTCGGGCCCTGGCACTGCGTCGCTCCATAAAATGGATTCGTATTTATCTGAAGAGAATAGGAATTGGTGTCGCCGTTTTCGTCCCTTTCGCTGCTTACGCCGTTCACGTAGGGGAAGGAGCCCTCCGTCCAAGATATCGTACCCGCCCCAGCCTCCGCGACGTCGTCCGTGGTATCGCCTGCCAAATAGCCCGCAATGTGGCGGGCGGCCGCGCTCCGCTCCTCGGCACCAGCGGCAGGTGACGGCGCGGTGTCGGCCCGCGTACCGCACGGGACCTCCTCCCAGGTCGTGCTCGGATACGAGGCGTGAAAGCAGCCGATTTTTGGCAGAGGGTTCCTTGCCAGGCTCTTGCGCCACGCCTCCATCTGCGGCGAGCGAGCGGCGGCGGCGCTCGAGGAGACGGCGGCCGGGGCTGGAGAGCCCGACGGCGCCGCGGCAGAGCAGCTCGCCGACAATGCGGCAAGGACGAATGAAACAATGAAGCGGGCAGGAGACGTACGCATTGGGTTCCCTCCGATGTCCGCATCACGCCTATCAGGGCGTGCTCGCGTCCGCGAAGCACGCGGCAGCTAATCACAGCGAGGCGCTCGCTCCAATGGGCGATCGGCGGTTTGTGCGTCGCGCCGCGCGCGAACGGCCCCGCCTTCGCCCGAGCCATGCCTGGTGCAGTCACGCCGAACGCGCTTTCGAGGAGGCACCGTCATCGTGGCGGATGTCCACGACCTGGCTGAGCATGAATCACCTACTGGGTCAGCACGACGATGAGGCGGTCGCCCGATTCGCCAGCATCCGGCGCCCACAACCGGAAGCGGATACCGCAAAGATGAACCCAAGGAACCGCGCCCGTCTCGGTGTCATGCTCAACTACTGCGTGTCGAACTGGTTTCCTTCACCGGGAGCCGCAATGGCCTCACTGGGGCAACGCAAACGCGTCCAGAAGCCGCGAGCGCCTCGTGAAGGATCCGCCTCGTCGCTGCAGGGATGGACAGGAGCTCGAATGCGCCTATCCGTCGTCGTACTCGTCGTCACCGCCTGCGGGGGAAACGGCAGTAACCCGCCCAACAGCCTTCTCGTCGGCTCGGACGAAGACGCCGGCCAATTCGTCGTTCCCCTCGATGGGGGAGGCATCGAGCCTCTAGATGCCTACTTCGAGCAGAACCAGATCCACGTCACGTTTGCCACGGTGAGCTGCGCCGGAAGCTGCGCGCTGGTGCAGGTGGTCCCGACTGGTGGGCACCCGCCGTATACCGTCGCGTGGGACAACGGCTCGAGCAGTGCAACGCGCCAAGTGTGTCCCACGGCGACGACGGCGTACCGAGTCAAGGTGACCGACACCGGCAGCGCGGGCGAGATTCCGATGCCCCCGCAGACGGTTGACGCGTCGCTGACGACCGACGTCCTCGCGTCCTGCCCCGACGCGTCCGACACGGCTGACGCCGACGCCGCGAGCGATTGCCAGACGATCCTCACCGTCGAGCCCCCGTCTTCGACGCTCGTCGGAACGGGAGCCGAGTCGTGCACGCCGCTCCCCTCGAACCTCACCGCGGAGTTCGGAGCGATGACCACGTTGCAGGCGGGCCAGGAGTACGAGATCACGGAGGACGTCACGGGCATGTTGATTCTCACCGGTGCGCCGCTCTGGGATCTCTACGGGGCATCGAGCACGTGCGCGTCGCCTCCGGGCGGACAGCTCCTCGGCTCGATGACCTTCGACCCCAGCGTGCCGCACCAGAGCATCTGCTTCCGCGCGAACGCCGACTACTCCGCCATCGACTGGGCGAGCTCCGCGGTCGCCGCCGGATACGGTCAGGGTGTCTACAAGCTTTGCCATGGGTGCAGCCTCGGCGACGCGGCTACGGAAGACGCGAGTCCGTAACATGGACAGCACCCTGCCGGTGGCGCTCGTCGCCCTCTTGCTGACCGCATGCGGAACCGGCGGCAACACCGAGTACTCGCTCGACGTGGGCGTCGATGATGGAGGAACGCTGCGTTTCGTCGTGGGCGATGGGAGCGGCGGGGGCGGGTTCGACGCCTACATCGAGCAGGACCAGGTGGCGGTGAAGTTCATCACCCTGAGCTGCTCGGGCGACTGCGCAACGGTGCAAGCCGTTGCCACGGGCGGCGACGGATAGGGAAACGGCGACGTTCGTGGTGGGCGGCAGCCGGCAAGAGTGAAATTCCCGCTGGAATCGGTCGTGGCACACGGGATGGAGGCCATTGCGTTCACGCACACCTGGGCGCCGACGACAGGGACCGTCGCGGCATCGGTCCCCGCGTCGCCCTCCCCGGTGCCTGGTGCCGGCGTTTCGCGGACGACCTGCCACGTCAGGCTCAGCCCCGAGTTTGCTTCCGGCGACGGGCGGCGGTTTTTTGGCCATGCGGGGAACCTCGGGAGGGCTACTGCATCGTGAACGGGCGAGCTTCACGGCAAGCTCGCCGCGTGGTGGGTCGCCGCCCGCACCCCGAGAGCGCGAAAGGGCTGCGACGACTTCCGTGGTAAACGTTGCGGGTGGTGAGCCGCTGGGTGGGCGTCCTCGCGGCACTCCTGACGGAGACGACGCGTGCGAGCGTCCTTTTCGCCCAACCTGCGGCCGTCGTCGACAACCCCCTCGACGCCGCAATCGACGTGTCGCCCGGCGCCACGTGCCTCGACGCCGGAAGACTCGAAGCGCAGGTGCGCACCTGGCTGCGACGAGGCAGCGTCCCCGCCGAGGTGCGCGTACACGTCCGTGGCGACGAGCACGACTCGCGCGCCGTCGTCTTCTCGATCGAGCGTCACGCGAAGGCCTACGAGAGACGATTCGACCAGTTGCCCGAGGACTGCACGGAGGCCACGGCCGTGGTCGGCCTCGCAGTCGCTCTCGCCATCGACGCGAGCAGCTTGCGTAGCCTCGTCGCCAACGCCCCCGACGAGGCGAGGCCGAAGCGGATCCTTCTCGCGCTTCAGGTCGGCGCGGGCTTCCAGGTCATGCCGGAAGGGTCGGTCGGGCCCGTCGTGGGGGTCGAGTACGGCCTGCTCGACTGGCTGAGCGTTCGCCTCGACGCCTTGACCCAATTTTCCTGGGGGAACTCGATCGATGGGACGTCCGGAGTCTTCGACACGGCGCTCGCGGCCGCGGTTCCCGATGTCTGTGCCGGGGGCGCAGTGGGTGACCGACTGCAATTGCAGCTCTGCTCCGGCGCGGGCTTCGGCGTTTTGCACGCCCAGGGCCGCGGGTTCGCGGTGTCTCGGTCGGCGACCGGTTCGTGGGTCGTGGCCCAGGGGGGCGTACGGCTCATGGCGATGCTCGGTATCTCCTGGGTCGTGGACATCGGGGCTGTGCTCCCACTCCATGTCCCGTCGTTCCGGGCGGACACAGCCGCCGGTCCGGCGTACCTTCAGCCGAACCCCGCGGGGACCCTGGTCATGATCGGGCCCGCGTTCCTTTTCTGAGGTGCGGTCGGCGGATTTCGTGAAGGTCCGGCGATCGGGGCGCAGGGAGTGGTTTTGGTGACACCCGATTCGCCGCCCGAGCCTTCCGCGTCGATCGACAGCGAGACGTTGTTTCGGCTCCATGCGCGCTTCGTGGCGTCGTTTCTCTATCGCCTCGGGGTCCGGGGCGCGGACATCGAGGACGCGGTGCAAGAGGTTTTTCTGACGGCGCATCGAAGGGGCGGCTATCGGCCCGGGGCCGCGAGCCCTACGACCTTCCTCGCCCAGCTCGCCCTCGAGGTGAACCTGTCCAGGCGCCGTCGTGCGAGTCGATCGCACGCCGCCGATCCGAACGACCTCGCTGCGGCGACTGTCGGCGAGCCGCCCGCCGATCCGACGCAGGCCCTCGTCGCCAAGGACGCCGCTCGGCGGCTCCAGGCCGCCCTCGATGCGATGGATCACGCGCATCGCGCCGTCTTCGTCCTCTTCGAGCTCGAGGGAGAGGCGTGCGAGTCGATCGCGGCAGGTTTGAAGATCCCGGTTGGCACGGTGTTTTCGCGGCTGCACGCCGCCCGTCGGGCGTTTCGCGAGCACGTCGCGCGCGGCAGCCGCGGCGACGACGGGGCGCCAAGGCGGCTCCTCTACGAGAAGGACCTTCGCGTCATGGTTGCAAAGGAGCCGGCATGAGGCCCGCCCCCGTCCGATTGCTCGACAACCACGACGCACCGGCGGCGGAGCGCACGTTGCTCGAAGCGGGGCGGTCGCACGCCCCCGTCGCGTACGACGTCGAGGCGGGGGCCGCGCGCTTTCGAGTCGCGGTCGCGGGGCTCGCCGCCGCCGGTGCGGCGACGGTCGCTCACGCTGCGGCGAAGGGCTCCGGCGTCGGCGGCAAAACGCTCATCTCCAAGCTCCTGGCGAAGGTGCTGCTCAGCGTGGCGGTCGGCACGACGTTCGTAGGGGTGGGGATGGTGGCTGGGGTGATGATGGCGAGGCACTCGACGCAAGGCCCGGCGGCGGCGGTCAACGCGCGGCCGTCGATACCGCCGACGCGCACGGAGACACGTGTGGCTCCGAGCGAGGCACCCGCTCCGCCCGTGGCGCCGTCGGCGTCGGCGCCGGTTCCGGAGCCCGCGATCGCGGGACCGTCGTTGTCACCGTTGCCCGGGGTCGCCGCCATCAAGCCCCACGCGCATCGCACCCTTCGCGCGTCCCCCGCGAGCGCGGAGCAAGAGAGCCGCTCGGTGCCCGACACCGCCGCCGTTGCCGAGCCCGAGGTCGTCGCGAACCTGCCGGCCTCGGAACCCACCGCGACCGCGAAGACAACGCCAGAGCCGCCGCGAGCGGACGCTCCCTCCGAGCCGCAGCCGTCCGATAGCGCACGACCGCTCGGCGAGCTGCAAGGGATCGCGATAGCGAGAGACCTCGTTGCGCGCGACCCCAGTGCCTCGTTGGCGGTACTCGACCGGCTTCGCAGGGAACACCCCAACGGCTACTTCGTCGAGGAGCGCGAGGCGCTCACGGTGCTTGCGCTCGCGGGCGACGGGCAGCAGGCCGCGGCGCGGCAACGGGCGTCGGCCTTCCTTCACGTCTTTCCGAACGGTCCGTTCTCCGAGCAGGTTCGCGAGATCCTCACCCGGCGATGAACCGAATCGCCGAAGGAACGGGGACCGCGGCGCAGTCGGTCGCGACGTGGACGGAGCGGTGCGGCGTCATGACCGGGAGCCATCATCCGGTGGCCATGGATTGCCGTAGGGCGAGCCGCTCAAGGCGATTCTCCACCATTCTGTGATCGCGAAGGGTGTGGAGCGTCGCTGGCGGAGAGCGCGGCATGGTCGCTCCTTCCAGCAATCGCCGCGCCATCGCGACCGCTCGTCGGCATCCCTCATTCGCAAAATGCCAAAACGGGTCTCGTCCATTGCCGCAAGGACGGTTCGCCGCGGAGCGCGCAACACCAAGTACCGTCCTGCGCGGGCGCCTGGCGCGCGTCGCCCTGAAGGTCCCGGTGTCCCGGAAGTTGTGGACGGCACATGCCTTGCGACAGCCCTGCCCCATGATGAAAGCCATTGAGCCGATCGCCCGAGGGCTCCTCGTCAGCGCCGCGGTGAGCCTGCTGGCCTGCGGCCATGACGAACCGCCGAGGACCCCCAACCCTGCGCTCTCTCCTGCGAGCGAGCAAGACGGTGCACCGTCCCCGATGGCCGCGCAGGCGCCGATTCTCACCAATGACCAAATTCTGGAGGTCACGCACACCGCCAACCTGGGCGAAATTGAACAGGCGCGCGTAGCGCAGGGCAAGAGCCAGGACAGGCGCGTCCAGCAGCTCGCGGCGATGATGATCCACGACCATTCGCAGGCAGATGCCAAGGGGCGTGCCGTCGCCGAGAAGGACGGGCTGACTCATCAGGCCAGCCCCACCAGCGAATCGCTGCAGAGTGACGCCGATGGTGCGACGCGGGACCTCAAGGCCCAAGGCGGGGCGGGGTTTGACAAGGACTACGTCGAGACCCAGGTTCGCGAGCATCAGGCGGTCCTGGATATGCTCGACAAGAAGCTCATTCCGAGTGCGACGAGCCCCGACGTCAAGGTGTACCTCGGCGAAGTGCGCACCGCAGTCGCCGCTCATCTCCTGCACGCACAAGCGCTGCAGCACGAGATGAAGCCGTAAGTCCCAGGCTTTCTGGCAAGGCGTTCGTCGTCGTTCTTCCAGGAACGTCGCCTGCGCCGTCCTAACCGCTGGGAAGAACGTTGGCCATGGGGCGCGTCGGCCTAGTCGTTCGGCCGCTTCGGGTCGGCAAGGACGGAGCGCATTTCGATCAAACATTTTTCGACGACCGCTGCGGTGTCGCTGCCGCTCCCGACGCGCCCGGCGCGAAGAGCCCCAAGGGGGGGGTTCTGACCGTGCAATGCGCCGCTCCGCGCGATGCTTGCCTCGGACGGAAGGCTCGGGGCCCTCCTCTGCGCAGGATCCCGCGCCTCCTCACCGCGAAGCGCCGAGGCGAATTGAGCCAACAGCTCAGACAAGAAGAGTGGAGCCCCATGCTCCATCTCCGCCTCGTTTGGCCGCGGAGACGAGTGCGCGGCGATCCTCGCCCTCGTGCGCTTGATGATCTCCGGTCGATTGTCAGCAAGAAACTGCTGTAGTGACATCCGTTCGTCCTCCCCTCGTGCAAAGGCGTTGTAGTGCCTAGCCGCGCACGCGTTCCGAGCAGAACACCGGTGCAAGAAGCGGCCCGCGCGCCGGCTCTGCTGAGGTCCTTGCACGTTGGCAGAGGCCCGGAATTTTGGTTCCGCCAACAGGACTTTGCAGATTGCGTCGAGCTCGAGAGCGGGGCAGCGTGTGGGCCGGCGTCGCGTGGACCTCATGGTCGTTGTGGAAGCAGCCCTCGGCGAGCGACGAGACCGCCGCGGCGAGAACGAGGGACGTCCGCCCCGTGGGCAGTGACCGCAGCCATCACGTCGACGTTCGCGTGATCGCGGCGACTCACCGCGACCTCGCTGTTCTCGTCAAGGAGGCGCGATTCCGTGAGGATTTGTACCATCGATTGAACGTGCTGCCGGTGTTCGTCCCGCCCTTACGCGACCGACGTGAAGACATTCCGGCCCTCGCGTCGCACCTCCTCGCCGAGGCCTGCCGGCGTGCTCCGTTGTCACCGGTCCGCTCGATCGGCGTGGATTCGCTTCGCGCGCTCACCGAGGC
>Ga0302325_10020580_pt1 | contig 13829 bp, 14 predicted proteins | sample Palsa_T0_2_FD_201948 | JGI IMG/M metagenome (GOLD analysis project Ga0302325, IMG submission 201948) | Peat permafrost microbial communities from Stordalen Mire near Abisko, Sweden - Palsa_T0_2 | ecosystem: Environmental > Terrestrial > Soil > Palsa > Peat permafrost | place: Sweden: Abisko... | reverse complement strand
CGGCACGTAGTCTTCGTCGCGGGAGATCCAGGAATCGGAAAGACGACCCTCGTGGATGCCTTTCTCTCGGAGATCGCTGGGCCGAGAGGCGCCCTCGTTGCCACCGGTTCGTGCATCGAGCACCTCGGCACGGCGGAGGCGTACCTCCCGGTATTCAAGGCACTGGGAGCGCTGTGTCGCGGAGATGGCGGCCGGCACGTCGTGGAGCTCCTGGCGCACCACGCGCCCACATGGCTCGCACAGATGCCGGGTCTGGTCGGCGACGAGGAGCTTCGGACGCTCGCTCTCCGGGCTCAAGGAGCGAACCAGGCTCGCATGCTCCGCGAGCTCGCCGAAGCACTCGACATCATCGCTGCCGAACGTCCGCTTGTCCTGGTTCTGGAAGACATGCACTGGGCCGACGCCTCGACGACCGACCTCCTGGCCACGCTCGGAGGGCGGCGTGAACCCGCGCGCGTTCTCGTTCTGGTCACGTGCCGTCCTGCAGAGCTCACGAAGGGCGACGGCCTGGCCAAGGTGATCGCAGAGCTGAGGGCTCGCAAACTGGCCACCGCGCTGCGCCTGGAGAGCTGGTCGCTCGCCGCCACGTCGGATTATCTCTCGCGGCGCTTTCCACGCGCTCGCTTCCCGGAGGATCTCGCGCGGAGCATTCAGCACATGACTGGCGGCAATCCGCTCTTCGCGACTGCCGTCGTCGATGATCTGGAGAGCCGCGCCATGATCCGGCCGTCCGAAGACGGATGGGAGCTTGCAGCACGCGTCGCGGACGTCGCGAGCCGCCGACCCGATACCGTTCGCCAGCTCATCGACATCCAGATTGATCGCCTCAAGTCCAACGAACAACGCATCCTCGAAGCGGCGAGCCTCGTCGGCATTCAATTCACCGTCGGGGCCGTCGCTCGTGCGCTGGAGAGTCCCGCTGACCACATCGATACCATCTGCGAGGGGCTCGCCAACGACAGGCACCTCCTGCAATTCGTGGCCTCGGAGTCGTGGCCCGACGGGTCGATTCAATCGCACTATGCGTTCGCACACGCACTCTATCGCGACACCGCGCTGGAGCGTGTCCCCGGGGCAACGAGGCGCCTCTGGCATCGTCGAATCGCGGAAGGGCTCGAGGCGGCCTACGGCGCGAGCACCGAAACCATCTCCGCAGAGCTCGCGGCCCACTACGACGAGGCGCAGCTCGCCGGCAAGGCGGTTGGGTACTACCGACTCGCAGGCGAGCGCGCGATGCGTCGGTTCGGGCGCGCTGAAGCCCTTGCCCATTTCAACCGCGCCCGCGCCCTGATTGGGAGACTTGCCGCATCGGACGAGCCGGATCGCACCGAGCTCCTGGTCTTGAGGCACGTCGGGCCCGCGATCATCGCGCTGCGAGGCTTCCATGACCCACACCTGGCGGGGACGTTTACCCGCACCGCCGAGCTCGCGCGCAAGCTCGGAGACGACCGCAGCCTGCTCGACGCTCTCCTTGGCCTGCAGCGCTGTCACTTCATGAGGGCCGATCATCGAAGTGTCGAGCAATACGAGGGCGAGGTTCAGGACATCTTGTCGCGCCTCGCGGATCCCATCGCGGCGGCAGAGGCGACGGTGCTTTCCTGCGCTGCGAGGCTGTTCCGTGGTCAGCTCGCCCGGGTTCGCGGTCCGCTCACGGAAGCGTGCAACGTGCTGGACTCCGCGGAGAGCAACACCGCGCGTGTCGTCAGCGCGCCGGTCGTTGGCCTTTGGGCCGGTCACCTGATCGTGCTCGAGTGGCTTGGCGGGGCACCGGACACGGCTCGGTCGGCGGCCCGTAGCGTGCTCGCCCGAGCCGAGTCCCTTCGTGACCCTTTCTTCCTCATGTCGGCGCTTACGCTTGCGGCGCTCGGTCACATGTGGCGCCGCGAGCCCGAAGAGACACTCGAGATGGCACGTCGTGCGCTCCAGACGGCGCCCGAGGTGGGCGCTCCCATATGGGAGGGACGTGCCATGTCGCTCTACCACTGGGCAGCGACGATCCTCGAGCCCGAGACCGCGACGGCGCACTTCGAGGCGCTGTCCTCCGGCCTGACCACGTTCCTGGCCGCCGGTCCGTACGGGCGGACGGCGCTCACGCCCTGCATCGTCGAGGTCTTTGCGCGGGCCGGCCGCGTCAACGAAGCGCTCCGCGAGCTCGATGACGCACTTCGATTCGTCGAAGTGAGCGACGAACGAGCGTGGGCGTCGGAACTGCACCGCCTTCGTGGAGAGCTTCTCAGGGAATCTGACCTCGCTGAAGCCGAACGAGCCATGACGAAGGCACTCGAGGTCGCAGCCGCGCAAGGCGCGAGGTCATTCGAGCTGAGGGCGGCGATGAGCCTCGCCAGGCTTCGTCCGGGAAAGAAGAGGTCGTCCGCACCCCTGAAGGAGCTGCGACGCATCTATGGGTCCTTTACTGAGGGCTTCGAGACCCGCGACCTCCTCGAAGCGAAGGCGCTGCTCGGCGAGGGACATTGAGCACGCGTCGTCACTTCACTTCACTCGGGCCCGCCACGGCGTCGAATCGACCCTGCACGCCCGCAAACAGGAACGTGTTCGCGCGTCGACCGTCGACGTTGTCCAGCGCACCGGAGGACTGCGTCTTCTGGGTCAAGAAACTCGAAAGGTCGACGCCGACGACGGGGCTGATCGCGAGGCTCGGGTCGATGACGCGCTCCCTTTGACGTAGTTTCGACGCGCGTTTCACGTCGGCACCCGCGCGGGAGATCTAGGGTTGCCCGATATGACGCCGACGATCGACCGACGAATGCGGACGCTGACGCCCGTCGCGCTCGCGCTGTCCGTAGGACTGCTGTGGAGCGACGCATCTTGGGCACAGACGGCGGATGGCTGCCGCGACAACTGGCTCGCGTTCGGCCCGTGCCGCGATCGCCCCTGGGAAGGCCCGCGCTTCACGTTCGGGGTCGACCTCGGCGTGTCCGCGATGAACGAGAGCGGACCGCTCGGCTTCGGTGTCGGCGTCGGAACGGTGACCGAAGCGGGGCCCGCCTGGGGGCTTCGGGTCGGAGTCGACTTGCTGTCGTGGGTCGGGCTCGAGGCGCGCTACGTCGGAATGTACAATTCGGTGCAAAGCGCCGTGAGCCCGGCAGGCTCCGTCGGCTTCGCCACGAGCGGGGTGGACGCCCTCGCGAGGCTGACGGCGCCCCTCCCGTTCGTCAACCCGTACGTCGTGGGCGGGATCGGATACTACGACGTGTCCTTGGCTGGGTCGTCCCAAGCGAGGAGCGCATCCGTCATGCACCCCAGCTCGCAACCCGCCTTGGTCGTCGGGATTGGCTTGGAGGTCCCTCTTACGTGGCGACTCGCCGCAGGGGTGGAGGCGGACTACCACCACCAGAGCAACGAGAGCTACTCGGCCGTCACCACGAACGGCATCGACGGCGGAGACCTGACGACGTTCAACGTCGTAGTGCGCGCCCGTCTGTAGCCGGTCTCTCAGCCGCCAGACGGCCGGAGGAGCTCCGCGAGCGCCGGCTCGACCCTGTCGCGACGACGGCCTCTGCGCCGGCTCGTGAAATCGAGGACAAATTGGCGTCAAACAGGCCGTAGCGTGGCCGTGTAGGCGGCCCTTTGACGGCGATTTCGCCGAGCTTCGACGGCAGTCGACGCAGCGCGGGAGCATCCTGCGGGCATGAACTCAACACAAGTTGTCCCGGGCTCCGCGTTCACACCGTCCAATGGCTTGTCCCCGCGCGTCCGGAGGCTGGGCGATCCGGTTTCCGCCGCAATCGCGACCGTGATCGGCTCAGCGGCAAGGCTGTTTCGGGGGCAGCTCGCTGCGGCTCGGCAGCCACTCACCGAAGCTGGCGCCGTCCTCGATACCCTCGAGAACGACGCCGCTCACGTCGCCAACACGCCCTTGGTGGGGCTCTGGGGCGGCCACTTGGTGGTGCTGGCGTGGCTCGGCGGTGCGCCGGACGGTGCCATGGTCGCCGCCGGCAAGATGCGCGCGAGGGCCGATGCATGCCGCGACCCATTCCATCGATGCATCGCGATGACGATCACCGCTCTCGCGCACGTCTGGCGTCGGGAGCCGGACCTCGCGCTCGATGCGGCGCGCCGGGCCCTCGAGGTCGGCCTCTTAGGAGGGTCCCCCGTCTGGCGGGGCCGGGCCATGTCGATCCACCATTGGGCGGCCACGCAACTCGACCCGCGTGCAGCGCAAACCCGCGCCGACGAGCTCTCGAAGGCGCTCGCCTTGCAGCTCGGCGCGGGTCCCGGAGGACGCACCGCCTTCACGCCTTGTGTCGCGGTCGTCTATGCCGCGGCCGGCTACCACGACCGGGCACTCCGAGAACTCGACGACGCCCTCGCCTTCGTCGAACGGACCGACGAGAGAGCATGGTCCTCGGAGCTGCATCGATTGCGCGGCGAGCTCCTGCGGGAGTCGGACAAGGCGGAGGCGGAGCGCGCCATCGAACGTGCGCTCGAGATCTCACGCGAGCAAGGCGCGAAGTCCTTCGAGCTGCGGGCGGCCCTGAGCCTCGCGAAGCTCAATCGCGGAACCAGGAAGAACCGCGCGGCGCTCGAGGAGCTTCGCCGCGGATATGCGTCGTTCACAGAGGGCTTCGGGACTGGCGACCTCGTCGAGGCGAAGGGGCTACTCGGCGCCAGCCAGTAGCCGTCACGCACCCAGCGGGGGTGCGACGACCCGCACGTCGTGCCGGTTCGCGATGTGGAGCATCGTGCTCATATCGAGCGTGTCGCCCACTTCGTGGTCGACGTCGTGGAAGAACGCGGAGGCGTTGCCACCCGAGGTGAAGCTGAGAAACCGAGCCCGCGCGGTGTTCATGCGGAATGCGTGGGGAGTGCCGCCAGGATGAAGACGAACTCGCCCTGTCGGACAACCTGCAAGCGGTCATCGATGAGCACGTCGATGGCGCCCTCGAGCACGTAGTACGCCTCGGCCCACGCATGGACGTGCGGTGGCGGCCCCGCGCCCTCGGGTCCCTCCTGGAGGAACACCTCGATGGAGCCGGTGCGCTTGGTGTCTGCGAGCACGGCGATCGTCTCTCCGACGACGTGAAATGGTTTGTGATCCTTGGGCGTGACGATGAAGGGCTCGGGATTGGACATGTGCTTGCCTCGTCCGACTGACCACCTTTGCCGCTCCGCCGGCTCACGATCGTCAAAAAGGCGTCAAATCCGACGACCGGTGATTAGGCGCCGAATTAGCGAGCATTCGCGGGAGGTTTTGCGGCCGGCGCGACGCTCGGGCCGTAAATGCCTTGGCGTGACATCTGAGCGTTGGATCGTGGTGGGCACGGACTTCAGCGACGGCGCACGGAGCGCGCTGGACCGTGCTTTGCGTATGGCCGAGGACTCCGGCGCGCGAGTCGTCCTGGTCCATGCCTACGAGGAGGCTCCGGACGCGACGACGGCGGACGACCCGACGGCAAAGCTATTGGAGCAACTCGCCCAGCAAGTCGCCGCCTCGGGAGCCAGTCATCGTGGGATTCTCGTCGAGCCCATGGTGCGGCGCGGCGCGCCTTGGGAGAAGATACTGAACGTCGCCACGGAATACGGCGCCGAGATGGTGGTCGTCGGCGGCAGCGGCCAACGCGGCCCGGTTCGCGGGTTTGCGCTTGGCAGCGTGGCAAGCCGCGTCCTCGCGCTGTCAACACGATGTGTGGTCGTTGCTCCGTCCAGGTCAATCACCTCGTAGGCGCCGCGGGCCGATCCCCGGACCGGAGCGCGGGCGCACCGCGTCAACAGCGACGGCGACGGCGCGTGATTCCCGGTCAGTGGCTCTGGCTCGGATGCAGTGAGAAGTTCTTGATGGCAAGAGCCCCACCGAACTGCTGGAGGCGCCCGCCTTCGGACAGTTTGCCGAGGTTGATCGGTGCGAACCCGAGCGGCTCGATGAAGCGCACGACGAGCGCGACGTGCGCCGCTGGCGCGAGCTCGGCGAGGCTCCGGTCGACGTCGCGGAGGCGATTCCGGAGGTTGCTGCCGTTGCTGCCAGCGAAGTGGCAGCACACGCGGCAGCAATTGAGACCCAACCAGTTCCGTTTCTCACGCGAACTACAAGAAAGTGCACGGGAAGGGACTTGAACCCTTACGCCTCGCGGCGGCGGAACCTAAAGCCGGGGGATATCCAAGGGATAGGCGCTATCGGGAACGATTCGGCGGGATCATCAAGCGAGATCGTGCGGGATGAAGCGCCATCCGAAGGGATGCTGTCGCAGGATGCTGCCGCGCGACAGTTCAACCCAGTCGATGTGGCGCTCGCGCGGGCAGTCGCAGATGCGTCGGCCGCCGGCCGTTTCGATGTCGTCGCGCAGCTCGTGCGGGAACTCGAGGCCCGGCGCGTGGAGCGACGCGAACTTTAGTCGACGCGCTTTCATTTTCGAGCTACCTCTCCCCCCCTTTTTTCTCCCCCTTTTTTGGTTACTGGTCGGATGGCACGCCCGTCCGCGACCTCGCCGCGGATCCTCCGATGCCCGGGTTGCACGGGAAGCGCGGACGGATGCCCATCGACCCTCGCGTCTCGGGCTACCTCTTCTCGCCCGCCTTTAGGAGCTGCATCTCCCAGAGGAACGCGACGCCCGTTCCGCCCGCGTGCGCGACCGAAACATCGGCCACAGCCGGCACGGTCGCCTCTCGTGCCCAGTCCCGCTGCCACTCGCTCATCACGCCCATCCACGTGAGCGGCGTCGCGCCCGCCTGAATCATTCGCAGGACGGCCATGTCGTGCGTTTCGCGGGTCGTGCCCCCGGATGCATCAGTGACGAACGACACGTCGTAGCCGTCGGCGAGGCTGTGGATCACCGGGTAGGCCAGGCATATCTCCGTCCACAGTGCGGCGAAAATGAGCTGCCGGCGCCCCGTCTTCTTCACGGCGTCGACGACGCGCGTATCTTCCCACGTGTTGAGCGTCGTGCGGTTGATGGGTTTCTGGTCGGGGAAGACCTCCTGAATGCCCTTGATGATGTGACCGCCCCGGTCCTCCGTCACGGTCGTCAGGATCGTGGGTACCTTGAAGGCTCTTGCGGCCTTCGCCAGGCCGACCACGTTGTTTACGATCATGGTCGGCTCGTGACTGTGAAGGTTGGCGAACTGAAACGGCTGGTGGTCGATGAGAACGAGAACGCTCTCCTCGGGGGTCAGAAGCGCTTCGAGACCGAACTTCTTGTTGGATGACATGATTCCCTTGCCTTTCGATGAATCGCAGTTGCTGTGTCCGTGGCTGGACCTTCTTCCGGCTCCCGCACGGGCTACGGGGGCCTTCCGTTTCACAATCTCGGTGCTCGAGCGGGCGCCTTTCGGTCGGTGCACTCCGCCGGGCCGCTCGTGTCGGGCTTCGCGGGTCAGAACATCCCGTTCGGATTGGCGCGGGGAATGTTCGGCCCGAGCAGCGGGGCCGAGTTCTTCGGGTCCCCGACGAACTGCAGGGTGTCCCAGTGCTCGACCGCCTTGCCATCGGCGTCCATCTTGTAGATGTCGACACCCGCGATCCCCGTGTCATTCGGGTCGTCGTTGAAGAGGTTGATGAAGTTCACATGAGCCCAGACGTAGTCGCCGGCAGCAATGATCCTGTGCACGACGACCCGCGCGTTCTGACGTTCGCGCGTCACCTTGCCGAAAAACTGGCCCAGCGCAGCCGACCCGTCTGCGATGATCGGGTTGTGCTGGATGTACGACGGGCGGACGTGCTTCGCCGTGCCCTCCTCGGACCGCTTCGTATTGATCATCATTTCGTAGAGTTCGAGGACGTTATTCTTGTTGCGAACGGCGCGCTTATCGTTGGTGTCGAGAATTTCAATCATGATCGGCTCCTGGTTTGTGGCGCGGGATCGCCGACGCCGAGGGTGCATCTGATCTCCGAACGACCTACTCGGCGGCTCACCGGACGACCGGGTCGACGAACACGTACAGGCGCTTGATGCGTGCGTGTACGATGAGGGCGACGTCCGTGCCTGTGACCACGACGGGCTTGCCGGGCGGGCCCAGTCGCCAGAAGAGGCGTGCCGCTCCGTTGTGGCCCACGGCTGGACCAGCCGCGGTGAACACGTAGTCGGGCGGGAAGTTGCCGAGCAAGCTGTCTACAGCTGCCGAGATAGCTTCGCGCCCCGTCACGACCGCTTCAGGGTCGTAGAGAGTGGCGTCGTTGGAGTACAGCTCCCCCAATGCCGCGAGGCGCTGACCGACGTTTCGCTCGTTGAAGACGCGATTCATGTTTGCGCGCATGAACGCGTCGAGATCGATGACGTGTGCCGGCTTCGCGGTATCCTTGGTCGTTCCTTGGCTTGAAATGCGCATGTTTGCGGTCCTCCGAGTGTTCCAGTCACGCCCCTGCGTGAAGTGCGTTCCGAGGCGGATGAGTGAGCCTTCGCGCTCGCAACCGCGCCCAACCTGCGGCGGTCGAGACCCCTCCCATCAGAGGACCGGGGAGCGCGAAGAGAAGTGACTGCGCGCTCAACACGTGAAGTGCCGTCAGTAGTTGGAGGCAAAGCGCTCCTGCGACCCCTGTACCCACGCCCACGGCGAGCGCGAACGCCCACGGGCGACGGGGGAAGCCCTCCGGCAAAAAGTGTGAAACCACGGTCAGGGCAATGGCGAGGGCCAGGGCGGCGACTGCGCCCGGTATCGGGATCGCGGTCGTCGCGGCCGCGCGGAGCTCCGGGCTTCCTGTCACCCACGACAGCGGTAGGGTGATCGCGAACGGGACGAGGTACGCAAGCATGACGGATGACGCCAGGTTTCGTGCGCTTTCCGAGGCCATATTGGTCACCATGGTTTGAGGACTGAGAGAAGAAACAGGGAACCGGCGGGGCGGTTTTCCACCGCAAATTCCCAATAGGCGGTGGCGAGAATCTGCGCGCCCGCCACCATGGCCATGAGCCCGGGACCGAGAGCCGCGACGCGCTCCCGAGAGTCCGCGACCGCATACCCATTCACGTGAGCGTCAGTCGTCTGCTGGAGGAAGTAGCCTGCGATTCCGGCGCGGAGTAGCGGCACCACCTGGCACGAGGCGCCGGCGTTCATGTGAAAGGCCTGACCCGGCTGGACCGTCGCGGCCTCGTAAGCTGCGCCGGGGTCGCTATTCGTCGAATTCCATCCATAGTGGAGCCGGACGCTCATATCGAGCTTGTCCGTGAGGAGCCAGGTGAATGCGTAATATGGATCGACGCTCCATACGTGGGTGCTGACGTTGACGAGCGCCGCGGAGCTGTAACGCCCGGTCGGCGCCGTAATGTCCACCGAGAACCTGCTCGAAAACGGCCTTCCGAGGAGCGTGAGGTCCGGCAGCTGGAACACGAGGGGGCCGAACGTGAGATCTGCGACGCCCGACGTCGTCGCCGCGCCGGCGCGGCTCAGCACCCGAAGATAGGGGACCACGGGGACGATGAGCTCGAGGCCAACGTAGCCGCCCAGCACGTTGACGGGGACCAGGTAGGCCACGTGAGCAGCGACCACGAACGCGACGAGCGAGTTGTCACCTTGAATCGTCTGCCCAGTCGGTCCGGTGAAGCGCTGGGCGTCGTCCAGTGAGGCGGCCGCGTGCGTCAGCAAACCCGGACCGCCGGTGCCGTCCAGGAAGTTCGACTGGCCAAGGTCACCTTGAGGAAGGGCGATGTGCTCTTGTGCGAACGAGCGTAATGGCGACGCCAGGCAGAGCCCGCCGAGCACGACGGCGTTCAGCGTGGGGGCGCATCGGCCGAGGCGACTCGCGACTCCCGTCGTGGCGTACGCGAGGGCACCGTGCTGCCCCTGGGTGTTGGGAACGCCATGGCTCATGAAAGTTTTCCAACGTGGGGTCGTGGCCGAACCAGTTCGGTCGCGACTTCGAAGTACGACTAGGTTCCCGCGGACGGGATGCAGCCATCCGGCGCGCGCCTGTGGTGCGGCGCGCGCTGAAGCTGGTGACTTACGTGGTCTTGCTCTCGAACATTCCGTTCGAGTTGGCGCGCGCGATGTTCGGGCCAATCATAGGCGCCGCGTCTTTTGGGTTGCCCGCCCACTGAAGCGTGTCCCAGTGCTCGACGGCCTTCCCTTCAGCGTTCATCTTGAAGATGTCGACACCTGCGATCCCAGTATCCGAGGGGTCGTCGGTGAAGAAATTGAGAAAGTTCGCGTGGGCCCAGACGTAGTCGCCAGCCGCGATCATCCGGTGCACCACGATGCGAGACTTGGTGCGGTCGTGGGTGATCTTGTTGAAGAACTCGGCCAGCGCAACGCGCCCGTCCGCCATCAACGGGTTATGCTGGACGTAGTCGGGATGAAAGTTGCGCGTGCCGTGCTGGGCATTCCGCTTGTTGATCATCGTGTCGTAGTGATCTTGGATCATGCGCAGGTTACGCATCGCACGGGGGTCGCTCGTATCGACGATCTCGATCATGACTTGCTCCTGACGGTTGAAAGCGAGGTCGGGGGATCGCCGTTGGTAACGCCGGCGAGCCGAAGTCGAAGCGTGTCTTGTTCGGCGAACGACTTCTCGCGAACCAGTTGGAGGATATCGGCGGCATCGGTGCCGACGGGCGCGACGCTGGGAGCGGGCATTTGCTCCGCCAGCTCGATCACCTGCCGCGCGGCCTGGCGCGAATCGAGCCCGCTCCCCTGCATGGCGTTGAGCGAATCGGCAAAGGCTCCAAACGTCTGCCCGTACAGCTCGCGTTGTTCGGCGGTCATCCCGTTGAGGACGTGTGCGAGCGCCGCCGCCGTCTTCGCGGGACCGCCCGTTCTCATGTTGCCTGCTGCCGCGATGACGACCTCGACCCCGAAATGACTCAACTCGGCCCGGTAGACGGTTGAGAGCACATCCATGGCCGCCTTCGACGCGCCAGACGGTCCGTTGAACGGCAGCGGGAGTCGCGCTGTCCACGTGCTGACCTGCACGATCCGCCCACGTGCTTTCCGAAGCGCCGGAAGGAAGGCCGTCATGACGGCCAAAGCGCCGAACACGTTGACGTCGAACTCGCGACGGACGGCGTCGAGGGGCAACACTTCGAGGGGGCCGGGGGTGAGAATGCCGGCGTTGCTGATCAGCACGTCGAGGCCACGGCCCTCGCCCAGAGCGGCCGATACGCTTTGAGCCCAGGCCTTCACGCTCGGCTCCTTCGTGATGTCGCAGACCGTCAGGTCAATGCGTCCGTCGGAGGCGCTCTTGAGGTCGTGAACCTCGGCCTCCGTCAGGGCGGTCCCGAAGACCGCGTATCCCTTCTCCGCAAGGCCCAGTGCGATGTCACGGCCAAGACCGCTACCGGCACCCGTGATCGCGGCCGAGCGAACTGCTTGTCTCGAATTCGGTGACATGAGTAACTCCCTGGTGGTTGGTTGAAAACATGGCGCAGCTGCGAGGGCAGGCGAGCTCCCTCCGAGGGCGCGTCGCCGTCGTAGATGCGTCTCCGTCTTCGGCGCCGAGGCGGCGCGACGTGGCACTACGACCCTTTGGTTCCCGTCAACGACGGCCTCTCGAGGGGAGGGCGTCGATGCGTCGGGTCATCTTCGGGCGCGGAGGCACGGCCGCCGGCGCGTCGTTTCCCTCGGCATCTGCGAAGAACTTACGAGCTTTGACGGTTGACGGCCGCGGACTCTTCGGGCCAATCGGCGTCAAAACGTCGTCAACGCGCAGAAATTCCGCCTGCGCGTCCATCACGGCCCGACGACGACGACGATCCGAGAACCGTCGACGCGGTCGCTCGTATCAACGCGAATCGAGCGACGAGCAGGTCACGCGCGAAAACGGGTCTTGTCGATCTTCAGGGCCCGAATTCTCGACTCGAGCGTCGAACGCGGCATCCCGAGGCGCGCGGCTGCCCCGGAGGGGCCATCCACACGTCCGCGGGTCGCGCGTAGAGCATCTTCGATGCTCGTCCTCTCCTGCATGGCGAGGGCGCTCGATAGCGTGAGCGGGCCGTCCAGGGCGGCACGCGCCGATAGCCAGCTCTTGTCGACCGTGAATTCCTCGGATTCGCACACGATCACGGAGCGTTCGATGACATTCTGCAACTCGCGGACGTTTCCTGGCCATGAGTAGGCCTGAAGGCGCTGCATCGCCTGCGTGTTCACCCACGGAATCGATTTCCCCGCCTTCTGTGCGTATCGAGCGATCAGATACCGAACAAGAAGCGGGATGTCCTCCGGTCGCTGTCGCAGTGGCGGAACTTCGATCGGGAAGACGTTGAGCCGGTAGAACAGATCCTCGCGAAATCGGCCCTCTGCGATGGCGAGCGTCAGGTTGCGATTGGTAGCCGCGATGACCCTGACATCGACGCGGACCTTGTAGCTGCCCCCCAATCGCTCGAACTCCCGCTCCTGAAGGACCCTCAAGAGAGCGATCTGCATTTCCGGCGGAAGCTCGCCGACTTCATCCAGAAAGAGGCTTCCCCCATCGGCCAGCTCGAAGCGTCCCAGGCGCCGCTGAAAGGCGCCCGTGAAGGCGCCCTTTTCGTGGCCGAACAGCTCGGAGGCAATGAGCTCGCGCGGGATTGCGGCGCAATTCACCGTGACGAACGCGCTCGACGAGCGCCGGGAACGCCGATGGATTGCCCGTGCGATGAGTTCCTTCCCGGTGCCCGTCTCGCCGGTGATCAACACCGTCGAATCGCTGTCGGCCACCTTCGCGACCCTCGAGAGAACCGCGGCAAGAACCGACGACCGGCCGACTATCTCCTCGAACATCGAGGCCTTGTCGACCTCCTCGCGGAGGGCGACGTTCTCCTGCCGCAGCCTGTCTTCCGCGCTCTTGCGCTCTTCGATATCCGTCGATGCGACGTACCAGTTTGTCACCGCGCCTCGGTCGTCGCAGACCGGGTTCCCGCGTGCGAGAAACCATCGGTAGCTTCCGTCGGCAGCTCGCAGGCGCGTCTCCAGCTCGAACGGGGTCCCATTCGCCAGCGCGGCCCCCATCGGCGCGTCCAGCCGGGCCGGGTCGTCGGGGTGCACCTCGTAAGCATCGGGGAGCTTCAGCCAATCGTCGAGGGTCAGGCCGAAGTACGCGAGCGCCCAGTGGTTCGCGTAGACCCGCTCGCATCTGGGGCCGTACACGGCAACCACTTGCGGGGTGAGGTCGACGACCTGGCGCAGCTCGTTCTCGCGCTTGCGAAGCGCGTCCTCGCGCTTCCGCAGCGCGATCGTCAACTCCTCCTGTTCGGTCACGTCGATCGTGGTTCCAAGGAATGTCGGGGACGGACCGCTTGTCGGCGCTGCGCGACCGACGCAGCGCACGTGACGGATCGTGCCGTCGGGCCGCACAATCCGCGCCGTGAAGTCGAACCCGGTCTGATTCTCGACAAGGTTCTGGAGCTCGCGCGCGACCGCCTCGCGGTCGTCCGGATGCACAAGTTCGAGGTACTCCTTGGTATTCCGAGGCTTCCTTCCCGTCTCGAGGCCAAAAATGCGAAACAACTCCGCAGACCAGTGGTCGATACCGGAGGGCCCGAACGCCCAGCTTCCCGAGTGCGAAAGGCGCTGGGCTTCTTCCAGGAAGAACTCGGCTCGCATCAGCTCGTCGATGTCGAAGTTGATCCCGACCCAGCAACGGACGGATCCGTCCGTCGCCAGAAGAGGCTCGGCACGACTCAGGAACCAGCGGTACTCACCGTTCAAATCGCGAACGCGAAAGGCGACGTCGCCGGCAGTACCGGTCCGTAGACACTTGGACCAGACTCTGCGCGTCTCGTCGTGATCATCCGGGTGCAGGAACGGGATATGAGAGTCCCAGGCAGCGCCGGTCTCCTCTCCAGAGCGGAGAGGATGATCCATGGGTAGGCCGCCGTAGTCGCCGCCTCGCTCGTTCACGAACGTGAGGGCACCCGACGGCGCCGCGTACCACGCGTTCGCCGGGATCAGGTTCAGCATGGCTTGCA
>Ga0302325_10020579_pt1 | contig 13829 bp, 13 predicted proteins | sample Palsa_T0_2_FD_201948 | JGI IMG/M metagenome (GOLD analysis project Ga0302325, IMG submission 201948) | Peat permafrost microbial communities from Stordalen Mire near Abisko, Sweden - Palsa_T0_2 | ecosystem: Environmental > Terrestrial > Soil > Palsa > Peat permafrost | place: Sweden: Abisko... | reverse complement strand
GGATCCGCGGCCGGCGAGGGCACGGGAAAGCGATCGTCGCGACCGCCCGCAAGCTCACCGTCCTGTTCTGGTGCATGCTCACCCGCGGCGAGGACTACGCCCACCAACGCCCCGCGCTGACCAAGAACAAGCAGCGCGAGCTCGAGCTAACCGCCGGCGCGAAGCCGCGCACGAAGGCCGCCGCCGGGATCTGGAGCACCAACCGCGCGATCCGTGACGCCGAAAGCGCCCTCGCCGAGCAAGCCGAGGTGTCCTACAAGCGGATGGTCACCGACCAAAAGGCCGGACGACCATCCAGAAAAGCGGGCGCGAGCGCGACACCGGAGCGCGCATAAGTTAGGCCCTCGAAGGGCAAGCTGCGCGGCAGACTCAAAGCTCCTGACGTCTGCGCTTCGCTACGTCAGTCACCCGCGCCCGCCAACAACCTAAACGTTCATCGCCACGCCGACAACACCGGCGATGATCACTCCTGCGCAAATTCGGGCAAGAATCGCGTCGACCCCGACCCAGCGCGCCGAACCGAGGCCACGGAGGCGATCTCAGCCCCGCGACCGGGCTGCCAGGACGACCGGACCCCCGAAAACTGTTCCGCCCAGCCCCTTGACGTTCATCGGGCGCCGGATGCAGGGCTGGCTCGGCAGCGTGCAAGAACGTCTGGATGCCTACGCAGAGTCGCCTCTGCCGCTCCCCAGCACGGCCGTGCTGGCCAGGTCCGAAGCTTTGGTCGCCGGCGATCGGATCGTCGCCTTTGCGCTTGTCGGCTAGGCCCGGCGCGGCAGGCGAAAGCGATCGCCAAGCGATTCCGCGAAAGGCCGGCTGTCGGAGCTGCTGGAGCGCGTGGATTGACCGGGAGTCGCTGGTGATGAATGATCGCGATGTGCCGTTCCAAGTCGAGTTTCGTAACCTTGCCGGCGAAGCGACGGCTATCGGCAGTGCCGGCCCATTCACGCTTGTTGTTGATAGACCACCGGACGGTGGTGGACTAGGCCTCGGGTTCAACGGCGGCCAGCTCCTTTACCTCGCCATCGGTGGCTGCGTCTCCAATGACCTGTTCCGCGAGGCAGCTGCTCGCAACATTCGACTGAGGACCGTGCGAGTGGTTGTGCGCGGTGACTTCAGCGGAGACCCTGCTGTATCTGATCCCGTGACTTACGACGTTGAACTCGCAGGGGACGCGACGAAGGAGCAGCTCGAGGAGCTCGTCGCGCACGTCGACGCAATCGCTGAGATCCCGAACTCGGTGCGCAGGGGAACCGCGGTCCGGCTCGCTGACGTCCACGTCATCACCTGACCAGGGAGCTGCTCGGGTCCGCGGCGAGTCTCGCGCCAGAATCGCGCATCTCGGTCCACCACCGAGTCGTCGCCAAGGCAGTCGTCAGCTTCGAGACGGCGACCTCGGCAAAGCAGTCACAGGCATGCGGCGGCGCGGGGCGGCCGTCGTCCACTGGTTCGCCGTGCCACTCTTCAATGGGCGTGGCTGACTTCAGCTCGATTTCGACGGCAGCTACCGCCGCCGGGATCGAGACGCCAGCCCCCCGGTCACCCGCTCGGCTTTTCGAGCTGTTCGAGCCGGCGCTCGAGCACAGCGACGCGCTTGACCAGCCGCGCGAACGTCATCAGCTCCAGGCGGCCCGTTGGCTCGCCAGCGAATAATGTCGCCATCTCGGCGCGAAATGACTCTTCAGCTGCCTTGGCCTGAGCGGTTGCCGTGATCCCGCCGCGGCTGCGCATCCGCGGCTCAAGCACGTCGAAGGCAACGAGCTCGGCCGCGGCCAAAGCAATCTCGTCGGCGAACGCAGCGTGTTCCCACCAGGCGACGGCGGTGATGTAATCCGGATGCAGGCGCACGGCACCGCTGTCGGTCGTCGCGCTGGTGTCGCGATTGACCAGATGCTGCCTGATCCGCTGGCGCAGTTTCTCGCCCATGCCCGACGTAGGCAACATCCGGCCGCTCGTCGCCGCCGTACATCGCGTAGATCGCAGCGCCGGGTCGGCAACTCGCTGATCGACGTGATCACTTCCACACCGCGAAACAATACGGGCGCCTACTGCGAGGGGGCTGCGTTGGCCAAGGCCGGCGAATGCGGCCGCCGAACCAGAATTGCCCGACGATGCATCTATCCGGACCGTCGAGGGATGGATACTCGGCCAACGCCCACGCTGTCCGTACCTCCGAACGCGCGAGCTCGCTGCGTCGCCGTTGCAGTGGCACGCTCTGAGGACGCCCAAAGGGCGAAAGATCGCCAAGGAGATGCGCGGTTTCCGCGCAATCCGGGGGCTGGCCATGAATCTGACGGCGGGCCAGTCCCGACCTTGGAAGCAGGGCGAGGCGCCGGGATGTCGAGACTGGGCGGATGGTCCGTGCCGAGGGCGTGGTTCGCTCGCCGCGCGGAGCCGTCTGCGACGTTACTGGCGGGTCCCGTCGACGTAATCCCGACCGTTGTCAGCTTGCCGATGCGGGCTGGCGCCAGGTTCCTTGCCTTGGCATTGCTCTCGCGAGATTTCTGCTCGTCTCGCGGGCTGACCGTGACGCGGTCCCGAGCGGAAACATGTAAGTGGCTATGGTTTTCTGTCGATGACTGCCGACGGTACTGCCGAGGGTTTGCGGGAACGGAAGAAGCGGCTGACGCGACAGGCGATCGTCGAGAGCGCGACGCGCCTGTTCGCTGAGCGGGGCTTTGAGAACGTGACGGTGAGTGAGATCGCGGACGCGTCGAACGTCGCTGTCAAGACGCTCTTTACGTACTTCAGTTCCAAGGAGGATCTGTTGTTCGACGACGAGAACGTCCTGCTTGAGGAGATCCTCGTTGCCGTCCGCACGCGCGGCTTGGGCGTGTCGGCGTTGGGGGCGATCGAGCGGCATTTGCTCGCGTTCGTCGCGAAGGGGTCGCATGAAGGGCTCGAGAATTTCCACGCTGCGATGGCTGGTAACGCGACGCTGAGCTCTCGGTTGAGCGTGATGTGGGATCGATACGAGGACGCTCTGACCTCTCTCCTGGCCACCGAAGTCGGCGCCGGAGATGACGATCCGACTCCGCGTCTGGTCGCGACGCAGCTGATCGCGTTGTATCGCCTGTTGACGAGCGAGCAGGTGCGCACGCGGGTGAGGCGTTCCCGCGCGAAGGACCCCAGGCGCGTGCTTCGCGCGTGCGTCACGGAGGGAGTGGTCCTGCTCGGTCGTGGCATGGGTGAGTACGCCGCTCGCGAGCGCTGAGGTCACAGCCTGACCCTGCCGGTCAGCGCCCCATCGGCCGCTGACGCGGGAGGACCCTCGCCTGAGAGTGCTTGTGTACTGGCGCGCGTCGCTAGCTAACGCGCTTGACGCGCGAACGTAAGTCAGTTACGTTTTCGCCATGACGATCCCGAGTGTTGAAGGACCGACTCGCTCGCACCGTCAAATCATGGTGCTGCTGGTTCCTTTGATGTTGGTGCTGTTCATCTCGACGCTCGATCAGACGATCGTCGCGACGACGATCCCGACGATCGGCCGTGATCTCCACGACGCCGCAAGTGGGTCGTGGATCGCGACCGGCTACCTGCTGACGAGCGCGGTGATGACGCTGATCTTCGGGAAGGCCGGCGATCTGTACGGCCGCAAAAAGATCTTCCAAGCAGCATTAGCGATCTTTCTAGTCGGTTCGGCGCTTAGCGGCCTGGCCTCGTCGATGGTCGAGCTGATCGCGTTCCGGTTTCTGCAGGGTGTCGGTGGTGGCGGACTGAACTCGCTCGTGCAGGCGATCGTCGCTGACCTGATCCCGGCGCGGCAGCGCTCGAAATACCAGGCCTACCTGGGCATCACCGCAACGCTTGGAGTGATCGCCGGACCGCTGCTCGGCGGCGTCTTCGCGACAGACCTCTCCTGGCGCTGGATCTTCTTCGTCAACCTGCCGATCGGAGGCGTGGCGCTGGCGATCATCGCGGCACGACTGGATCTTCCGGTTCGGCGCTCGGACCGCGCCGCCGATCTCCTCGGCGGTCTGCTGGTGACCCTATTCACGGTCGCGCTGCTGCTCGCCTCGGTCTGGGGTGGGGACAAGTACAGCTGGTCCTCGGCGACGATCCTGGCGCTGATCGCGGCCGGCGTGCTCGGCATCGCGGCGTTCATCATCGTCGAGCAGCGTGCGGTCGAACCGATCACGCCGTTGCACCTATTCAGCTCGAGGATCTTCAGCATCAGCTCGGCGCTTTTCTTCCTCTCCACGCTCGTGCTGTTCGTCCTGATGCTCTATGTCCCCGATCTAATGCAGAGCGTCCATGACTACACGCCGTTCAAAGCAGGGCTGTTCCTCGTGCCGGCGCTCGTCGGACTGATCGGCGCTACCGGGATCTCCGGCGCCCTGATCGCCAAGACCGGCCGCTACAAGATCTACCCCATCATCGGCGCGTTCCTAACCGCCGCCGGCATGATTACGCTGAGCCTGGTCCAGGCCGCCGCGCCAACGTGGCTGCTAATCCCGGTGCTGACGATCACCGGCGCCGGGTTAGGCTTCTTCATCCAGGTTTCGCTACTTGCCGGCCAGAACGCCGTCGAGAGCCAATACCTCGGCGTCGCGACCGGCGCGCTCAACTTCTTCAAGACACTCGGCGGCGCGTTCGGAGCCGCGATCTTCGGCGCGATCCTGACCGCCCAACTCAAAGGAACTCGCGGCCCCGCCAACACCGTCGCCGCGTACCACACAGTCTTCTTCTGGTGCGTACCCGTGATGGCCATCGCGCTCGTGCTCGCGCTCGCGATGTATGAGAAGCCACTATCGGAAACCATGATCGCCGTGGCTGCAGGCGAAGTCGAAGTGCCCGAATACTGATCGCGCTACCAGCCCACCCGAACGCCGAGCCGTCCCCGCACTGAACCTAACCCTCGGTCTGCCCAGCGGTTTGCCGTGGCACAAGTGCCACCAGGGCTGTGTTGAACGCGACCGGGCGAGACGCTCCGCCTCGCGCTCGATCCGGCCACGACAGCCACACCTCTCACTGCGAGGACCAACGAACTCTCACGCCACCTTCCGACCCGCGATCAGGCTGCTCCATCCCGCCGTATCCAGAAGCCGCCAAGGTTGCCACCCGGAATGCCTGGTGAGACAAAAGCAGGGCTGGCCCGCATCGGCGGGTTGCGTCTCGGGACTGCTGTAAATAGCCGAGGCGGTGCTGTCAGAACGACGGCGTAGGTTCCCTCAAGTCCTGCAAGACGATGAAGGAGGCCTACGCCGTGAGACGCACCGTACCGCCGTCGGCGGAGATACAAGCCGAGATCGACAAGCTGCTGGGGAAGGGCATGGTCGATGACCTGCAGAAGATGCTCGGGGACCTCGCCCGCCTGGGTGCCCGGTTGGTCATCCAGCGAGCGGTCGAGGACGAGTTCGATCAGTGGTTGGGTCGTGCTCGCTATGAGCGCCGCCCGGAGCGCGAGCGGGGACTGAAGAGCTACGAGGCGGGGCTGCGCAACGGGTTCCGGCCCCGGCATCTGCAGACCGGCGAGGGTGAGCTTGAGATCCAGATCCCGCAGGCGCGCTATACCACCGTGCCGTTCGTGTCCAAGCTGTTCCCGAAGTGGCATTGCAAACGCCTGTTCCGCACCGATCCGTTGAAGACGTTGGTGATCGGCGGGTTCGTGCGTGGCCTCTCGATGCGTGATATCGAGTCGTTGTGCGAGGAGGTCGGGCTCGGGACGATCTCGCGCTCGACGGTCGCGAGGATCTGCGCCGAGCTGCATGAGCGCTTCGAAGCGTTCAAGCGCCGGTCGCTCTATGACACCAACCTGGTCGTGTTGTTCCTCGATGCGATCTTTCTGCCGGTCCGCCGCAGCGGCCCCAAAGAAGGCGTGATCTGCGCCTGGGGCATCGATGAAAACGGCGATAGGCAACTGGTTGCGGTGCAGCTCGGCGCCAGGGAATCGAAGGAGGACTGGCTCGAGCTCGGACGCGATCTCACGGCCCGTGGGCTCCCAGCACCACGCCTGGTGGTCACCGACGGTGCGCCCGGATTGATCTCCGCGATCGGGGAGATCTGGCCGCGTGCTGACCGTCAGCACTGCTGCGTTCACCGGCTGCGGAACCTGCTAGCGAAGCTACCCAAGGCAGAGCATGACCGGGTCCGCTTCAACTACTGGGCAGCGCTCACGGACGCGACGAGCGTCAAGGACGGCAAGCTCCGGCTGCAGGTCCTGATCTCAGAGCTTGAGCACCGCGGCTACGAATCAGCCGCCCGGTGCCTGACCGAAGACCTCGACGCGCTCGTGATCCACCTCCGCTACCCGCTGCGTCACCGCGAACGGTGGCGGTCAACGAACCTGCTCGAGCGCTCGCTCGGAGAGGTCCGCCGGCGCACCAAAGTGATGGGCCGCTTCCCCGGCGAGAGCAGCTGCCTCTCACTCGTCTTCGCCGTCCTGGACCTGTTCATCACCCACGCCTCAAACGGCGCCACGTTCACCGAGCTCGACCGCCAACACCTCTACCGAATCAAATACCAACAGCTCGACCGCGACACGCTCGACGAGGAGGTGACCGCCGCCGGGACTCACCCCGGAAACCTCAAAGCCGCGGCAAATTTACAGCGGTAAAGAGACGCAACCCGGAGCAGCGAGATGCTCGTGCTGGAAGGAGAGCAGGGCTCAGCGGCTCCCGGCGTGATCGAACGGGCGCTGCTGGATCACGCCTACGGCGGCCATGCCAACATCGTGACCGCATTGCGCTGCGATCGGCAACGCCATGTGCGCTGCAACCGTTGCGGTCGCGGCCATGCCGGCGTCAGATCGGGGCACGGCCTGTGATGCTCGCGGCCCGCGGGGAAGGCGGAGAACGCCACGGTCACCGTCAGGGACATCGCGACCTCCGGGGTCAACACGGAGTCTCAGACGTTAGACCGCTACCTCACAGGATTGACCCTCTTCCGCGAGGACCGACGACTCGAGATGTACTGGGGCACTCAAACCTGTCTGCGTCTCTGGTTCATCTCTCGCAGCGAACACGGTTCTGCAGGCCGATCTCGTCGGACCATCCTCAGTCTCTGCCGGCGTGAGGATGATCACCGGGATGTGCCGGCTGGTGCGTTGCGCATAGAGGGTGTAGTGGCTGTAGCCGCGGACGAGCTCGGGCCATAGGCGCTCCTGCTCCTTCGCCGTGGCCTCACGAGCGACGGCGGCACTGCGGCGGCCGCGGATTTCAACCGTGACGTGAGGGTTGGCGTGAAGGTTGAGCCACCACGCTGGAGGGGCGTCAGACCCGCCGCGGGAGGCGACGATCACTCGGTCTTTGCCGTGCTGGAGGTACAGCACGGGCGTTGTGCGGCGCTCACCGGTGCGGCGCCCGACGTGCTGCAGCAGGAGGATTGGGAGCTGTTGCATCCGTCCGCCGATCCGGCCGCGACTCAAGCGGTAGAGGACGACGTGGAGTGAGAAGGCGCGGTTGAGGATCCTGGCGCTGAGGGTGCCGGGAGGCGGGAATGTGGGTGGTGCGGGCACGAGTTAGTTCATCCTTTCGCGCGAATCGCGCGGTGGTCGGTCGCGGCATGTCTGACGAGCCTGTAGGCCATCGACTCAACCCGCGACAGTGTGAGAACGACGGCGTGCTGTCGCCCGTTTGCCGACTTTGCGGTGATCGGGTACTCAGGGCCGGGGCGAGACCGACGATCCGCGCCGGTCGGGCTCAGAGCGCTGCCATCACCGGTCTAGGGGCACGTCCCGTTGTCATGGTGGCGTCCAGCCAGTCGTAGATCCGGCCGAGCAGGAGCCGTTGTGCGCCGACTTGGCAGTGCTCGTCGGAGCCTTCCTCGGCGGTGAAGGTAATGAGCGTTTTGGGGCTGGTGACGTGTTGGTACAGCCGTTGGGCTTCGCTGAGTTGGTTGTCCTTGAAGAAGTGGTCGTTCGCGGCTTCACAGATCAGAACCGGGCAGGTGATTCGTTCCGCGACGCCGTCCTCGAGGGTGTAGTCGAGGAGACGTGCGAGGAACTCGCGGTCGGTGCTCGCGCCGAGTACGTATCGGCCGTGGGCGAACGTCCATTTGGCGGTCGGGCTGTTGGCGGCCATCGCGGCCAGGGCGTGATCGAGCTCCTCGTCATGTGTGGCTTTGGCTCGGTGCTGGATCTCGGCGCGGTCCCATGGGAGGGCTTCGGTGAATGCGGCTGCGGCGTCGTAGATGCCGTCGCATGCCGCTACGGCGGCGAGTCTGGGTTCGAACGCGGCGGCGCGGGGCGCGAGGTAGCCGCCGAAGCTCATCCCGAGCAGCGCGATCCGGTTCTGGTCTACGCCGGGGTCGGTTTCGAGGTGGTCCAGGACGGCCGCGACGACGTGTTCCCAGTCCGGGCGGAACACGAGGTTGTGGAGCCGGATGGCGCTGGGCTGGCCGGGACCGTCGAAGGTCAGGACGTGATAGCCGCGCTCAGGTCCGGTCGCCGCTCCTTGGAAGTGGAGTTCCTCGGCGCCGCCGTCCAGGCCGCTGTGCATGACCAGGGTTGGCCGGCGACCTTCACCCGGGGCACGGTAGAAGTACCCGTACAGGACGGTTCCCTCGTACGGGATCTCGACCAGCTCGACGGCCGGCTCGAACAGTGCAGCGGCTCGGTGGAAGCACGCTCTGCTGAGATCGTAGGTGCCAGTGACGCGAGGATCGGTCGGATTTGCGTGCAGGAAGAAGCCGGCGGTGAAGTAGTACGTCGAGGCGCGCAACAACAGGTCCCGCTCGGTGACCGGTCGCGCCCCAGTGGCCTCGGCTCGAAGCCTGTCGGCCTGGGCGCGAAAGGCATCGTGCCAGCTGTCGTAGTCGCCGGCGGTGATTCGTGATGCGGCGGCCAGTACCTCGCCGAAGTCTGAACCGCCATAAGAGGCGTTACTGAACAGGCGCAGCGTCTCGAACCAGAACTGGGTGTCGTCGGGGAACAGTAATTGCTTCATCGAATGCTCCTAGCGGTTGTCGGGGTCGGAGTCGGGGAACGGGCCGGGGAAGGGGTCGGGGACTTTTTGCTGGTGAAGAAGCGGTGATCGCCCAGTGGGCCCAGCAAGGCAACAGCCAGCCCGAGTCCGATCGAGACGACCAGCGCCGGGTTGCCGATCGAGTGCTTGAGACCTTCTTCGACAAGGGCCGCTATCGCGATCAGTACCGCCTTGGCGGCAAGGAGGGGGACGAGGTGAAGGTCCACGGACTTGCGCTTCAGTCGGGCTTTCATCACCACCATCAGCACCGCGAAGGTTGCGATGGTGCGTAGCGCCTCTTCGAATGGAGTGCGACCGCGGTTGAGGTACCAGAACCCGCCGATCAGCAGGCCGCCGACCACGTAGCGGATGCGGGCCTTCGAGGTGAGCGTCATCGGCTTTCTCCCGCGAGAGGTTGATACCGGGTGAACAGTTGGTTGATGGCGATCAAGGCTGAGTTCATGACGGACTCCGATGGTCGGGGGATTTGTTGCGGAGTTCGAGTGTGCGCCCGACCAGGCTTGGGCACATCGGGCAAAGGACCGGTCTTTGACCGGGCCAAGTGACGCACGCCCCCTCGGCGCAATGACGTAGACCTCACCCAAATGGGCTGCCGGGGCGGCCCTCCTGCGACGCCAGGTTGGTGGGCTTCGAGCCCGCCGGAGACTCGCTCAGGCGCGATGTTGGGGTGCCGCGGCCCGAACAGCGTCCAAGACGGCGTCGATGTCGCCGCTCTCCTCCACGAAGGCGGCCGCTCCTGCGGCCAGGGCAGCATCGCGAAGACCGCCTCGCGCGCCCATGGCCACCACGACACAGCCCGGCCGCTGGACCGGGGCGGCCACCAGGCCCAGGCCGGTCGTGGCGTCGGGGATGAGCACGTCCACCAGGACCAACGACGGGTCGGTGCGGTCGGCTGAGGCCAGGGCGTCGGCAGCGGCGGCCACCAGCATCAGGCCTGCTTCGAGGGCGACGGTCCGAGCGGCCCGGGCGGCCCGGGGATCGGCCGGTGACCGGTCTTGGGACACGACATTTCGCCACGGCGTGCCCAACCGAATGACCGGGATGCTGCCTCTCAGGGGCGGTCTCGAGGGCCGCGTGCCAGGCCTTCTCGCACCGCCCACAGGGCGGCCTGGGTGCGAGAGACCAGGTTCAGCTTGAAGAGGATGGCCGACACGTGGGTGCGGGCGGTGCGCTCGCTCACGACCAGTGTGCGAGCTATTTGGCGGTTCGAGGCTCCCTCGGCCACCAGCCCGAGCACCTCACGCTCCCTGGGGGTGAGAGTCTCGGCCGGGCGCCGAGGGCCGCGCACCGAATCCGCCAGGAGCCGGGCTACAGCGGGATCGAGATGCATCTGCCCGACCAGCGCGGCCCTTATAGCCTGGGCGACCTGGTCGGCGTCGGCGTCTTTCAGCAGATAACCGGCCGCCCCGGCCTCCAGCGCGCCGCGGACCTGGGCTTCCTCCATGAAGCTGGTCATGGCCACCACCTCGATGGTCGGCCAGCGGGACTTGATCTGGCGGGTGGCGGTGATGCCGTCCATGATCGGCATCAACAGGTCCATCAACACCACGTCGGGCAGGTCGCGATCCCGTCCCAGCACGGCGATACGCTCCAGCGCCCGGCGGCCATCGTCGGCCTCACCGATCACCTCGATGTCGTCCACGGCCTCCAGATACGCCGACACGCCGCGGCGCACCACCCGGTGGTCGTCGACCAGGAAGACGCGGATCAGACCGTCGGTCTCCGCCTCAAGCACCCGAGCCGCCCGCCTTGCCTTGATCCCGTCGGTCCTGCGGTAGCGACACCGCCACCGTGGTTCCGGTGCCCGGCGCGCTGGTGATGGTGAGCTCGGCCCCGATGGCCTCGGCGCGCTCGGTCATGGTCGCGAGCCCAAGCTGACCGGCGTGCTCGGCGCCCGGGTCGAAGCCGGCTCCGTCGTCGGCAACCGTCACCCGCAGAATGCTCGTCTGCGCGGTCACGCTGACCGTTGCGGCGTCGGCACAGGCGTGTTTGACCACGTTGTGGAGGGCCTCTGACACGATGCGGTACAGGTGCTCTTCCACCTCGGCGCTGAGCTCCAAGCGCTGCTCGGGGCCCTCCACCGTGATCGCCACCTCCTCGCGAGCGCTCAGCGCCGCCGCCTGCTTGCGCAACGCGGCGACCAAGCCCTCCTCGGCCAAGGCTGCCGGGCGCAGCTCGAAGATGAGCGCCCGCATCTCCGCGAGGGCACCCCGGGTCAGCTCGGCCAGTTCGGCGACCGAGCGGCCCAACGGGCCGTCTTGGTCCACGCCGGCCTTGGCCATCGACAGCTGGGCGGCCCGAGCGTGCATGGTCATCGAGAACAGCGCCTGGCTCACCGAATCGTGCAGCTCACGGGCCAGACGAGTTCGCTCCAACAGCGCCGCCGCCTGTCGGGCCTGGGAGGCCAACCGGGCGTTGGTCACCGCCACCGCAGCCTGATCGGCCAGGGCGTCGTAGAAGGCGAGCTCCGTCTCGCTCGGTCCGGCCAGCCCCGACGGCACGAACACCCCGAGCAGGCCGAACACCCGGTTCTCCCACGACAGGGGCACGTAGACCCCCGTCTGCCAGTCCAGGCCTCTTATCATCGCGACAAAAGCCTTGAGGACCGGGTTGGCCTCCCAGGTGGAGCGGGCGTCAGGCAGCACGACAGGCCTGCCGGGAACGCCACCGAAGGTGATCGAGCCGGCGGTCATCGCTTCGATGACTTCCTCGCTGGAAGCGTCAGTGAGCGTGGCCCGCTCGGCGCTAATTGCTTCCCTCCCGGTCGGCGGCGACGTCAGCCCGTAGCTCCCTGCCGAGACCAGCTTGTGGTCGTCGCCCGCCACGACGATCCCACACGCCAGCGCCCGGGTACCTTCAACGGCATGGCGGGCGATGCCATCCAGGATCTCGTCGGTAGTTCCGGTCCCGACCAGCTGGGCCGTCGTCTGGGCCAAGGCCACCGCGGTCCGGGCTGCCGCCCGGGTACCGGTCAGGTCTCGGAAGATCGCCACGCGATGCGGACTCCCAGCGATGTCGATGACGAAGACGGAGGTGACGATCTCGCGCTCCGCACCGTCGGGGCCGATCAACGAGACGCTAAGCGGAGTCGGCGTACTGCCCAGCTGCTCAGCGAAGCGGCCCACCACGGACGCGTGCTCTCGGGCAGGGACGCTGCCCAGGAAATCCCGACCCCGGAGCTGCGAGAGCGGGCGTCCCAGCAGCTCACAGGCCACCGGGTTGGCATAGACAAAGCGGCGGTCGGCGTCGACGATTGCGATCCCGTCCGGCGCACCCGCCAGCACGGCGGCCAGCGCCGACAGGCCCAGCGCGGCAGCGTCCGCCAGCGCAGAACATCCACAGCGTGAGGGGAGCGCACGACCGGGGCCACCCGCGGCCCCGCGTTCTCCAGACTGGCCACCGCGACCGGACACTGTTGATTCCGCGGCCCCGCTCGACGGGACCTTCCGACCGCGACCGGCTGTCGCCTCGACCCCCGACTCACCACTCCTTACCGTCGGCACGACACGAAGCCGGGCATCACCACGATCAGGCCGCACGAAGGACCGCCGTGGCACACGAACCCCTGGGATCGCTCTGGGCCGGCCACACTACAGACAACCTCCGTCCACTTTCTGCACACTACCGCGTTGCTCTCGCGGACAAGAAGAGGGCTCACTTCTTCGACACTGAGGACCGACCACCCTCCGGGAACGAAGCCTTCCCAAGGCACCGCCGGTCCTTGCTCCGCGCTCCGCGATCGCAGAAGTGACGTGTCGACGGTAGAGCAGGGCTCTCACCCCCACCCGGTGGGCACCTGAGATTCGCCAATACCGGGCGGCTCTCGCGCCTGGTACCGACCCGTCCTCGGTCGCCGAAGCAGTGACCCGGCGTCGAGGCAGACAGAATGCAGGAGCGATCGTCGCGCCGGCCAAGAGCGGGCGTGATCGCAGGCGTGGCAAAGCGTTCGTGGCGGCCACGGCAGTTCACGTTGCTACTCCGTCACCAAAGTGTCGCTCGGGCTGGCCCACGGCCGCCGAGCGAACCAATGGTGCAACGATCTACCCCACCCCGTTCTGGCTGAAGATGTTGTCAGGCTCGATCGTGACCACCAGGCGGTTGGCTCCCGGGAAGTCGCGAACATCGGCGCCGTACTTCGGAGTGATGAACGCATCTGCCCATGCGAACGCTTCGTCTGGTTCTGCGCGGGCGGTTCCCCGCACGTCGAGATAGCGGAACTGATCGGCTGGATCGAAGATCAGCAGGCTGACCTTCGGGCGCACGAGCAGATTCTTTGCCTTCAGTCGGTCGTCGCTGAGCGATAGCTGGAAGCGGGCCAAGCCGCGGTTGTAGGCGAACCAAACCAATGTTGCCTGAGGGCCACCGTCCCGGCCAATGGTCGTGAGCGACGCGACTTTGGCGTCGAGGAGATCTTCGAGGTCTTGAGGGATTGTCGTGCTGGGCATTTCGAGCTCCTCACTGTGTTGTGGAATCGGGCTGACGGTATCGTCGCGCCATCACGGGCTTCAAGCCAGCGAGGCGAGGCCTCTCGCGAACGGCTGCAAGTGCTCTGCCACGCCTGCGATCACGCCGCACTTGGCCGGCGCGACGATCGCTCCTGCATCTGTCCGCCTCGACGCCGGGTCACTGCTTTGGCGACGATCCACTCGTCCGGCGCGACCTCACCGCTCGCCGATTGCAGGGCTGGCGCAACCCCGTGCCGAATCATGCTGTACGAACGCGGTCATCGTTGCGAGCCTTTGGGATCTGGGCGTCGCACGGCCGCGGGTAGCGACTTGAGTAGTGTGCCCCCCGATGAAGAAGCACGTCCTGATCCTCGGTGCCGGCTTCGGTGGGCTGGAACTCGCGACGCGGCTCTCCGAGACGATCCCTGACGCGGTTCGGGTCACGCTTCTGGACCGCAAC
>Ga0302325_10020578_pt1 | contig 13829 bp, 13 predicted proteins | sample Palsa_T0_2_FD_201948 | JGI IMG/M metagenome (GOLD analysis project Ga0302325, IMG submission 201948) | Peat permafrost microbial communities from Stordalen Mire near Abisko, Sweden - Palsa_T0_2 | ecosystem: Environmental > Terrestrial > Soil > Palsa > Peat permafrost | place: Sweden: Abisko... | reverse complement strand
CGCACATCGGCGCCGGCAACGGCGGCTACTGGGAAGATCAGGGGTACGAATGGTATGCGGGCATTTAGCGCACGCCCTGGGAGTACCCCGTGGCGGCTGCTGGTCATCCGGCGCACGCGATAGCGGCCCCGGGTCTCCTGCGACCGGCAGCCGCCTGCTTTGCCTAGGCGCGCCGCATGAGATTCGCGAGGAAGCTCAAGGCAGCCAGCACCAGAAATACGAAGAACAGAATTTTTGCAATGCCAACGGCACCGGCAGCAATGCCGCCGAAGCCGAACACTGCGGCGATCAATGCGATGATGAAGAAGACGACGGCATAGTGCAGCATGATTTTTCTCCGCTATGCAGCTGCCGCAGGCACCGTGCCAGCGTTCTGGCCGCACAGCCTAAGAATGCCTGCGCCTCCATGTAGTCACTATCGGCGCAGCGCTCTGTTGCGTGTAGGACGCGTCTCACGCGGCCGCCTTGGCCGCTTCAGGCCCCGATCAGGCGGGCGACCCGCAGCAGATCCTCGGGGGTATTCACATCAGGCCCCGGAGCCTCGCATGCCCCGGCAACCTGGATCCAAAAGCCGTGCTCAAGAGCGCGCAGCTGCTCAAGCTTCTCCCGCAGCTCAAGGATACTGGGCGGCAGCGAGGTCAGCCTGCGCAGCGCTGCTACCCGATAGGCGTAGATGCCGATGTGCCGCAAGGAACCCGCGATGCTCAGGTGAGGTGGCTGGGCGGCCGCGCCGTCCCGGTCCCATGGGATCGGCGCGCGGCTGAAGTACAGGGCGCGTCCCTGGGCGTCGGCAACGACCTTGACGGCATTCGGATCCAGCAATTCCTGGGTCGACCCAATGGGGGTTGCGAGCGTGGCCAGATCCGCCGTCGCGTGCGCTTCGAGGAGCTGTGCGACTTGTCCGATAAGCGCGCTCGGGATCAGTGGCTCATCTGCCTGCACGTTCACCACGATGTCGGTATCCGCCCAGGCGCGCTCGCGCGCCGTCTGGGCAATCCGGTCGGTGCCGGAGGGATGGGTCGGCGCCGTCATGGCGACATCAGCGCCGAAACGCGCCGCAGCTGCGGCGATGCGTGCATCGTCCGTTGCAATGATGACGTCGCTCGGCTTTGCGGCGAGCGCACGCTCGTACACCCATTGAATCATGGGCCGGCCGCCGAGCGGCTGCAGCACCTTGCCCGGCAGCCGCGTCGAAGCGAAGCGCGCCGGAATGACGACGTGAAACACTACAACGGAAACCTTATCGGTCGAGCAGCGGATCATCCGCCGCGAGCTGGCGCGCATCCTCTTCGAGCATGTCCGGTACGTCGTCACGTATCGGGTAAGCGAGGCGGTCCATGCGACACACGAGCACCTGTAAATCGCGCTGATACTTGAGCGGCCCCTTGCACACGGGACAGGCGAGAATCTCGAGGAGCCGCGCATCCATTCGATCTATCTCCGGTGAGTCGTGAGGCAGCCCACGACACGCGCGAGCAGCGCATGCGAGTGCGCGTCAGACATCTGCACCGTAACCGGCACACACCACAGGCGCGCATCCGCCAACGTTCGGCATTTTACGGCATCTTTTTCAGTCATGAGCACCGGCAGATCATCCCCGAATTCAAGCTCGGACGCGACCAGCGCGTGATGATCGGCAAATGCGTGCTCGATCACGTCGATGCCGCAGGCAGCGAGCGCGCGGAAGAAGCGTGCCGGGTGACCGATGCCTGCGACCGCGTGCACCCGCTTGCCCCGAAAACTTTCGATTGTGCGGCGCGCGCCGCCCGCGAGCGCGAGCACCGAACTCAGCACGAGCTGCATCTGGATGAGCGGCGCATTGCCAGCGAGCGCCATGGCGCAGTGCGCCTCGCCATTCACGACCACCGCGTCGGCGTGGCGCAGCGCGCCGATCGGCTCGCGCAGCGGTCCGGCGGGCAAGAGCCGTCCGTTGCCGAAGCCGCGCTCGCCGTCGACTACCACGATGCGGCAGTCCGCTACCAGACGCAGATGCTGCAAACCATCATCACTGACAATGACGTTGATGCCGCGCGCGCTCAAGAGGCGACCCGCGGCCACGCGATCTGCGCCCACCGCAGTCAGGCAGCCGGATGTTTGCGCAAGCCACAGGGGCTCATCACCCACCTCCTGCCAGGCGGAGTGCGCATCGACGAGGCGCGCACTTCTCGCGCGGCTGCCGTAGCCGCGCGAGACGATGCCCACCCGGTAGCCTTGCGCCTGCAGTTGCTGAGCGAGCCACGCTACGAGCGGCGTCTTGCCCGTGCCGCCCACGGTGAGATTGCCGACGACGATGACCGGACATCCCACGCCATACGCGCGCAGCAGACCAAGTTCATAGGCGCGGCGTCGCAGGCTCGTGACGGCGCCGTAGACAGATGCGAGCGGTGCAAGCAGCGCCGCGCCGCGCGCGTTGCCATACCACAGCTGGGTGAGCGCCCCGCGCATGTTGAGCTGCTTAGGCGCTGAACTGCAGCCGGTAGAGCTGCGCGTACAAGCCGCCGTGCGCGAGGAGCTCGCTGTGGGTGCCGCTTTCAACAACCGCCCCGTCATCGAGCACCACGATGTGGTCAGCCTGCTCCACCGTCGACAAGCGATGCGCGATGACGAGCGTCGTGCGATTGCGTGCAAGCTGCGCGAGCGCCGCTTGGATGCGCCGTTCGGAGTCCGTGTCGAGCGACGAGGTGGCCTCATCGAGAATGAGCACCGGCGCATCCTTCAATATGGCCCGCGCGATCGCGATCCGTTGCCGCTGACCGCCGGAGAGGAGCGCGCCGCGATCACCGACCAGGGTGTCAAGACCCTGCGGTAACTCGTCCGCAAATTCGAGCACGTAGGCGGCGCGCGCCGCATCCTCGACCGCCTGCGGCGTCGCTCCGGAGGTGCTGAAGGCGATGTTGTTGCGGATCGTGTCGTTGAACAGCACCACATCCTGACTGACGAGAGCCACCTGGCGGCGCAGGTCCGCGAGTGCGTACTCGCGTACGTCAACCCCGTCGAGTACCACGCTTCCCTCCTGCGGATCATAGAAGCGGGGGAACAGGCTCACCAGTGTGGATTTGCCACTGCCGGACTTGCCGACGATGGCAAGAGTCGAGCCCACCGGCGCTCGCAGGCTGATGCCGCGCAGCACCGGGCCCTTCTCCTCGACATACTTAAAGTGGACATTGCGGTATTCGACCTCGCCGCGCGCACGCGCCAGCGGCCGGCTGCCGCCGACGTCCTCGACCGGCGTATCGAGCACTTCAAATACGCTTGCGCCGGCCGCAATGCCCTGCTGCAACGGCCCGAACACCTGCATGAGCCGTCGCAGAGGCGCGCTGATCAGGAGCAAGCCCGTCAGAAAAGAGAGGAAATCCGCAACCGGCATCGAATGCGAGAGAACCTGGCGGATCGCAAAGTACATCACGACGGCGAGCCCGATCGCCGCGATCAGCTGCACAATCGGTCCGCTGCTCGCGCGCGCGCCGACGAGGCGCATGTTGCTATGGCGATTCTGTTCGTTGACGACGGCGAAGGCGCGCTGCTCGTAGTCCTGCGCGTTGAAGACTCTGATGACCCGATGTCCCTCGATCGCCTCCTTGGCAACGCGCGTGACGTCGCCCATGGAATTCTGGATGCGTGCACTGTAGCGACGAAACAGGCGGTTAACCCGCTGCAACAGGAAGGAAATGAGCGGCGCAAGCGTGAGCGCAATGAGTGTCAACTGCCAGTCGAGATAGAAGAGCCACCCCAGAAGCGCGACGATGGTGAGCGTGTCGCGGATCAGCACAGTCACAGAGTTGGTGGCAGCCTCGGCGACGAGCTCCACGTTGTACGTCATGCGCGAGAGCATCTGCGCTGATGACGCGCTGTCGTAGTACATGGCCGGCAGGCGCAGATAATGCGCAAACAACTCGGCGCGCATCGCTTTGATGATCTGCCGGCCGACCCAGCCGGGAAAATAAGTCGCAACGTAGTCACCGCTGCCGCGCAGTAAAAACAGCACGATAATTGCCACCGGAATGAACCACAGCGCCTGCGGATTGTGCTCAAAGAAAGTGGTGTTGAGAAACTCGCGCACGAGCCAGGCGGTGGAGGCGTCGGTTGCCGCGTACAGACCCATGCCAAGGACACCGATGGCGAACATGCCCCAATGCGGCGCGGCGTATCCGAGCAGGCGCCGGTAAATGCGCCCGGCGTTGGCGCTGACCACGACAGCGACGGGCGCGCTGTCGTTCAAGGCTGACCCGGTTCGGCAGTTTTTACGGTGGCGATATTGATCTCGACGAAGCCGATGCGGCCGAGCACGTCCATCGCCGTGATCACGGCCTGGTGCGTGGCGCGCGCATCGGCGCGAATGGTGACCGGGCCGCTGCGGTCATTACCCGCTTCCTTCAGAAGCGCGGCGCGTAATGTGTCGGGGCTGGCGTTGATGAGTTCGTGGTCATTGACGCGATAGCCACCCGCCTGCGTCACCGCAATTACGAGCGGCTCGTGCTTCGGACGCGCCACGGGCACATCGCCCGCATGCGGCAAATGGATGCGCACGCGGCCCTCGTCGAGAAACGTCGCCGAGAGCATGAAGAACACGACCAGGAGGAGTACGACGTCGATGAGCGAGACGACGTTGATCTCCGGCTCCTCCATGCGGCGCGGCTTGAGATTCATGGACGCACCACATCAGTTGCGCGGCGCATGTGCGGATGAGTCGCCTCGATGGCGTCGGCGATGCGCACTGCATCCTTTTCCATCGCGACGACGATACGCTCGACCTTGCCGCGCAGAAACCGATAGCTGATGAGCGCCGGGATCGCAACGCACAGCCCGGCCGCCGTCGCGATCAGCGCCTCGGCGATGCCGCCCGAGAGCGCGCGCGGATCGCCCATACCGCCGGCTTGGATGGCGTTGAAGGACTTGATGATGCCCGTGACAGTACCTAGGAGGCCGAGCAGTGGCGAAACGCCGGCGATCGTTCCGAGCGTGCTCAAAAAGCGCTCGAGCTCATGCACGATGTGCCGCCCGGAGTCCTCGAGGCGTTCCATGATGACCTCACGCGAGCGATGGCGGTTGATAAGTGCGGTCGCCAGGAGCTTGCCGAGCGCGGAGTTCTGCTCGAGCGCCGCGATGACCTTGTCGTTGATCTGATTCGCCTCGATGAGCTGGCGGACCTTTTGGGTCAACTCCGGCGGCACGACGCGCTTGTCCTGCAAGGTCCACAACCGCTCGAGGATGATGGCCGCAGCCCCGATGGAGCACAGGATGATCGGCCACATAAGCGGACCGCCAGCCCGCACGATTTCCCACATGCCTGCACCCCATGCCCGGAGGGCTTCTTAGGAGGCGGCATCATACCGGAGAGGCATGAGCGCTCAAGGCGTTGCGCCACTGGGCGCGACTTGCTGCTAGAGTCGACAGGACCCATGGCGCGCGAGTTTTTCAAGCGATTCATGCCCTCGGCGCAGAGCCTCGAGGGTCGCTGGTTCCTGCGCCTGTTCGGCTCGCACAGCGCGCACCCGGGCTTATGGTCACTGCAGCGCCGCGCCGTCACAGGCGCCTTCGGCGCAGGGCTTGCGATCTGCTTCGTGCCGCTGCCCATCCACCTGCCGCTCGCGGCGTTATGTGCCATCGTTTGGCGCCTGAACGTGCCGACGATCTTCGCGACCGTGTTCCTGGTGAATCCGCTGACCGCACTGCCCATCTACTACGCGGCCTATCGTATCGGTGCTGAGGCACTGCGGCTGCCGCCGCACAACTTCGCATTTCATCCCAGCTGGGAGTGGCTGCAGCATGGTCTGGGCCCTGCCTGGAAGCCATTCCTCTTCGGCTGTCTCATCTGCTCAGTCGTTGCCGGATTCTCCGGGCGCATTGGACTTGAGCTCTTATGGCGCTCGAGCGTGCGCCGCCGCTACCGCAAGCGCCGCAGCTGTTCAACGCATTAACAGCTTAGGTAGTGTCCTAAACTCCAGCAACGCAGGCCGGCATATTGATCATGTTTGGTCACCCGAAGACTTTGTAGAACAGCCCCAATAACGAAGCGACAAGAGCCCGAGCCATGTCCAAGGTCAAAGTGAGCCTCTCCGTTTCCATCGACGGACTCGCTGCCGGCCCGCAGCAAAGCCTCGAGAATCCGATGGGCGTCGGCGGGCAGGCGCTGGGCGAGTGGGCCTTCGCCACACGGACGTTCCAGCGTATGCACTCTAAGGATTGGACGTTCCAGCGCATTCACGGCGAGGACAAAGGAACGACCGCGATCGACGACGACTTCTTCGCTCGGCGCTTCCTGAATGTGGGCGCCTTGATCTGCGGCAGAAATATGTTCGGACCCGTTCGAGGGCCGTGGCGCGACAACTCCTGGAAGGGCTGGTGGGGAGACACGCCGCCGTTTCGCAACCCCGTGTTCGTGCTGACACACTACCCGCGCGAATCGCTCCCAATGCAGGGAGGAACGACGTTCCATTTCATGACGGATGGAATCCACCACGCCCTCGAGACAGCCACAGCGGCCGCGAACGGGAAAGACGTTTGTATCGGAGGCGGCGTCGACACCGTTCAGCAGTATCTTCGCGCGGGCCTCGTCGATGAGCTGAATCTGGCGATCTGCCCCGTGCTCCTCGGCTCGGGCGAACGCCTCCTTGACGACATTGACCTCGTCAAGCTCGGATACAGGTGTACGGGGCACGTCGCGGGCGAGCGTGCAACACATGTTGATATGCGAAGATCACAAAAATAACAAAATTAGGGGGCACTACTTCGGCGTGGCGGCCCTCTCGGACAAGACGCCCGCATCGATCTCGAGCACGCGCTCCATGCGTGCGGCGAGGCGCAGATCGTGGGTGACCACAATGAGGCTCGTTCCGCGCTCGCGGTTGAGCTCAAGCATGAGCGCGAACACCTGCGCGGCGTTTACCCCGTCGAGGTTGCCCGTCGGCTCATCCGCAAGCACGACCCGCGGCTGAGTGACGAGCGCCCGGGCAACCGCGGCGCGCTGTCGCTCGCCGCCCGAGAGCTGGTGCGGCCGATGCTCCAGGCGATCGCCGAGCCCCACGCGCTTGAGGAGCTCGAGCGCCTTGCTGCGCGCGGCGGCGACCGGCGCGCGCCGAATGAGGAGCGGCATCGCGACGTTTTCGAGCGCCGAGAACTCCGGCAGCAGATGATGGAATTGATACACGAAGCCGAGCGAACGGTTGCGTAGCGCCCCGCGCTCCTTTTCACTCAGATCGTGAATATCGCGGCCGTCGACGCGCACTTCACCCGAAGTCGGACGATCCAGGCCTCCCAGAATCTGCAGCAGCGTGGTCTTGCCCGAACCCGACGCACCGACGATGGCGATGCGCTCGGCCGGCGCGACCGCGAGGCTGACGCCGCGCAGCACTTCGAGAATTTCAGGCCCTTGGCGAAAACTCTTGCAGACTCCCGCAGCCACGAGCACCGGCTCAGTCATGGCGCAGCGCCTCCGCAGGAGTCGTGCGCGCCGCGCGCCACGCGGGATAGACCGTCGCCAGCACGCACAGCGCGAAGGCGACCGAGCACACCCGCAGGATGTCGATGCCTTCGACGTAGGCCGGTAGCTCGCTCATGAAATACACCCGTGCATCGAGAAACTGCGTATGCAGCACGCGCTCCAAGGCGTCCACCAGCACCTGCAGATTGTGCGCCACGAGGATGCCGAGGCCCGCGCCGCAGAGCGTGCCGGCAAGTCCAATGAGGACACCCTGGATGGCGAAGGTGGTGAGAATGTTGCCAGGCCCGGCACCCAGCGTGCGCAGAATGGCGATATCGGTCTGCTTTTCCTTCACGATCATCACGAGCGTCGCGACAATATTGAAGGCCGCGACTGCGACCAGCATCAGCAGAATGACGAACAGCATGGTCTTGGTGATCTGAATCGAGCGGAAGAAATTCGCATGATCGTGCGTCCAGTCACTCACGTAGAAACCCCCGCCCAGTGCGAGCGCAAGCGCGCGCACCGTGCGCGGGGCGCGCTGCGGGTCCGCAAGCGCCAGGCGAATGCCGCTCACCCGGTCGCCGAGGCGGTACAGACGTGCCGCATCGGCGAGATGCACGAGCGCAAGTCCGCGATCAAATTCGTACATGCCAGATTCAAATAGACCGGCAACCCGGAAGCGGCGCATGCGCGGTACGACGCCTGTCGGCGTTGCGGTACCCTCCGGCGCGACCAGCACGACATCATCGCCGACCCGCGCACCGAGTTCGCGCGCGAGCGCCGTGCCGAGAATGATGCGGTACTGACCGGGCTCGAGGTCGGTCAGGTGGCCGGCCGTTAGGTGCTGCGCGAGTCCCGTCGCGCGCTCCTCCTCCTCCGGGAGCACGCCGCGAATACCGGCGCCGGCGATGTGCTGACCATGCGAGAGCATCGCCTGCTCGTCGATATAAGGTACGGCGGCGAGTACACCCGGCTGCCGCAGCGCGGCAGCAACCGCCGCACGCCAATCGGCAAGTGCGCCATCGAGCCCCGAGAGCGTGGCGTGCGCCGTGACACTGAGTATCCGCGTGCGCAGCTCGCGCTCGAAGCCGTTCATCACCGACAGCACGACGATCAGCGTCGCAACCCCCAGGGTGAGCCCCAACACCGAGATGAGCGCGACGAAGGATACGAAGCCACGGCGGTGCGCCGAGCGCAGATAGCGCGTGCCGATGAGCCATTCGTATGCGCCTGCCATGGGGCTATTCGTAGCGCAGCGCTTCGGCAGGTGCCGTGCGCGCGGCCCGCAAAGCAGGATAGAGGGTGGCGAAGCCGGTGAGGATGAGCGCCGCGGCGCCAATCCAAATCACGTTGACCCAGCTCAAGTCCGACGGAATGCTGGTCGTGTAGTAGACGTCCGCGTCCATGATTTGAAAGCGGAAGGTGCGCTCAAGCACCGGCACGATGGCTTCGACATTGAGGGCGAGTACGACTCCGAGCGCAACTCCCAGGAGCACACCAAGCCAGCCGATGACAAGGCCCTGGGTGACAAAGACGCCCATTACTCTGCGTGGCGAGGCGCCAAAGGTGCGCAGGATTGCAATGTCGGTGCGCTTGTCGGTCACCACCATGACGAGCATTGCGACGATGTTGAATGCAGCGACGGCGACGATGAGAAGCAGGATGAGCGCCATCATCGTCTTCTCGATGCGCACGGCACGAAAGTAGGTCGCGTGGTCGACCGTCCAGTCAATGACTTCAAAGCCTGGCGGCAAGAGCGCGCGCACGCGCGCGGCGACGCGCGGCGCCGCCCACACGTCGCTGCAGCGGATGCGCAGGCCCTCGGAAGCCTGCACCGAAGGGGCGAGCGCACGCACATCATCAATGTGCGCAAACATCAAGGTCGCGTCGTGATCCTGAAAGCCGACCTCAAAGGTCCCCGCCACAGTCAGTTCGCGCAACGCCGGCGTCGGAGCGCCGGATGGATCCACGATCGGAATCAGCATGGTCACCGGATCGCCGAGAATGAGGCCCAGCCGCTGCGCGATCACTGCTCCGATGATGACACGATTACTCCCCGGCACCAGGTCAGCCAGGTGCCCTTCGGTGACTGCACGGCCGATGTCGTCCACCCCACTCTCTTCATGCGGATCGATTCCGCGCAGCACGACCGGCAGCATCTCCGGCGTGCGCACCGCGAGGGCCTGCAGCTCGATGTAGGGGGCGACGCCGACGACTTCCGGAACCGCGGTTACGATGCGACGCACGCGCTGCCAGTCCTCTTGCTTGGTGGCAGCTGCAGCGCTCGCACTCGCGATCACACGCGCATGCGCTCCGAGGGACAACAGCCGATCGCGCAGTTCGTCCTCAAAGCCGTTCATGACCGAAAGGATCACGATCAGCGCCGCGACGCCCACGCACACGCCAACGAGCGAAGCCCAGGTGATGAACGAGACGAAGAACTTGTGGGTGCGGGCGCGCACATAGCGCAGACCCACGAAGATTGACAGCGGGTGGAACATCCTCGCGCGATGCGCGTCCTGTGCTACAAGGCGATTGCGGCAATTTAACCACAGATGCCCCCGGCGGCCGCCAAGATTCAGACCTGTGTCACAGATCGACTCCGCTTGAGGCCCGGCGCCTTTGACAGATTGACCCCGATGCGTTAGTCATTGGCATTGGAGCAGGAGATCGAACATGAAAATCCGCTATCTCATCGCCGCGCTCGCTGGATTGGCTGCCGCGGGAGCCGCTTGCGCAGAGACCATCGTTGTCGACGATCACGTAATGGTGCGCGATTCCTCCGTGGCACGGCCCGCGCGCGGCTCGACCATGACCTCGGTCGAGAAGAAATTCGGCGCGCCCGTCACGCGCCACCCGACCGTGGGAGCCCCGCCGATTACGCGCTGGGACTACAACGGATTCTCGGTTTTCTTCGAGCGTGATCGCGTCATCGACGCGGTCGTCACGAGCGGCTAACGCCGCCTTGAGCAGGGCGCGCGCGAGCGCGCCTTGCGATCGTTCCCCGGCCCGGTAAGCTGCCGCGTTCTTGCGGCACGCTTGAGCGCCTGTGGGAAGCGATTTTGTCACTCCTTAAACCTCCGGTTCCCACGCACGCGCAGCGGCGCATCGAGTGGCGGCAGCTCTACGGCAGCGCGGCGGCGCTCGCCCTCGCCGAAGCCGCACGCTCGGACGAGCGGCTCTACGTCATCATTGCCGCAGATGCACGCGAACTCGAGCGACGCAGCGCGGAGCTGCGTTTTTTCACCGGCAATCGCGTCGCCATCTTCACCCTGCCTGACTGGGAGGTGCTGCCCTATGACCTCTTCTCACCGCATCCGGACATCACCTCCGAGCGATTGCGCACCCTCTTCGCGCTGCCGAACCAAAGGAGCGGCTGTCTCATCGTCGCCGCCGACACACTCATCCAGCGCCTGCCGCCGCCCGCGTACGTGCAGGGGCGCGCCTTTGAGCTCGCCAAGGGGGACCGTTTCGCCCTGCCGACGTTTCGCAACCGGCTGGTCGAGGCCGGTTACGCAAGCGTAGGCCAGGTGACAAGCCCGGGGGAGTTTGCCGTGCGCGGTTCGCTCCTGGACGTGTATCCCATGGGCGCGGCCGCGCCGCTGCGCATCGACCTCTTCGACGATGTGATCGAGGCCATCCGCACCTTCGATCCTGAAACGCAGCGCTCGCTCGATTCACTTGCGCGCGTACGCATGCTGCCAGCGCGCGAGATGCCGTTCGATGCCGATGGCGTGCGCTTGTTTCGCGGCCGCTTCCGCGCACGCTTCGAGGGCGAGCCCACGCAGGCAGGCATCTATCGCGGAGTAAGCGAGGGACTCGCACCGGCCGGAATCGAGTTCTACCTGCCACTCTTCTTTGAGACCACCGCGACGCTCTTCGACTATCTGCCAAAGAATGCGATCCTGGTGCACGATGCGGCGCTGCCGGGTGCGCTGCAACGCAACTGGGCCGACATCCACGCGCGCTACGAGGCGCGGCGCCATGACATCGAGCGTCCGGTGCTCGCGCCGCATGAGATCTTCTTAGACCCCGACGCAACCCAGGCGCAGCTCGCGGACTTTGCCGCGATCGAACTCAATAGTTTCAAAGCGGATCTTGAAAGCGCGCCGCCCGGCGCCGGCGTGCATAACTTTCCGACTGCTGCGCCGCGCGAGCTGCGCATCGATACGCATGCGCAGCAGCCGTTCGAAGCGCTCGAAGGTTTCCGCACTCAATTCGGCGGACGCATCCTGATCGCAGCCGACTCGGCCGGTCGGCGCGAAGTGCTGCACGAAATGCTGCGCGGCCGGGACTACAGCGTCACGCCGGTCGAGGGCTGGGAGGAGTTTGCCACCGGCGCGGCCAAGCTCGCTCTCACCGTCGCTCCGGATCTTGAAGGCCTCACGCTCACATCACCTCCCATCGCGGTCGTGTCCGAGGCACAGCTCTTCGGCGCGCGCGCGCGCCAGGAGCGGCGTCGCAAGCGTGCTGCCACCGATCCCGAAGCCATCCTGCGTGATCTGCAGGACCTAAATCCCGGCGCACCCGTGGTGCACGAGGAATACGGCGTCGGGCGCTACGTCGGCCTGCAGGCCATGGACGTCGCCGGTCAGCGCGGCGAGTTCCTGGTTCTGGAATATCTCGACGGTGACCGCGTGTACGTCCCCGTCCAGTCGCTGCATCTCATCACGCGCTACACCGGCGCCGCACCGGAGAGCGCGCCGCTGCACAAACTCGGCACCGATCAATGGGCGCGGGCGCGCAAGCGCGCCGCCGAGCAGATCCGCGACGTCGCCGCGGAGCTCCTGGACCTGTACGCCCGGCGGCGCGCGCGCCAGGGACTCAACATTCCTGTTGCGGAGCTCGAGTACCAGAATTTCGCGAGCGCCTTCCCGTTCGAAGAGACCGCCGATCAGGCGGAGGCGATCCGTCAGGTGCTCGCGGATCTTGAGAGCTCGCGGCCGATGGATCGGATCATTTGCGGCGACGTCGGCTTCGGCAAGACCGAGGTTGCGATGCGCGCGGCGTTCGCCGCCGTGCAATCGGGCCGGCAGGTCGCCGTGCTCGTACCGACGACTCTCCTCGCGCAGCAGCATCTCACCAATTTCAAGGACCGCTTCGCCGACTGGCCCGTACGCATCGAGTCGCTATCGCGTTTTGGCAGTGCCCGCGAGACTCAGGCGACTCTGGAGGCGATTGAAGCGGGCAAGGTCGACATCGTCATCGCGACGCATCGGCTCCTGCATGCGCACACCCGCTTCAAGGACCTCGGCCTGGTTGTCATCGACGAGGAACATCGCTTCGGCGTGCGCGACAAGGAGCGCCTGCAGGCACTACGCGCCGAAGTGCACGTGCTCACCCTGACTGCGACGCCGATACCGCGCACCCTCAACATGGCACTCGGCGGCCTGCGCGATCTGTCGCTCATCACGACTCCTCCGGCCGAACGCCTTGCCATCAAGACCTTCGTCATCGAGTGGCATGCGGCAACGCTGCGGGAAGCTGCGCTGCGCGAATTGCGGCGCGGCGGCCAGATCTACTTCGTGCACAACGAAGTGCGCAGCATCGAGAGGATCGCCACCGAAGTGCAGGCCCTCGTGCCCGAAGCAAGCGTGCGCTTCGGGCACGGCCAGATGCGCGAACGCGATCTGGAGCAGCTCATGGTGGATTTCTATCACCGGCGCTTCAATCTGCTCGTGTGCACGACCATCATCGAAAGCGGCATCGACGTGCCCACGGCAAACACCATCATGATCAACCGCGCCGACCGCATGGGTCTTGCGCAATTGCATCAGCTGCGCGGCCGCGTCGGCCGCTCCCACCATCGCGCCTATGCCTATCTCATAGCGCCGCCACGCGCCGCGCTCAGCGCCGATGCGCGCAAACGCCTGGAGGCGATCGAATCCATGGAGGAACTCGGCGCCGGCTTTGTGCTCGCGACGCACGATCTTGAGATCCGCGGCGCAGGAGAGCTTCTGGGCGAGCAGCAGAGCGGCCAAATGACGGAGATTGGACTTGCGCTCTACCTCGACATGCTCGACCAGGCGGTGAAGGCGCTGAAGGACGGGCGTGAACCCTCCCTCGAGCGACCGCTCGCCGCGGACACCGAAGTCGAGCTGCGCCTGCCCGCTTTCATACCCGAGACCTACATCGCCGATGTGCATGTGCGCCTGTCGCTCTACAAACGCATCGCCGCCGCGGCCGACGAGGCTGCGCTGGATGATCTCACCGCCGAGATCATCGATCGCTTCGGCTCACTGCCGGCAAGCGCCCAGCACCTCTTGCGCATCGCGCGCGTGAAGCTTGCCGCGCGCGCTTTGGGCGTGCGGCGTCTGGATCTCGGGCCACAGGGCGGCTACGTGCTCTTCGAGCACGAGAATCGAGTGGAACCGGCTGCCGTCGTGCGCTTGATTCAGAAAAACCC
>Ga0302325_10020577_pt1 | contig 13830 bp, 8 predicted proteins | sample Palsa_T0_2_FD_201948 | JGI IMG/M metagenome (GOLD analysis project Ga0302325, IMG submission 201948) | Peat permafrost microbial communities from Stordalen Mire near Abisko, Sweden - Palsa_T0_2 | ecosystem: Environmental > Terrestrial > Soil > Palsa > Peat permafrost | place: Sweden: Abisko... | reverse complement strand
GGTCTACATGACGGTGGATATCCTGGGCCAGGTACAAACTCCGAGATCGATTCCGTTGTATGCGCCTGCTCCCTTGTCGTTTGTGCTGGCGCAGGCCGGTGGAATTACCGGATTGGCGGACCATCATCTTTCGATCCTCCACCGTGGCGAAGAGCTTCCTACTTCTGTGGAGTTCGATACCGACGCTCCCAACAGCGCGGCCATGAACACGCTGGTGCAGCCTGGCGACATTGTGAACGTGAGCAGCCGGGGGGTGTATTTTGTGGGCGGCGAAGTGAATCGCCCCGGAATTTATCCGATGGGCGGAGCGCTCTCCGTAGGCCAGGCCAGCGGCGTCAGCGGGGAGGGCGTGGTGAAGAACATCACATTGCTTGAGGCCCTGTCGCAGGCGGGTGGAATTACGGCGATCGCCGCGCGATCCAAGCTGCATATCCTGCGCACGGAGGATGGCAAGCGGGTGGATATTCCGGTGGATCAAGTGAAGTTGTCCAAGGGTGAGGTTGCAGACCCGATCCTGCACCCCAACGACATCATTTATATTCCCCCAAGCTATCTCCGGCAGCAGACAAACAACCTCTTCGGGACCGCGATCAGCGCCATCTATGCGGCTGCCGAGATCAAGACCGCTACTGCATTCTAGCCAGCATCCGGAGGATACGTTCGATCATTGGCAACTGCGCTCCAATTGGCGGATGAACGGACCCTGGAAAGGCCATGGGTGGACTCGTCCGCGCAGACGATGGCGCGGCTGTTCTTCGCGACATTCTGGGTCATCGTATTCAACGGCGCTGTGCGGAAATGGATTGCTCCGAACGCCTCGATTTTGTACCTGCTTCAGGACGTTCCGATATTCATTGCGTATTGTTACGCGATCTGGAAGGGATTTTTCGATCGCGGCTATTTGATGCTGGGGATCGTCGTGCTCAGCACGATTATATTGCTGCAGGGGCTGATACAGGTCCTTGTTTTGGGCCTGGACTTCTTCGTGGCTTTGGCCGGCTTTCACAACTACCTGTTTTATCTGCCTGTTTTGCTCGTTTTTCCGCTCTGCCTTACCGAGAGGCATCGCCGCAACTATATCTGGTGGAATCTGATTCTCAGCATCCCGATGTGTATGCTGGCCATTGCCCAGGCTCTTTCCCCGCGCATGGCATGGGTGAACAGGACGACCGGGGGAGATGCCGCCGGAGTGCCTGGAGCCGATGTCGCCCGTGTCTCCGGCACCTTCAACTTCAACGGTTTCTACGGTATCTGGGTGGCCATGGCGGTTGCGCTCTGTCTGGGAGAGTGGCTGCTTCCCAAGAGGCGGCGAGTCATTCAGCGGACATGGCTGTTGATTCTATGCACCTTCACAGTTAACCTGTGCCACCTGGTCGCCGCGTCGAGAACCGCAATTGTTCTTGCCGCGATAGCGGTCGCCGGCGCCATGGTGGGAGCGGTCGTTCTGGGTTCCAACCGGGCCATTTTTGCCATCGGCGGAATCCTGATTCTACTGCCTGTGGCTGCGGGAGCGACCTTTGTGATCTCGCCCCAGGAGTTCAACATCGTCGTGCAGAGATTTACAGGCGAGGACGCAAAGCAAAACGTGACGGACCGGATCGAGGATACGCTGATCGGCTTCGCTACGACTCCCAAATTCAGCCTGATTGGAGCGGGAATCGGAATGGGTGTGGACGCGGCGCATGTAGGAAATACCGATACCTACAACTTTACCTATGAACTCTCAGAGCTGGATACCGTGCGCAACGTGATGGAGCTGGGGACACCGGTAGGGTTGCTGTATGTGCTGACCCGGATTGCATTTGTCTACGGTATGATTTTTCTTTCGATACGGCTGGTCCGCTCGGGCACCTCTCCCCATGTGTTGCCGCTCTCTTTTGTTCTTCTAGCGCAAAACTATGCAGACCTGACTCGATCTGCCGCCATGACGGCATCCCAGGTAATGGTCGGCTATGCATTCATTTTGGGGGCTTACTACTACCCCGACGCCATGACAGGCCTGCATTTCGAGGCTGACGATTCTTTGACGAGGTCCGAGTGACGACAAACCCTCCCCTGACGGCGAATCGATTCGCCGAAAACACGATTCATCTCTCCGACATCATCCGCATCATGCGGAAGTATGGTGTGTACCTGCTGGGCCTGACGATTCTGGGCGGGATTCTGGCCACTATCTGGGCGAAGTTTCAAACGCCGCAATACGATGCGATCGCGCTGGTTCACCTGGACCAGCACAGCTCGATCAGCCTGGGCTCGGGCGGAGACTCGGGCGATGAATACACCTTGAAGATGCAGACCCAGATCATCGGCTTCCAGAGCCCCAATATCGCGGAGCTGACGATTCTCCGCCTCGATCCGAAGAAGCACCCTCTTTTTGGAACAGGCAGCAATGTCAACATGAACGATCCGGTGCAGCGGGATCAGGTGGTAAGGCAGTTTCTGGCGCATCTGAGCGTGACCCAGGTGCCCAGGTCGGAGCTGCTGTCGATCCGCTTCCGCAGTCCCAGCCCGGTGCTGGCCCAACTGGTGGTGAATACCCTGGTCGAAGTGTATCTGGAGCAGAGCTTTCAGCAGCGGTATCGCTCCACGAAGGACATTACCGGCTACCTCACCCAGCAGATGGACACGCTGAAGCAACAGATCCAAGTCGAGCAGAACGACTTGCTGGACTCCGAGGCCAAACTGGGAATTCTGTCGCAGGGCGCAACCTCTCAGTCGAGCCTGCTGATCAACGAGACTACCGAGTTACTGAGTCAGCGGGTGAAAGTCCAAGGTGAGCGGTATTTGGCGGAGGCTGAATATCAGGACATGCTGCATCATCCGGACGCCTCCGTGCCGACCGATATTCCCGCGGCCGCGGGGCTGGTGGCGCTGCAGTCGCAGCTGGCGCAGGCGCAGTCCCAGGCGGCGGCGCTCGAAGACCGCTATGGCCCCAACTACGCGCCCCTGCAACAGGCCAAAGCACAGGTTGCCAGCCTGCAAAAGAGCGTGGACGATCTTCACGGCACAGTGCTGAAGGGCGCTGCCGAAAATCTGGAACGCGCCCAGAAGGCGGAGCAAAGCATCAACGACCGTCTGACGGCGTTGCAACAGGAAGCCGAGGGCAGAACGCCGGATACGGTTCGTTACGAGATCCTGAAGTCGCAATATCTCAGCGACCAGACGCTGTACAACGTACTGCTCGCGGCGATGGGAACCGGCTCGATCCAGGCGGGCATGAAGTCCCAGGAGTTGAACCGGTTTTCCGCCGCGGAGGTGCCGGGAATCAAGGCTTATCCCAACGTGCGCGTGGATACGATGGCGGGCGCGGCCGCCGGCCTGCTGATCGCGGGGCTGATCGTGGGCATCATCCTGCTGAACAGCGATACGGTGCAGACGGTCGACCAGATCGAAGAAGGGCTGCCGCTTCCAGTGCTGGCCTCGGTGCCGGAGTACAAGGAAGACCTGGCGGCCATGCGGCTCTCGGAGGATGTGCTGCCCCTGGTGACGCTGCTGGCGCCGCGTTCTGCGGGCACGGAAGCTTACCGCCTGTTGCGCACCGCGATTACCCTGATGCCGGTGAGCCAGAAGCATCGTGTCATCTCGCTGACCAGTTGCGGACCGGGCGAGGGCAAATCCACCACCGCGCTCAACCTGGCGATCGTGCTGGCGACCCAGTCCAAGCGGGTTCTGCTGATCGACGCCGATCTGCGCAAGCCGACCATTGCCCAACGGCTCAAAATGCCTGCCACCGATCAGCCCGGACTGAGCCGCTTTTTAAGCGACGTCACCGTGGCTCCCGAAGACTGCGTTCAAAAAGTCTCCGAAGTCGCCGGCCTGGATGTGATTCCAGTGCAGGAGATTCCACCCTTTCCATCCGAGCTGCTGGGCCAGGGACGCCTGGAGCAAATGCTGGCATGGGCACGCGATCACTACGATTACGTCCTGATCGATACGCCCCCGGTTTTGCTGGTCACGGATGCGCTGATTGTCGCCACGCATTGCGATACTTTGCTGGTGGTGGTGCGCATCGGGGTCGCCCAGAAGCGCGCGTTGCGCAGAATCCGGCAGGATCTGGCCAAGTATCCAGGCAAGCAAACCGGAATCGTGGTCAATGCCCTGCCTCACGCGGACACCTACTATGGAGGTTATGGCAACTACCGGAAGTACTACGGCAAGGGCTATGGCGGCGGGGGAAGTTACTACGGCTCGGGCGCCGGCGGCTATCTCTCCTCGGGCAAGAAGAAGTAGAGCGTGGGCTTTATTTCTCTTCTCCTCCAGCGTAGTTGCGAAGCGAGATCGGGCGACCAACCAAGGCACAGGCGAACCCGTATTCCCTGGATTCATTCATGACCGCACTGGCAAGAGCCAACCGATTTTTAGCTCCCAAGATTCTGCAGATTGCGCACTTCGCTAGCAAGCAGGGGATCGCGGCGGCCGGCAACCTGCTGTACGGGCTGCTCTGTTTGCGCATGCTGCCGGTGGCGGACTACGCCAAGTTCGCGGTTCTCTTCGGCTATATGGGCTCGATCACCGTCCTGCTCGATGTGGGCGTGGCAGGGACCCTGGCGCCGCTGGTGGGCGAGCAGATCGCCAATCTCCCCCTGATTGCCAACTACGTGGCGTCGATCCGCCAGATCATTCTGCGGCTCTACGCGGTGGTGGCGCCGCTTGCGATCTTTGGCTTCGTCTTCCTGGTGCGCAAGCAGCAGTGGGGGGCAGCGATCGTGGCACAGATGCTTACCGTTCTGCTGGTGTCGGCGTGGTTTGCCCGTGTCAGTTCTTCGTATGGCGCAGTGCTGATTCTGCGCCGCGACCGGAGCCGGTATTACCGCATTCAGATCCTCGCGAGCCTGGGGGCGTTGGGCTTGCTGCTGATTTTGTGGCTGCTGCACTGGATGAATCTGTATGTGGCGGTTCTGCTCAATGTAGGGCAGGTTATCTTCCTCGGGACAAGTTATTACCGGCGCGCGCGCCAGCTGCTGGGGGTGAAAGGCCACGCCATTGCGCAGCAGCGAAAGGCAATCATCCGCCTGGCGATGCCCAATGCTCCCAGCGCGATTTTTTATGCAACCCAGGGCCAGGTGACGCTGATGCTGATCACCCTCTTCGGCCACACCGCCTCCAGCGTTGCCGGCGTGGGGGCCCTGGCGCGGCTGGGCCAGATTCTGGCCTTTGTTGCGCAGATGAATCCGATCCTGATCGAGCCGTTCTTCGCCAAGCTGGAGGCAGGCCGGCTGAAGCGCACCTATCTGGCGGCGGCGGGCATCGTCGTGGCTTGCAGCGCAGCCTATGCGGGGTTGGCATTCGCTTTTCCGGAGGCCTTTCTCTGGGTGCTGGGTCCCAAGTACAGCCAACTGCGGCTTGAGGTGAGCCTGGTTATTCTCGGCTCGGCGATGCATTATGTGGCCGGCGTGATGTGGGCTATCCACTCCTCGCGGCGCTTTGTGTACTGGTGGAGCAATGTGGCCCAGATTGTACTTACTCTGTTGGTGCAGGCAGTCCTGATCTGGAGGATGGATTTGAGCACGGTGCGGAACGTTCTGCTGTTCAACATCATTTCTGGGATCGTGACCATGCTGGTGACGGCCGCCGTGGGGGTGTACGGGTTCACTTACGGGCCTCAGAAGTTGGAACACATTCCGGCCTGAGGCCGGCTCAAGCGCCGCGGCGGAAGGGGAAGAGCGGGCTGAGCAGGAAAGCTGCCGACCGCATCAACAGCCGGAGCCAATCGACGCCGGCGGCGGAGTCATTGGATACTGCGAGAGCGGGGAAACGGCTGGGGTCCGGCCTTGTACTCAAGGCTCGCATCTCGGCCAGCGCCTGTTTGACCTGGGCGCGAAGCTGGTCGGCGTCGAGGATGCAGGAGCGCATGTAGGCGGAGACGGAGATGCCGGATTCGCTGGCCCGGTCTTTGAGGCTGAGCAGTTCGACGTCGGTCAACCGGAGCGAGACGATGGATTGCCTCCGGTCCATCCGGTCCATCTGGTTTATCTGGTCGAGCGGACCTACGATGCCTGCAGACTGCAACGGTCCGGTTGGGCTCCATTGCAGATCGTGCCGCTCGACTGTGATCAGACTTCGATCATCCCCCGATGGAAGGATGCTTTCGCGCGCGGCCGCTTCGAAAGCTGCGCCACTGGGCGCGGCATGGGAAAGAACGCCGGCGCTGTCCGGTTGCAGAGTATCCACGGCAGGCTTGCAAGGCTTGGGCTTGCGCCTCGGCCCGGAGATGGCTGCCGAAGAGCGCTTGCGGGCGGAGAATGAGGATGAAGCATACGTGGAAGTTTGTGAATCCGCTGGATGCTGCCCGGCGGGTTTGCTGGACGGAGCTTTGGTTGGAGACTGAGACGAGGATCGGGTTGCGAATTTGGCCCCCGGCCGGGTCCCGGCCTGAGTGGCCGGCTGGCGGGAACGAGATGCAGCCTTGGCTGGGGCCTTGAGAATTCCCGGTTTCCCCGATGTGGAGTTTGCGCCGCCCTCCGCGCGAGCCGAGGTTTCGCCCGGTTTGGCGGGTTTCCTCGTCTCTGGGCACGCGGCAGGAAGGGCTCCCGGCTGCGACGGAACGGATGGAGGAGGAGCGGCTGGCAAATCCAGGTTGCCGTTGACGCCGGGCTGGCGTCTGGCGTGCAAGCGAAGGGCCTTTTCGTAGCTTAGCGGTGCGCTCTCCGGCATCGCCGCTCGACGGCCGGTCTTCACTTCAGCTACAGGAAGCAGCGCGCGGGTGGCGGAACGCGAGAGGGAATGCGGGCTCGCCGTGGAGCTGGTTCGAGGAGCAAAATCGGCATCGGATTGCGAGGCGGAAGCCTCCGATCTCGAATGCCTGGTGAGATGCTCCAGCAGTCCCGCGAAGCTTTCCTCGGCAGAATCCTGTACGGCGGCGTTACGACGCATGAGCGGAGGATATCGCGTGGACGAGCAGGTCTTGCATGGAAAATGCGATCGCGGCAAAGAGTCTTCCCGGAACAGGTATTGCGCGGTCTTCCGATTCAAGGTGGGAATCGAGCCTTAGAGGTCTAAGAACCTGTCCAGAAACTCGGGATTGGAGCCAAAACTCAGCAGCGAGAATCGTAGCCGGAGAGATTGGAAAGACTATAAAAGGCTATAGGTACAAAGTATCCCACCTTAGCCACAAGAACAAAGACGTGGCGAAGGTGGGGCACCCACTTTTGTGCTCCGGGAAGAGTTTTTGGACAGATTCTCAGATTACTTTGTACCGGTTTCGGTCCAGAGGAAGGCTAGCTGGTCGGCGTAGTCGTCGATGAGCTGCGCGGCAGCCACGCCGGCGCTATGGCCGCTCTTGAGACTGTAATGCAGCAGCACTGGCCGGTTGCCGGTACTGGCGGCCTGCATCAGCGGCGTCATTTTGCGGGCGTTCATCGGGTCGACGCGGGTGTCGCTGTCGCCGGTGAAGAACATGATGGCGGGATACGCGGCGCCCGGCTTCACATTTTGATAGGGAGAATACTTGCGGATGTAGGCGAAGTCTTTTTCGTTTTCCGCCGAGCCGTACTCGGAGGTCCAGAGGCGGCCCATTTCGAATTTCTGATAGCGCAGCATGTCGAGGAGCGGATAGCCACACCAGATGGCGCCGAAGAGGTCGGGGCGCTGGGTCATGGCCGCGCCCATCAATAGTCCGCCATTCGACCGGCCGCTGATGGCGAAGTGCGCGGCGGAGGTGTATTTGTTGGCGATGAGGTATTCGGCGGCGGCGTAGAAATCGTCGAAGACATTCTGCTTTTTCTCGAACATCCCCTGCTTGTGCCAGGCTTCGCCGTACTCTCCGCCGCCGCGCAGGTTGGGAACGGCGAACCATCCGCCCTGCGCCATCCATGCGGCCCAGAGCGGGTTCCAGTCGGGGGTTTCGCTGAGGTTGAAGCCGCCGTAGCCGGTCATCAACAATCGTTCGCTCCCGTCGGTTTTGAGGCCTTTTTTGCCGGCGATGAACATGGGAACACGGGTGCCGTCCTTGGACTTGTAGAAGACCTGCTTGAGCTCGTATTCGCTGGAGTCGAAGGGGGTCTTGGGCTGTGCGAAGACTTCCTGCTTGCCGGTCGTGGTGTCGTAACGATAGATGGTGGGCGGGTGGACGTAGGACTGGAAGCTCAAGAAGCCGTAGCGATCCTTTACTTCGCCGCTCAGACCGGAGGCAACGCCGATGCCGTCGTCGGGGATTGAGCCGATGGCCTTGCCTTGCAGCGTGTAGATGGCCGTGCTGGATTGTACGTCTTTGAGGCGGTGGACGAAGAGCTTGTTGCCGACGATGCTGGCGCTGTCAATGACGTCGGGGCCTTCGGGAACGATGGTTTCCCAGGCCTGGGGAGCGATGCCGGGGATGGCTTTGAGGATGCGTCCGTTGGGGGCTTTGTAGTCGGTGCGGATGTACCACTCGCCGTTGGCGTACATGGGCGAGAAGCGCGATTCGAAGCTCCAGACGAGGATGTCGAAGGGAGTTTCCGGCTTGCGCAGGTCGCGGAAGACGATGTCTACGCGCTTGGCGGGAACGCCGCGATTGACGGTGACGACGAGGTAGTGGCCGTCGTCGGTGACGTACGCGCCGATCAGGTCCATCTCGCCTAATTCTTCGCCGCGGAACTCGCGGCCGAAGAGCAGGGTGTCGCTCGACAGGCGGGTGCCGAATTTGTGGAAGTAGAGCAGCGATCCCTGATGGCTGAAGCGGGAGTAGAAGACACCGGTGAGGCCGGGCGCGAGCTCGACGCTGTTATAGCGGGCCGAGGGCAATGTTTCTTCGGATGATTTGCGGGTCTTGACGTTGAAGAAGTGGATTTCTTCCTCGTCCGCGCCGCCCTGGCGGACGCCGTAGACGAGCTGGCTGCCGTCTTGAGAAACATCGAGCAGAGAGACGGAGGTGTTGGTGTCGCGGCTCAGCGAAGCGGGGTCGATGAGGCGGATGTCTTTGCCCAGGTCGGCATTGGCTTTGGCCGCCGCGGATTTGGACGAGGCGGGTGCGGCCCAGCCGTGGCGCACATAGATCGAAGGCTGCTCTTCGGCGGAGAGACGCTTGAGGAAGAAATAGCTGTCGCCGCGCTGGATGGGCGTGGACCAGGTGGTGACGTGGATTAGCGCGTCGAGATTGTCGGTGAATTCGGGGCGGATGCGAGCCTGCTTGAGGTAGCGGTCCGTGTAGGCGATCTGCTTGTCGAGGAAGTCGCGGGTTTCCGTGCTCTTGGCGTCTTCGAGCCAGCGGTAATCGTCGGTGATTTTGGCGCCGAAGTAGTTGTCAGTGACCGGAATCTTGTCGGCGGCTGGAGGCGCGGGGAGATGGATGCGATCGCCGCCGTGAATGGGTTCTTGCGCGGATTGGGCTGCGATCGAGACAGGAATCAGGGCAGGCATAAGAATCAAGGAAAGAACAGCGATAAGGGGTCGCATCGTAAGCTCCGCTCCCACCACGATACACTGGCCCGCCGAAGAGCCCGCGGCTTGAAATTGGCCTGATCGACGCATTCCTCATGCCTGTAAAATCAACCCAGTGGCCAAGCTACCGCAAGAGAACTTTCTACCCGGCATTGGACCTGAGGACGGACTCGAGGGCGGGCTCAAGAACAGTTCGCCTGAGTCTGCGGTTGCTGCTCCGAAAGTTGCGGAAGCTTCGGCCCCAGTTCCTTCGCGATTTTCGCGTGTGTTGAGGCTGCTGCGCCCTTCGCATAGCCATACTGCGTACACGGCAACGGTGCTGTTGATGGCGTCGGCTGTGCTTTCGCGGCTGATGGGGCTGGTGCGGGTGAAGTACATTGCGCTGGTCTTTGGGCGCGGCATGGAGGCGGATGCTTTCAATGCTGCCTTTGTACTGCCGGACATGCTCTCGTATTTCCTGGTGGGCGGCGCGGCTTCGATCACCTTCGTCACGATTCTGACGCGCTATCGCGATACGGGGCGCGAGGCGGAGGGCGAGCGGTCGCTTTCGGTGATTCTGACTTCGATGGCGCTGGTGCTGGGCGGGGCGATTTTGCTGGCGGAGATTGCCGCGCCGTGGTTCATTCGCGCGTGGTTTCCAGGGTTTGAGGGAGCCAAGGCTGCGCTGTGCGTGGAGCTGACACGGATTCTGCTGCCGGCGCAGTTGTGTTTCTTTGCCGGTGGGGTTTTTGGCGCGGTGCTGCTGGTGCGCAAGCAGTTTTATGCGCAGGCGGTGACGCCGCTGATCTATAACCTGGGCACGATTGTCGGCGGAATCTTGCTGGCGCGGCGCATTGGGGTTTCGTCGCTGGCGATCGGTACGGTTGCCGGTGCGCTGCTGGGGCCGCTGCTGATCAATGCTGTTGGAGCCTTTCGAGTCGGTACGCGCTACAGGCCTATTCTCGACTGGCAGGATGAGGGTTTTCGCGAGTGGGTGCGGCTTTCGATACCGCTGATGATCGGGGTTTCGCTGGTGACGGCGGACAACTGGATCATCGCGCATTTTGCTTCGGCCGATAATGGCGGAGTTTCGATTATGACTTACGCCAAGCAGCTCTTTACCGCGCCCATGGCAGTCTTGGCGCAGGCTGCGGGCGCGGCATCGATGCCTTTCTTTGCGAATCTATGGGCGCAGGAGAAGCGATACGAGTTTGCTGTCGAAGTGGCCGACGCGGTTTCGCGAGTTGCTGCGCTGGGGCTGCTGGCCGCTTCGGGGATGATCGCGGTGGCTCCGGCGCTGGTGGATTTGGTCTTTCGCGGCGGCAAGTACTCTTCAGTGGATTCGGCGCAGACGGCGGCGTACTTCGCGCTGTTTTCGATCTCGCTGTTTCTTTGGTCGGCGCAGGCGATTTACGCGCGGGCCTTTTATGCGGCGGGAAATACGCTGGTTCCGATGATCGCGGGGACGGCGGTGACGGTGATTTCGCTGCCCATTTACGCCGCGCTCTTTCACTTGCGGGGCGTTGCGGGACTGGCGATTGCTTCCGACATTGGGATCGCGCTGCAGACGCTCTCGCTGGCTGTGCTGCTGCATAAGCGCAGGATGGTTTCGCTGGCTGGGCTCGATTATCGCGAGCTGGGGCGCTGCCTTGCTGCTGGAGCTGTGAGTGGGGCGGCGGTGTGGGCGGCGATTTTTGGAGTGGGCCGCGTGCTGCCGGGGCATACACGCTGGCTGGATGCGGCGGAGCTGGCGCTTGGGGCGATGCTTTGGGTAACGATCGCGGGATGGCTGCTGGAACGGCTGGATTCGGCGCTGCCGCGGACGGCGCTTAAGCGGATGGGCTTGAGATAGGTAGATCGGAACTCTGAGCAAAAAGCGCAAAAGCCCCCGGAAGATTCCAGAGGCCCTTACGGCGCCGCTTTCGGTTCGAAGTACTAGACCTGAACCGTCTTGGCTGGTTCGGCTGCAGGAGCGGCAGCAGCCGGCGCGCCGGCCTTGACGTCGGGCTTCTTGATGTCGATGCCGCCTTTGAAGAAGGCGCCATCTTCGATGCTGATGCGGGCCGCTGTCACATCGCCGGTGAGGGCGCCTTCACTGCGGATATCGACACGATCGGTGGCCGTGATGTTGCCGCGCACCTTACCCAGGACGACAATCTCGCGCGAGGTGATGTTGGCCGCTACCTGGCCGTTGCGGCCGACGGTGACGCGGTTGCCGGGCAGGTTGATGGTGCCTTCGACCTTGCCATCGACGAAGAGAGACTCGCTGCCGCTGATCTCTCCTTTGATGACCAGGCCTTTGCCGATGGTGGCCTGGTCGCCGGTGGGAGCTGCCGCGCGCGCCGGTGGCTCATAGGTGGGTGCGGGGGTAGCCGTAGGACGCACCGGCTCGGGTACTGGGGTAGGGGAGGATGCTCCGGGCTGACTGGGTTTCCACATAAAATTCGTTGATTCCTTTCCTCTGCTACTTCGGGATAAGACGGCTTAAGCAGGTGCGATGCCGCTTAAAAGAAATTCCCCGCGATTGCCTTCGCCGCGCCGCATCTGACTTGCTTCGATTGTAGCCGCCTGAGTCGGTGCTGGCGATTCTCCGAGTCAGACGGACTTCAAGAGCCTGACTCAAAGCAGGCAACTGTTTCCGCGAATCGCCGGGATTCATGCCGGTTTTCTCCCGTCCGAGGGCTGTTCGATTATGTGGTCAAAACTGCGCAAGCGACGTGCAATGATGGGGAACCGGAATTTTGGTCTGGTATTTCGTTTTGGAGAGATCCATGCGCCATCTTGCCTGTCTCCTGCTGATGCTTGCCGGCTTTGGAACCATTGAAATTCAGAGCTTTGCCCAGGACGTGGTTTCCAAGCCCTTCGATGTGGTGATCGTCAACGGGCACATCATCGACGGCACCGGCTCGCCCTGGTATTCCGGCCAGATCGGCATTCGCGACGGGCGGATTGCTGCGATCGGGAATCTGGAGGCTGCGCCGCGCAAGCAGACGATCGATGCGCAGGGCAAAGTTGTTGCGCCGGGATTTATCGACATGCTGGGCCAGTCGGAGATGACGATGCTGGTCGATCCGCGGCTGCCGTCGAAGATCTACCAGGGCATCACGACGGAAATTACCGGCGAGGGCAACTCGGCCGGCCCGCTCAGTCCGGCCATGATGGCCTCAGACCGCGCGGGGTACGAGCATTTGAAGATCGCTCCCGATTGGAGCACGCTGGGCGGATATTTTGCGCGCATCGAGAAGCAGGGCATGGGCATCAATCTGGCTAGCTATGTGGGCGCTACGACTGTGCGGCGGATGGTGCTGGGCGATGCCGATGTGCAGCCGACTCCGGATCAACTGAAGGCCATGCAGGGGCTTGTAGACCAGGCTATGCAGGATGGCGCGGTGGGGGTTTCGACCGCGCTGCAATACGCGCCAGCTCCCTATGCCAAGACCGGCGAGTTGATTGCGCTGGCTGCCGCAGCGGGCAAGTATGGCGGCATCTATGCGACGCACATGCGCAGCGAGGGCGACGCTGTGCTGGAGTCGATCGATGAGGCTATTCGCATTGGCAAGGAGGGTCATCTTCCGGTCGAGATTTGGCACTTGAAGGCGGCGGGCAAGGCCAATTGGGGACGCATGCCACAGATTGTCGCTCGCATCGATGCGGCCCGCGCTACCGGCGTGGATATCAGCGCCAACACGTATGCCTATACTGCGTGGTTCAATACTTTTTCCGCGTTTATTCCACCCTGGGCACACGATGGCGGAGACGAAAAGCTGATCGAGCGTTTGAAGGACCCGGCGATGCGCGCGCGCATTCGCAAAGACATGCTGGACCCCAAAGGCGACTGGGATAACGAGTGGCAGGAGATTCCTGGGCCTGAGGCGATCCAGATCGCCGTGGTGCAGAATCCGGAACTGGTGGCGCTGCAGGGCAAGCGGCTCTCCGAAGTGGCCGCGATGTGGAAGGAAGACGCGATCGACGCGCTGTGCGACATTCTGATCAAGGACAAGGCCTTCACGAACGTTGCTGTTTTCGGCATGGATGAGCCTGACGTGGTGCTGGCGCTGAAGCAGCCGTGGGTCTCGATCGACAACGATTCGCAGGGGGCTTCGCCGGACGGCATCCTGGGCAAGGAACACCCGCATCCGCGCGCCTATGGCACTTTTCCGCGCATTTTGCGCAAGTATGTTCGCGAAGAGCATGCGCTGACTTTGGAAGACGCGATACGCAAGTTCAGCGCGCTGCCGGCGCAGCGAATGCGCTTTACCGACCGCGGCGTGCTGAAGCAGGGAATGTGGGCGGATGTGGCGATCTTCGATCCGGCGACAATTCGCGATCTGGCTACTTTTGAGCAGCCCAATCAGCTTTCGCAGGGGATGGACTTTGTGCTGGTCAATGGAGTACCGGTAATTGCCGGTGGAAAGATGACGGGCGCGCTGCCCGGCAAGGTGATTCGAGGGCCGGGCTACATGGCAAAATGAACGGCAGACCCCACAGTTGCCC
>Ga0302325_10020575_pt1 | contig 13831 bp, 14 predicted proteins | sample Palsa_T0_2_FD_201948 | JGI IMG/M metagenome (GOLD analysis project Ga0302325, IMG submission 201948) | Peat permafrost microbial communities from Stordalen Mire near Abisko, Sweden - Palsa_T0_2 | ecosystem: Environmental > Terrestrial > Soil > Palsa > Peat permafrost | place: Sweden: Abisko... | reverse complement strand
AACGTAGCGCTGCGATGCCCAATCCTGCACCCAGCCCGGGGCCCACACGCCCTTACCACCGAAATCGACTTTGCCATCCGCCAGGCGAGGCGTTGGACCAGCTGGAGGGCGATTGCCTCGTCCGCGTCCCGGGAATCCGCGCCCTGCTGCGGGTGGTTGCCCCGCCGGCGGCTGTCCCGCGGTGGCGGGCGGTTGTTGCTGCTGGCTCGCTGGCGGCTGCGCGGCCGCCTGTTTGGCAGTCTGTAGGAGGACGAGCGAGAGTCCTCCCACCGCCACGGCGATTAGTGGTTTATACATTGGACCCTTCCCCTGAACCCGCGAATTATTGCTTACCCGAGGTGCTGCCGGGACCACCGTCATCCGCCGAGCCGGCGAAGACTTTGCGGCCATCCGAGAACGTCACCGTGCGGGCGGAAGCCAGATTCGATCCGTCTTTCGCGCGGAAACCATCGACGATGATCTTGTCGCCCGGGTTCATGGAGTGCCGCGAGACACCCTGGCGGGAAAGCGCATTCGGGCTTCCCATTTCCAGATCCCAGTTCACCACCTTCCCGTCAGCGCCCTTGGCGTCCATCAGGAAGTGAATATGAGGGTTCTCCCACTCCAGCTTGGTGACGGTTCCTTCCAGATGAACTGTCTTGGCGCCATCGAATTCCGCGGCAAAGGAATGATGCGCGAAGACCGGCGCGGTAGTAACTAATAATCCGGCGCCTACTAATACGGTAAGCAACTCAGCTTTCATGAAAATCCCTCCCGTAGCCCTCACAAGTAGCAACCCGGCGAGCTTGCAGGTACATAGTACACGTCGCAAACTATAGTGTCAAGGGGTGATACACGGGCGTGATACATGGGCGAAAAACAGTCCTGTTAGACTCAATAGAAACCGATCGCGCGGCCTGCCAAGCCGACCCCCATCCATAGCGCGAATGAAACCACTCCCACCAGTTTCGAGAGTATCGGCCGGGCCTCCGCCCGCTTATCTTTAGCGATGGCGCGGAAGGCCGTGTAGTGGAACAGGATCGCTGTAAAGAGGAACAGCATCTTCACCCGAAACGGCGGACTGGCGTAGCATTTCAAGGCTTCCGATAAGAACAGCAGCAATCCGGTCCCGAGCATCACCACCACACTGCCCGCCATCAGTCCCGATAAACCCGCGGCCACGCGCGCCACCGGCTGCCGCCGCAGTCCCAGGCCCAGAAGGCGCAAATCGAGAACGATCACCGTTCCTAATAACACCGTCAGCCCCAACAAATGAATCGATTCCACCAGCGGGAAGAGCCAGCGCGAATTGCGAATCGCGGCTCCGATCGCCGTGGCGTCGCACCATTGAAAAAAGGGGAAAAATGACATGACCCGTTGACCGCCCTTAGAATTTGTAAGCCATGGTGCGTCCCGCGGCGATCACGCCCGTCCAGAGCACTAGCGATGCCAACCCGGCCAGCCGCGCCCGCGCCGGCGGTATCAGGTCGCGATCCCACGTCGCCATAGTCTTGTTCACCGTAAACTGAAAAATCAGCGCGTTCAGGCCGGCCAGGAACAGGCAGATCAGCTTGATGCGAAAGAACGGACTGTTGTAAGCCTTGACCGCCTGGCACCAGAAAAGCAAAGCCCCCGTGAGAAACATAACTACGAATCCGGCGACGCTCCAGGGCAGAACCTGCTGCGAAATTTCCGATGCCGGCTCCTTCTTCAGAATCACGCCGAACAGCCGCAGATCCACAATCGCGATAGTGCCCACCGAGATCGAAAGCGCCAGCACGTGGGTGGTTTCGATGATCGGAAAAACCCAGACCGACTCGCGGATTGCGGTGCCCCACGGCGTATCCTGAAGCCACTGACAGAGACTGAGTAACGACACCCTCGCAGACCTCCGCGCGAAGACGTTTCGCGCCCCCACAAATCATACAGACGCCATCCGCAGTATGTCAATTTGTTCGATGGAAATACGAATTGACGTCGGCATCGGCATTTGATAGCCTCAACCCTACCACCCCCGAGAGGGGCCAAGTTGCAGATCGGGAGGCGCCAGTGAGGAGAGTTACGGCTGTCGGACTGCTGTCTTTAACCGCCGCCGTGCTTACTCTTGCCTTCGCCCAGGACAGCAAACTTACCCGCGACAACGCGCGCAAGCTGAAAGCGCCGATCGCCAATACCAGGAAATCTATCGACCGCGGACGTGTGCTTTTTCTGCAGGCATGCACCGGCTGTCACGGCGCTGACGGCAAAGCGGAAACCGCCGTCATCGCCGAAGCCACCGATCTCACCGCGCCCGACGTCTACAAAAACGGGACCACCGAAGGCGAGATTTTTCGCAGCATCCGCGATGGAGCAGGCAACCAGATGCCCGGCTTCCAGGACCAAATCAGCAAGGAAGAAGATATCTGGAACGTAGTAAATTTCGTGCGGAGCCTGTGGCCGGCAGCTGTTCGCCCGCCGCTGCAAAATGAGAAATAAGGAGGGGTCACCATGAGTAGTAACGATCGCGATGCCGGACCATCCCGCAGGAATTTTCTGGCGCCGGTGGCTGCCGCCGCCGCGGTAGCCGCCGTCGTCCGGCCCACCAACCTGATGGCCGACGCCGCCACTATTCCGTCCATCACGATTCCCAAAGCCATTACCGATAGCGTGAATGAGCCGTCCCAAGTGGGCTCTTTCGAAGGCCGCGGCATGAGCGGCGCGGAAGTCTTCGCTAAGGCGTGCAAAGAGGAGAACCTCGCCGCGCTCTTCTGCTGTCCTGGCAATTATCCGGTGATAAACGCCATCTCGCAGGCCGGCATCCCTTCCTTCGGCGGACGTTCCGAGGGCTCCATGGCATCGGCCGCCGACGGTTTCTCGCGCGTCACCGGTGAGGTCACTGCCTGCTCCGGCACCGAGGGCCCGGGCTTCACCAACATGATCATGAATATCGCGGTGGCCCACCGCGCGCGCACGCCCTTGCTTGTGCTGGCTTCGAACGTCACCATCGCCACCGACGATCGCGAGTACTTCATTCAGACCGGCTATCAGCAACCCACCACGGAAGGTCTGAAGAAATATGGCAAGCGCCTCATTGCGCCCGACCGCATCCACGAATACGCCGGTTACGCTTTCCGCCACCTGAAGACCGGTGTGCCCGGGCCGGTCCATCTGGATTTTCCCGGCGAAGTGGTGCGCGCCCGTTTTACCGACCCGGCGGGCTTGAAGGATTATTTCGGCAAAGAAAAGTACCGCAGCGAATCGCGCCCCTATCCCTCGCCCACCGACATGAAAAAGGCGCTCGACATGATCGACAAGGCCGAGCGTCCGGTGATCGTCGCGGGCCACGGTGTGTTTCATCGTAAGGCTTGGGATGCATTGCGCCTCGCGGCTGAGAAGAATGAGTTCGCCGTCACCACGTCCGGCCCCATGCGCGGCCACTTCCCCGACGAACATCGTCTCTCCGCCAGCATGTCCGTGGATGCGCTGATGAGCGCCGACCTGGTGGTCTTCGTCGGCCAGTACAGCATGCCGGGCCGCAACGAATATCGCTTCAACCCCGATGTGAAGGCCATCCGCGTGAATCCCACGGGCGAAGATCTGGGACGCAATTGGCCGCTCGATTTGGGAATCGTCGGCGACGAGGCCGCGTTCCTCGAAATCCTGGCCAACGATTTACCGCGTAAGAAGCGCGATACCTGGGTCTCCGAACTGGCTGCCGCCCGCCAGAAATTCCAGGACACCATGCAGAAGCGTTACGAACTGGGTGTGAAGGCCAGCGAAGCCACCAACACCTTGCATCAGGAAGTGCTCTGCAAAGAGGTACACGACTTCCTGTATAAGGGCGACATCGATCCCAAACAGACTGTCACAGGATGGGGCGGTTGGACCATCGGCAACGCGGCCGGCCGCTGGCTGCGCGCCTATCGCCCAGGGCAGGAAGTCAATTGCCCCTATCAGTACTCCGCCGTCGGCCCCGACCTTGCCATGATGATCGGCGCCAGCGCGGCGGTGCAATTGGGTGTAGGTCCGCAGGCCGCCTATAAGGGCGCGCCGGTGGTGGTAGTTACTAGCGACGCCGGTATCACTTACAGCATGTTTGAGCTGGATACCGCCGCCAAATATAAGATCCCGGTAGTCTGTATAGTCTTCAATAACAACGCCTGGGGAATGTGGCCCAGCGCCAATACTCCGCGGTCCATGCATATGTATGTTTTCCAGGAGAATCTGCGCTACGACCAGATGGCTCAGGGACTCGGCGCCCGTGGCGAGTATGTGCACACTCAGAAAGACTTCCGCGATGCGCTGAAGCGCTCTTACGATGCCGCCGCTAAAGATCGCGTCTCCACGCTGATCAACGTGCAGGCCATTAAAGAGTTCACCGCCGTGCAGCCGTATCCGCCGGGTAACGTCATCAATGCCGAACCAGGAGTGGGCGCGCTTGCACATTGAGGTTACGGAGATTCTCCAGACCTACGCCGACCGCGGCGTTTTCCGCGGTTTCAGCGCCGGCGCCGCGTCTGCGAGTAAAGCCTCCTTCCGCATGGTTTGGCATCACGACCGGACTTTCGAAATGCTGTTCGATTCCCGCCGCCGCACTATGCGGTTCCCGGTGGTTTTGCCAGGTGTTCCGGCCGGCTCCGCCATGTACCGCGAGTTCCGCGAGTATCTCCACTCGCGCCAGGCCTCCGATCTTCCGGAGCACCGCCGCGTGGACCCCGCGCGCGCCGTGCTCCGCTGTAACAATCGCGACGGCGCCGTCTCCGTGGCGATTACTTCGCTCGACGGCGATTTCGAATACACCACCCGCAAGCTGATTCACACGGTTCACGAGATTTTCCTCGGGTTCTTACACGATGGGCCCTATTATGAGTATCTGGTGGAGCAGTTCGGCCTCGATCCCGATCGCTACTGACTTATGACCCGTCGACACGCCCTCCTCGCAAGTAGCGCGCTGGCCATCGTGCCCGCCGCCCGTTCCGCGCCCTCCGCCGGTCGCGTGAAACAATCGGTGGCGCGCTGGTGCTACCCCGCTATCCCGCTCGACGACCTCTGCCGCGAGGCCGCCGCCATGGGCATCACGGGAATGGACCTGGTAAATCCTCCCGATTGGCCCACTCTGCGCAAATACGGGCTGACTCCGACAATGGTGCAGGGCGCCGGCACATTCAACAGCGGGTGGAATCGCAAGGAGAACCATGATCGCCTGACCAAGCAGATGGAGGATAGCATCGTGCAGGCGGCCGAAGCCAAGGTTCCGAACGTCATCACTCTGGCTGGAAGCCGCACCGGCGTGAACGATGAAGAGGGCAAGCAGAATTGCATCGAAGGCCTGCGGCGAGTGAAGAAAATCGCCGAGGACCACAGCGTCACCATCTGCATGGAATTACTGAACAGCAAGATCGACCACAAGGGCCATCAGTGCGACCACACCGCCTGGGCCGTCGACGTGATGAAGGGCGTGGATTCGCCCCGCGTCAAGCTGTTGTACGACATCTACCATATGCAGATCATGGAGGGCGATATCATTCGCACCATCCGCGACAATATTCAATTCATCGCCCACTTCCACACTGGTGGGGTGCCGGGCAGGCATGAACTGGACGATACCCAGGAGTTACAGTGGCGCAGTGTCGCCAAAGCTATCGCCGATTTGAATTTTCAGGGCTTCATGGCCCACGAGTTTGTTCCCGCCAAAGATCCGCTCACGTCGTTGAAACAGGCGGTAGAACTATGCACGGTATGAAAGCGCGAGCCTCGGTGTATACTGCACTGTGGCGGAGGACGGGAATGTCCTCAAAATTTTGCACGGGATCAGGAGAAGAGACGGAATGAGCAATGTTCTCAGTGGGGCGGAATTTAAGACACAACTGCGCGAAGGCCATCCGAAAATGGGCCTGTTTCTGAACTCGCACAGTCCGACGGTAGCGGAACAATTAGCGCACAGCGGCTACGATTGGCTGCTGGTGGATACACAGCACGGACCAATGGGCTTCCTGGAACTCTCCGGTATGCTGTCCGCGATTGCCAACGGCGGCGCCAAATCGATGGTGCGCGTCGCCGGCTATCACGACCGCGGCGGGATTCAACAATCGCTCGATATGGGCGCCGATGGCGTCCTGGTGCCATACATCAACACCGCCGAAGAGGCTCGCCAGGCTGTAAGTTGCACGCGCTATCCCACGGCCGGAACCCGCTCGGTCTACTTTCCGCAGCGCAGCATGAACAAGGCCGGCCTGCTGGGCTACGCGGGCAATGCCAATACCAACAACATTGTGGCGCTCCAGGTGGAGACCGCTTCCTGCATCGAAAACATCGAGGAAATCGCCGCCGTCCCCGGTGTCGACATCCTGTTCCTCGGCCAAAACGACCTTTGCATGTCCATGGGGCTCTACGAAAAATACGAGTTCCCGCACATGTACACATCGCCTGAGTTACAGGCCGCCACCGACAAACTCCGCACGGCGGCCAAAAAGAACAACGTGATCCTGGGCCTTTTCCTCTTCGGCACCGGTCGCGTCGGTGAGTTCCTGGAGAAGGACTTCACTTTTGTCAGCATCGGCAACGATCTACACCACATCCTCACACAGGCCACCACCTATGTGAAGGACATGGAATCCATCGCGGCGGACAGAGGTAAGTCCTGGACGCGGCGTCCCACTGCGCTGATGTAAGTTGTAAGTTCGCCCAAAGACCACTTCCTTAGAAGAAGCTGTAAAACGATTCGGGTAAACCCCACCCTAAACAGGCGGGGCTCCGATTCGGCAGTTGCGCCAAGCTCTCGTTGTCCAGTACTTGCAACTCGAACCGGAGCCCCATCCCGTAAGGGTGGGGTCGCTCTTTGGGCGGCGGCCCCAATGCGTTTTCACGCTACGAGAACGGGAAGACCAAGCCGCCGCTCGCCCTGGTTAAGCTCCTCATGGTGTTCGACCGGCATCCCAAGCTGCTAGACGAGGTCCGAACCGGACCATAGTCAACAACACAGCCGCCACTGCGGCGATTCGGCTGGCGTCCGCCCGCTTGGCGCTTTTCGTGTGGCAGCAGCACGTAATCTAAATGTGAAATAATAATGCAAACGGCGGGGACAGGGTGAGTCTCTATTTCCGCACATTTACACGCAGAGAGATCCAATGAAATTTTTTGTAAAACTGGGCCCCATTCTGGCCGCCGGCGCCTTTTGCGCCTCCGCTGCCACTGTCACTTTCAATGAGCAGATCGCGCCCATTATATATAGCAAGTGCGCGGGATGCCACCGCGCCGGCGAATCCGCGCCTTTCCCGCTCACCAGTTATAAGGATGTGGCCAAGCGTGGCGCGCTGATCGCCACCGTCACCGGGAAGCGCATCATGCCGCCGTGGCATGCCGCTCCCGGCAATATCCAGTTTCGCGATGAGCGCCGCCTCACTGACGAGCAACTCGCTCTGCTGCAGGCGTGGATCAAAGCCGGCATGCCTGAGGGCGATCCTTCCAAAGCCCCGGCGCTCCCGTTATTCCCCTCTGGATGGCAGCTCGGACAGCCGGATCTGGTCGTCACCTTCCCGCACGGCTACCATATTCCGGCCAGCGGACCCGACATCTACCGCGATTTCGTCATCCCGGTGAATCTCCCCGAAGACCAGTGGATCCGCGCCATTGAAGTGCGGCCTACCGCCGCCAAAGCCATCCACCACATGCTTTATTACGCCGATCCGAGCGGCACTTCGCGCCAGCGGGATCAATCGGAGAGCCTGCCCGGATTTGCAGGATTCGCGCTCCCTCGCGGCACTCTCTCTTTGGGCGTGTGGGCCAGCGGTACCCAGCCTCACTTTCTGCCCGAAGGAGTGGCGCGGCCGTTCCCCAAAGGCTCCGACCTGATTATCCAGGAACACTTCCATCCCACCGGTAAGGAAGAGGTGGAAAAAACCGAAGTCGGCATTTACTTTGCCAAGCAGGCGCCGGAACGCCGTATGGTCTCCGTGCAACTTCCCAATGACTTCGGATTATTCGCCGGAGTACGCATTCCCGCCGGCGAGAAAAGCTATACCGTGCGCGATTCCTTTACCCTGCCGATCGACGTGGATGCTTTCGCCACCAGCGCGCATGCCCATTACCTGGGTAAATCGATGAAGCTCACGGCCACCCTGCCGACCGGCGAAGTGAAAGTCTTACTCGATATTCCCAGGTGGGATTTTGCCTGGCAGGATGGCTACGTTTTCGCCGATATGGCGCCGCTGCCCAAAGGCACGCGCCTCGATGGCGAGGTGGTCTGGGATAACTCCGCAACCAACCCGGCCAACCCGTCGAGCCCGCCGATCGCCGTCACCTGGGGCGAGCAATCGCGCGACGAAATGGGCAGTGTGACGCTCGATCTGCTGCCGCATCGCCAGGAGGATCGCAAGGCCCTCACCGATGCTCTGTCGGAACGCTCCCGCCGCGATAGCACCACCGCAATGGAGCGCGACCCGAGCTTCAAGGAGTACTTCGACAAGCTGGTGAACGGCCGCACTCCGGTGTTTCAAGCCGGCGAAAAGAAGGGTCAGCAGGAAAAATGATCGAAGCAAACCGCTCCCTCACGGTCACGGCTCAGATTGATCGCTCTCTGACCGGAGCGTGCAACTCCTATCGGAGCCCCACTCCGTGGGGGTGGGGTCCCTTTCTTCAACTACGACTCGAACACCGGCAGGACTGCCATTTCCTCCGCCGGGACGGTTTCCAGTGGCAGACCGGCTTTCTTCCAGGCGTGGAGTCCGCCTTTGATCACCGAGCAGAGCACGCCTCTTTTTCGTAAGATGTGCGCCACGCGCGCGCTGGTAGCTTCGCGAACGCAGGTGCAATATACGTAAACCTGCATATCGAGAGGAAACTCGATGTCCGTCTGATTCAAAGCATTCGGATCGAGCCTTTTCGATCCCTCGATGCGCTTGGCCTTGGGCTCGTAATAACCGTGACTGCGGACGTCATAGACCACCGCGTGCCCTGCCGCCAGCCCTCGCGCCGCCTCGTCCGGCTCCACGAACGGAGCCTCGCTCAATTTGCGCGCCTTGCGCCATGTCCAGATGCGTACCCCGATATACGCCATCGCCGCGACTCCTACCACCCATTCCATCGCTTGGCCGAAGGTGCGGTAACCCCTGGTCACTGCCTCCAAAGCGTCGCTGAAAATGTATCCCACCGCGAAATAACCGCCGGCGTAGAGCGTCGCGCCCACCGCGTCCAGCCGCACGAACTGCGCGTATCGCATATTCATACTGCCCGCCAGCGGAGGCGCCATGGTGTTGATCCCGGGAATAAACTTGGCGAATATCAACAGCACGCGGCCGCGTTTATAAAACGCATCCGCCGACCGCAGGATGCACGTCTCCGGGTTGAGCGAGAGCCGGCACAACAGCGAGAGCAGCCACCATCCGGTGTGGCGGCCCAGCAGGAACATGAGCGTGTCTCCCGTCAGGATGCAAGCAATCGACCCGCCCAGCGTCATCCAAGGGCTCAACAGACCGCGTGCGCAGGCCGCGCCCGCCACCAGCAGTGCCAATGCAGCGGGAATGGGCAAGCCGAAGGTTTCCAGAAAGGAGATCGCGAACACAACGAGGTACCCGTGCTCGGCGATACGCGTGATCCAGGTTTCCATGGCTTACCACCCGATGGGTTCTTTCCACTATAGATGAGAACCCGGCAAATTCGGATTCGGAGCCGCCTTATTGAAACAGGGAAATCCCGGCGATGCCCGCCGCTCCCGCGTCCACACATGCGTGCATGTTCCCCACCGTGATCCCTCCCAACGCCAGCACCGGAATGCGGGCCGCGTCCGCTACCGCGCGCAGTAGCCCGAGCCCCAATTCCGCGCCGTAGGACGCTTTGGAAGCAGTGTAAAACACGGGTCCGAAGACCGCAAAATCGGCGCCTTCCTGCTGCGCCGCAAGTACTTCGTCCAGTGAGTGCGTGGAAACTCCGATGCGGAAACCAGCCGGCACAATCGCCCGCAGTGTGCTCGGCGATACCGCGCCGGCGGGCAAGTGTACTCCGTGCGCCCCGCACGCCACCGCAATATCCGCTCGCGAATTCACCAGAATCCTGGTCCCATGCGGATTCGGCAGCTCCAGCGCGCTGCGCACCAGGCTGCACAATTCCCGCGCCGGAAGATCCTTCTCGCGGATCTGGATCATGTCGACGCCCCCGGCCATGGCGCGCGCCATGTGCCCCAGCAGCACTTCGGTCCCGCCGGCGGCGTGGCGATCGGTGATGTAGTAGCGCAGCATTACAGCGGTGCGTAGTATCGTTCGCCGGCGCAGGCGCGGCACAGCGTCCGGTTCTCGCGGACCACTTCCCGGCCGAAACTGACCGGCTCGCCACACTCCGCGCACACCGGCCGCGGGGCGCGGTACCCGGGCAGATCCTCGGCCGCCAGCGCCACGCGCACCCATTGCATCGCGAACAACTCCTCATCGGGCATCTCGCGGTACGCCCGCATCTGCTGCTGGTTCTTGTTGGCGATCTCGGGGTGCAACTCGCGAGCGCGATCCTTGGCCGATTCCCGCGCCACCACGCGCACCGCCCGATCCAGTTGCAGATCGCAGAAGGTGGCCGCCACTTTGCCGAAGTCGCGAAACTTGAGCGCGCGTTTACCCAGGCGGCTTCCGGTAACCACCGGGATGGCATCCGTCATGCAGCGGTCAATTTCCACGAACGTCACCAGCCGTTTCCGGTCGGCGCCTGTGGGGTCGGCCAGTTGCAACAGCTTCATCGCGTACATCGCCATGCGCAGCCCCAGAATCTGGCCGGCGCACAGGTGGCCGTGTGCCTGTTCGGCCAGTCGTTCGTAATCGGGAAGAGATTTCAGCGGCATGGCCTAAGCGTCCAGCGGCCGGAATCGCGCGCTGAAATGGCGCAGAAATGGCGGCTCCTCCACGATCTCCATGCCGCGAATCTCGCGCTTGCGATCGTTCACTTCGAGAATCGCTTCCACCACGTAATCGATATGGCTCTGCGTGTAGACCCTCCGCGGAATGGCCAGCCGCAACAACTCATGCCGCGCCGCCGCGCCGAACATCACCGACCCGATTTCCACCGACCGTATCCCCGCATGGCGGTATAGCTCCACCGCCAGCGCCTGCCCCGGAAACTGGGCCGGCGGAATATGCGGCAACATGCGCGCGGCATCGATATAGATGGCGTGGCCGCCCGGAGGCTCGACAATGGGCACGCCGGCATCGGCGATGTGCCGCCCCAGATAGCCCGTAGAAATGATGCGGTAGCGCAGGTAATCGGGGTCGAGAATCTCTTCCAGTCCCACCGCAATGGCTTCCAGGTCGCGGCCGGCCAGACCGCCGTAAGTCGGAAAGCCCTCGGTGAGAATCAGTAGGTTGGTTTCGAGCTGGGCGACCCGGTCATCATTGGTGCACAGCAGCCCGCCGATATTGGCGAAGGCATCTTTCTTGGCCGAGAACGTGCACCCATCGGCGAAGGAAAACATTTTCTGCGCGATGCGTTTGGGCGACCAGTCGGCATAGCCGGGCTCGCGCAGGCGAATGAACCAGGCGTTTTCCGCGAAGCGGCAGGCATCCAGATAGAACGGGATGCCGTGATCGGCGCAGACCGCCTTGACATCCTCGATGTTCGCCAGCGATACCGGCTGTCCGCCGCCGGAATTGTTGGTGACCGTCAGCATCACCAGCGGAATGTTCTCCGTGCCCTCCGCAGCGATCAGCGACCGCAGCGCGGCGACGTCCATATTCCCTTTGAAATCGAGGCGCGCCTGCGTGTCGGCGGCCTCCGCAATCGGCAAATCCACCGCCCGCGCGCCGGTGAATTCGATATTGGCGCGGGTGGTATCGAAATGCGTGTTGGAGGGAATCACCTGCCCGGGCTTGCACATCACGGTGAAGAGAATTCGCTCGGCGGCGCGCCCCTGGTGAGCGGGAATCATGTGGCGAAAGCCCGTCAGATCGTCGGCCACGCGCTTCAACCGGAAGAAACTCTCGCTGCCGGCATACGACTCGTCGCCGCGCATCAACGCCGCCCATTGTCCGGTGCTCATGGCGCTGGTACCGGAATCCGTCAGCAGATCGATGAGGATGTGGCGCGCTTCAATCAGGAAGAGATTGTAGCCGGCCTTCCGGAGATAGTTTTCGCGCTCCTCCGTAGTGGTGTGGCGCAGCGGCTCCACGCTTTTAATGCGAAACGGTTCGATGATGGTTTTCACGGCTGCCTCAGTGCCGCGTCTGATGGGCGGCGGCTTCGAAGCGTCCCACCAGCAGATCTACCAGGCTGATCCAGGCGCTGTCGGGATGCTCCAGCTTGCGAAATGTCTCGATGTATTCGGGCTTCTCCGGGGTCAGCCCCATGCCGGCAAATGCCAGGAAGTCCAGGCTCTCATAAGGAATGTCGCCGGCCTGCTCCTTACTCCATTTCTTCGGATCGAGCAGGTATGGCGTGAGATAATCGATGGCCGCGTTGATGGTAATGCCCCCGCGCCCGCGCATGTTCCAAAGGTTCGCCGCGCCGTGCACCTGCGCGATCCGGCAGATCACCGCATACGCTTCCAGGTTATAGATGGAGAGCCGCAGCGATCGCGGCCGCGCTTCTTCCCGCGGCGCGCTGCCGTTGCGCAGAATCTGGTGCGGCAGCAGTTGCTCGCGATAGAAAGCGAAGGACTGCGACTGGGCCGAATTATCGCCCACAAAACTCCCCACGGCAGCCACTTGAGCGGCCCACCAGGAGGCATGATTGTCGCCGCTCTTTTTTTCGTCCATGGCGTTCTTACTGGTGAGCAGCCAGTGCAGATATTCCTCGAACCACTTATGCGCCGCCGCCTGATCTTTGGGATCCCACGTTCCCGTCTGCTCCAGGAATTCCATCCCTTGAATCGCGCGCACCAGGCTCTTACCATCCACCACGCCCGCGCCCCGCCCATTGTTGACCCCGGGGATGGATTGCGCGTAATCCAGTGCGGGATTCATACGCGTTTTTGGATTAATAAACCACGTGTGGATCACCAGCGCCGCCCGTTTCCCATAGACCGAATTGTCCAGCAGAAACGAAGCCACTCCCAGAGTGAAAACCGCATCGCTCATGGCATTCAGCGCGGTCTGGTTGGCGATGATGCGCGCCGGATTGGACTGCCCGTCCTTACGCAACGCCGGTCCCCCGGGGTTATCCGGGTTGGGCCAATAATACGGAGCCTCGGTGTAGTATTCGTGCAGGTCCAGGTCAACGCCCTTGGGCCGGTCGCTGGTCACCGTCCACGGTCCTTCCTTCATCCGCTTTTCGGCCTCGGTGCGCAGGCGGCGCGCGGGGTCCTGCGTCCATGCCTCCTTACGGATGATGGCGCTGTGAATCGGCTCGGCTTCGTCGTCCGAGACCAACGTCATCGGGATTTGGGCCTGGGTGAAGGTGGCCACCAGGAACCACGCTACGAAGGGCTTCACTATTGCGATTGTACCGGAACTTGCCAGCGGCTATTCCTGGCGCAAGGCTAGGGTCTAGTAAAAGGTCTAGTAAAGGGGTGGAAGAAGAGGCTCCCCTGAAAGCTCCCACCTTCAAAATTTCAAATATTTTTGGGTAGGTTTAGTTCCCCGCAGGCCTCTCCAGGTGGTCGATCACAAGGACATCAATAGAGCCCTTTCCCGGCTCAAGTCTTAGACCAAGCTTCTGGAAAGCCTCAAGAATCGACTGGCCCGGTGGAATCGTCCCTGTATTTGTGGGAGTGCCAGCATCGCCGGAAGCTGGCGTAGGCATTTCTGGCGCAAACTCCAGGTGAATGTCGAATTGACCGCTAAGTCCCGTCCTGTCCACTATTGGGAGTCGTACCGCCCGACTTAGCCCAGCATCATTCGCCAACAAATCCATGGTCGTTCCGCGCCAAGTCATTGTGACAATTCCATCCTTGAATGACGTTCCC
>Ga0302325_10020573_pt1 | contig 13832 bp, 13 predicted proteins | sample Palsa_T0_2_FD_201948 | JGI IMG/M metagenome (GOLD analysis project Ga0302325, IMG submission 201948) | Peat permafrost microbial communities from Stordalen Mire near Abisko, Sweden - Palsa_T0_2 | ecosystem: Environmental > Terrestrial > Soil > Palsa > Peat permafrost | place: Sweden: Abisko... | reverse complement strand
CGCCATCGGGACCTCCTGGGTCGCTGCCGGGGATGTTCGGTTGATGGTACTGGCTGGCTGGCCAGGGTGTAAGCGAAGCAACGAAGCGGCGGACGGGGGTCGAACCCGCGACCTCAAGCTTGGGAAGTGCCCCCGAGGACATCTGGAAAGATGCCGATTTGGAGGATCTTTACTGGTAGGGGAGGAGCCCCAATGCCCGGACAAAATTGCCGCTATTTCCGGGCGCTTCTACCCTGATTGGGACGGTAGATCAGGCTTCCGTCCCAATCACCGGCCTCCTCCAAGCTCCCAAAACCGTCGATCGCGGAGCCCTCCGTCACGCCCTCGGGAGCCTATCGCAGGGCATCCGGTTCGGCCCTATCCAGATCGAGAACAATGGTCTGATGAGCCCCCGCGACCCGAACACCCCCGAGCCAAACTTCGCCCAGCTGGTCACCGAGGACCAGATCCCGTACATCACGGTCTCAGCCCACGCCCTGCGCCGCTTCGTGCAGCGCCTCCAGCCCGACATCCCCGGCGCCGACCAGGTCGCCGAGCCGATGGCACGGCTCGAAGACCTCGGCACCGGGAACCGCTCCGACGCCGAGCAGGTACAGCTGAACCGCTACCGGGACTGGATGACTAGGCACGTCGAGCCCCACGTTCGCGACCTGATCCGTTGCGAAGGCTTCTGGACCACGGAGCGACCGCGCTGGTCACGATCGGACACTCAATCTGCCGGCTACCTGCAGGTCGGCCGGATGTGCGGCTTCCCCGCCGCGGACAAGGACGGCATCCGGACCCTGACCACGTGTACCAACGGCCGTGACATCACCTGGGACATCGCCCTCGAACGCCGCTACACGCTCATGCCGAAGCCGTACACCGACCAGGCCCCACAGCTGCTGCGGGCGCCAGCGTGGGCCACGATCGCCCTCCGGGCGTGGCGGTCGCGCTCACGACACAAGGGCCTCCTGGCCGCGTACCGCGCGGAGCGCACCACAGCGATCGAGGAGACCCGGCGAGAGAACGAACGCCGCCAGGCCGACCACCAAGCCGCCAAGGACGCCTACCAAGCCCAGTCGGAGCGTGCCCAACGGGCCTTCAGCAACCGCCACTCAGCCGGCGGGCAGTGAGGCCATCTCGTACACGCTCTCGCCGGCGATCACGCCGGGGTCCTTACGCGAGAACTGGCGGCCCGGCTGCGCCCACCGGCTTCTTGTTCTGCGCAGTTCGCTCGCGTAGCCGTACGCGTAGGCCCTTGGGGACCATCGTGAAGCCGAATGACTCGGTGACGGGGCCGCCCGAGCTGTCGAGCTCGATCTCGAAGTTGCGGGCGATCATCGCGAGTGCGGTCTTGGCCTCCAGGAACGCGAGGTTGCGTCCGGGGCAGAACCGGGGGCCGGCGCCGAACGCCAGCGATTTCGGACCACGATCCTCATCACTTCCGTTCAGCCACCGATCGGGATCGAAATCGCTCGCGTCCTCGCCGTCGTGCAGGCCGGCCTCGCGCAGCAGAAGCAGTAGTCGTGTCCGGGCGGGGATGTGGGTATCGCAGATCGTGGTGTCCACGAGCGGCTCGAGCGTAGTCAGCGGGCCGACCGTCTTCAGGCGCAGCGACTCGCGGATCACAGCCTCGCCTAAGCGCAGATCCTCGATTCTCCCTTGGTCGGTCGGGAACCTATCTTCGCCAAGAGCCGCATCTGCCTCTAGGGCGAGCCGCCGCTGGACGTCAGGCCTTGACGCGAGCAGCCAGATCGTCCAGGCCAGCGTGTGCGCGGTGGTGTCCTCCCCGGCGACGATGATCGTGCCGACATTGGCGATGATCTCCTCGTCGGTGAACGTCCCGTCAGCCCGCTGGGCGGCGAGCATCGCCTCGAGCATGTTCTCCGGTGCCTCATATAACTCCGGCCGCGCGGCCATCCGCTCACGCGCCTGCGCGATGAACCCCTCCTGCGCACGGCGCAAGTGCGTGACCGAACGGTCCAGGGCACGGTCAGCGGGCAGCCGTACCCAACGCCAGTACGGGACCGGCATCGCCAGGCGTCGTGCGGTCATCTCGAGCACGCGCTGAATGTCGCGTTGCAGCTCATCCTCGCCACGTTCGAGCGTGTTCAGGTCCTGCCCGAACGCAAGCGCGGAGATCACATCGACCGTGTAGGAGGTCAGCTCCCTGGTGATCTCGAGCGTCCGCCGATCCGCGGCGGCCTGTGCCAACCGGCGGTGCAGCCGCTCGGTGGCGATCCGGATCACGTGGAAGTAGCGGTGCAGGTGGTTGGTGTTCAGCGCGGTGATGACCAGGCGTCGCTGGCGCTTCCAGTCATCGCCCTCAGCGATGAACACACCCGCGGCACTATTCTCGCCCGCGAGCATGCTGATCTCCCTCGAGACGATCTCCTGGTCGCGCCAGCGCCGGAAGCCCTCCGGACGCTCACGCAGAATCCGGTGAATCTCATCCGGGTCGCTGATGCCGACCAGACGCCGCCGGCCGATATCAACACGCACGATCGGGCCATAGCGCCCAGCCCACCTCTCCGCGATCGAATGCACACGAGACGTACGGATCAGCTGATGCGCATTACCCACCAGCGGAAGCCTTGGAGGCCCCGGCAGATCATCGATCGAACGGATAGTCCCCATACCCACAAAGAAGTATTCCACTCAACACACAAAGAGGCTGCCCCGAGCACACGAGCTCAGAGGCAATCGGTATCACCTGAAGAGGTATCATCCCACCTGAGATGGACCCCAAGGACCCCACCGGCGCCCCTTCTCTATCGCGATTCTAAATCGGGATCGTCGAACCGGCCAGACACTGATACCCCCGGCCGCCCCGTCGGAGCAGACCATCGGTCACCAATGCCAACGACAGGCAAGCCAAAGACGCGTCGGTACAACCTCCAAGAGGCCCCGCGGATGCTCGGGGCTATGTCGTCGGCTGGTAGACGTGGAGTGCCGACCCATTCGCGAATGTCCTCGCGTCGATCAGCGCCAGCTCGATCGGCGCGGACAGGTCCTTGAACAGCGGTAGCCCGTTGCCCAACGCGACCGGGTTGATCACCAGTTCTCTTGGCGCCTACGGGGTTAGTCCCTATGGCGCAGTTTTCGGGAGGCTGTCACGCCAGTCGACCGAAGACAGGCCTGTGTCGCCGGCCAGAACGGTCATTGGACGAGCCGCAGCCCCCAACAACGCCCATCCCTTCATCGGCCTAGACTCAACCCGTGCTCCGAAGCCTGAATCTGCGTAACGTGGGGCCGAGCGATGAGCTCGCGCTTGAGTTCGGCGATCGACTGAACGTCATCACCGGCGATAGCGGGTTGGGCAAGTCGTTCCTCCTGGACGTTGCCTGGTGGGCGCTGACTCGCAGCTGGGCCGCCGGTCAGGCGTTGCCGAACAAGGGAGCCGAGCGAGAAGCAAGTCTTGGCTACCGCATCGACGGCGAGACCGCACCGGTGGAAGCGGACATCGACTTCAACGTGAAGCGCCAGGGGTGGTTCCCCGGCTCCGGACGTCCGCCAATCGGAGGGTTGGTCGTCTACGCGCGTGTCGATGGGAGCTTCGCCGTGATGGACCCGGCGCGCAACGACCCGCCAGACGACGAAGGAGACGGTGCGCCGGCGTCCCGGCGACGGCCGGCAGCGTTCTTTTTCAACTCCGATGAGGTCTGGGGCGGACTCACGAAAGACGAACAGCAGCTGTGTTACGGCCTGATCAGGGACTGGCGCATATGGCAACTGCAAAGCTCCGACGAGTTCAACGCCCTCGAGAACATGCTGTCCGTCCTCTCGCCGGAGCCGGACGAGGTTCTGCAGCCGGGCGAGCCACGCCGGGTCGAGCTGTTCGACTCGCGAGACTTTCCCACGCTACGGATGCCCTACGGCGAGGTACCCGTCACACACCTCTCAGCGGGCGTGCGGAGGATCCTCGCACTCAGCTACCTGCTTGTCTGGGCCTGGCACGAGCACCGGAAAGCCTCGGAGCTGCGGGGAGAGTCGCCGTCCGATCGCGTGACGCTCCTGCTCGACGACGTCGATGCACACCTCGACTCGCGCTGGCAGCGAGCGATCTTGCCGGCGATACTGCAAGCTCTCCAAGGCCTTGGCGCGGCGGCAGACAGTCAGGTGATATCGACAACCCACTCACCCCTGGTACCTGCGTCGCTCGCGGGCCTATGGGAGGACGAGCACGACCGCCTGTTCAGACTCGATCTCGTGGGCTCGAACAACGGTGCGCCTCACGTCCAGCTGACTCAGGAGGAGTGGAGCCACCACATATAACCCGCCATTCTCTTTAATTGTCAAAAACCGCCGGGCCATCCTCAGCCCGAGTGCTGCGATGCTGCCCTGCAGTGCCCGGCCTGTGGTGCCTGAGTCCCGTTCCCGGGTGGGTGGGGCCTTAATCAGCGATCTCCGTGGGTGCTCAGGTCAGACCAAATCGAACACGCCAACCAAGATAGGCAGGCGCGGCGACGAAACAGTCGATCGAGAGCGTGTTCGGGCCCAAACCCCGGTCTTTACTGGGCATCGCGCCGCAAAGTTGGCGCGAAAACGAACACAGACCAGCCTCACCGACCCTCGTTCCGTCACCTGCCCCCCGTCAGTAGTGCAGCCCGAAGAGACGTTCGCGCGCCGCCTGTATTAAGAGGTTGGGTGGCAGAACTTCGCGGTCCGGCCGACATTCCTCGGAAATCAGCTCGCGTTCCCCCCGGGCCGCCTGGACGTTCACCCGAATATCCTCGTCCTCGTCGTCCTCGAAGCGAGCGATCAGGTCGCTGAGCGTGCGGACCGCCTCATCTCGCCGATCGATGGCGCGAAGCACGCCCGCCCTCACGTACAGCATTACGACGAGCGCGTCCCGTACTTCCACCCGGTCTGCTTGCGAGTAGCCATTGGCTAGCTCGTCGAGCATCGCCAGAGCCTCCTCGCCGGCGCTCGTCAGCCTGTCCTCGTCGACGATCGGGGAGCTTTCCTCGCAACGAGCGAGCTCCAGCGTGCCGACCTTGTTCCGGAGCGCACGCGCCACGTGTTCGCGCAGCTGCGGCGGGCGGGCGTCTGCGAAACGCGCGATCAGTGCGTCGAGTACAGCGATTGCCTCCTCGTAGCGCCCTTTTCGGTTGAGCGCCAGGGCCGTCTCCGCCTCACGATCGGCCGCAAGAAGCGCACGCTTCAGCTCCGTCTCCTCGGACACCCGCCCGACTTTACCGCGCCATACACCCGTGTCACCATCCCCTCTGCCCGTCCGTCCTCGATTGGATGTGCCTAAGCGGGCGGGCTTTTTTCAATCGCCTTCCTTACCTCCACCCCCCAGTCCGTCAACCGCCAAGCGTTGGCTTCACCCCTGGACCGCTTCGCGTGGGCGGGGTGGGCGGGCACCCCATCCCTGGCGACCACTCCCAGTCCCTCCAGCCGCGCGAGCATCCGCGAGATCTGGCTTTCGTCGGTAAGCCCCGCAAGCTCAGCGATTTCGCGATTCGAAGGCCGCAATCCTCGGTCATTGAGCACGCTAACCGCCTCGATCACGCGCACCGTACGGTAAGTGAGCCGGAACCCCGGCATGTCGCGATTTCGACCCTGGCCGGAAAGACCGCGAAGCGGTCCGGCCAGGGCGAAAGTCGCGACAGGGCGGGGTGGCCTCGCCTCTTCGATCGCGGCGATCAAGCACCCCTCCCGCTCCTCGAAGTGTTCGTAGAAAGTCTTGCGCGACACGCCGGCGCGACACGCGATCTCCTCGACGGTGATCGCGCCACAACCGCGCTCCGCGAGCGTCTCGGCGGCCGCGGCGACGATCCGCGCACGTTGTAGCTCGCTCATCCGCGCATGCTGAGCCGTCCCCTGTCTACTCGGCATCGTACTCCCAGAAGCCCAGCGCGAATTCGGGCGGGTGGGTGTAGTGGCGGCAATAGTCCTGCCAAGGGCGGGCGAACGAGCTGTCGGGAGTGAGGAAGCCAAGGTAGACGCCACGGTGGGACATGGCGGCGCCGAGGGCGGACAGCGCGAGTCCGGCGATTTCCCACCTGTCGCTCTCTCCCAGCATGATGTGCGGAGCCGGCTCTTCTCGCTCGCGGATGTAGCTCTCCTGATCCTCGTACGCCGGCACCCACAAGGTCACGAAAGTGCCGCCGTCCTCGTCGGTCTCGACCTTGCCGCCGCGTATGTAGTTGACGGCGCCGTAGCGCAGCGTTTCCGACAGGATCGCGCCGGCGGGGAACCCGCGCCGGCCGGTGAGCACCGCGAGCAAGGTCGGGCCGAACGGGAACCTCATCGGGAGCTCGTCGCGCGGCAACCCGTCCCAATCGGGGTAGCCGTCGGGCTGAGGAAGGCTGGGTCCCATCGAGCTCATGTCCATCCAGGACGACCCGCGTCTACGCGCCGACGGTCTGCCCCTCGAGCTCGCGCAGCAAGTCGGTCCCTTTGCTCGTCAAACGCCACGCGTACTGCTTGCCTTCGATCCAGCCGGTGTTCTCGACCAGCCAGAGCTCCGCGAGGTGCTTGATCAGCTTTGACAGTTGCGTTGGGTCGTGGATCTGCATCGCGTTGCCGATCTCGCGGTTGGAGGGACTGGAGCCCCGCGCGTTCAGTTCGCCGATCGCGGTCAGGACCTCCAGCTCGCGTTTGCTGATCGGAGTCTCGAGACCCTCCAGCATCGCTTTTGTGACCGCGGACCGATCGTGGCCGTTGGACGCCGCGGCGCCATTGGACGCCTGCCCCTCGAGCTCCCGCAGCAGCTCCTTGCCCTTGGCCGTCAGCCGCCACGCGTAGGCTCTGCCCGTCAGCTCGCCGGCGCCGATGTTCTCGACCAACCCGAGGCGCGCAAGCTGCTTCATCAGCTTTGACACCTGCCCCTGATCCTTGATCCCCGCCGCATCGCCGATCTCGCGGTTGGACGGACCGGAGCCCTGAGCGCCCAGCGCGTCGATCGCGGCCAGAACCTTGAACCCGCGTTCGCTGACCCGTACGTCCAGGCCCTGCAGCATCCGCCCGGAGCGATCGTGGCCATTGGACACCACGGCGACGCCGTTGGACGCCGCGACGTTGCCATTGGATGCCGCGCCCTCTCCGGCTCCCACCCGAGATGCCGTCGGCGAACGGGAGCGTGCGGGGGCCACCTCGCTCGAAGCCGCCGCGTGCCCGACGTAAGGCAGCACGATCATCGCGGTCAGCGGCCCGGCGAGCTCGCTCAGCGGACGCCGCGCGAGCGGACTCCCTTCCAGCATGCGCGTGTGCAGGATGCCCAGCACCGCGTTGACCGCGCCCTCGGCGCTCAACGGCGAGGACTGACCGATCTTGCTCCCATCGAGCATTCCCGCCTCGTCGATCCCATGCTCGAACGCGATGTTCAACCGCGCGAGCGCCTCCATCCGGCAGGCCAAGACCTTCGGTCCCGCGCCGAGCGCTCCCACGAACACGAACATGCTCATCGTCGGCTCGTCGTCCAGGACCGCCAGCAACGCCGTCACCGCCGCCCGCACCTTCGCCGGCCACTCGCGCTCGCCCTCGTAAGCAGGTACCAGGACGGCGGCAATCCGCCCCAGCGCGTCTTCGAACGCCGCCAGCAGGCAGTCGTCCAGATCGTCGAAGTACTTGTCGAACGTCTCCTGCGAGATACCCGACCGCCGCACTACCCGCTCGACGGACATCCCGGCGTAGCCGACTTCGCCGACGAGCGCCACGGCCGCGGTCAACACCCGTGCGCGCGGCGTCACCGGCGGCCCCACGCCGCTGTGCACACGGCCGGATTCGCTTGCCGTAGCCGCGTGATCTCGCTGCAGTCCGTTGCTACCCAGCATCTAGGAGAGCTCTGGTCTGATCGATCTTCACAAGGGGCAAAGAACTAAAAAAGGGAAGCGCCGCGGCCGAGTAGGGGATCAGGGCCGCGGCGCCACAGGGCCAAACACCCGCGGCAGGTCGGAGGGACCCAATCCACGGGGTACTCTCGAACACCGCCCCGGGTATGAGGGGGCAATGCTCAAGTCTGGTGGACTGTACATCTGTGTTTTATATCAGAGGGCACGCGGTGGTGTCTACCTCGAAGGGCGCGGTGCTCGGCGCGCGCCACTGTTTAGGGCCTCAAAACTGGCGATTCCGTGGCGCCCGGTGCAATGACCGCGCTGACCCGCGGGCTCCATGCCGCCTCGCGCTGTACAGCCATGTACATTATTGGTCTTAGTTGGGGGCAGTCAAATGCTGCGACTGAGACGAATGCGGCCCCCGAGCCACTCCAGCGCAATGGATCGGGGCACCCGCGCGCGAGCAAACTCTCCGACACCGTGTCGGGAAAACCGCTCGAGTGAGAACCTGGCGGCTGGCGTTGCGCGCCCCGAGGTGCTACTTCTTGCCCGTCTCACCATGCGCCCTCTCGCCCACCAGCCGGACGCTCTCCGAGCTGCCGGGGGCCGGCGAGGACTTCAGGAGCGTCAGAGTGGCGCTGAGATGCCCGTGAGCGGCACTCAGCAGCGCTCGTCCGGTGGCGTTGAGCCTGACCATGATGGTCGCGCTCTTGTTCGCCGAGATCGAGAAGCTGGCCGACCCGATCGTCTCCACCTTCGCCCTGTCCTCGCTCTCTGTCTTGGCGATGTCCCGGCCCGTCAGGGTCAGTTTCCCTATGCAGGCGCCGGTGCCCGTGCAGGCGAGCTTGACCTGCGCCTCGCCGTCGCTCCGCACCGCGATCGTGGATCCGTCGAGCGAGACGCTGCCGGTGGGCGTGGCGGCCGCTTCTGCTTCCTTTTTCCTCTTGGCTGCGGCTGCTTCTGCTTCCTGCTTCTGCTTGGCGGCCGCCTGTTCTTCCGCGGGCGACGGCACGACCGTCAGCGTGCGCGTGGGCAGCGTGAACGTCACGGGCGGTTCGTCGCAGGAACGCAGGTTACGGGTGAAGGAGGCGGTCCAGTAGATCGTCCGCGGCGTGGCGGTCGCCTTGGTCGATGTGAGCCAGTATTCAGGATTGTCTTCAGGCGGTAGGAGCTCCGTTTTGTATCCGGGCGGCAGCAGCGTTCCCAGGCCGCCGTCGATATCAGGGCTCGACAGCAGCGCCGGCGAGGAGGCGACCATGAACGTCATCGGCAATTCATTGGAGCCGTCCCGCGCGAAGAAGGTCAAGGGCGTGCCGGCCACCACGGTCGCGCCTTCGGCCGGGCTCAGCAACTTGGTGTATTCCTCGATGGTTTTGGTCCCCTCCCGTTCACTGAGACAATCGAATCCCCCTGGGACTTCGGCCTGCGCAGCATGAGCCTTCCATGTGTCTTCTGCTGCAGGAGATGCACGGTCTTTGTTTGCGTGTTCGCCGGGTTGGGCGCCAGTTCGAGGATCGCCAGACCCGCGCTCAGACGCCCACGATCGGAGCTCAGCGCCGCGCGCGCGGCGGCGTCGAGCTTGACGTGCACAGTCTTTACTTCATCCCCCGCGACCGAGAAGCTCGCGGTCCCGACCGTGGCGGTCGTGCTCGTCTGCGAGCGCCGCTTCCTGCCCTTCGCCTTTGCAGCACCCTTGCTCGTGGCGGGGATCTTCGCCGAGAGCGTGAGCTTGCCCGAGCACGTTTCGCTGCCCCTGCATTCGAGCTTCACCAGCGCCACACCAGTGCCCTGGACCGCCACGGCCGTATCGGCGAGCGACACGCTGCCCTTGCCGGGAGGCTGCACGACCGCCCGCGTCGGGGCCGCGGCCGGAGGCGCTTCCGGGATCCCGACCCGGACAGGCGCGACCACGGTCGCGGTGACGGTCTTGACGGCGCCGCCGCGGTGGTATTCGACCTTGACCTTCACAGGCGGCTGGGTGCCGCATTCCTTGAAGAATTCGACGGGGATTTCCGCGCCTTCGAAAGCGCCGCCGAAGCTGCCCGTCAGTTCGCCGCTGGTTTCGAGCAGCGTGTAGACCTGCCCGGGGGGGCGCTTCGCACGGCTCAGGGACATAGATCGCCAGGAACGCGTCCGCGAGATTGACGGGGCCATGGGAGACAATCTCGCCATAATCCACACCGGGGGTCGGCGAGGAGCCACGAACCTCAAACGCGACGCTCGTGTCCTGATCCAGCGTCACGCTCCCCGCTTCGAGCCTGCCCGCATGTTCCCCGGGCTCGCCGACCGCGAGCGAAGCGTTACTCGTGTGCAGAGCGCCGAGCGCTCCCGCCCCAGAAAAGTACGCATGAGCCAGATTCACAGGCTCACCGTCCACGGAGTTCAAATCCGCGCCTTCGGCGAGGTTGAAGATGCCGTTGGAGATCGTCGACCCTTCCGCCTGTGCCCCTTCGATGCTCAGCGGCCCGACCTCGACCGCTGCACCCGCATAGAAACCCGCGCCATCGGCCAGCTTCACGGTCAGCGCCGAACCGGCGCCGCTCACTTCCCCGCCCAGATGCAGCGTGTTGTTCAAGAGCTGCTCCGGCGCCGCTTTCGTCGGCCCCGACACGTTCCAGGTCTGCGACGCGCCCAGTACGGTCGGCAGATTCAGCTCGGCGCTCGTGAACCCGGTGCTCGACGCATCCGGGAAGGCCGAGAGGCCACCGGCGCCGAGCGTGAGCGCGCACAGCTCCCAAAGATCGCGTAGTTACGGCCATCGTCGATCTGGATAGATTCAGCGGTCAGACCCGGGACGTCGTCGAGGCCGAGATAGCAGGCTTCCGTGGGTTTCGAGCTGCCACAGTCGCCACCCTCGATGCCGGTCAGCCACGGAAAAACGAGCGCGACCGGACCAGAACCCGCGGAGGGCGCAATTCCGCCTTCCCAGTTTTCCGCGGCGGACCAACCCGGCGCTTTCGCATCGCCCTTCCAAGTGAACGTCGAACCAGCCGCGTTGGCCACCGGTACCAGCACCAGCAACAGGCCAACAACCGCCAGCGTGCCAGGCGCCACGAGCCGGTGGAGCTTGAACAACTTCATGGCCCTCGCGCCGTTCAATGCGACCCTGCTCACCAACTCAGGAACCCTTACCTGTTGTTGCTCTTCTTGGCCGTCGTGGCGTACCTCTTCTCTGTCTGGCGCTCACAACTGGCTCGCTGTTTCTTGGGCTTCTTCGCACACAGCCTCAGCGCCTTCATCTTGACGGGCGAGGTAGAAGAATCAACCGTCGCAAGTGCCGATGAGGGAGGAGCACCCGTTTCGCTCACGGGCCCCAAAAGGGGTTCCGGCGTTTCGGGTGCGGAACCTTCGATCACAGGTTCCGGTGTTTTGGTTTCTTCCGGCGTTTTGGAGGTTTTGTGTTTTTCCGGCGTTGTGGGTTCTTCCGGCGTGTTGGGTGGCGTACCTTCTTTCACAGGCGCGGTCGATGGCGGTGCGAGCGTGCCGACCGCCAAGCTGAAGTACTGCCCAGTCGCGATCGATGTGGCTCCGCCGAGCCCGCTCACTTCCACGGGCACGTCGCTGCCCGCTTCCGATCCCAGGCCAAGCATCCCATCGGCGCCGTTGCCCCACGCCATGACCTTGCCGTTGCTCAGCAGGGCCAGTCGGTGTTCGAAGCCACCCGCGATCGCCGCCACCCCACTCAGGTCGCTCACCGCGACCGGGACGTCGCTGCTGCTTTCGACGCCATCGCTGCCGGTGCCCAACAGGCCGACAGAGTTGAGGCCCCAGTCCACGACCGTGCCATTGCTGAGCAGTGCCATGGTCTCCCCACCGTTCGGCAGAGCAACGACCCCGCTCAGGTTGCTCACGGCGACCGGCACGTCATTGCTTTCAGTGGTGCCATCACCGAGCTCCCCGAACTGGCCGTAGCCCCAATCCATGACCGTGCCATTTCTCAGCAGCGCCGTGGCGACACCGCCGAGGCCCGCCGAGATCGCCGTGACTTCGCTGAGGCCGCTCACTGGCGCAGGCGTCGGATTCGCTTCTGCCGTGCTACCGGTGCCGAGTTCCCCAGATGCGTTGTAGCCCCAAGCCTCGACCGTACCGTTGCGCAACAGGGCAAAGCTGTCGTTGTAGCCGGCGGCAACGGCCGTGACTTCGCTGAGACCGGTCACAGCGACCGGGGCGTCACTGCTGTTTTCGTAACCGATCTTGCCGTCGCCCAACTGTCCGAAGGCGTTGTAGCCCCAGGCCACCACCGTGCCGTTACGCAGCAGCGCCAGGGCGTGGTTGCCGCCAGCCGCGAGGTGAGTGACTTCGCTGAGACCGTTCACCGGGACCGGGATATAGCTGTCCACACCGGCGGTGGCGTTGCCCAGCTGCCCAAAGCCATTTTCGCCCCACGCCGTGACCGTGCCGTCGCTCAACAGGGCAAGGCTGAAGTCCGCGCCGGCAGACACGGCCGTGACTCCGCTGAGCCCACTGACTCCGATCGGGACATCGCTGCGTTGCGTGGCGGCGTCACCCAGTTCCCCCCTGACGTTTTCGCCCCACGCCAGGACGCCGGTGGACGCAGCCGATGCCGACGCCGAGAGCGCCAGGATGCCGAACGCGATAAGCAGCACCGCGACAAAGCTGCGTAAGCGCGCATCCGAAAGCAACTCGTTGCTTGGAGACGTCTCTGACAGAGCCCTCATACGCGCATCCCTTCGCCTCGCTGCCTCCGCAGCATGCTGGAGTATACAGCGGAGCAGCGGCAAGCTCATCGCTTCTTCGCCTTCGCGGCCTTCTTTTTCTTCTTGGCCGCTTTCTTTTTAGCCACCTTAGCTTTCGCACAACCCGCCACCCCCACCGGCGTTGACTGGTGGATCGTCGCTCCGTTCTGCCCCACAAATTCCGTCGGGATCGTCAGGCTCGCCGCCTCGGTCTGCTTGACCTTGCGCGTCTCGGTCTTCTTATGCCCATGAACCTTCACGGTCACCTGCTTCTTGACCGTCACCGTCTTCGTGGGTTTACACAGGTTCCCGTTCGCCGCCAGCGCTGAATACTTGCCCTCCGGCAGCGTCAGTTCGAAGCTCGTGAAGGGCTGGTCGGGGACCGCCTTCAACGTGCCGCTGGTGATGCCGGCTTTGCTGATGAACGTGGTCGAGGTCACGTCGATCGTGACGCCGTAGCCCTGCAGCACGAACACGAGGCTCGGGAACGCTTCGCCACCGTGGGAGACGAAGTACGCGGGGCCTTCCAGCGGCACGGGGAAGATCGGGGTCAGGACCTTCACGTGCCCGATCGCCGACGCCGCCGGGCAGCCGGCCGGGTTGGCGCTGAACTGCGCGGCCGTGCAGGCTTTCTGCAGCGTCGTCAACCGCGATGGTAATTGCACGGGGAGTTCGACTTTGACCTTCGCGAAGTTCGCCTGGTCGCTGGCGGGGCCGCTCGCGCGGGTGACCTTCAGCGTCAGGCTCGCGCCGCCGGCTTTGCTGGTCCTGCCCTGCGTCGAGGCCGTGAACTTCGGCGTGAACTTCAGCGCCTGGCACGCCGTCACGCGGAACGGCGTGGTGACCGTCACCGGGTCGTTGTCGGCCGGGTTGCCCGGTTGCGCGCCGCCGCCGATCACGCTCGCGCCGAACGCCTGCTGGGCGCAATTGGTGGGGTTGATCATGAAATCGTGGCGGTCGATGTACGCGCGGACTTCACGGACGTGGATCACGATGCCCTCGAGGATGTGCGGAATCTGATCGGCCGCGCCCGCCGGAATCGTGACCTGCGTCGTTTCCGGATTGATCTGCAGCGGAAAGTGGATCACGACCGTGCCGAGATCGAACGGGCCGACGTGCGCCGCGGTGACCGCCACGACCGAGAACGGCGCGCCGTCGAAGGGACCGCCGAGATAGATTTTGCCGGGGGCCTGCGCGAGCACGTTGCCGACACCGGCATCGGCGACCGAGTACCCGATTTCTGAGGCGGCCGGGCACGCGGGTTCGCTTTCCGCTTCCACACCCGTCTGCGCACGGGCGTGCGCGATTTCCGCTTCGCCGCAGAACGGGATCCCCGTCAAGTTGCCCGTCAACCCCAACGGCAGCTGCG
>Ga0302325_10020572_pt1 | contig 13833 bp, 12 predicted proteins | sample Palsa_T0_2_FD_201948 | JGI IMG/M metagenome (GOLD analysis project Ga0302325, IMG submission 201948) | Peat permafrost microbial communities from Stordalen Mire near Abisko, Sweden - Palsa_T0_2 | ecosystem: Environmental > Terrestrial > Soil > Palsa > Peat permafrost | place: Sweden: Abisko... | reverse complement strand
GTGGAAGTGGTACTCCAAGCTAAAGCTCTTTTGGAACATTCGTAAGGTCAACACGAGGTACAAGTTCCTCGAGCGACAATTCTTGTACCCGGAGGGACTAGACGGCCGTCCTTGGTTCAAGCACATTATCTTCGCACCAGGTCTGTGGACGGGCTATGCAGGCGCAGTCTTCCCAGGTCTCGTAGAAGCTATTGATGCGAAGGATTATGGTATTGCGCAGAAGTGGGTGGGAATTATTGAGGGCAGCTTGTTCAAGGCGGCAGGCAGCCTGAAGTGACAGTGCTAATGATTTTGGCTACTTCTATCTTAAAAAAAAGGTTTTATGCTTTCTGGTTACTCAGTGCTTGGACGGCGTACATAGAGCAGGTAGATAAATACAAGTGGCTTCCTCGTAGACTATTGGCACCTGACAATTGTTTGACACGCTTTGATTTCCTAGTTTGCAGCGCCACAAACACGTAGAGGCATATCATCAAGTGATCCTTCATAACAAACAATAATTGACTCGTGATCTACGAGTAAGATTGTGCTTTCCAAGTATATTTAATGCCACTCTGCTCTTTCAACTGTCTATTGCTCCAGAGGAATGAACGGTGGGTCAATCACGTGTTCGAAACGAGCCCCTGAGTTTGTAAATATGGCATGGTTTCTTGACTTTCTAGTTCAGAATAGTATTTGTTAGGAGACATTTATATGTATGAATATTTAGAGGACAGACCGCAATCTTTTTCAGTTGTTTTTAGGGTGTATGATTTCTTGTGCGATTCACCAGCGTCGTGCTAAATTTTGTTGGGCCTTGGGTACATAAAGCTAGGTTGCAGCGCCTTGTTATTTACCAACCTTTACCCTCATACAAAATCTGCAGCGTCAAAATTTCTTCTTCCTTTTGAAGTCATCAACTTACGAATTGATTGATAGTTTACGGATTTCGCGGCCGGGGAACCTTCCTTTTCAATCGTACTTTACTTGAAGCTTTGAACAACATCGCGACTTGCGCTTGCTTTTACGGAAAGGTCTGATTTGAGTCGTTCCTTCTATTTCCAAGCGCAAAGATGCCGAACTTTACGCAGCCGTGGTCTTTTGGGGGCATAAATAGCCTGCCGTCCACTGGAAGGCTCTCTTCAGACAATGCTGAGAAAGCAAGTCAACTCCCACCCTTGAGCGCTGGTCGCGATATTCAAGCTAACCATACAAAGCATATCGCAGCAGAAGAGGAGGATGATTCTACGTTGACTGTCGCAACAGTATCCGGTTGCTCAGACCAGGAGGATAATTCCCAAATTACCGCTTCTGTTGTCAAAAAGTAAGTTGTTGTCACTTCCGCTTCCTAACATTCGATCACTTCAGCGAAAATGATTTTTCATAAACGGTTTACCTAGCTAACATTATTTCAGACAAGAGCTTGGACCTGACGATATGCGTTATTTCAGTCATGGGCTTGGAACTGGCAACATGATGTGGAACCTATCTGCACAGTTTCCACTTCTGGTCAGAGGACTGTTTGCTCTCTCCGCAAGCTTGGATCACGCTCCCCGAGGCCTCACAAGACCGAGTCTCGGCCCCGAGAATCAGCTACAACCCAAATGTGCACCGCTCAACTCTGATAGGGTAAGCAGCTCCCAATATTCTCCTCTGTAAGCAATTCCCTATCCATTAGACTCTGCGCAATTCTGACAAGCCGCAGTCCCCTTCCTTCAAATCTTACAGCACATGGAGATTATACCACGATCATCCTCAATGCTGGAAAAGCCTTCAAAATTCAAACGGAAATGCTTAAGCACACTTCAAAGTACTTTGCCTCCATCTATCAAACCCCCGAATCATGGCCCGAGTCCAGGACCGGCATTGTAAAAGTTGATGGCGTGGACCGAGCAACATTGGAAGTCTACAACTACTGGCTCCAAACTGGCTCCATTGAGACAACAGATACTCTGGTGCCAGACCTTGTGCTACCATTGAAAGCAGACGGAACTTTCAGCCAGAGACAGAACAAGCTTCGCCCTGTCCTAGTTGCGAACCACAGAAAAGTATATGTCAAGCCGATCGAGACCGATCGACTAGATCAATTGGTAAAGTGCTGGATTTTTGCCGACTACATCGAGGCACCAGCATTTCAAAATGACATCATGGATGCTATATCTAACCTTTACGCGGATGTTTATGACGAAGACTGCGCTTTCCCTCTCTACAACATTCCCTTCATTTGTAAGAACACAGCAGCCGGCGTTCCACTACGAGCATTCATCGTAGACTCGGTCTACAATTGCTTATCCGGTGAAACTCTGAAGAAAGCCAGTACCTTCAAGCTCATCCCAAAAGATCTGGCAATTGAAGTCATTGTTCTCGGATTCGACGTTGAGGGCCGCCCCCACGATGTTCGTTTTCCTCCATGGGACCGGAGCTACTGCGCGTGGCATGTACACTCAAGCGAAGAAGCTCTATGCGATGACCCATTGGCGGAAGATTTGGAAGAGTAAGGAGGAGCTCCAATGGGACCTGTCGTAGTTTCAATACGGGATTTGAGTGATAGGTCCTGGCTTTCAGGACTTTAGAGGCGATAGGATTGGAGGAAAGACTTCAAGATACCTTGAACAGACAGACAGATATAGGAACAGCAATAGGAAATAATTGGACTACTGAGTTTTTTGCTCATAACAACCCCATGAGAATCGAGATGCATGCCACCTTAACTACATGGACGTGATAGGAAAGGCGATAAAAAAGAACAAAGAATGCTAAAAATAGACAATAGGGTTGTTTTGGCTATTCAATGACACATATTTGACAAAGAATTGAGAGATGATGAACAAAGACAAGAAACCACACGAACAGAATGTAGCAGAAGAATACAAGAGCTCAAGTATAATTCGACGTGCCCAAAATCTCCTTAAATCATTGAATTTGGTTTCGAAGTTCTGATAACTGTTACAAATACTCCTCAAAAACTCAAGGAATTAACCTTGAAGACATTGAAAGCAATATGACTCCGCCAAACCCACTCAATGCTATTTCATCAGATTCGCAAAACACAGCCTCAGCACGCCCACAACTGCCAAAGCTAACCATCACTCTGGATGATGGCTATTCTTGTTTAATTGATAGGCATGCAGTCATATTCATGAACGAGATCCGCTACATAAGAACCGCCATCCATGCTCAACGCCCAAGTCCCTCTGGTCATACAGTTCACATCCCAGGTGTGAGACGAGATCTTTGGCTTTCAATCCAACAATCAATTATATCTGGGGATGTTAGGAATGTCTCCACACCTACCTATTACAAAGGTAGAGACGAGATGGCTCAAGTAGGAAAACAAGATCTCAGGATAGGAGCATGGGATGTAAATATCCACCAACTCATCGAGCTCCTCGTCGTCGGGGAGCGTCTGGACGCACCTGCCTTCGAGAACGCCGTCATGGATAAACTTCTCTGGACCTATCAAAAGTTCTTCCAGGATAACGAAGGTCGAGTCCCGCTTGGAAATGTGGAGTATGTGTTTGCGAGTACGCGGAATCCTTGTTTGAGGAGGTTTGTGCTGGATTGTTTGATCTTTGCGATGAGTAATAAGTCCGCTGAGATCGCGTTGATGGATGGATATTTGAGTGAGGTGTTGGGGGAGAAAATGGTTGCTAGGGGCAGCGTGACGGCTGGTAAGGTTAGGGATGCGCCTTGGGATCATCCTGGTGATTATCATCAGAAGGATAGCCAGCACTCTCCTCTCACCTAGTACTGAGAGGGTTTTCTCTTCTTTTTTGAGTCTTCATGGACTCTAAGTCGATTATGGCATGCTAATATCATGAGATCACGCGATAATTCAACAGCAAAGAATTCTCCATGTCAACTCTCGTCCTAGTTCTTGATTTTAACTTGATCTATTCAGAGGCGGGCTAGTTCCTATGTGTTCTTAATTTCACTGAGTATGCAGAGGTCCGAGAGAGTACTTAAATATCCCACGTACCTAATCAGTATCTCTTTCAAATGTCCCTTGAGATTTGCAATCCGAGATCAAGCTCGCTAAACTCAGGAGCTGATAAGCGAACCCCACCTGTGAAGTTTATTTTAACATTCCCCAACTCTTGGCTGCATCATTGCCAAGCTGGCAAACCCCTTTAGGTGGAGATCTTCGATATGAGAGCTTGGTCAAGATAAACAAATTATACTTTGAAGGCAGCTTTCAAGTTCATGGTAGGCGATAGAGCAGATTGAATCTTCAGTGATGATCCTTCTCTGCCGCAGGTGTGGCATCTGCTAATGAAGCGTTCAGATATCTAGAGATGACCTAGCACCTCGTGAAACTTCTTCTTGAGGTCTTCTTGATTTCTCTGTACTTTTAGACGTAGAAATGGTGTGGTCTTAGCTCGTACGGAGCAAAGAAATTCGGAGCCTTGCCCCTGCTCGACTACAAACGCAAACATAATATAACTTCAGGGACTCCGCCTCGGCAATTCGATAACACCAACTCAAATGCCACTCTCAGTTGGTTCTGTATCTCAGATGTTTTGACATGGAAGCACGTGAGCGAAGTCCTAGGACACGCTGCTCAAATGTCATGTCATGGTTACCGTATAATAACCCTGAAGCTCCGAGCTCCTGCAGGTCTTGGCTGCAAGTCAGCCACAATGGCGATCCATGATTTTCTTGGATCTCCAATCGCTGTGGTGTGTTCTTTTAACCTCATCTATTCCAATCTCCGTGCACCAAGTCTTTACAATGGACAACACCGCTGCATTCCAGTCCCCCAAACACCAAAACAGCTCGTGAGCCGAGGCACGACCAAGCTCGAACCTGGAGAGGTGATGCAGCACCAAGAATGGCAGCGGAAGGAGAAAGATTGACACGAAGACGGACAGGGTCGCGGTCGAGTGATGGAAGTCACAATGAACGCCTCGAACCGCAGTTGCTACGTGCAGCTGAAAGTGACGATGTCGATCTGCTCAGCAAAATCATCGACTCGGCGAGAAGCAAGAATCAGTTGACCGAGAACTTCCTGCGGATTGGGTTGATACGAAGTTCAGAGAAAGGCAAAATTGGCACAACACAATATCTTTTGGCACAAGGGGCGAAACCGGATGGGGCAGCAGGCAATCGTCTGCCTCCGTTGCTTCGCGCTGTGGAAAAGAATCATATTGCTATTGTCTCACTACTTCTCGAGCATGGTGCAAATCCAGATATAGCAGACAAGAAGGGGAGGACTGCCCTCATGACTGCAGCATGGCTGAACCACTGGCATATTATGAATACCTTGATCGTCAAGGGCGCTGATGTCAACGCGAAAGACAACAGAGGACGGAATGTGTTACAAAACCTTGCCGCGGACAAAAAATGCGATTGGGGCGATTCTGTCATTGAGCGTCTCTTGGTAGAGAACATTCAAATCGATGGACCTGAGGGAAAAGATCTTCTTGGGCGGACTCCACTACACTGGGCTTGTGCAACTGGCAAATTACGCCTGACGGAGCTTCTCCTCACGAGACCGAAAGGTCCAAAGGCACACATCAACGCGGTCGAGATTCGAGAGAAGACGAGCTTGCACCTGGCTTCTACACGCGATAGAGATGACTTGGTGGAGATGCTCCTGAAATATGGGGCAGATCCTAATGCAAAAAGTGATGGTGGATGGACGCCACTCCATAACGCATGTGAAGTCGGGTCAGAAACCATTGTGCGTATCTTGATAGGAGTGGGATCTGATGTCAATGCTAAACTGCTCAATGGGATGACCCCTCTTCATCTCGCCGCTCAAGGAGGTCATATCGAGGTCGTGAAGCTTCTGCTAGAGCGGAAGGAAATCAAACGAACTGCTCGCGACACCTTTGGGAGCACACCATTTCTACGAGCAGCTCAGAGCAAACGAAAAGATATTGTTAGTCTCTTGGCTCCATTCAACCATCTAGAAAGTATGTCTGAAGATGCGCTCGGCGCCTGTAACGGATTTCACGCCACCATTGTTGATTTCGGAAATTTCCACAACGAGAACCAAGTCAAAAGATGGACTGTTTACGGTATGATTGACTTGACCCTTTCTTTCTTTCAACCACTGACAAATAGTCGTAGAGCTTTTGTATGGTCGTGATCCAATTAACCCTCGAAAACCCAAACTAAGCGTGCTACCAACTGGCAAGGCGGCAAAATTCAGATGGATTCATTTGCCGGCTAATAACATGGCATGGGTGGAAGCGCTGCTCACCAAGGCTTTCATTGAGGAAGGCGCGAACGATGTTGAGGGATTCAAAGCATTAGAAAGATCCTTTAGCAATCAGCACCGAGGTCAACAGAGCCACTCCCATTTCATGAGGCCGCTTTGCCAAAGTACACCCAGGGCAGTTACAGTGACGGATAAACTCCCGGCCGAATCTATCCCAGACCAAGGCCCACCAACTATTGTCATCAATGGAGGCTCGGAATCTACTTTCCCAAAGACCCCTTCGAGAGGCTCCACCTTCCGCGAAGAAGGCTCTGATCTTTTCAAATCTCCCTCAAATCAAGCCGTGAAAGATCAGAATAGAGGGGGACAGAAAGAAAGGGGGAAGAAGGCCAGCACGAAAGGGAACAAGTCGCCCAAAGGGACAGAAACACCAACCAAAGAATCCCAACGCAAGTCTAGCCAGCCTCTCGATGGCCGACGACCTCTTTCTCCAAGCTCTCCTGCCCGGAAAGAGCCCAAGCAGCCAAAGAACAATGTATTTACATTTATGCCGTATCTTCATTTTGAAAGTAGTCGCCGTCGTCAGGAGATGCAAGAAGCGATCAAGCGAGCAGAGACACTTCGATCTCCACTGAGCCGCAAGCTCGGCAAAGCTAGCACGTTCGACGAGATGCTAATCCGTGCCCATCTTGCAACCTCGACCGTTTCCCTCCATGTTCGGCGGACGCTGGATCAGTCATTCTATCACAACATTGATACAGCAAGCCGCGATCAAGACCAAGTAGTTTATCGATATCAACTGAGAGGCAAATGTCAAGACGATCCCGATGTTGATCCCAAAATTGTAATGGTGGATCAGCTTTGGCTGTGGATACTGGGAAAAGGCTTGATCGTTACGGCCTTCCCACAGCGGTGGCAGCAGCCAAAGAATGACCCTCTCAACGTCCTTGATTCTGTAATCGAAGACATCAACAGCAAAACTCGCGATCCAGTGGCTTCTGTTTATGACCTTGCCATGATCATAACCAATCGTTGCAGCGGTGTATTTGATCGCCATCTCATGGGTGACGAAGACTACCAGTTTCTCGATATGTTTGAATCCAGTATTGGGAATGTTACAGACAGGGAATCAGTGCTATTCAGAGAATTTAATGCTGCATCAGCGCAAGCTTCTGCGGTAAGGACATATCTCTTAACTATGCCAAATTTCCATATTTTGCGCGGGAGCAAGCTTCATGCCTTCGGCTTCCTGTCCCTAACAGAAACATGTTGCTAATTCATCAAAGTGGTTGCACCATCATCGACGGCCTAACCGGTTGTCGAGGTATCTACAGGATGGACCCATGGACAGCGAAGAGAAGAAGAACGCCAAGGAAAAAGAACGACAGGATCTGGAAGAGAAATTTAAATCCGAAGAGTTCATGAGAGGACCTCTTTTCATCGACAAACTCCTTGACATTGGTGAAGAAACAGATCTTTTGGCAGAGACAAAAGACATCCGAGATGAACTAAATATGATAGCCAAAGTTCTGGAAGATCAACTACACGTTCTCCCAGACCTACAAGAAGCCATTTGCGACATTTATCTGGATGAAAATCGAGCCCAGCCAGAGGTCAAGAAGCGTTTCAGGGATCAAACAAAGGCCATCGAAGTGCATTTGAAAGATATCGACCGCATGGATCGGCAAGCTGAACGGATCTACAACTCCATCACCGACATGCTTGACTTGAAGCAAAAACATGCGAATGCGTTCGAAGCTCGCTTTGCAAGAGACCAAGCAGCAGGAACTGCAAGACAAAGTCAAACTATAATGGTCTTCACCATTGTGACAATTGTTTTTCTGCCGTTGAGTTTCATTGCTGCATTTTTTGCTATCAATATTCGTGAATTCCCACGGGTTGATGGGAGTACAGATATTCCACTTGCTTACGTGTCTAAATACATGTTTGGAATAGGTTTCGCAGTATCGATCCCATTGATCGTAATTGCATTGAGTCTCGAAGATATCGGAACCATGATCAGACAATTAAGAAGATGGAACAACCGCCGCAAAACACAGAAGAGCGCTTTTGATGACGGGTCTGGTGAAACTACATTGGATATGCTGCGCTTCGAGCATGCCTTGAGTGTAGCTCGAAGTACGAGAAAGAGTGTTGAAAGTGATTGGATAAGAGAACGAATCTCTGCCTCTGGGAGGCCAACGTCTGCCACCGCTCCGAGGGAAAAGCCGACTGGGTTTAGGATGCGTGTCAGTGCTGATGTTGAGAGAGGCGGGGTTTTCAACTGACTGCTCGTTCTCGAAAAGCAGTGATGAACTTGGCCCGACGACGAGATATCATTTCATCTCGGACCCTGTGCATCTCATTGATGCCATGCGTTTTGCTGTACTCAAGTTGCAGCTCGGCAGATCGATCACATTGGACGCACCGTACCCAAGGTAGTCGAGCTGAGGCATTGAAATATGCGGCATTAGCGGCTTGATCTACACTATATCTAAAAAAAAAAACCAGATATACTTCGTATTTCTCCTATATTTTTCGTTCAGTCATTCGGAGATCTCCAGCTGAGTAGCTGGGCACCCATCCTGATTCTGATTCTGTCCAATTAGATAATGACGGACGCATAGTCGTAAGTAGTAAGCTCAGCTGGAGCGATGTTTTCCTTCAATTTATTCATTTTCCCATTTCTGTAGCAAGAGCTTTCGACCGAAGATAGTCGAGGTATGTGGAAGAGTTGGGCAAGGAAAGCTTAAAGCTACCAAGTGCACCCACCAGTGGTTGTCAGAGCTCGTGGCGCAAAGCTGCGTTTCAATATACTATAACTTATGGAACATTCGTAAAGAGATGAGCCACTACTTTTCAAATTGTTCCTCAGATCAGGGAATATTTAGAAAAGCAAAATGACAATTAGGCTCTGAATGTCCCTCGAGCTATAGTACATTGAAAACCAGTATTGCGTCACGAATTCTGACAACCACTGGTGCACCTGATCCGTGTGCTTAACTCAAGATTGGTCCTTTCATACTCACATTTTCTCATTATCCAGCTAGACAATGACTTCAGAAGCTCACTCTGTTCAAGGCGCAAACACCGGAACTTCCAGACTTCTGCAGAACTTAAGCGCTGGCCGTCGAATGCGATGATCATGATCACCGAAACGGGAAGGAGAAGGAAGCTACTGCTGATTCGAGGCGCGGCCTGCAAGCACACGACACATCGAAACATAATCTCTCAATTGAGAGGAGATGACATGAAGCAAAAGTGGGGAACGTTGGTCTAATCTGAAAGGAAATGGTAGGCTCCGTCCACAACTCGACTGCCAAAGGATCCCAACTCGTATATTGTTAGTTTGTCCTTGAAGTGCAGCCTAGTATCGTGCATATGCGCATCGCATCACTACCGGTATATGTATTTAAAGCTCGCACTTCGCACTGTGATACGTCGCCTTACGTCGACGGCGCTTCTCATCTCAACATCTATAATTATAGGTCAAGTTTCACAATAGACGGCTGTTCCTTAGGTCGCCCCGGAGATATTACATTGCAGATCGACATGAGACCGTGTCCCCGCCGGTGCGTTCTCCTATTGGCTGTTGTAATGTCCTCTCAGAAGCAGGGCTGCAAGTTGGTCTCCGCTCGGCTGCAGGCGCAGGAGTAAGTGCCTTCCCCATTCAGGCGCGCAAATAAGAGAAAAGTACAGGAGAAGGAGGGAGATGGGAGTTATGGATTACCATCTGACGTGCATGCCGAGTCAGATGAAATCTCTGCGAGTTGGTGATTATGCAAGCCCGTCGGAAAGGTCGGTGATCACGTGATATGGATGGTGAGGATGACTCAAGTGGATCTGATATTGAAGATGATGTGTTGCGGTGAGGTAAGTGTCATGGATACGAGGGGGTTTGAAGAAGCAAAATATGTGGGATTACATGTGAAGTTGGTGGATTCTGGTGTTCAGATGAAGTGGGATGGGGTGAGGTGGCATGCACTTGAGCGAATGCAGTAGCAGATGTGGTAGTACGGCTTGAGGTGTTAATTGGTCGGTGAGCATCTGCTGAGCTTGAAGATAGCTGTGAGTAAATCCAATTTGAGCTTTTTATAGGCTTTGCGACGCAAAGATGCCATGTCGTATATTCGCTGCTTATCAATGCATCTATTCCCAAGAGTCAACCGCAATATAATTCATAAATCATGACCCATGATTCATATGCGCCGGCATGAACCCATTCCCAAGAAGTCCAATCCTGTGACAACTTCAGTGCAATTCCAACGCCTTCTATTTCCCAATCTCAAGAAATCCAACTAAGAATAGCCATTCAATCAATTACCTCCTCGCTCCAGTCATCCTTGCTCTCACCAAAGTGAACGGGTCCCAATTTGAGGAATCGCCGCTTCTGAGTGCTTCCATCGCTGCTCAAGCTTGAGCTTCGCCTCATCTTCAAAGTCCCATCAATAACTGCCGCGCTTGGGATAACCGAAGGAGTGATAGACCTGGCCGCCGTTGGATCAGCTGAGGTGTTGTTAGGAATTTCCGTAGCCGCCTGATGAGGAGACTGAGGCGTGGGAGACTTGGCGGCGGGGGTCGAGGGGTAGGAAGCGCTGGTTGTTGGGGCGAGAGAGAGGAATCGAGGTGCTTGTCGTTCCTCTGCGGCCGGGGTGAAGTTTTCCTGGCCTAAGAATGCCATGGAGAGAAGCTCCTCACGAGTTGGTGGGCTAGACATTTCTGCTTCGTCGAAGGACTTTGCTGAAGGAAGGGCGGGCCTAGAAATAGATATCTCGTATGTTGGTCTTTGTAAGATGACCGACAAAGGATTTGGGTCGCAGAAGCGGCTCGCAGGAATGAAAAGTTGAGTCGTAATTTGAAAGTGTGAGAGGAAATCTCGGAGGCAGCCCTTTTATCCTCGATTTCCTAAAGTGCTCTCGTAAGATGGATTATGTCGTGGGGGGAAAGTCGGCGTAAGGCTTGGGTTGGTGGGTGAGCGCCCAGAACATGCAGCACTAAGCACGTGTGGGAGGGATAGGGTCGGCTGATGGGCGAAAAAGCAAATGATTCGTAATGTTAACAGAAACGCTTTGATTGAGAATGAAAAGTATGCAGCAGACAAACAACAAAGAGAGGGAAATCAGGCCAATATAACGAGAAAGGGAACAAGGAAACCGAGGAGGTTGAAGCTATATTCCCAATGGAGTAAGGGAACTTTCACAAGCACGATAATGAAAACATAGTCGAGGCGTCGCTTGTGGCCGGGAGGATCACACCACAGCTTGCAATTGGTCTGAACCCCTCGAAGCAAGAATATAAGTCGGAAGCTCTTCAGGGCGGACACCCACGCCTACCTGCACCAGCCTGCACCTCGTTTGACAATGCAACGAGATGGCCGACTGTGGCCACCTCTAGCCGCGGTTCCTAGCTACCAGACAGTCAGCACGGCCTTCTCTTTGGCTTCGACCAAAGCCACTTCCCGAAGCTTTCGAAGTTCGTCAGCTGTTCGCCTGATCAATCCATGATGCTGTTGTCGAGTCAGCCGGCTCTGGGCGGTGTCCTGCCAGTAGGTTTTGCTGTGTTTTCGGGACGCCCCGAGAATATGCTCCTTCATCAGTCAGTCCACCCAGACACCAGTACTGTAGCTTTCTGCATGCCGGAATGATGTCGATGTGAAACTTAGTTTCCGCCAAGTCTGGGGTAAACGAGCTAGATCTCCGCATCAATGACCTGGGCGCCAGCGAGTCCACCACTACCGAGGTATTTCTACGCGGCAGCACCCGGATGTTCAACCAGAGCATTTCCGTCGCAGACTGTATGCAGTGAGATCCAGGCTGGAAGGACGACCAAGTTGGTATTGGACAGATAACCAATGAAAATAATCAGAATTTATGAGTGGGTTTCGCTCGTGTCGCAAAGGAGCTGTGCCATGATCGTACCCCGTACCAAATTCCTGAGAGTAGCCGAAGATTACGTGGGCGACCGGGAGAGACTGCCGTTGGGCTCTATCCGAGACCCTTTACGTCAAAATCTGCTGCGGCTGTTGGCTTCATATTGGCTTCGACCACGGCTGGTAGTTCACGTGACCTGACCTGACCGGACACTTGCTTCAGCGACATTGAGTGTGGAAGACCTCCTTTATAAATACGGAATACTGTACATATCACAGCGTTTTCATGCACGGGATGGCTTTGCATCTGCATGGATGTCGGTCCGATCACTTGTTAAGCTAGTGAAGGAGAAACCTTCCTGAGAACTCCTATGGGGGCCGATCACCCTTTTGACATTCTCGAAAAGTGAGGATACGCAATACGCAGAAGCGGGTTAGGTCTAGGCACCAAAGGATGTATCGTTCAGTTAGCGGGCACCGGCTTGGATCCGGCTATGCAGCTCATTTACGCGCCAGGAACACTTAACTTTTTCTTCATCTTGGCGGTGACGGCGTTGAGATCCGTGCAGAGGCGTTGAACCTCGAAAGAGGACTCGGAGGTCACCTTCGATAGTCTGGTCTTCGAAATGATGTTCAGCGGGCCAAGAGCTTTTCTGCGAAGTGCGGAGGTTCCTTCTAGCGAGATCTCTCTTGATGTCGATTCCATCCCCGTCCTCGGAATCCGGATCACAACGGGCCTCGCAATCCAGGATCACGGGCTTGCTTTAAGTTTGAGATGGTAAATTAGATCCTTGATGACAAGCAATACGTCACATTACCTGCTTTTCATGCCCTGGTGCCCACCATCTGTCGAGCAATCTTCTCCCCAGTCAACCACAGTCGTTTGTAGCCCCGATTTTAACGCGTCCTTGCAAGGTCCTCGACAGGGGCCAAGGGGGAAAGCGAGAGGCGAGATGTCTTTGCTGCTCCCCTGTCCGGATCTGAATGGCGCTTATTGTACCGCTGCAATTCGCTAGCTGGGTGTTCGCACCAGTATCGGTCAGGCTTTCCCCATCACACCTTTCTTATCGATAATGGATGGTGATTGAAGGATCGTACACCTCCATAAAAGTCCAGCTGTGTAGGTTTTCGTATTGATTGGCATTCGATTTTGCAACATTTACCTTGGGGTAAATTTGTTTGGGTGGCTCAAATCTCAGATGCTGCAGCTGACACCTTCGCAGCCATCCGCTGCCAGGAATAGCTTGACGTCGGGGTCCTGCAGATTGAAAGGTCTTATGCCTCCTCACGGAAATTTCTTAAGATTATCTGAATTTCTGTCACGAACCAAGGTTCGAAATGAAGCTGTTACGAACCCTTGACGGCACCACATGGGGTGAGGGATGGAGGTGGGGGGTGCGGCAGTGCGGGCCAGCAACACTCGAGTCCTGGAATCTCCGTAAATGCTTCGCCCTTCATATGAGATCTTTAGCATCCTCGTCAAAATGAAGGCCTGTCTCATGCTCTGTAATCGGTTTTTCGACGTGGACCGAATGAGGACGACCTCTTTCGGGCCACGGCGGCTGTTCGTCGATCGGTTTTATCTTGTCACACTACTGAGTAGTTCATGCGGGTGTTCAGAAGGGTGACAGAAGGGCCGCGATCGCGGCCATTGGTGTCGAAAAAACCGGCCGTTTTCTGGGGTCTTGGTGGCGGGAGGGCCTGCAGGATGGGTTAATCCGTGCTCCAGCAGGCCAAATTCGCATGGGTAAATTCTGTCCTGGTCTGTTGTGGAGAGACCCCGTCCGCGGATGATAAGGCAAGGTTCCTGGACAAACTT
>Ga0302325_10020571_pt1 | contig 13833 bp, 13 predicted proteins | sample Palsa_T0_2_FD_201948 | JGI IMG/M metagenome (GOLD analysis project Ga0302325, IMG submission 201948) | Peat permafrost microbial communities from Stordalen Mire near Abisko, Sweden - Palsa_T0_2 | ecosystem: Environmental > Terrestrial > Soil > Palsa > Peat permafrost | place: Sweden: Abisko... | reverse complement strand
GGCACGGGCAGCGGCGGCACGGGCGAAGGTCCTGGAGCTTCGAGCGACGGCTCGGGATCGGGCGTAGGAGCGAACGGCGCGTCGGGCACGGGCGTCGGCGCAGGAACTGGAGCGGGACGCGGCAGCGGGTCGGGACCTCCCGGCAATTCTCTCACCGCCCCGCCGGTTCGCATCGACCGGCCGGTCACCGGCAACTATGACGTCGCGGTAGTGCAATCCGGGGTCTCGATCCCCGGCACGGCGGGATTTCTCAAGGGCCGTCCGGTCTACAGCGTGTTTTTGTCGCTGGGCGGCGGCCGGGAATGGATACTGCAGTACTGCCTGCCCACGCAGGAACGTCGCGCCCAGCGTAGCCAGGTGGTGGAGCTCGGAAACATCGCGCCGGTGACCGCTCCCTACGCGTACCTGATCCTGAAGCCGGCGGTTCAGTTGCACGACGGCGCGCGTTACGGCTTTATTCACGCTTTCGTAAACACGCTGGGCCGTTTCGATGAGGTGAAGGAAGTGGGCGAACACGTGATGGACAACGTCACGGCCGTGATTGACGCGCTTCGAAAATGGGAATTCCGTCCGGCGTCCAAGGACGGAACGGCGGCGCTGGTGGAGGTTTTGCTGTGCATTCCCACCGCGTGAAGGCGGCCGTCGGTTTGGACCTTACTAGTACTTACTCCTAGGTTGCGCGATTGTTTTTGAATAAATTTGGTCTTAGCATGTGTCGAGTGAGTAAGTTGCGCCCCGTAAGTGTATAAGTGATGCAAGGAAATCTAAATCGAAGGCGACGCGGCGGAAACTCCGTCATCGAAGTGACGCTGATGGCGCCGTGGATCTTTTTCCTGTTCGTGGGCGTGCTGGATTTCGGTTTCTACGCCTATTCGTTCATCTCCACCGAGAACGCGGCCCGAGCCGCGGTGTTGCTGACTTCCAAGAGCAAAGTCGCGGCCACCGATCAAGCCGACGCCTGCGCCATTGTGTTGCAGGAGCTGGCTTGGGCGGCGTATGGACGGTATTTGCCGCCCGCGTGCAACGCCGCGCCGCTAGTGGTGAACGCGACTTTCGTGCCGATGGGGACAAACGGCACAAACAATCCGCCTGCCGATTCCGCCCAGATCGAAGTGCAGTACACCACCGTGACGATGGTTCCGATTCCGGGCGCCTTGTCGAATCTTTTCGTCATCGATCGGAAATGGCTGATGCAGATCGATCCGACGACGGATTTCTAACATGCTGGCAAGAGCAAGAAGATGCGGCAACGCGACCATCGAGTTCACGCTGGTGGGTATCCCGCTGCTGTGCGTGCTGATTTCGACCTTCGAGATGGCCCGCGGAATGTGGCTGTATCACACTCTAGCGTATGCGGTGAAAGAGGGCGTGCGATACACCGTCGTGCGCGGCCAGAACAGTCCCAACCAGGTACCGCTCGTTGGAACCGCAGCGCTGCCGCAAATGCCTATCTGTGAATACATCATCCAGCAGGGGCCGGGGCTGATACCGAATCAAGTCACGCTGACGTTTCATTCAGCAACCCAGCCCGACATAACCGTAAACGCCGGAGGTTGCATAGGTAGCGGCGGCAGCACCGGCGCTACGGGCGGTAACGGCACTTGCCCCAGTGTCAGCGGTTCCGCCGGTTCCGGAAATTGGCCGCCGGGCGGAACGTTTTCCGCGCCGCAAGTAGACTCCAGCGGCAATACGATCGTCGATAATCAAGCGGGACAACCCATCTCGATCAATGCTTGTTTTGTCTTTCAATCCAGCATACTCATGTTCTGGCCGGGGACTCAGGGCGGCATGCAATTCCCCTCGTTCACCTTTCCTGCCAAGGCTTCTGAAGTAATGCAATTTTAGGAGAGCGGATATGAAGAACCAGCGCGATCCACGTCGTGGGCAAGCGCTCATCTTAGTAACTTTTTCACTAATCGCGATGTGCGGGTTACTCGGGCTCGCCGTGGATTTGGGATGGGGGTATTTCGTTAAAAAATCCGCACAGGTGTCGGCAGATGCCGGCGCTTTGGCGGCGGCGCAGAACATACTCTCCCAAGTTCACCAGACAAATCCAATCTTGGCAAAGATGGTCCACTCGTCGAGCAGTAACTGTCGTGATACAGGAGACACAAGTTTTTCCACGGGCTGCCAATACGCACAGCAGACCGGCTTTGGCGGCAACGTTGCGATGATATCCAACAGCACCTTCCCTCCGCCGACAGTAACAAACCTAAGCACGAGCACGGGCTTATATTGGGTTACCGCGCGCGCTGTCCAGACGATTCCTCAGCTCTTTTCCGCGGTCCTCGGCAATCCTACTGGCATCTCTAGCGCGCGCGCAACCGCTGCAATATTAACGGAGTATATTAACGGCGCGATCCACACCCTTAACCGTCAATACGACAGCATCACGGCTTCTGGCTTGCCACAGGGAGAAGATATCGGGGGTAGTGGGGAAATAACATCGCCGAGCGGTATCTTTATATCGTCCTCGGCTCCGAACGCAGGATCGGGCCCATCGGTAACCGGCCCAATAACAATCGTAAACCCTGGTAGCACATCTCTCGGTGCCTCGGCGGTTACCAACATAGGTGACTCCGCCGTGTTCCAGGATCCTTATCGGGATATCTCCACCGTTCAGCCAGCGCTTCCCTCGGCGGGAGGAGCGGCCGGCATCGGAGGGGCCCTACCAACTTACGGCGTGCTGAATGGCAATATCGCGAGTGGGAACGTCTATCTACTTGCTGGGCTGGAAGCTCAACAAGCCGTAGGGTCCCCGTTCCCGTCGGGTAACTATGTGCCAATTTATTGCAATCCACTTCCCTGCGGAGGGGGCAACATCTTTTTAGATACGGTCGACCAGCTTACTGTCAGCCAGTCAGTGACATTCAGCGATGCGTCGCCAGCTTGCTATCCGACAACCTCAAGCACATTCGGCTGTTTTTTCTTTTACGGCGGGTTGAGGGTATCGGGTGGAACGATGACAATGGGAGCGGGCGAGTTCGTGATGGTTGGAGGGGGCTCGTCCGGAAAGGACTTTTTGGTCGCCAGCAGCGCCTACATCGATTCGCTCGTTTCCTGTCCCAACCCCTCTGCCTGCAGCACTGCCGGGATCATGTTCATAATGACAGGGTCAAGCAGTCCGATCACCTGCAGCGGCTCCACTTGCTCCAACAACACAAATTTAGACCTGTACCCGAACCTGATCGCGCAGTTCACCAATACGAATCCTTTACTCGCGCAAGCCGCAGCTGCAGGCATGCTTAACTTCGGCTCTGTCTCGATACTATCGGGCGCGGACAGTCCGGGCGCGGCGGTTACGGGCCTAGTTGCGAAAAACGTCCCAGCAAACCTCCCGTCATCGAACGCTGACAGTCTGAGCAACACTCTGGGGCCATTCGACGGCGTCGTAATTTGGCAGGACCAAGCCAACTCCACCATCAGATACACGACGTCGCTGGGATACATCAACACCAGCCCCGCATGCGGCGGCACCAGTATCGACTACCCGTGCACCAAGACGCTTCCTGTAACCGGTTCTGAGGGAATGACGCTTCAGGCACCGGCGAACAGCGGTATAGAGGGTATCGTATACCAGCCCAGAGGAGCGTTCCTTCAGACTCAGGGGGGAACGATTCAGGGTCCGATTCAGATCATTACAGGCGCGATATCGATGGCTGGAGGAGGCGCCATCAACGTTACGATGCCGCCTACAAGCGCCAAGCGGCGTGTCGCCACATTGGTCGAGTAAAGTTAGATCTGGGCGCTCGCTCGCCGCCGACGGGCAAGCACCAGGAGACCCAACAAGGTTACTGCGGCAAACGCAAGTGATGACGGCTCAGGAGTCGAGGCGACGTTAGCGTTGGGAGGAGGAGGATCGACCACTACCACGTCGTCCAGCCCTATATAGCCGCCGATCGGCCCTTGCTCAATGAACGAAATCGTGTCAGATCCGGTAGCAGAAACAGCATAAGAGTACTCTTGGTAGCCTGACGATACAATATTGTTGAGGATGGCTGGCGCCACGGCAGTACCATCGAAATCGGCCACCAAGCTCCCGCCAGTGTTATCTGTGGAGACGTAAAAGCTGAAGGTCAAGTTCGTGCCAGCAATGTCAGTGAATGTCTGCGCGAGAGTGGTCGGCGTCTGCGCACTGTCGCCCAGCGCTGCAAACTCATTCCCGCTGTTAGGGTTCATCCCATTGAACGTAAAGCTCTCCACGCCGGTGTCAGGGTCGGGACTACTGCCGATCACCGGATTGGGATTATAGGACGTGTTGGTTAGCGTCCAGGAAAAAAAGGAATTCGTTTCGAATCCGCAGTTGCTAACAAGATTGCCCGCCACGCCATCGCACGCACTTGTTGTGGGTGAACTTATGGTGTCCGCAAAGCTCGGCGCCGCGCAACACAGCAGCGTCAGAATCCCTAAAGTTATGAAAGTAGTTTTCATTGGTCCACTTACCTGCTTCGAAGTAGTATACATTGCTTTTGCCTAAGTGGGACTTCCGTTTTAGTACTAATTCACGTTAGTTTGTACTAACAGTAACCCGTGGCAACTTACAATCAGCATAGTTAACGTTAACCCGGGACTTATAGAACTACTACCACCAAAGCTCGGCGCTGACCCTCGCTTTCCTCTTGGGACTAACACTTTCTTGTGATTTAATATCAGCGAGCCCCGTCGTGGTACCCGATTCAAATCCCGCTTTGCGTAACGGATCCTTCACCTGGACCTATCCAGGTTGGCCGGCCCGCGTCAGCCTCGATTTGCCGGTCATCGAACGGCTCCGGGCCGAGCTCGCCTCGCATCAACATCCCGCCGGCCTGCTCATCGGTCCCACAAACACGCGATTCGGTGCCACCAAGATTATCGATTTCGCGCCGCTGCCCGCCTCGATCGATCCCGCCGGCCCCGAACTCGGCGCCGCTGTCGACGAAATCGCCGGACGCTGCCCGCCCGATCGCGCAATTGCCGGAACCTATCGCGTCGTCTCGGAAAACTCGATCCAACTGGACTTCGGCGGCTCGACGTTCGTTAAACGCAACTTCGGCCAGCCTTCCAGCGTGTTCGTCGTTATCACGCCGGATTTCGTCACGGTTAATTCCACCTGGACATCGCCCGTTCCCGCCGGGACGCAGGCGCCCGAAGCCGCCGCGGGTTTTCGCGCTGCCCAGCGCGAGCGGCTGGCCGATTGGACCATGCCGCTCCTCCATCCAGGCACGCGGACGAATCTTTGGGCCAAGGTTCTGTCGGCGGCGCTGGTGGTCGCGCTGCTCGCAACTGGCAGTGTCCTGCTGAAACACGGTCTCGCGGCGCGCGCGGCAAGCGCACGTGGAAGCGTAGCTCTGCATGTCCAACGGGCGGGAGGCGGTTTCGTTCTCACTTGGGATCGATCCGCTCCGCAAATCGCAGCGGCAGAGGCCGGCAACCTCGAAATCCGCGAAGGAACCAAGCCGTTATCGCTGCTGAGTCTGACGCCCGAGCAGTTGGCGGTCGGCACCTTGACTTACAATTCCTACGACTACAGCAATCAAGCCGAATTCCGATTACGCGTGATCGGCCCCGATGGCGCTTCTTCCGCCGTATCCACGGCCTCGCCCGAGCCTCAGCCCGCGAGCAATGTCGTCGCGGCCGAAACTCCCCAACCCGAGATGACGCCTGTTCCGGAGCGCCACGACGAACCGCCAGCGGCGCAAACAGTAGCGGCCATCCCGCGGCGGACCGGTCTGAAAACCGAGAAGCGGCGCCTTATCGCTAATGCCGAATCTTCGGAGCGCCCGTTTGTTCCGCGGGCCGATGAGTACGCGGCGAATCCCGAACCGCCCTCTCTCCCCCCGGCGCGGCGGCCGTCGAACACGCTGCTCTGGGCGATGGGCGATCTGTCGCTAGCCAACAGGACCAGCGCTCCCGAGTCGCAGGTTCGGACGGCCTCGCCTCCGCGCGCGATTGCGGGAGCGGCCGGGCTGTTGACGATCACTTCGGAACCGAGCGGCGCTACGGTGGAGATCAACAATATGTCGGCCGGGACGACGCCGGTCATGCTGCGGATGTCGCCGCTGGGTTTGGGATTCACCGTGACCGTCAGTAAAGGAGGCTTCGAAACGTGGAGCATCCAGAGCGTCGCCACCAACGAACCTGCCGAACTGCACGCGCGGCTGAGACAACAATGAGAGACGCCGTATGATGAAGCACTTGCTGCTCGTCATGGTCGTGTGCATCGCGATTGTCGCGGGCGTGGTTTGGTATCTGAACCCCCACGCAACCACCGACCTGTTCCAACCGAAAGCGGCCGTGCATGTCGAAGCTCCCAGCCCGGCAACGCCCGTCGTCGAGCCCGCTCGAAAGCCGGTGATCGTTCGACACGTGAAGCGACGCAGAGCGACTGTTTCGCGCGCGAAGCCGGCGGAAGCGACGCCGAATCCAGAACCATTCTTCACTCTTCCTTTACCGGGGGATGTCGTGACCGGCGATGAAGGCTCGGAAGTAGTGGGCGTGTATGGCGCTCCCGCGCTCTCGATCGCAACGGAGGACTCGGGCCACTTGATGGAGACGTATGTCTATGGCACTGGCCGCCTGCAGTCCGTCATACGTTTGGAGGACGGCAAGGTTTCGAACGTCTCCGTGAAGGGGTTTATCCGAGTGGCCAGGCCGTAACGCGCGAAATCCGGTTCGCGCGGCGCTGCTCGGGAGTACAATGAATCTTTCGGACGCGCAATGACACTTCCCCCCTTGGCTCTCCAGGGAATTCTGCTGCTGATTGTTTGCCTGGCCGCCGTCCATGATCTTCGTTATCGCAGAATTCCGAACTGGATCGTATTGGTCGGCCTGTCGCTCGGCCTGGGAGTTAACACGTTTCTGTTCGAGTGGGCGGGACTGCGGCAGTCGCTTTTCGGCGCCGGTCTCGCGTTCCTGATTTATTTCCCGCTCTATCTGCTGCACGGCATGGGGGCGGGCGATGTCAAACTGATGGCTGCCGTGGGGGCCATCGTCGGGTGGGCGGATTGGCTCGGCATCTTCTTTCTCACAGCGATCGTGGGCGGCTTTGCGGCGATCGCCCTGTTGGCCGGCAGGAGCCAGTTGCGACGCGGTTTGTCCAACGCCGGGTATCTGGTTGTCCAACTTCTGTCCTTCCGGCTTCCCTATGCCCGCAGGGAAGAACTGGACGTCAAGAGCGAGAAATCCGTGAAGCTCCCCCATGGCATCACGATTGCCTGGGGTTCGGTGTTGTTCGTGGGCGCCGCCTGGATCTGGGCGCCAAGATAAGATGTCTAGCCTAGCGTTGCAAGGGAGCTAAATGTTAGTCCAGATTTTCATTTATCTGCAGTTGCTGGATTTCATCACCACCATCCTCGGCATGCGATTGGGCGCGGCGGAGGCCAGCCCGTTCATCCGCATGCTGGCCCACCTGGGACCATCGCTAGGCGTCGCCCTATCGAAGGTGTTGGCTCTTGGGTTGGGCGCCGTTTGCGTCTGGCTGAAGAAGGATCGCATTCTCAACTGGATTAATTACTGGTACGCCGCGTTAGTGGTCTGGAACCTGTGCGTGATTTTCCGCGTTCTGGACTTCGCGCATAGTTAGTAAGTGATAGTACTCGCCGCGCGGCAAATTGGTACCTTGCCGAGGCTTCAATTACTCAAGAACCATGTAAGCTATATGGAAATGTTGCGAGACCGTCTTCGTGAGTTGTTCGCTTACTTACGACGCCGCAGGCCGAAAGTAGGTGCGCGGCGAGGTCCCGGCGTGTCTCCTTCCGTCGATCCGCCGAAGGAACCGGGCGGGGTCAGGGTTCGCATCTACTCGGTCAGCTCGAATCGCGCGGCCAAGGGTCCCGCCAAGAACGCGGATATGTTCGATTTCATATTAGGGTTCCTGGTGATCGGGGTTCTGGTGATCGGCGGCACGTTGTGGAACGCGCGGCTTGGAATGCTGGCCAACCCCCTCCGGCATGGCGCCAACACCGAAACGTCATCGTCGCATCCAGCTTGGCTTCGAGAAACCGCCGGGGATTCCAATACCGAATCGGATGTCGATAGTCCGCCATCCGCGACGCGGGTGGTCCCGGCGTCCTACACAGACGAGGCTCGCAGCGCGGGCTTCCACGGAAGAGTTTTCGCGACCGTTCACGTGGATGCGAAGGGCGCGCCCGTGAGCGTGCAAAGCGAGTCGCCCCTGCCATTCGGTCTGGACAACCCGGTCAGAGCGGCGGTGCTTCAATGGCGATTCCGTCCGGCCTTATCGCACGGAGTTGCGGTCGCGGGCAAAACCGTCGTCGAAGTGCCGTTCCGCTAAAGCGGCTCGCTACTTTCGAACAAAATTAAGTGTCGCTTCGGAATGCTGGCCCTGCGTGGAGCTTTCTTTGATCTCCCAGGTCATGTGCCTGGCATCGTCGGACAAGCGCTGGGTCCAATGACCTTGCACGGCGTCGCCTTTGACCATCGCCGTCCAATCCGTCTGCATTTCATTCCCGTCGATTTGCGTTTTGGAACCCATCTGAAACGGGCCGATCGCGTTCTGTTCCAATTCGCCGCCGGGGGCTAAATGGATCTTGGTGGCCATCATTCCCAAGTAGAGCAGGGGAACGACGCCGTCGGCGGGTTCGGCGAAGGTGGATTCGATAGTAACGCCGGAATGGTCCTGCGTGATTTTCGTTTCCAGGCGCTGAGGCGCGTTCGGCGGCTGCTGGCTTGCTTTGTCGAGCACCCACTTCCCGCTCAAGCCTTCGTCTTTTGCCGAGATCGCCAGAGAAGCGGTTAATAATGCGATGGTGAGAAAAATTGCTTTGGTCAAAGGCTGCCTCCGAGCGTTAGACGAAGATCGGAGGGTAACATTTCACGGCGTTCGCGGTGTTCAATGTCCCAGGTGCAGCCAGCGTTTGATATCGGGCCGGAATTCGCGAAAGACATTGATACCGGCGTCGACCAACACCGTGTCGGATCCGGCAATGAAAATCGCCGACCCATTGTGGAATCGTTGTGGCCACCAAAAGCGGGATACCGCGGCTGCACCGTAGTCGCCGACGAATTCGCTATAGGCGGGCATCATGCCGCCGCTATCGTTATGACGCCAGATGGTGTGCAGAAACGCATCTCCAATGCGCCCTCGGACGCTGGTCCTGTTCGATCGGAAAAATCGAGTGTCTTCGTGATCGATGGCTTGCACGGGAAACATGATGCTGCGTTGGATCAGGTATTGCCCGATGTGCGACGCGTAGCGCTCGGTGAAAGGGCCCCATCCCTCGCCCCATTCGCCGGGGCGATCGCGCAACTGGTCGAACGCCGCGCCGATCCCCGCATACACCACGTTCTCGACATCGAACAGGTGCCGCCCATCGTACTCAAGTTTCTCCTTGACACTGAGACCCCGCCATTGCGGGGATGAAGGGCCCGAAGTCTTATCGGACTGCGGCGCGTCGGATTGCGGAGTTGGAGCGACGGGCGGAGGTTGCTGGGCCAACGATAGAGCGGAAACGGCTAACGCCACCAGGAGCGCGCGAAAGATCATGGATGATGGACGTCCTTGACCACTGAGGGTTTCACCGTCAATTCGAGTGTACAAAAAAGGCCGCCTTACCGGGCGGCCCAACGGAATGCTAAACGTGAACGAAAATTGCTTACGGCTTCGTAACGTGCTCGTGCTCTCGGCGCGCTTCCTCGGATTGCGCGCGGGCCCATTCGTCCGTTTGCTTTTGCGCTTCATCCTTGGAGATGCCATAGCGCTCTTGAATGCGGCCGATGAGCTGATCTTTCTTCCCGGCAATCAGTTCCCAGTCATTATCCGTCAGCTTACCCCACTGTTCGCGGGCGTGACCTTTGAACTGCTTCCAGTTGCCTTCGATTCTGTCCCAATTCATAGGATTGGATTCTCCTTCATCGTTTGGAATGCACGATGAAGACCATTTGCTAACTTATTGATAGTCAGGGCCTAACGTTCTTGTAACGGAGTAAGGTTTACGAGACTGGGCACTCTGCTTAGTGAGGCGACGTGGCAATCTCGTCGCGCACGACGCGCCCGCCTTTCATGACAAACCTGACGCGCGACATTTCGGTGATGTCCGCCAGAGGGTCGCCCGAAACCGCGATGAGATCGGCGAACTTTCCTTTTTCCACGGTTCCCACGCGGTCCCGCCAGCCGATAATCTCGGCCGCCGTGGTGGTTGCCATTCGAAGCGCCTGCGCCGGCGTCGTGCCCCATTTGACGAAGTAAGCGAACATATCGCCCTGGGTCCCGTGCGGAAACGGACCAGCGCCGCTGCCGAACGGTTGCGTCACTCCTGCGGCAAAGGCCTTCTTCCAACTCTTTTCCATCATGCGCCAGCGGCTATTGCCCCAACGCTTCATCTCCTGCGCGTCTTCGATGCTGAGATCGAAGAGGGTAGAGGTCAAGGGCAGCTTCTTCTCGACAAGCATTTTCAGGGAGAGGTCGTCGAGATCGACGCCGTGCGTGGGAACATCCACTCCGGCGGCGATACAGTTGTGCAGGCCCTCGCCTCCATAGGCATGACAAGCCACCTTTAAGCCCTTGCGGTGCGCTTCATCCACGATGGCCTGAGTTTCTTCCAGCGTGAAACTCGGGGTATTCACCATCGTGCCGTCCGGCTTGAAATAATATTCCTCGGTGCTGTAAATCTTAATCCAATCGACGCCGTAATGGGCCTGTTCGCGGACAGCCTCCCGCACGGCCCAAGGACCATTCGCCACCTGCGCCCCGACGTTGGCTATCGGCGCCGGAGTAAGCAGCGAAAACGGCGCGCTCCCTTTGTTGGTGTTTACAATTCCGGGCCCGGCTACCTGCATTCGCGGCCCCGTGACGAGACCGTTGTCAATAGCATTGCGTAAATCGACGGTGCCGTACCAGCCGCCATGCGACATCAAATCCACAATCGTGGTGAAACCCGCGTTTAGATCCCTTTGCGCGTTTACCAGCGCGACCATCTCTCGATATTGGAGCGACTGCATCGCGAAGCCGGCCGCACCTGGCGCGGGTCCAGGCCCGCCGGGCGCCGTGAGCGGGTTGCCATCCATCACGTGCAAGTGAGTGTCGATCAAGCCCGGCAGGACCGTAGCGCGGCTGAGATCGATAATGCGCGCGCCGGGAGGAATCTGGGCGGCCGGGCCGACGTCTTCGATCCGCTCGCCTCTTACAACCACCACCTGATTGGTCAGCAACGCGCCGGACCTCGGGTCGAACAAACGACCGGCGCGGATCGCTATGGTCTGCGCGGGCTGTGGCTGAGCGGGAGGCGGCAACACCCAGGCCGGCGGCAGAGCGGTGACGGCGGGCTGTGTCTGAGCTTGGGCGAACAGCGGGAACGGAATTCCCGCCAGTATGACAACTAATGTTCGAATTGCGAATCTCCCCCGCATCGCGAAACGCTCCCGAGCATATCACAGTGCGCTTTTGCCGGGAGGGGGCCTTTGAATATTTCGATGAATCGTATACACTTTCCTCAGTGATTTCAATGCTCAAAGAGGGCCGCCGGCTGCGCGCGCTGCTGATCGTCGCGCCCGCACTCTTGTTGCTGCAATTTCGATCCGCCGCGCAGAAGCCTCAAGTGACGCAAACGGACATCCTGCCGATCCTGACACGGTGTTTTCAGTGCCACGGCGAAGCGATTCAGATGTCCAAGCTCGACTTGCGCACCCGGGAAGGCATGTTGAAGGGCGGCGAGAAGGGGGCGGCGCTCGTTCCGGGCGATGCGGCGGCAAGCTTGCTATATAAAAGGATCACTGGCCAGCAACAGCCGCTTATGCCTATGCCTCCGGTTCCCGCGCTGAACGCGAAAGAAATAGCGCTCGTGAAGGATTGGATCGATCAGGGCGCCCAATGGACTTCAGCCGCTGCACCCGCTCCGACCTCCGCATCGAGCGGCGGATATAAAGAAAAGCAGATCACGGATCAAGATCGGCAATGGTGGGCCTTCCAGAAGCCCGTCCGTCATTCACCTCCGCGGCCGACCGATGCCCGCTGGAGCCGCAATCCGATCGACGCGTTCGTTCGAGACATGATGCAGAAAAAGGGCCTGCAGCCCGCGCCTGAGGCTGACAGAAGAACCCTGATCCGCCGCGCGTATTTGGATCTGGTCGGTTTGCTGCCGCCTTCGGCCGAAGTCGAAAAATTTGTCAACGACTCGTCGCCCAAAGCTTACGAGAATCTCGTCGAGCGCTTGCTGGCATCGCCGCATTACGGCGAGCGTTGGGGACGCTATTGGCTGGATGTGGCTCGATACGCCGACAGTTCCGGCTTCGAGTTTGACATCACGGTGGATAACGGCTGGCGCTATCGCGACTACGTGATCAAAGCGCTCAATGAGGACAAGCCTTACGACCAGTTCATCATCGAGCAGTTGGCGGGCGACGAGCTCGACCATCCTACCTACGACAGTCTGACCGCTACCACGTTCTATCGGATCGGCCCGCGCGTCCGGTTCCGCGAGAAGAATTATCCCTCCTATCGCTACGACTACATGGATGACATGGTGCGCACCACCTTCCAGGGCTTTATGGGACTGTCGGTGAATTGCGCCCGGTGCCACGACCATAAGTTCGATCCGATCACTCGGATGGATTATTACCGGTCGGTGGCAGCGTTCTGGGGCTATGTCGATCACGATTATCCGTTAACGCCGCCAAATAAAGTAGACGAGTACGAGCGAATCAAGAAAGAGCTGGAAAAGGAGATCACGCCGCTGCAGCAGGAAATCGCGCGGATCGAAAAGCCTTATCGGGACAAGCAGCGGGAGCGGCAAATTCAGGACGCCTTGAAGAAGTTCCCCGAGGATATTCAAATTGCGATCAAGACGCCGGAGGATAAGAGAACGGCCGGGCAAAAGCTGTTGGTCGCCCAGGTACTGATCCGTCCTGAAGATGCCAATCCGGATATGATCGTCGCCGATCTCGACGCCACCGCGAAATCCAAGGCGCTGGACAAGGCCAACCAGGTTTTTGGCGTCGCGGGCGACGGTTACTCCGGGCGCGGTTTGAAATTGAGCCCCGATGACGAGGCCAAGCGGAATGCGCTGCGCGCCAAGATCGAGGCGATCGAGGAACGGCTGCCGGATCCGTTGCCGACCGCCGACGGAGTTCGCGATGGCGACTATAGGCTCGCGCCGGACGGCTTAGGAGATTCGACCATCCCCGGAACCGGCCGTCCGACTTACGACGTAAAGTGCTGCTATGTTCCCGAACCGGGGCAGAAATACGAAGTGCCGCCGCTTTACTTCGCGGCCGCCGGGGATGACATCAAGGCCAATGAAAGCACATTCCCGGTGCAGCCCGGCTTTCTCTCGGTGCTGGTAAATGGAACGCCGCCGCCCGCCACGCGTCCGCCCGACAGGCCCGATTATGTCACCAGCGGCCGTCGCCGTGCACTCGCGGAAGCGATCGCTTCCCAAGACAATCCGCTAACCGCTCGCGTGATGGTCAACCGGATCTGGGGTTGGCACTTTGGCCGCGGCATTGTCGCTACGCCCGGCAATTTCGGAAAGATGGGCGTGCTGCCGTCGCACCCGGAGCTGCTCGATTGGCTGGCTACCGAGTTCGTGCGCCAAGGCTGGAGCATAAAGCAAATGCAACGGCTGATTATGACCTCGGAAACTTACAAGATGGCGTCCGCGTTCTATCAGCCCACCGACCTGGAGAACGATCCGACCGACGTCTATCTGTGGAGGTTTCCGATCCGCCGCTTGGAAGCCGAGATCATACGGGATGAGATTCTGGACGCGAGCGGCGATTTGGATCTCAAAGCGGGGGGTCCGCCATTTTTCCCGGCCATCCCGCGGTCGGTCCGCGCCGACCAGCCTCGCGGCGAGTGGGAGCTTACTAAAGAAGGTCCGGACACCTGGCGACGCAGCA
>Ga0302325_10020565_pt1 | contig 13834 bp, 11 predicted proteins | sample Palsa_T0_2_FD_201948 | JGI IMG/M metagenome (GOLD analysis project Ga0302325, IMG submission 201948) | Peat permafrost microbial communities from Stordalen Mire near Abisko, Sweden - Palsa_T0_2 | ecosystem: Environmental > Terrestrial > Soil > Palsa > Peat permafrost | place: Sweden: Abisko... | reverse complement strand
ACACCACAAAGGCCTTCGGAGTGAAGTTCTTGTCGTACGCCGCGCCGCCGGTGATCAAGTCCGCAGTCACGCCGCCACCGGGAGCATCGTTCTTGGTATACAGCGCGGACAGGTAGCCCTTGAAATCGTCGTTAGGCGTCTTGCGCTCGGAGTTGAAACCCAGCGAAAGATTGGTGGTCTGGCTGTTCCCACGGGCCAAGCTGAAGCCAAACACCACCGCGCCGTTCCAGTCTTGCCGCAGCGTCGGGTGGATAGTCCGCAGGTACACCTTCTCTTCGTCCTCGCACCGCAGCGCAGTGACGTCGGCGACGGCCACGCGAACGTCCCCAGCGCTGGTGGAATGCACTATCAGCACCGCCCCATCGATGGTAACCGTGCCGCCAATCGACGTCTTGTCTTTGGTGACCACGTAGACGGTCTTGTCCGAGCTGAGCTCCTTTATATCGGTCCACTTGATGGTCAGGTCTCCGGCGGTAGCGCCCTTAAACGTCAGCACTTTGCCGTCCGATTTCACAATGGTGCCGGTCAATCGGTCCCCGTTACTCAATACCACCGTATCCGCCGCGGCCACTGACGCGGCCGCAAATAAGAGCATGCCCACAACTAGAGCTTTAAGAGCCTTCAAGTTCTCCCCCTTATATTTTTGCGCTTGGTTGACGTGCCCGTTCAGGGTGGGCGTTAAGAATTCAAACATTTTAGCAAGATTCGCGATTCAGGCAAGGCCTAACCCGCCAGCGGGCATGCCGCTTGCGGTGCCCAGGTAACCCATGCAATTACTTGCAGTTGGGGCACTATATAATCTCGGACCAACCACTGCGGACCGCCGCAAAAATCCTTAGGCCTCGAAGTCCAACTCCAGCGGATCGATCAGCGGGATCAGCCAACTGAGCAGGGCCTCGTGCGCTGCGTGCGGTCCATATGCCTCAAACGCCGCTCGATCCACGAACTTCATCACCCCGCCAAAGGCGTACCCTTGCCCCCGTGGCGAGTCGTTTGTCCCCACATGGGTTTCCAGCAGTCCGGCGATCCGCCCCTGGAACCCAACGATATCTGCCGCCACGCGCTCCTTCTGGGCTTCCGACGTACCAGCCTTCCAGCGGAACGCAAACACATGAATGTACATTCCTGGTCCTCCATCAGCAGCTTGGTGCGTCGCTCCGATCTTAGCGCCGATCTCTCGAAAGTGTTTCCGAGAACCCGGTCAAAATTCCCTATGCTAGAATTCATTACAGATTCAGCGCCGGGCAGTGCGGGGTTGGCGGAATTGGCAGACGCGATGGCCTTAGGAGCCATTGGCCGCAAGGCCGTAGGGGTTCAAATCCCTTACCCCGCACCAGAAGCCACCAACTCGCGGGTTTTCTAGTCCCTCAATCACCGAGCGCGCCCGTTCGTGCTTGGCTCCTGCGTCGTGATCGTGCGCGTACACCAGAATATTTGTGTCCACGAAGAATTTATCGCTCACGAAATTCGTCGCGTGAAAGCGGAGGTGTCCAGCCGAGATGAAATCCTTTACGCAGCCTCGCCATGGCCCGCCTTCGACAGCGCTCGTATCCCTTCCGCTGGCGTACGATTCTTCAAGCTTGGCGGAAAGCAAGGCACTAATCGAGGTGCCCTCGGCCGCCAATATCCGAGCTTCCCGCAAGATATCGGTATCGAGCTTCAGGGTGATGTTTGCCTTCATAGGCATTCGCACGAAATCACGTGCAGCGCTATTTTACGTGCTGCGTCGCGGTTTGACGAGGCCTTCGCGGCCAGTGCAGTGGAAATCGACACGGATCACTCTCCGCACTGGCGCGAGGGATTCCCAACCCGATTCCGCACATTCAGCTGTAGGCTCACGATAAGCTTCCCAGAACGCGAAAGATCCTGATCCACCGGCAGGTAGTGTCCTAATTTTTCTGCTTCTTTAGCCCGCACCCAAATCGGCCCCTTCTCCGCAAAAAAAACCTCCAATCTCCGTAGTCCTCCCGACGTTTTACACAACATGATCCCTTCCATCTCCCTCCCGCGACTGCTCTAATTTTCCCGCAGCACCAAAATGGAGGACTCACCATGAACGAGCAAATTTCCCCTTCCTTAGCCGAAGTCCCCGGTTTCCCCATGGCCGCGACCAAACCATCCGCCCCCCATAGCCGCCGATGCAGCGTCTGCCACCATCCCGATCGCATCTGGATCGAACTCAAATTCATCGAGTGGAACAGTCCATCCCTCATCGCCGATGAGTTCGACCTCTACGACCGCGACTCCATCTACCACCACGCCCACGCCACCGGCTTGTTCGACCTGCGCCGCCGCAATATTCTCTGCGTCTACGAAAACCTTCTGGAGCGGGTCCAGCGAACCCAGATCACCAGCCGCGGCATCCTGTTCGCCATCGACCGCCTCGAGCGCGCCGTCCGCAGCCGCCTCCCCAGCCCCGCCGCCGAAATCCAAACCACCGTAACTCGCGACGCCGAACTCGTCTTCGACTTCAAAACCAAAGAAGAAGGTGACGACGACGAATACTACCAACAGGAAGAAGAGGACCAGGTGGCCGCTCCAGTTCGAAAGGACGAACCCGTCCAATCGGTCGCCTCCGGCCCTGCATCCGTCCCACAACCCGCCGATTCAGATTTGCCAGTGCGCCAGTATACCCCCGCGGATGTGCCTGATTCTAAACAACCGGATCCGCCTGAATCCCGGCAATCTTTCGGAAATAACATGCTGGATCCGGACACCACTCCAGAGACCAAATTCGCCCAACTTCGCGAGCAAAGAGCCTACTTGACCACCGGAATGGGCCTCGACAAGCTCAAACCCCCGATTAGGAGCCCGAAAGTAGCCGCCAAAACGCACAATTCGGCCTCCAATCCCACCCCTTCGACGGGTGATTGCCTCCGTGCGGCTCAGAACCAAAGACGTGGTGGTTTTCCGACAAGAGCAGGTGGTGCTGGAGCTAGGGCGGAACCAAGCACACGCCGGGGATTTGCGTTTGCGGACCGTGAGTGCACTTGCGGGCCGCGGAGGTCGCAGCCACGTCCTTCATTGACGCCAGCGGGCGCTTTTCCTATACTGTAATTTCACTACGAAATCGGTTGGCCGCTCTTCTTCGCTCGGCAGCGTGCTTCCCCTAGGCGAACATCAGCATCGGCGCGACGCGACCGAAAATTCCTGAGATCTTCACCCGAACCAAACCAAATGACCGAAGCCACCTGTAAGCGCGAGTTGGAGTTTGAAATCCCGGCCGAAAACGTGGAAAAGGCCACCGATAAATTGGCGCGAGACTACGCGAAAATGGCGCGCATTCCCGGATTCCGCCCCGGAAAAGCCCCCATTCCGCTGATCCGCCGCCGCTTCGCCAGCGATCTTCACGGCGAAGTGGTTCAGAACCTTGTCCCGGAATTCCTCGAACAGGTGCTCACCGAGAAAAAGATGGTTCCGGTGACGCGGCCGCAGGTGGAAGAGGTAAACCCCGCCGCCGAAGGACAACCCAAAAGCGACGGGCCGCTGAAATTCAAAGCGATCTTCGAAGTGCTGCCGGAATTCGATTTGGGCGATTACAAAGATCTCGAAATCGAAATCTCCGACATCGAAGTCGGTGAACCCCAAATCGACAAAGCCATCGAAGAGATGCGCGACCGCTCCGCCACCGTCGTTCCGGTGGAAGGCCGCCCCATCGCCGACGGCGATTACGCGCAGATCAAGCTCAAGGGCACATCATCCAACGGAGGCGATCCGGTGGATGCGGACGATATTGTGTGCCACATCGGCGCCGAGGAAACGTTGGCCAGTTTCAATGAAAACCTGCGCGGCGCTTCGGCCGGCGACACGCGCTCGTTCGAGACCACCTATCCGGAGGATTATCCCGATCCCAAGCTAGTCGGGAAAACGTACGCCTACACTGCGGAAGTTCTGGGCATCAAGGAAAAGAAACTCCCGGAGCTCAACGATGAATTCGCCAAGGATCTGGCTGGAGAAGCCGACGGCGTAACCACCATGGCCGAGTTGCGGGTAAAAGTCCGCGAGCGCCTGGAAGCGGCGCGGGAGCAGCGGCAAGGCGCGGAAGCGCGCGAAAAGATTCTGGAAACACTGGTGAAGAAGCACGATTTCCCCGTGCCCGACGCGCTAGCCGAAAGCCAGATGGATTCCCGGTTGGAACGCGTGGTGCGGCAGTTGGCATCGCAGGGAGTGGATCCTCGCGGCGTCAACGTCGACTGGGCGTCGCTGCGCGAGCGCCAACGGGAACGATCCGTGGACGACGTGAAGGCCGAGCTGCTGCTGGACCGCATCGCCACCACCGAAAATATCGACGCTACTGATCACGAAGTAGATAAGGAGATTGGCAATCTCGCCACGGCGAGTGGCGAATCGGCAACATCGCTCCGTGCTCGCTTGACAAAGCAGGGAGCGCTGGATAGGATGAAATCGAAGTTGCGCAGCGACAAGACGCTCGAGTGGCTCTACCGCAAAGCTCGGATTCAGACAAAGGCACAGACTGAGTAGTTCCTGAAACCGGCCCCTCAGCGCAACTAATTTTCCCAATGATATATAAAAATGGTCTGGGAGCTCCTGTGGGCACACTTGTTCCAATGGTTGTCGAGCAGACGAACCGTGGCGAGCGGGCCTATGACATTTACTCCCGCTTGCTCAAGGACAACATCGTCTTCATCGGCACCCCGATCGACGACAACGTAGCCAATCTGATTACCGCCCAGCTCATTTTCCTGGAGGCGGAAGACCCCGAGAAGGACATCGCCATCTATATCAACTCGCCCGGTGGTTCGATCACCGCGGGCATGGCTATCTATGACACCATGCAGTACGTCCGGCCGGACGTGGTCACTTATTGTATCGGCCAGTGCGCCTCCATCGCGGCTATCCTGCTGGCGGCGGGCACGCCCAAAAAGCGTTTTGCTTTGCCCAACTCGCGGATACTGATCCACCAGCCGTGGATGTCCGGGCTTTCCGGCCAGGCCACCGATATCGATATTCACGCCAAAGAGATTATCCGCACCCGCGCGACGCTGAATCAAATGCTCGCTCATCACACCGGGCAGGCGGTTGAAAAAATCGAGAAAGACGTCGAGCGCGACTTCATCATGACTGCCGAGCAAGGCAAAGCGTACGGTATCGTCGATGAAATAATCGCCCAACACCACTAAAGGGTTTTCCACCGGGGTTGGCAACAGCATCGACGAATACTTCCGTTTTCCAGCCGGCTTGTGGCATAGAATAGGTCTAACAAGTATGGCAATCGGGGTCCTCTAGGGGAGAGGTACACACGGGTGAAACGCTTCAGTCCAGACGAGTCGCTCCGCTGCTCTTTCTGCCACAAAACTCAGGAGCAGGTAGAGAAACTCATCAGCTCGCCCTCGGAGTACCCGCGTTCCTACATCTGCAACGAATGCGTGGGCGTCTGCCAGCAGATTCTCGAAGATGAGAAGCGCGAGCAGGCCAGTCCGGCGAATCGTCGCCTGCCCCGGCCCCCGGAGATCAAGACCTTCCTCGATGGCTACGTGATCGGGCAGGACAAGACCAAGAAGAAGCTGGCCGTGGCGGTCTACAATCACTACAAGCGCATTTTCCTGAACCGCCAGCCGGGCGACGTTGAGCTGACCAAGTCCAATATTTTGCTCATCGGCCCCACCGGCACCGGAAAGACGCTGCTGGCGCAGACCCTCTCGCGCATGCTCGAGGTGCCTTTCGCCATCGTCGACGCCACCACGCTCACCGAAGCCGGCTACGTCGGCGAAGACGTCGAGAACATCATCTTGAAACTGCTGCAGGCCGCCGATGGCGACGTCCAGCGCGCCCAGCAAGGCATCATCTATATCGACGAAATCGACAAAATCTCCAAGAAGGACGAAAACCCCTCGATCACCCGCGACGTTTCCGGCGAGGGCGTCCAGCAAGCGCTGCTCAAGATTTTGGAAGGAACCGTCGCCAACGTTCCTCCACAGGGCGGCCGCAAGCATCCCCACCAGGAATTTACTCCGGTGGACACCACCAATATTCTTTTCATCTGCGGCGGCGCTTTCGTGGGGCTTGAGAAAATCATCGAGCGGCGTGTGGGCCAGAAATCGATGGGTTTCAATTCGGAGACTGCCCCCACCACCGCGACCCGGCGCAATATCGAAGTTCTCCAGCAGGCTCAGCCGACGGACTTGATTCGCTACGGTTTGATTCCCGAATTTGTGGGACGCTTGCCGGTGATGGGCGTGCTCGGCGATCTGGACAAGCCGGCGCTGGTGCGCATCCTCACCGAACCCAAGAACGCCCTGATTCGCCAATACCAGCGCCTCTTTGAGTTCGAGAACGTGCGCTTGAAGTTTACCGACGACGCGCTGGAAACCGTTGCGGAGCTGGCGCTGGCCCGCAAAGTGGGCGCGCGCGGTCTGCGCATGATTTTGGAAGATCTGATGCTGGAAGTGATGTACCACCTCCCGGCGCAACGCAAGCTCCGCGATTTCGTGGTAACCGGGGAGATGGTCAAGAGCCGCGAAATCAACTGGAGCCTGCTGGAAAAGGCAGGCTAGGAGACCAGGGACACCTTGGGGGCCCATGTTTAACCGGGAAAAACTCGAAGTCAAACGCGTGCCGATGATGCCGGTGCGCGATATGGTCATCTTCCCGCAGATGATGACCCCGTTCATCGTTGGACGCGAAGCGTCGGTGCGCGCGCTGGAAGAGGCGCTGGCCGGCGAGAAGAAGATTTTCCTGGCCACGCAGCACGATGCCTCGGTCGATGACCCGAAACCCGAAGAGATCTACCAGGTCGGCACGCTGGCCAATATCGTGCAGAGCGTCAAGTTGCCCGACGGCAATATCCGCGTGCTGGTGGAAGGTACCGAGCGCGCCAAAGTCGTTCAGGTAACCAGCGAAGAAGGATTTTTCCGCGCCACCGTCCGCGTGCTGCCGGTAAAAACCGAGCAAACCCCGGCCATCGAGCAGGCCGCCAGCCGCGTCACCGGCTTATTCGAACAATACGTTAAGCTCTCGCAGAGCCTGAACTACGACACCATGATCGCCGCGGTGCGCGTCGATGACCCCAACAAGCTGGCCGACACCATCGCCGCCAACGTGCAAATTCCAGTGGAAGAAAAACAGGAATTGCTCGAGCTCTTTGAGCTCTCCGAGCGCTTGAACCGTATCGCCGATATTCTGGACGTCGAGATCGAAAAGCTCAACGTCGACCGCTCCATCAACACCCGCGTCAAGCGCCAGATGGAACGCGCCCAGAAAGAGTATTACCTCAACGAAAAGCTCAAGGCCATTCAGAAGGAACTCGGCCGCGGCGAAGCCAACGAAATCGAGCAGCTCAAGAAGAAGATCGAAACTTCCGGCATGCCCACCGAAGTTCAGGAAAAGGCCATGCAGGAGCTCAAGCGGCTGGAGATGATGCCGCCGATGTCCGCGGAATCCACCGTTTCGCGCAATTATCTGGACTGGATGCTCGCGGTGCCATGGAAAAAGCGTTCGCGCGAGATTCGCGACATTAAATCCGCCGAGAAAATCCTCGCCGAAGATCACTACGGACTCGAGAAAATCAAAGAACGCATCCTCGAATACCTCGCCGTCCGCCAGTTGGTGAAAAATCCCAAGGGATCGATCCTGTGCTTCCTTGGGCCTCCGGGCGTGGGCAAAACTTCCTTGGCGATGTCCATTGGACGCGCCACCGGCCGCAAATTCGTGCGCGTCTCATTGGGCGGCGTGCGCGACGAAGCCGAGATTCGCGGCCATCGCCGAACTTACATCGGAGCGCTGCCGGGCCAAATCATTCAGATGATGCGCAAGGCCGGCACCATCAATCCTGTGTTCGTGCTCGATGAAATCGACAAAATGTCCACCGATTTCCGCGGCGATCCTTCCGCGGCGCTGATGGAAGTGCTCGATCCCGAATTGAACCACGCCTTCACCGACCACTATCTCGACGTCGAGTACGACCTCTCCAAAGTCATGTTCGTCTGCACCGCCAACGTGCTGCATACCATTCCTCAGCCGTTGCAGGACCGCATGGAAGTCCTGCGCATCGCCGGTTACACCGAGCAGGAAAAGCACCAGATCGCCACGCGCTTCCTGGTGCCCAAACAGCGCGAAGCCACCGGCATCACCGAATCCAACATGCGCATCACCGCTGAGGGCGTCACCGACGTGATCCGCCACTACACCCGCGAGGCCGGCGTGCGCAGCCTGAACCGCGAGCTCGCCAACATCTGCCGCAAAGTGGCGCGTAAGGTGGTGGAAGATGGTAAGCAGTTCGCCATCGAAATCACTCCTCCCAACGTTCCCGACTATCTCGGTGTGGTGAAGTATCGCGAGATGTGGGACCAGAAGAAAAACGAAGTGGGTATGACCGTCGGCCTGGCTTGGACCGAGGTGGGTGGTCAGGTGCTCACCAGCGAAGCAACGCTAATGCAAGGCAAGGGACGCCTCACCCTCACCGGAAAGCTCGGCGATGTGATGCAGGAATCCGCACAGGCCGGCATGAGCTACGTGCGCTCGCGCAGCCATCTCTTCGGCCTGCCCAAGGATTTCTACCGCAATATCGATATTCACGTACATGTACCGGAAGGCGCCATCCCCAAGGACGGCCCTTCCGCCGGAATCACCATCTGCACTTCGATCGTCAGCGCTCTCACCGGCATTCCGGTCCGGTGCGATCTGGCCATGACCGGCGAGATCACCTTGCGCGGCAAAGTGCTTCCCATCGGCGGCGTGAAGGACAAGCTCCTGGCCGCGCACCGCCTCGGCATTCGCACCATTATCCTGCCGAAGGACAACGAAAAAGACCTGGCCGAAATTCCGCCCGAAATTCAGTCGGAAATGAAGATTCACTTCGTGGAAATGATGGATGAAGTCCTGCAAATCGCGCTGGAACGTCCGTTGCCCGTTCTCTCGCCTGCCGACATTCCGGATGTCGAACCCAAATTTACTTCTGAAGTCGGGCAGGACAAAGAATTGACCAATTGAATTCCCCCGATCCTCCTCACTGCGGCGGCCCCACCGGCCTGCTGCCACCGGAGAATCGAGTCACAAGCAGTCAAAACCCGTGGTAGACGCAGTCTGTAAGCTTGAGTGAGGAAAGCCGGAGAGAGATCCCCTGATTCGCCCCGGAGTCCAATTCCAAGTAATCCTCGCCTGATTCATCAGGCCAATAGAGAGAACATCCGATGAGCATTAGTTTGGCAGAACTGAAAGACAAGAACATCACCGACCTGGCGAAAATCGCCAAGGAACTGAACATCCCTGGCTCGTCCGGCATGCGCAAGCAGGAGCTGATCTTCCAGATTCTCCGCGCGCAGACCGAAAAGAACGGCCTGATCTTCTCCGAAGGCGTTCTCGAATGCCTGCCGGACGGGTTCGGCTTCCTGCGCGCCCCCGAGTACAACTACCTTCCCGGCCCGGACGACATCTACGTCTCTCCCTCCCAGATCCGCAAATTCGATTTGCGCACCGGCGACACCGTCTCCGGCCAGGTCCGCCCTCCCAAGGACGGCGAGCGCTACTTCGCGCTGATCAAAGTGGAAGCCGTCAATTTTGAAGATCCGGAAGTCGCTCGCAACAAGATTTTCTTCGACAACTTGACGCCGCTGTACCCCGCGGACCGCATTCGCCTCGAGACCACCAAGGAAAATTTGACCGGCCGCGTGCTGGACATGCTTTGCCCGGTCGGCAAAGGCCAGCGCGGACTGATCGTCGCGCCCCCGCGCACCGGCAAAACCATGATGCTGCAGTCCATCGCCAACTCGGTGACCACCAACCATCCCGAAATCGCGCTGATCGTACTGCTCATCGACGAACGCCCCGAAGAAGTCACCGACATGCAGCGCACCGTGAAGGGCGAAGTCATCAGCTCCACTTTCGATGAACCACCCCAGCGCCACATCCAAGTCGCCGAAATGGTTCTCGAAAAGGCCAAGCGCCTGGTGGAACACAAGCGCGACGTGGTGATCCTGCTCGATTCGCTCACCCGCTTGGGCCGCGCCTACAACGCCATCACCCCGCCCTCCGGCAAAGTGCTCTCCGGCGGTATCGACGCCAACGCTCTGCAGCGTCCGCGCCGTTTCTTCGCCGCTGCGCGAAACATCGAAGAAGGCGGCTCGCTAACCATCATGGCCACCGCCCTGATCGACACCGGCAGCCGCATGGACGACGTAATTTTCGAAGAGTTCAAGGGCACCGGCAACATGGAAATCAACCTCGATCGCCGTTTGGTCGACAAGCGCGTCTTTCCCACCATCGACATCAACCGCTCCGGCACCCGTAAGGACGAGCTGCTTCTCCCGCCCGACGAGCTCAACCGCATCTGGGTCCTGCGCAAGGTCCTGAGCCCGCTATCAACAGTAGAAGCGATGGAGCTGTTGCTCGGTCGTCTGGCCAAAACCAAAACCAACGCCGAATTCCTGTCGTCGATGCAGAGCCCCACCTAGCCAAGGCACCCCTAGCGGTTTTGAACTTTGGTTTTGACTTTGGTTTTGCTTCACGATTCCACGATTTTTGGCTGCCCCACTCTTCCCCGGTATTGGGAAGGGTGGGTATTTCGACTTCGTGCGGTTGCAGGTGGGTATTTCCACGTCAAGCCGTTGAAGGTGGGTGCCCCGCACGTCGGACTTACGGGTGGGGTTTTTGACTTACAGTTCTAAGGTCCGACGCTTTTATCTTTTCCGCCTGACCTACGCACACCGCTCGCGCGCCAGCAGCGCCACCAACCGCGCAACTTCCTCCGACTCCATCGCCGAGCTATCCACCAACACCGCATCCTCCGCCCGAATCAACGGCGAAGCCGCGCGCCCCCGATCACGCTGGTCGCGCTGAACTACCTCTTGCAGCGTGTGCGCCAAGTCCACCGCTTCGCCTTTTTGTTGATGCTCGCTCCATCGCCGATGCGCCCGCACTTCCGCCGACGCGCTCAGATAAATTTTCAAATCCGCGTCCGGAAAAACCACGCTCCCGATGTCGCGCCCTTCCATCACCACCCCGCCCGCCGCTCCAGCCCGCCGCTGCTCGGCCACCAGCACCTGCCGCACATCCGGGATCACCGCGATCCGCGACGCCGCCTGCGAAACCTCCGGCGTGCGTATAGCCGTCGTCACATCCTCGCCATCCAAAGTAACTCTCTGCACGCCGCCCGCCGCGCTGAGATCGATCCGAGTTCCGCGCGCCAGCGCACTCAATTCGTCGCCCGCGTCCAGCCCCACGCCCCGCCGAATCGCCTTCAGCGCCAACGCCCGATACATTGCCCCCGTATCGATGTAAACGTACCCCAGCAACTCGGCCACCCGCCGCGCCGCAGTACTCTTGCCCGACCCCACCGGCCCATCAATCGCAATAATCAGCCTACGCATATCTCGAGGTCTCCAACACGGAATTCCGAAGCATGAACAAACAGTCAGTCAGCAAGCAATACGTAGAGAATTTGCCCAACTCAAGAACGCGCCCCTCACCCAAGCCACAAGCCCAGGTTGCGCACACGAATCATAACGGATCACCCACCACCCGCGAATCTGGAAAAAGGGTTTGCCAAACAGGAAAGAACTGAAGTAATCGCCACCATGCAGCCCGCAACAATCAGATCCTCTTAAACGCCCGCTCGATCTCCCGCACCGTATACCGCAGCACCACCGGTCTTCCATGCGGACAACTCATCGGATACTCCGCCTTAGAAAGTTCGGCCAGCAACCACTCCATCTTCCGGGTATCCAGCGGCGTATTCACCTTGATCGCCGCATGACAAGAAGTGGAAGCCGCAATCTTAGCCTGCAGCGAATCAATCGAAATTGCCTGCGCTTCCTTAGCCACGCCGTCCAAAATCTCCGCCAGCAGCCGTTCGGCATCGCCGCTGGTGATGCCGGCCGGCGCAGCCAGTATGGCCACGCTGCGCGGCCCCATCAACTCCGTCTCAAATCCATTCGCTCGTAGCTCCTGGGCGATCTGATCAAACGTAGCCAGTTGCCGCGGACTCAATTCCACCACCGGCGGGACCAGCGTCCGCTGTCCCCCCATCACCCCCGCGCGCCGCGCGCGTAAGTGCTGCTCGAAAAGTATCCGCTCGTGCGCCACATGCTGATCGACGATCCACAATCCTTCGCTGTTCACCGCAATGATGAAGCTGTTGCTCACCTGCCCCAGCGGCTTCAAATCCGAAATCTCTTCCGGCCGCGGCAGCGCCCCAGCTTGCTCGATTTCGCCAGCCGCCGCGGACGGCGCGACAGCCACCGTGCCCGGTAACGGCGCAACAAATTCCGTGCCGCCCTCCGCGCCAAACTGCAGGCGCTGCGCCAGCGGTTGCAGCGGCGCCCCCGACAATTCAAATCCTTCTTCCAGCCCCGCGCCAGGTGAGAACGAAGTCGGGATCACCGCGCGTGGTGGCCCCGCAACCGCAGCCGCACCCGCCACTCCGATGCCAGCGCCCGCGGCAGCCGCGTGCGCGCCCCACTCCGCATGACCCGCCGCGTGTACCGCAGCGTCGCCGTTTCCCTCCGAGCTCCCCGCTCCAGTGCCGCCGTTCGCGCCAAAAGGCATGCCCAGTCGCGAAGTCTGCGCCGGCGCCTTCATCCCCGGCTGGAAACCAGCAATCGGCCGCACGTCCGCCAGCGCGTTGCGAATCGCATCCCGCGTGAAATCGTGCACGACTTGCGGATGCCGGAAGCGCACCTCCACTTTCGACGGGTGCACGTTGACGTCCACTTCCTGGTAAGGCAAATCGACAAACAACAGCACCACGGGAAAAACGCCCATCGGCGTAATATTTCGATAGGCCTCAGTAATCGCGTGCAGCAGCAGCCGGTCCCGCACCAACCGCCGATTCACAAAAATGTACGTGCCATTTCGATTCGGGCGCTGCACTTCCGGCCGCGAAGTAAATCCAGTGATGCGAATCTTCGCCGATTCCTCGTCCGCATCCAGCCCCGGTTCGGCTATCGCCGCGCGCACCGGCCCTTCCGCCGGCGGAATTTCCAGCAACTCCGCCAGCGCCTCCTGCCCGAAGAGCTGATACACGCGATCGGCCAAACGCTCCACTGGCGCCACATTCACGATTTCCTGGCCGGGAGTCTTCAGAAGGAATTGCTTTTCGGGATGCGCCAAAGCGTAGTGCGTCACCAGCGACGCGATGTGGCCAAGTTCGGTCGTCTCGGACTTCAGGAATTTCCGCCGTGCCGGGACGCAGTAAAAAATATCGTGCACCGCGATCGATGTTCCCGCCGGCAATCCCGCCGGCTTCACGCTCACCAGCTTGCCGCCGGCAAACTCCACGCGCATGCCCTGCTCTTCGTCCGCGGTCCGCGTTTCCAGCACCAACCGGGAAACCGCAGCAATAGTAGGCAGCGCTTCCCCGCGAAAGCCCAGTGTAGCGATCGACAGCAGGTCCTCAGCCGCGCGCAGCTTGGAAGTCGCGTGGCGCTCGAACGCCAGCAACGCATCGTCGTGATTCATCCCACAGCCGTCGTCGATCACCCGGATCAGCCGCTTCCCGCCCGACTCCGCTTCCACCCGAATCGATTTCGCGCCAGCATCCAGCGCGTTCTCCACCAGTTCCTTCACTACCGAAGCCGGCCGCTCCACCACCTCGCCCGCGGCGATCTTATTAGCAATGGCGTCCGGAAGTATGCGTATCTGCGACATTGTTTTAGTTCTCTATCCCCTACTCCGGCTCCCTCAACCGAATCCCCAAATCGCTCAACTGATCGTTCCCCACTCCCGAAGGCGACTCCGCCATCAGATCCTGCGCCGCAGTAGTCTTGGGAAACGCGATCACCTCGCGAATCGATTTTTCCCCAGCGATCAACATCACCACGCGGTCGATCCCCAGCGCAATTCCCCCATGCGGCGGCGTCCCATAAGTCAGCGCATCCAA
>Ga0302325_10020564_pt1 | contig 13834 bp, 13 predicted proteins | sample Palsa_T0_2_FD_201948 | JGI IMG/M metagenome (GOLD analysis project Ga0302325, IMG submission 201948) | Peat permafrost microbial communities from Stordalen Mire near Abisko, Sweden - Palsa_T0_2 | ecosystem: Environmental > Terrestrial > Soil > Palsa > Peat permafrost | place: Sweden: Abisko... | reverse complement strand
AACCGGACATCCTCACCAGCCCCGGTGTCAGGTGAGTGGAGACTGAACCAGTGCGCTATTTCTATGACACCGAGTTCATCGACGACGGTTATAACATCGAGTTGATCTCGATTGGCGTGGTCGCCGAGGATGGTCGCGAATATTACGCCATCTCAACCGAATTCAATCCCGAGCGGGCCGGGAGTTGGGTGCGCGCCAACGTCTTGCCCAAGCTACCGCCGCCGGCATCGCAGCTGTGGCGCTCGCGCGCCCGGATCCGCGCCGACCTGGAGACGTTCTTCGACGTCGACGGTTCGGAACCGATCGAACTATGGGCCTGGGTCGGCGCCTACGACCACGTGGCGCTGTGTCAGTTGTGGGGGCCGATGACCCATCTCCCGCCGCCGATCCCGCGGTTCACCCACGAGCTGCGCCAGCTGTGGGAAGAGCGGGGGAGCCCGCGGCTGCCGCGCCGGTCGGCAAATGTGCACGACGCGTTGGTCGACGCTCGAGACCAGCGGACGCGATACCAGGTGATCACGGCCGACGACGATGCGGGCGGTGCAGGCGCCCGCTGAGGAGTCGGCCAATTCAAAACCGCCGACGACGATTAGCCCTGCTCGCGGCGTGATTAAGCGACCGAATTAGCCGGTTACCATAGACAGGTGAACTGGACCGTCGACGTACCGATCGAGCAGCTGCCGTCGCTGCCCCCACTGCCGGGGGATCTGCGGGCCCGGCTGGATGCAGCGCTGGCCAAACCGGCCGCCCAGCAGCCGAACTGGACACGCGAGCAGGTCGAGCCGATGCGTAAGGTGCTGGAAAGCGTCCCGCCCGTGACGGTGGCGTCAGAAATCGTGCGGCTGCAGGACATGTTGGCGCAGGTCGCCCGCGGTGAGGCATTCATGCTGCAGGGCGGCGACTGCGCCGAGACTTTCGTCGACAACACCGAGCCGCACATCAAGGGCAACATCCGGACGTTGCTGCAGATGGCGGTGGTATTGACCTACGGCGCCAGCGTGCCGGTGCTCAAGGTGGCCCGCATCGCCGGGCAGTACGCCAAACCGCGTTCGGCCGACCTCGACGCCTTGGGGCTGCGCTCCTACCGCGGCGACATGATCAACGGGTTCGAGCCAGACGCCGCGGTACGCGAGCACGACCCCTCGCGGCTGGTGCGGGCCTACGCCAACGCGGGCGCAGCGATGAACCTGGTCCGCGCCCTGACCTCGTCGGGACTGGCGTCGCTGCATCTGGTGCACGACTGGAACCAGGAGTTCGTCCGGACCTCGCCCGCCGGCGCGCGTTACGAGGCGCTGGCGGGCGAGATCGACCGCGCCCTCAAATTCATGAGCGCCTGCGGCGTTGCCGACCGCAACCTGCAAACCGCCGAAATCTACGCCAGCCACGAGGCTTTGGTGCTGGACTACGAGCGCGCCATGCTGCGACTGTCGTCGGAAGAAGACGGTGAGCCGCAGCTGTATGACCTGTCGGCGCACTATCTGTGGATCGGGGACCGGACCCGGCAACTCGACGGCGCGCACATCGCGTTCGCCGAGGTGATCGCCAACCCGATCGGGGTCAAGATCGGGCCGTCGACGACGCCGGACCAGGTTGTCGAATACGTCGAGCGCCTCGACCCGCACAACAAGCCGGGCCGGCTGACATTGGTGAGCCGGATGGGCAACAACAAGGTGCGTGACCTGTTGCCGCCGATCATCGAAAAGGTGCAGGCGACCGGCCATCAGGTGATCTGGCAGTGCGATCCCATGCACGGCAACACCCACGAGTCGTCCAACGGCTACAAGACCCGGCACTTCGACCGCATCGTCGACGAGGTGCAGGGATTCTTCGAGGTGCACCGCGCGCTGGGCACCTACCCGGGCGGTATACATGTCGAAATCACCGGAGATAACGTCACCGAGTGTCTCGGTGGCGCCCAAGACATCTCGGACACCGACTTGAGTGGACGTTACGAGACGGCGTGCGACCCGAGGCTCAACACCCAGCAATCGCTGGAGCTGGCCTTCCTGGTCGCCGAGATGCTGCGCGACTGAACATCTTTCGCTAGACGAGTCCGCTGAGATTGCTGCCGATGGTCCATGCGGCGCCGACTGCCATTCCGGTGATCGACAGCACGATTGCGATCCAGATCAGCATCATGCGCCGGGCATGCTGGCGTTCGAGGGTGAATTCGATCAGGTCGATACCCGCGAATTGAGCCGGTATTTCCTGGCTTTCGCCATCGGGCCAGTCCGGAGTGCCGCGAGTCAGCTGACGGGTCGGGTGGTGTTTCGGCGGCTGATGCTGGTCGGTGGTGCGGTGCTGGACGGCCGAGCAGTGCTGAGCCGAGTTTCGCGGCGTGGGCACCCGGAATGGGGGCAGCGCCAACTCTTCGACGATCGCCGCCAGTGCGGCGCCCATGTCGTGGCCGTCGGCGTAGCGTTCCGCGGGATCACGTGCGGTGGCGCTTTCGACCAGATCGTCGAACTGCGCCGGCACACCGCTGATCACCGTGCCGGGCCGCGGCACGTCGGTATCCAGACGCTGGTAAGCGATCGTCAGAGCGGAGTCGCCGGAGAATGGGCTCTCACCGGTGAGCAGCTCGTAGGCGACGATCCCCGCTGAGTAGACATCACTGCGCGGGCTGGCGTTACCGTCTCGCACCTGCTCGGGGGACAGGTAAGCGGCGGTGCCGAGAATGACGCTGGTGGAAGTGATTCCGGCCGCCGCGACGGCGCGGACCAAGCCGAAGTCGACGATCTTGACCTCGCCCTCATCGGAGATCAGCACGTTCTCGGGTTTCACGTCGCGGTGCACCAAGCCGGCGCGGTGCGCGGCGGCAAGCCCGCCCAGCACCGGACGGAGCACGGCGGCGACCGCATGCGGGGGCATCGGACCGCGCTCGGTCAGCAGTTCGCGCAGCGTGCCGCCCTCGACGAGTTCCATCACCAGGAACGGATACCGACCGTCGACGCCTTGGTCGTAGACCGCGACGAGGCCGGGATCCTTGAGCCGCGCAACCGCGCGGGCCTCCATCTGGAATCGGGTCAGGAATTGCTGATCGCCCGCATAGCGGGAATCCATCACTTTCAGCGCGACCGGCCGGTCCAACCGGGTGTCGAGGCCGCGGTACACCGTCGACGTGCCGCCGGTGGCGATCTTGGTCGCAACTCGGTAGCGCCCGTCCAACATTGCGCCCTCGGGGAGGTCGTCAGCCACGCGCCCATCGTAGGCGGCGCCGCGCACTGCACCCGAGCCTTACACTGATGCGGTGAGCAGTGTTCCGGCCGGCGAGGACGTCCTGGACCCCGACGAACCGATCTACGATGTGCGGCACGTGGCCGATTTGCTCGGCGTACCTGTCACCAAAGTGCACCAGCACCTTCGGGAAGGTCACCTCATCGCCGTGCGACGCGGCCGTGACGTGGTGATACCGCAGATCTTCTTCACGGACTCCGGCGGCGTGGTGAAGAACCTGGCGGGGCTGTTGGTCGTGTTGCACGACGGCGGCTACCGCACCACCGAGATCGTGCGCTGGCTGTTCACCCCGGACCCGTCGTTGACCGTCACTCGGGACGGCGCGCGCGAGGCAATCAGCAACGCCCGCCCGGTCGACGCATTACGCGGCCACCAAGCTCGCGAAGTGCTGCGCCGCGCACAGGCGATGGCCTATTAAGGCCTATAAGACACGGTCTTCCTGCGGCGCAGAGCGATTCATCGTGTACCAGGCGCCGAACGCGACCGCTGACGCCAACAACACGTGCGGCCAGGAGTACATGCCGTGCGCGCCATCGGGTTTGAAGATGACCATGATCCAGGTGGAGAACGCGGCGACGGCCGCCACCCCGCGGCGTGACTGGACAAGCGGGGCCACCACAGCCAGTGGCCAGGAGTAGTACCACGGCAAGGCCGCGGGCGCGAACAACACGACGACGAGCATGACCCACGCGATGCCGCTGAGCGCCTGGCGGTCATCATGGCGGAACCGCCACCACAACAGCGGTAGTGCGATCGCGATGATCACGATCCCGACAGCGCGGGTAACTTGCAGCAACCCATAGAAATTCACCGAGAAGAACAATCCGCCTACGGAGTGCACCAGATTCGCGGTGGCCGTCGGAATGCTGAGCCAGTTGATGATCTTCACCGAACCGGCCAGTGCGGTCACCCAGCCCAGCCCCACCCCGGCCACGCCGGAGAGCACCGCGAACACCGCGGCGACGATCAGCACCGACGCGCTGGCGGCGACCGAAAAGGCCCGCAGCGGCCGGTATTCGCGTCCATCGCGCAGATGGCGCATCCACACCCAGACCAGGAACGGCAGCGCGAGCCCGGCGGTGGCCTTGACCGCCATGCCGACTGCGACGACCGCGATGCCCGCGACAGGACGTTGTTCGAAGGTGAGTGCGATGCCCGCGACCATCAGGCCGACCATGAGCATCTCGTTGTGCACGCCACCCATGAGGTGGATGATCACCAGCGGGTTGAGCGCGCAGACCCACAGCGCGGTCGGCACTTTCGCGCCGAGGTGCCGCGCGATTCGCGGCGTCGCCCAGATCAGTGAGGCCAACCCGGGCAGCATGCACAACCGCAGCAGCATTGTGCCGGCGATCACGTGGTTGCCGACCAGCGTCGTCACCAGCCGGGCGATCATGATGAACGCCGGACCGTATGGGGCGGTGGTGATGGTCCAAATCGGGCTGACGTTGTCCAGCAGTGGATTCGGATTGTCGATGGGTCCGACCGCGTACGGGTCCAGCCCGTCGCGCAGTAGCCCGCCCTGCGCCAGATACGAGTAGGTGTCGCGGCTGAACAAAGGCACCGACAGCAGCAGCGGTGCCAACCAGAAACCGGTGGTGGCCACCATGGTGTATTCGACTGCCCTGTCCGCGAGAACGCGTCGGCCCAGCCACAGCCATGCGCTCAGCATCAACGCGACGCCGATCCACAGGAGCACGGAGGACAGCACCAGGCCGTGGCCGTAGCGCAGCCAGGACAACTGCAGCGAATCCAACAGCGGGTCATGCTGCTTGGTGCTGCCCGCCCCGAGCCCACCCATCGTGATCAGCGCCGCGCCCGCGCACCCCAGCAGTGCCGGGCGGCCCTCTGCGGTCGTCGCGAATTGCCGCAGCCGTGGATAGGGCTGCGGCGCAGTGTCGGCGGAGGTGGGGGTCGGGGCAGACGTGGGAATTGACATGGGCGTCAGGCGTTTCGGTTCGCCGCGAGTCGGGCTAGCTCGGTGAGTCCGGTTTTAGCCGCCGGGTGGATGGGTGCGTCGGTCAACACATCCAGCGCCCGACGGGTGAACTCGGCGATTTGGTTTTCCACCGCGGCAAGCGCACCGACTCCTTCGATCAAGCCGCACAGTTCGTGGGCCTGGGCCTCGCTCAAGTCGGTGCCGACCGACGCCCGTAACAGCTTGGCGGCGGAACTATCTGACCCATCTGCCAACTCCAGCGCGGTGGCCAGCAGGACGGTGCGCTTCCCCGACCGCAGGTCGTCTCCGGAGGGCTTACCGGTGACGGCCGGATCGCCGAACACGCCTAACATGTCGTCGCGCAGCTGAAACGCGATGCCCAGATTGTTGCCGAACTCGTGGAAGAGCGCGTGCACATCCGGCCGATCGGCCGCGGCCGCGGCACCCAACTGCAATGGACGCGAAACCGTGTAGGAGGCCGTCTTGTAGGTGTTGACGGCCATCGCCGAAGCGATCGACTCCGCGGCGCTGGCTTCGCTGACGATGTCCAGGTATTGACCACCGAGCACCTCGGTGCGGATGTCGGCCCACACTCGTCGCACCCGGTGGCGGGCATCGTCGGGCAGTTCGACGCTCGCGACGATGTCGTCCGCCCACGCCAGCGCGAGATCCCCGACCAGGATCGCCGCCGATATCCCGAATTGGTCTGCGGACCCGCGCCACTTCCGGTCCCGATGGGTGTCGCCGAATTGGATGTGCGTAGTCGGGCGGCCCCGTCGAGTCGCCGAGCTGTCGATCACGTCGTCGTGCACCAGCGCCGAAGCGTGCAACAACTCGAGCGCGGAGAACAACATCAAGACCGGAGCGTCGGGGTCCTGGTCGGATACCGCGCGCCACCCCCAATAGGCGAAGGCTGGGCGCAGCCGCTTGCCGCCGCTGAGGACGAATCCCTCCAGGCCGGTGATCAGGTCGGCGTAATCGCTGCCGATGTAGGCGGCCGCGTCGCGGCGGTCGCGCAGGTATGTGCGCAGCTGTTCGGTGACGGCGTCAGCGAGTTCAACGGTTGCCAATGCTTCTACGCTCAGCGCGACTCCTCTTTCCAGTCCCGGTGGTGATGGCCCGACAAGTCTATTCGGCGCTCGGCTGTCCAGCGGGTTTGCCAGGCTTGGGTCTGTGCGGACGGGTCGGCGGCAGTTGCTTCGACGGCCTCGATTTCTGCCACCTATGCTGTCGGGTGCATTCCGATCAAGATGTTCGCGGCGCCCGACCTGCTGCGGCGGGGGACCAGTCGTTTGATGAGGAGCAGCTCGTTGACCTTGAACACCATCGCGCTTGAGCTGGTGCCGCCGAATCTTGACCGCGGCGCAGAGCAGGCGGTCGAAGAGGCCCACAAGGTGGTGCAGCACGCTGCGAAATCCGGCATCGAAGGCCGGATCGGACACGTGATGATGCCGGGGTTGATCGAAGAAGACGACGACCGGCCGGTCGAGATGAAGCCGAAGATGGACGTGCTGGATTTCTGGTCGGCGATCAAACCGGAGCTCCCCGGCGTACGCGGATTGTGCAGCCAGGTCACCGCTTTCATGGACGAACCGTCGCTGAATCAGCGTCTTGGTGAACTGATCGGCTCCGGCATCGATGGCGTCGTATTCGTCGGTGTCCCAAGGACCATGGCCGACGGCGAGGGCTCCGGTGTCGCCCCGACCGATGCCCTCTCGATTTACCAACCGCTGGTGGCCAACCGCGGCGTCATCTTGATTCCCACCCGCGAGGGCGAAGTGGGCCGGCTGAACTTCAAGTGCGACAAGGGTGCAACGTTCGCCCAGACACAACTGCTGTATTCCGATGCGATCGTGGGCTTTTTGACCGACTTCGCCAAGGAGACCGACCACCGGCCGGAGATCCTGTTGGGATTCGGCTTTGTCCCGAAAGTCGAACAGAAGGTCGGTTTCATCAACTGGCTCATCCAGGATCCGGGCAACCCCGTCGTCGCCGACGAGCAGGCGTTCGTCACGACATTGGCCAACACCGAACCCGCGCAACGGCGCAAGCAGTTCCTCGACCTGTACAAGCGGGTCATCGACGGTGCCGTCGACTTGGGCTATCCGCTGAGCCTCCACCTCGAAGCCACCTACGGCAATTCCGCAGCGGCTTTCGAGACGTTCGCCGAGATGCTGGATTACTGGTCGCCGACGAACTGACCAAGCTGTTCAGCTGGACGGGGGGTCGCTGGGCTCGGCCACCCGTGGTGAGCGATCCCGGCCGTACCACGCCAGCAAGCCCACCATGGCAGCCACCGCGATGGACGACAGGCCCAGCCACAGCGCCGCGCCCTGGAACGAACGGGTGCTGGGGTCGGTATAGCGGGCCTGCGCCGTCAACGTGCTGACCACGCCCGGCTTGAGCTTCCACTGCACCGTTTCCGGGTCCACCCGGTCGCCGTTGGTCGAGGTCACCGACCCTGGAAAGGCGACCGTCAGCTCGACGTCGCCGTCGGGATCCCGCAGTGATGTCAGGTCGGCCCGGCCTTCCAGGATCACCAGGTCGCCGGCTCGGCGCAGAGACAGGTTCACGCCTTGCGCGTCAGAGTTCATCCGCGCCAGCTCCGGGAGCTCAGCGAAGGTCAGATCGGAGAACGTGGCCTGCGAACCGACATAGCCGTCATGGTCGTATTTTGACACCGCGACCTTCTGGCTGAACGCCAGGTTCGGATCGAGCTGCGGGCCGTTGTCCTTGTCGCTGCGCGGCTTGGCCGCCGCGATGATGTCTCCGGACACCAGGTCGTCGGGGGAGATGGTGATCGATGCTTTGACGCGGACGCATCCGGCGAGGATCGGTATCACGAGCAGCACCATGGTCATCGCGACGAGGCGGCGGCTTCCCGGCCGCGCTGTGTAGTTCCGGGACGGGAGCTGGATACCGCTGGCGCGCACCAGGTCATCGTGCCAGACCGCGACGAGGCCGGGGGACTTACAGCGGCAGCCGCCGTCCCAGAATCGCGAATGCGCGTGGGTCCCCGGTGAAGTGGTAGCCGCGGATGACGTCGGTGAAGCCCAGTCGCCGGTACAGCCGCCACGCGCGATTGGCTTCGCCGTTGGCCTCCGGCGTCGACAGCAGCACGTTGGCTTCGCTGCGGTCGGCAAGCAGTCGACGGGCCAGCGCCTCGCCGAGGCCCCGGCCTTGTGCCCGGGGCAGGATGTGCAACTCAGTCAGCTCGAAATAGCTGGACATCAGCCTGTTGATCTCCGGGCCCGGGTAGCCGCCGCGCTGCAAACCGGCTACCACCTGCTGCTGCCACCACTGGTCGGGAGCGCCGCAGTAGCCGTACGCCACCCCCAGCAGCGGCGCCTCGCTCAGCTCCGCCGCGGACGGCGTGTCGCCGGCGGGCGCGTCGACCTCCACGGCCGCCACCGCTTGCCAGCCGTGCCGTCGGGTGTGCTCCAGCCACATCGCGGCGCGCTGGTTCTCGGTTCCGGCCGGATAAGCCATTGCGTCGACGTAGACACTCAAAGCATCTGCCAGGCGTCGCTGCATGTCCTGCGGCGGCAGATTGATGAGGAATGTCGCCAACGTGCGGCCTCCTCCTCAGTAGTCCAGTGTGATGCTGCCATCCCATTATCGGGCGCGGCGGCAGAGCGTTGATCGCCGACCGGTCGCTATTACAATCAGCAAGCGAAGCGGTGGTAACGCGCAGATAGACCTCGTATCATTCTTATTAGTTGCCTCCAAAGCGGGCAGCGACGTGCTATCCGTATTTACGTGACAGGTTTTCGGCAAGGAGGGACGGATGCCACTCTCCGATCATGAGCAGCGGATGCTCGACCAGATCGAGAGCGCTCTCTACGCTGAAGACCCCAAATTCGCCTCGAGCGTGCGTGGCGGCGGGTTGCGGGCGCCGACGGCGCGCCGGCGATTGCAGGGCGCGGGCCTATTTCTGCTCGGACTCGCGATGCTGGTTTCCGGGGTGGCTTTTAAGGCCACGATGATCGGAACCTTCCCGGTGCTGTCGGTGCTCGGTTTTGTGGTGATGTTCGGCGGTGTGGTGTTTGCCATCACCGGACCGCGGCTCGCCCGCCGGGGAGAACGTCCTGGATCTTCGTCAGCTGCGCGACAGCGCCGCGGCCGAGGTGCCGGCGGGTCGTTCACCAGCCGGATGGAAGACCGGTTCCGCCGCCGCTTCGAGGAATAATTTCGGTACGACAAAGGGCAGCCATTGGCTGCCCTTTTTTTGTGTCCGCTGAGCCCGGTGTGACGCGCCGGGCAGACCCGTGTTGGACCGATCGGCAGGTGTGCGGGCTCAGACTGACCCACTACGCCCCACTATTGCGATAACCGCAGCTCATAGCCCAATTCTTCTAGGCGGTGCGATGCTGGCTCGGCTTTGGTCAGCCATCAAGGTGGCCAAGATCCTGCCGAAACGACACCCAATGGTGACATGCGTGTCGTTAAATGGAGCGCAGTGGGGGGTTGTGGGGTATGGTGGGCGAAGTCGAAAGGCGTGGAGGTGGCCAGATGTTTCTCGGCACCTACACACCCAAGCTCGACGACAAAGGGCGACTGACATTGCCCGCCAAGTTCCGCGACGCACTGGCAGGAGGGCTGATGGTTACCAAGAGTCAAGACCACAGCCTGGCTGTCTACCCGCGAACGGAATTCGAGCAACTCGCTCGTCGGGCCAGCAAGACCTCGCGCAGCAATCCGGAGGCGCGGGCGTTTTTGCGCAGCCTGGCCGCAGGTACCGACGAGCAGCACCCCGACGCCCAGGGCCGGATCACCCTGTCGGCCGACCACCGCCGCTACGCGCACCTGTCGAAGGACTGCGTGGTGATCGGATCGGTTGACTACCTGGAGATCTGGGACGCACAGGCCTGGCAGGAATACCAGGAGACCCACGAAGAGAACTTCTCCGCGGCCAGCGATGAAGCACTCGGCGACATTATCTGAGGCGCGTGCCCGTGCATGGTGGCCTCTGCCCGACCCGACCCTGACGTACTTCCCCAACGCCAGGTTCGTGCAATCGGACAGGGACCTCGATGCAAGGGCCGCCGGCATGAACTGGCTGGCCGCCCAACAATTCTCACGTCGGGAAGGTGTTGTCGTGCCTGACGTCACTGGCGGTTTCGGCCATGTCCCCGTACTGCTCGACCGCTGCCTCGCTGTGCTGCGACCCGCGTTGACCCGCCACGCTGCCGACGGATCGGGGGCGGTGCTCGTCGACGCGACCATCGGAGCAGGCGGGCACGCCGAGCGGTTTCTCACCGAGTTACCCGGACTGCGGCTCGTCGGCGTCGACCGCGACCCGACCGCGCTGGACATCGTCCGCGGTCGGTTGACGCGCTTCGCCGACCGGCTGATCTTGGTGCAGACCCGCTATGACGGAATTGATACTGCGCTGGCCGAATCAGGCTATGGCTCAGCTGAATCCGTAGACGGCATCCTCTTCGATCTCGGTGTCTCGTCCATGCAGCTGGACCGCGCCGAGCGGGGCTTCTCCTACTCGCAAGACGCACCGCTGGACATGCGGATGGATCCCACCTCGGAGCTGACGGCAGCCGAGATCGTCAACAGCTACGACGAAGACGCTCTGACCGACATCCTCCGCCGCTTCGGTGAGGAGCGTCTGGCGCGCCGCATCGCCAGACATATCGTCCGTCGCCGGGCGCGCACCCCGTTCACCTCGACCGCCGAGCTGGTTGAGGTTATCTATCAAGCGGTTCCGGCGCCGGCCAGGCGCACCGGTGGGCATCCGGCCAAGCGGACATTTCAAGCGCTGCGCATCGCGGTCAACAGCGAGCTGGATGCGTTGAGCGGCGCCCTGCCGGCGGCGCTGGACGCGCTGGCCGTCGGCGGGCGAATCGTGGTGATGGCGTACCAGTCGCTGGAAGACCGCATCGTCAAGCGGTCGTTCGCGGCGGCCACCACCTCGCGGGCGCCGACCGATCTTCCCATCGAATTGCCTGGCTATGCGCCGCATTTCACGCTGCTGACGCGCGGGGCCGAACGTGCCGACAATGCCGAGATCGAACAGAACCCACGCAGCGCCGCGGTGCGACTGCGCGCCCTGGAGCGGGCCCGCTCCACGTCAGATCCAGCGACGAAGGGAGGCTCATGAAAGCCAAGAGCGAAACTCAACCGCCCCGCGGCGGCGATCGGAGTCGTGAGCAGAGCAGCGCTTCCCGAAAGACCGGTCGTCGAGCCGCCGATCCGGCGCCCGCCCGCGGCAGCCGACCGCCGCGCTCCGGGAAGGCCACCGCGCCCGCCCGTGAGCCACGGATGTCGCGATCGGCGCCACAGACCTCGCCAGTTGCCCGCCCCGTTGATCGTCCAGTCCGTCCGAAGAGCACCGGTCAGGCCAAGGCGCGAGCCAAGGCGCGGAAAGCCAAGAAGCCCAAGGTTGTTCGGCCGCCACTGCGGGAACGGCTGCTCATCCGGCTGACGTCAATCGACGTGCGGCCGCGCACCCTGGCGGCCAAGGTCCCGTTCGTGGTGCTGGTGATCGGTTCGCTCGGCGCCGGTCTCGGTCTCACGTTGTGGCTGTCCACCGACGCAGCGGAGCGCTCGTATCAGCTCGGCAGCGCCCGGCAGCGCACCGAACTGTTGCAACAGCAGAAAGAGGCGCTCGAGCGGGACGTGCAGGAATCCCAGTCCGCGCCGACGCTGGCTGAGGCCGCGCGCGGCCTCGGGATGATCCCGACACGCGACACCGCGCACCTGGTCAAAGATCCCGCTGGGAACTGGGTGGTCGTCGGCACCCCGAAGCCGGCCCAGGGTGTTCCGCCACCTCCGTTGAACTCCAAACTGCCTGACGAAAAGCCAGTGCCGCCTGCGGCTTCTCCGGGGATTCCGGTCGAGGTGCCGTCGCTGATTCTTCCCGGCAACGGAGCACCGCCCGTGTCGCTGGCGCCCGGCCCCGACGTCATGAACCGCACCCCGGACGGCGCGACCACAATCGGGCCACAGCACCTTCCCGCACCTGACGCGCTGCCCGCTATGCCGGGAGCGGGACCGGGGCCGGTGCCGGGAATGCCGATCACGCCCGGATCGGTTCCCGTCGGCCCGGTGCCGCCGCCGGCCGTCGCGCCTGCCCTTCCGGCGCCGCCGGTCGCGCCAATGCCGGCTGCGCCCGTCGCACCGATGCCGCTCGCCGGCCCGGTGCCGCCGCCCGCGGTCGACGTGCCGGGGGTGCCGCACCACATCGCGCCGGTTGCCCCGCTGAACGGTGAGCAATTCGGACCCCTGACCGTCACGACACCGGGCGCCGCGCGGTGAGCCGCTTAGCCGACCGCCCTGCCAAGCGGCCGTCACAGCGCCCCGGTCCGTCGCCCAAGCCCAAAAAGGCGCAGGCCAAAGCGAATCGGTCCGGCCATTCGGCGCGCGAACGTCGCACCCGCCAGGCCGTGGAGATCGGCAACCGCGGTGCGTCGTTCGTCTTCCGGCACCGAGTCGGCAACGGGGTCATCTTCCTGGCCCTGTTGGTGGCCGGCGCCCAGCTGTTCTACCTCCAGGTGCCGCGGGCTAATGGACTGCGCGCGGAGGCAGCAGGACAGCTCAAAGTGACCGACGTCGAAAAGGCAGTGCGCGGCAGCATCATCGACCGCAACAACAACCAACTCGCGTTCACCATCGAGGCGCGGGCGCTGACCTTTCAGCCGCGTCGTATTCACAAGCAGCTGGCCGACGCCAAGCAGAAAAACGCGAAAGCCCCTGATCCGCAACAGCGGTTGAAGGACATCGCCAAGGAGATCGCGCTTCGGCTGAACAACAAGCCCGACAAAGCCACCCTGTTGAAGAAGCTGCGCAGTGACGAGACGTTCGTTTACCTGGCCCGCGCCGTTGACCCGGCCATCGCCACCGCTATCACCACGAAATTCCCGGAGATCGGCGCCGAGCGCCAAGACCTCCGGCAGTATCCGGGCGGGTCGCTGGCGGCCAACATCGTCGGCGGAATCGACTGGGACGGGCACGGTCTGCTCGGCCTCGAGGATTCGATGGACGCCGAACTGTCCGGCGCCGACGGATCGGTCACCTACGACCGCGGTTCCGACGGCGTGGTCATCCCCGGCAGCTACCGCAACCAGCACCGTGCGGCCAACGGCTCAACGGTTCAGCTGACCATCGACGACGACATTCAGTTCTACGTGCAGCAGCAGGTGCAGCAGGCGAAAAACCTTTCCGGGGCACGCAATGTCTCGGCGGTCGTGCTCGATGCCAAGACCGGCGAAGTGCTGGCCATGTCCAACGACAATACCTTCGACCCGTCCCAGGACATCGGACGTCAGGGCAGCAAGCAGCTCGGCGACCTCCCAGTGTCGTCGCCGTTCGAGCCCGGATCGGTGAACAAGGTAATCACCGCGGCCTCGGTGATCGAGTACGGCCTGACCAATCCCGATGAGGTGCTGCAGGTTCCGGGCTCGATCAACATGGGTGGGGTCACCATCCACGACGCATGGGTCCACGGCGTGGCGCCCTACACGACCACCGGCGTGTTCGGAAAATCCTCCAACGTTGGCAGTCTGATGCTGGCGCAGCGCGTCGGACCGCAGCGCTGGTACGACATGGCGCGCAAATTCGGCCTCGGCCAGCGCACCGGTGTGGGCCTGCCCGGTGAAAGCGCCGGGCTGGTGCCGCCGATCGACCAGTGGTCCGGCAGCACGTTCT
>Ga0302325_10020563_pt1 | contig 13834 bp, 8 predicted proteins | sample Palsa_T0_2_FD_201948 | JGI IMG/M metagenome (GOLD analysis project Ga0302325, IMG submission 201948) | Peat permafrost microbial communities from Stordalen Mire near Abisko, Sweden - Palsa_T0_2 | ecosystem: Environmental > Terrestrial > Soil > Palsa > Peat permafrost | place: Sweden: Abisko... | reverse complement strand
CGACCGGATTCATGTGATCTACAACGGCATCGATCTGGCGGAGTATCAGAAGACTTCCGACACCACGGCGCTGGTCGAGTTCGGCGTCGATCTCGCGGTGCCGTACATTCTCTTTGTCGGCCGTATCACGCGGCAGAAGGGCGTGACGCACTTGGTCGACGCCATCCGCCACTTGCCCGCCGATACGCAGGTAGTGCTCTGCGCCGGCGCGCCGGATACGCCGGAGATTGCCGCTGAGATGCGGCAGATGGTGGATGAAGCGCGCGGGCATCATCCGCGAGTGATCTGGATCGAGAAGATGGTCACCAAACCGCAGGCCATTCAGCTTTATTCCAATTGCCAGGTCTTCTGCTGCCCCTCGGTTTACGAGCCGTTCGGCATCATCAATCTGGAGGCGATGGCGTGCCGCGCACCCGTGGTTGCCAGCGCTGTGGGCGGCATCAAGGAAGTTGTGGTCGAGGGCGAAACCGGCTACCTGGTTCCTTTCGATCAAGACCCGGTGACGAGCTTTCCGACCGATCCGGAGAAATTTGCACGCGATCTGGCCGCGCGGCTCAACCAGATGCTTCAGGACCCGGAAAAATGCCGTCAATTCGGCGACGCAGGCCGCAAGCGCGTCGAAGACATTTTCAGTTGGACGGCCATCGCGCATCAGACCATTGAACTTTACGAGCGACTGATTCAACAGATGAAGGCCAGCGCTTAATCGTTGCATTCCATCGACATTCAGTTACAGCAAACCAGATATGGATCGAATATGACAGTGACTCAGCAGGACGGACGCAGGCGCGTCGTAATTGAAGGCATTTCTCCTGAAGTCGATGGCGGCCGGTTTCCCGCCAAGCGCACGGTGGGCGACGCCGTGCACGTCGAGGCGGACATCTTCACCGACGGCCATGACTCTATCGCCGCCGCGCTGCTGGTGCATCGCGAGGGTTCCAGCGAATGGACCGAAATCCCCATGAAGCCGCTGGTCAACGATCGCTGGACGGCGACTTTCCGCGTGAAGGAGATTGGCCGCTACGGATTCAAGGTGCAGGGCTGGGTCGATCATTTTGAGACCTGGCACCGCGACCTGCTCAAACGAATCAAGGCCGAGAGCGACGCAGCCGTCGACTACCTGATTGGCGCGGATCTGGTGGATGCTGCTGCGGGACGAGCTTCCGGCGCGGACGCAAAATGGCTGGCTAAGCGCGCCAAGGAGCTTCGCGCCAAAAAGCCGCCGGCCGAGCTGCGCAGTCCGGCTACCGATCCGCTGCTGCGTGAGATGGCGCTTCGCTACCCGGATAAGCGCTTTGCGACGGAGTCCGATCGCGAAACCTTTCTGGTCGTCGATCCGCAGCACGCGCGTTTCAGCGCATGGTATGAGTTTTTCCCGCGTTCTGCTTCGCCGGAGCCGGGCAAGCACGGCACGTTTGCCGACTGCGAAGCGCGCCTGCCGTATGTCGCCGAAATGGGCTTCCAGGTCGTCTACATGCCGCCCATTCACCCCATTGGGCGCATGTTCCGCAAAGGGCCGAATAACAATCCGGAGTCGCAGCCGGGCGATGAGGGCAGCCCGTGGGCGATCGGCTCCATCGAAGGCGGGCATAAGTCGATCCTGCCCGCGCTTGGAACGCTCGAAGATTTTCGCCGCTTTGTGAAGACGGCCAAAGGGCACAACCTTTTCGTCGCCATGGATATTGCTTTCCAGTCCGCGCCCGACCACCCGTATGTGAAAGAGCACGAGAACTGGTTCAAGAAACGGCCGGATGGGACGATTCAATACGCGGAGAATCCTCCCAAGAAGTACCAGGACATTTATCCGTTCGATTTTGAGAGCGATGATTGGACGGGGATGTGGGAGGAGTTGAAATCGGTCTTCCTCTACTGGGTTGCGCAGGGTGTCACTGTATTTCGCGTGGACAATCCGCACACCAAGGCCTTCCCCTTCTGGGAGTGGGTCATTGCCGAGGTCAAGCGCGATCACCCCGAGGTGCTCTTCTTTGCCGAAGCCTTTACCCGGCCCAAGATCATGTACCGGCTGGCCAAGCTGGGCTTCAGCCAGTCCTACACGTACTTCCCGTGGCGCAACGGCAAGGGCGAGATCACAGCGTATTTGACGGAGCTGGCGCAGACGCCGGTCCGCGAGTTCTTTCGCGCCAACCAGTGGCCGAATACGCCCGACATTCTCACCGAATACCTGCAGATCGGTGGCCGCGCGGCATTCATGATTCGGCTGCTGCTGGCCGCGACGCTGGGCGCCAATTACGGCATCTACGGCCCGGCTTTTGAACTGCTGGAACACGTTCCGGTCCGGCGCGGCAGCGAAGAGTACTGGAATTCCGAGAAATACGAGATTCGCCACTGGGATCTGGAACATCCCGATAGCCTGCGTCCGACGATCGCGAAGGTGAATGGCATTCGCAACGGCAACGTCGCGCTGCAGAGCGACTGGTCGCTCAAGTTCTACGCAACGGAAAACGATCAGATCATCTGCTACAGCAAGGAGTCTGAGGATCGTTCCAACCTGGTTCTTGTTGCGGTCAATCTCGATCCACATCACACCCAGGCGGGCTTCGTAAATCTGCCTCTCTGGGAGCTGCAAATCTCCGAAGACCGTGCGTATGAGGCGGAAGACCTGCTCACCGGCGAGCGCTATCTGTGGCACGGGCCGCGCAACTACGTCGAACTGCACCCGGAGCGTATTCCAGGGCATATTCTGAAAATCCATCGGCAGCTCAAGGCAGAGTCGGATTTTGAGTACTTCTTGTAGACCGGCAGTGCGGCGAATCAGCTTTCGCCGCGCTAAAATTGGTATTAGTCATGCCAATTGCCGGTCTACCGCCCGAAATCCTTGCCAAATACGAGCCCGTCATCGGCCTCGAAGTCCATGTGCAACTGCTCACCGAGACCAAGGCCTTTTGCGGCTGCGCGAACCATTACGGCTCCGCGCCCAACACCAATGTCTGCCCGGTATGCCTCGGCCTGCCCGGCGCGCTGCCGGTGCTGAATCGCAAGGCAGTCGAGTTTGCATCCTTGACCGGGCTGGCTCTCAACTGCGAGATTCACGAGCGGTCGATCTTTGCGCGTAAGAACTATTTCTACCCCGACTCGCCCAAGGGCTATCAGATCTCGCAATACGACAAGCCCATCGCCGAGCATGGCTGGATCGATATTCCGACAGCCAACGGCAGCATCAAACGCATCGGCGTGACGCGTGCCCACATGGAAGAGGACGCCGGCAAGAGCATTCACGATGGCTTTGCCGACTCGGCTACGCGTACCTATGTCGACCTGAATCGCTGCGGCACGCCGCTCGTTGAGATCGTCTCCGAGCCCGATCTGCGCACGCCAGATGAGGCCTACGAATACCTGACGCGGCTCAAGGAAATCCTTCTGTTTGCGGGCGTTTCCGACTGCAACATGGAAGAAGGCTCGCTGCGCTGCGACGCCAACGTAAGCGTAATGCCGCGCGGCTCGAAGACATTCGGCACCAAGGTGGAAGTGAAGAACGTCAACAGCTTTCGCTACATCCGCTCGGCTCTGGAATACGAGATCGAGCGCCAGATTGAGATTGTCGAATCCGGCGGGCGCATCCAACAGGAAACGCGCCTTTGGAATCAGTCCGAGGGCCGCACGTTTTCCATGCGCAGCAAAGAGCAGGCGCACGACTACCGCTATTTCCCCGAGCCGGATCTGCCGCCGCTAATCGTTTCGCCGGAGTGGCTGGCGGAGATCGCCGGAACGATGCCGGAGCTTCCAGAAGCCCGCCGCAAGCGCATGATCGCCGAGTACGAGCTGACCGAGCAGGACGCGCAGACGCTCACGGCCACGCGCGAATTCGCCGACCGCTTTGAGGTTGTAGCACGCACCGCAAGGAGCCCGCGCCGCGTCGCCAATCTGCTGCTCTCGGAGCTGGGCGGGCGCTTAAAGGCTGCCGGAATCGAGTTGGAGAAGTCGCCGATTTCGCTTCCGGGAATCGTCTTGGCGGCCGATCTGCTGGAAGACGGCAAGATCAGTTCCAAACAACTCAAGCAGCTTTTCGACATTTCTTTTGAAAAGGGCGAAGATTTCCCCGCCGTTTATGAGCGCGAAAAGCCGCAGCAGATCACCGATTCCAGCGCCATTGAGGCTCTCATCGACCAGGTCATCGCGGCCAATCCCGCGCAGGTGGCGCAATACAAAGGCGGAAAGAAGACCGTGGCTGGATTTTTTGTCGGCCAGGTCATGCGCGCCTCCAAAGGCCAGGCCAATCCCGCGCTGCTCAACGAGCTGGTAACGAAAAAACTGGATCAATAACCAATCCAGCTAACTCGCTGTATTTTCTGAATTGCACGCAAGATGCGGATAGTCCTGCAAGGCGCAATTGAGAGAGGATCATCGCATGATGATCACAGAACCTCAAATCGACGAACACGCAGCCTGGCAGCAACTGCTCTCTCGCGACGCAAACGCCGCGTTCTTTTACGCCGTTGCCACTACAGGTGTCTTCTGCCGCCCCAACTGCAAGAGCCGCTTACCCCTGCGCGAAAACACGCGCTTCTTCGCCACAATCGGAGAAGCGCGTGACGCCGGCTTCCGCGCCTGTCTGCGCTGCAAGCCCGAAGCGCCGGCGAACCCATCGCCAGTGGCCCAGATTTGCGCCTATCTTGAACGCCACCTGGATCGGCCCGCGCGCTTGGCAACCCTGGGCAAACTTGCCGGCATCAGCCCATTCACTGCGCAAAGGCTGTTCAAGCAAGCGATGGGCGTCACTCCCAGTCAATATCAACGCGCCATTCGCGCCAACGCGCTGCGCAGCGAACTGCGAGAAGGAGACACCAACGTGACCAACGCAGTGTATGAAGCCGGCTATGGATCGTCCAGCCGCGCCTATGAATCGTCGCCGCTCGGCATGACTCCAGGCCGCTTCCTCGCTGGCGGACGCGGCGAAACCATCCGCTTCGCCATCCGGTCGGTTGCATCCGTCTCCTCGGCAAACTCATTCCAACAACTCGGCGCAATCATTGTCGGAGCCACGGACCGCGGTATCTGCTGGCTCGCCCTGGGCAAATCGGAAGCGGAACTCGAAGCAGGCTTGCGCGCTGAGTTTCCCGCCGCAACCATCCACGCCGATCCAAAGCTCGGCGAGACCGTCGCAACGGTGATCCAGGCCATTGGCGCAAAGAGCGATACAGCAGCCAGTCACGCGCTTCCACTTGATCTTCGCGGCACAGCCTTTCAGCTTCGCGTCTGGCAAGCGCTGCGAGAAATTCCGCAGGGCGAAACCCGGACGTACAGCGGATTGGCCGCCCAGATGGGAATGCCCAACGCAACTCGCGCCGTGGCCCGCGCCTGCGCATTGAATCGCGTCTCCGTCCTGGTCCCATGCCATCGCGTGGTCGGCGCATCCGGTTCACTCACCGGCTACCGCTGGGGAGTTGAGCGCAAACGCCAACTGCTTTCGTCCGAGGCTGCGAACAGGTCGGTCAACGCTATGCCGTGATCCACACCCGCGCCGGCGTGCGGCTCAGCCGGCTTTGCGCCTGTGCTGTGCATTTGGGGAACGCTTTCGAGGCGCTTTGGCCACGCGCAACGACCCTGCGTGGCCTGTCCTCCGCCGGTGCATCACCGCCGGACGCAGCGTAGCATTGACTCGCGCTAAAGCTGCGGATGGCTCCTCTGAATAGCTAGGGTCGAACATGGCGATAACTGTAGAAGCGCGCCGGCTGTAGAGTCTCGCCCATTGGCTGGCAATCAGCTGGTCCTGCACCGTCTTCCAATGCGCGGAATCCGTTGTCCCAGCAGGCGCAATTTGCTGAGTCAAGGCCGTGTCTGGGGCCGGAGCATTGAGCACTCCAAGAAACTGGGTAAACTCCTCAAGATTCACACCCATCTGAAAGACAAGCTGGCTCAACGCCATCTGCTGCGATCCGCTCAGTTGGTCGAAAGACCGGCAATAGGCTCTGGCATTCGAGACCGCCTGAATGGCGGAGATGCGCAGCAAACGCATCGCTTCTTCGTCCGTTACGTCCGGGGTCAGCGCATGCGCTATCAACTTTCTGCGAAACCCTCGGGCCTTCCACGCCGCAAGGTCGCGATCATAGCGGTCCAGGATGCGATTGAGCCGCTCAGGATCAAGTCCCGCAGCCCGCCAAAGCTGCGCCGAAGATGGCTCCAGAAACAGATGAGGATTCAGCGGATCGCTTTGCGGATGATCCCTCGCCTCGACATCCAGGCTGAATCCAGCCCCAATCAACGGCCGCTTGGTCTTCGGATCGGGATAAGCCGCCAGCACCCACCCCTCGTGACCGCTATCCCGCAGCGTTCTCATCAGACTCGTGAGACTGAACTTGATGTCCGACTCGCGAAAGTCGAAGAGCGGCTGCGATGCGTTATCGACTTGCGCGGTGGTCAGCGCAAGGGCGGGAGCCGGATTCGCGGTCTGACCCGGATTGGGTTGAGCACCTTGTCCAAAAGCGGGTGCCCACGTAGCGATCATGATCGTGGCGATAGCCAATGGGCGTGGATGGATAGTCATTGCTCTAGTGTCCTGAGGCGGAAGGATGCTCATCATCCAAAATGACCGAAACCTTAGGTGATTGCAAGAGCTGAAATGCACTCGTATCACAAGTCGCTAACTATCTAGCGGAATCGCCAAGGTCGCAATTCGACCGAGTTTGATGCGGGCTTCGGTCAAATCTTCATCGTCCTGGGGAAGTATGACATCGGAATGAGCCCGGTTTTCGGGCAGCGGAGTGTGATTCACGCCGAGGCCGGTTTTCGAGCGAACCTCTCCGGCAACCAACGCGAGGATAGCATTGTCGAGAGGCTTTCTGGCTCGGCTTCGCGTGTCATCCGGAGAGGCGTACTTGCTCCAATCGACGGACATTCCTTCGCCTTGAGCACGAAATACGTTCGGCGTGATCGCCCCGTTTCTGAGGAAATTCCGGTGCGCGCGCATGAAGACCTGATCGGCATCAGGAATATCTTCTGTGGGGAAATCTAGCTGTTCATTAGCCACATGATGACCCCATAATTAAAGGTCGTTGGATCAAAGCCGCCTTTGATTTTCTGCGCACCGTAGTCGTCGCCGTAGAAGGTTGCAAGCCGGGAACCTCCTGACGGAATATTGACCAAGAGTTCCCAACCCTCTCGTCTCCAATGCAGATCGACGCTGCCGCTAGGCCCTGGGCCGATGTTTGGGACCGGGGCAAAAGTACCAAACATTTTCCGGAATTGGGCCGATTGTGCTCTCAAGAATGCGATGGCGCGGTTAAGGGACTGCTCAGAAAAAACCGGGACCTCTACATCTTCGTCTTCAACATTTCCAATCATTCCCCGCGCGTGCTCAATTTCAGCGCGCAATGCTATATCCCGTCTTTCAATGAGATCCCTGCCTCGACCGCCCAATTTGTGTGCATTGCCGACGCTGGGCGGAGCGAGTTGCTGGACACTCCAGAGATCACGACACGAGCGCTTTAATGGCGTCACATTTGGGGCACGCCACTCCCTTAGATCATAGGGCGCTTTGTGAGAGTAACTAAGCAGTTCGTCGGTATCTAGTGCACACTCTGCGGGCATAGTTCCTACCTAACCAAGGGTGAATTCTGACTTTTCTGCGAGTCGCTTGAGAGTTCCCGCCTTCTTTGACGCTCGATCCAAGGCTTCGCTCAGGGCCTCGATGTCAGATTCGTCGAGAGTGACGTAAAACTCTTTATGATCGCCCATGCCGTCGTGGTATCCGATCTGAAGCGTGTGCAAGATGACCATTGTGGAAGGCATCTCCTCGATATTCCCCTTGAACACTGGTCTAAGATCCGTCAGTATTCGGACCTTGCAGAAGCCTCTTTCGAGCTCCGACTTGAGTTCCATGATCTTCATATTGATCAGATCTAGGGAGCCAAGCTCCATAAGCTGCTTAATCCGTGATATGAGCAGTCTGTCGTCGAGCGAATTGACCCTGTCGGGAACGTCTTCGCTAATTGACGACCAGATGTCGGCAGCGAATGTACTCGGGCTCACGTCGGCGGCCCTTTGAACCCGAAACATCGGCGTGATTGCCTTGAGGATTTTTATACGGTCAGAGGACGAAATCTTGGGCGTCTCGTCAGCGATCCAAGCGGAAAGCTCTGCCACATCCCTGAACTCGGGTGCCTTTTTCAATGCGCGCAGGAATTCGTCAAACCCCTCTTCGCTCAATTGAGCTACCTTGACAATGCCTTCGATGTACCGCTCAGGAACTTTCAGAGAAGCCAATTTCAATCTCCTGTGACCAAACAAGCAACAGATACCGTTTCGACGCTGTCAGAGTCAAGGGGAAATCCTGCAAGCAGCACTTTCTCAATCATAGTCCACACATTTGGTGCCACGTAAAATGTCGTTTCGGCTTAGCGTCAAATAGATGCCGCAGAAGCCCGGCGCAAGGCCGGGCTTCTGCGTTGTTGCGAGCGTGAGCGAGCGGTTGCCCGTAGCGGCGAGCTACTCGGCGGCCATTTCTTCGGCTTCGCCTTCCTGCCGCATGATTTCGAGTTCGCGTTCCTGCGCCTCGATCTCCGCGGAGACTTCCTGCTTGACGCGCTCTGCCGCTTCTTCCAGTTCCGGTGAGAGCTGAACGCTGCGGTAGTAGTCGAGTCCGGTGCCGGCAGGGATCAGGCGGCCGACGATGACGTTTTCCTTGAGGCCCCTGAGTCCGTCGATGGCTCCGTTGATGGAGGCTTCGGTGAGGACGCGGGTGGTCTCCTGGAAGCTCGCGGCCGAGATGAAGCTGTCGGTCGAGAGCGACGCCTTGGTGATGCCCAACAGCAGCGGACGGCCGATGCATGGGCGGCCACCCTGGGCCAGAACGCGCTCGTTCTCTTCGTTGAAGCGGAAGCGGTCCACTTGCTGCTCGAGCAGGAAGTTGGTGTCGCCCACATCTTCAATGCGAACCCAGCGAAGCATCTGACGAACGATGACTTCGATGTGCTTGTCCGAGATGGTCACGCCCTGGAGCCGGTAGACTTCCTGAATTTCGTTGACGAGGTAAGCCTGCAAGAGCTTTTCACCGAGAACATTCAGAATGTCGTGCGGGTTGAGCGGGCCATCCATCAGCGGATCGCCGGCAGCCAGGCGTTCGCCTTCCTGTACGTTGACGTGAGTGCCGCGGGGAACCGAATACTCGCGCTCCTCGCCGTTGTCGGCGGTAACGTAGATCTTGCGCTGGCCTTTGCTGACCTCGCCGAAGCGAACGATACCGTCGATTTCCGAGATGATGGCCGTTTCGCGCGGCTTGCGGGCTTCGAAAAGCTCGACAACGCGCGGCAGACCGCCGGTGATGTCCTTGGTGCGGGTGGACTCACGCGGGATCTTGGCCAGGATGTCGCCTGGGCCAACGGTGTCGCCGTCGAGAACCATCAAGTGGGCTCGGCTGGGCATGAGGTACCGCTTCTTGCCCTTGGCTCCGTTGATCCAGATGGCAGGCTGACGCTTTTCATCGGGAGCATCCGCAACCACCAGGCGCGAGAGCCCGGTGACTTCGTCCACTTCCTCGTTGAGCGTAATGCCTTCCTGCAAGTCCTTGAACTGCACCGTGCCGCCGATTTCGGTGAGCACCGCGTAGGTGTAAGGATCCCATTCGGCCAACTGATCGCCGATAGCAACCTTCGAGCCGTCTTCCACGCGCAAACGAGCGCCGTAAACCACCTGGTAGCGCTCGCGCTCGCGGCCGCGATCGTCGATGATGGCGACCGAGCCGGAGCGGTTCATCGCCACCAGCATGCCGTCCTTCTCGGACTTCACGGTGTTGAGGTTGATGAAGTGAACGGTGCCGTGATTCTTGGCATCGAGACGGCTCTTATCCGAGACGCGCGAGGCCGTTCCGCCGACGTGGAAGGTACGCATGGTCAACTGCGTTCCGGGCTCGCCGATGGACTGCGCCGCGATGACGCCGCAGGTTTCGCCCAGCTCAACCATGCGCCCGGAACCGAGGTTGCGACCGTAGCAGAGGGCGCAGACGCCGCGACGCGATTCGCAGGTAAGCACGGAGCGAATCTTGACGCGCTCCACACCGGCGCCTTGAATGGCCGAGGCAGTTTCTTCGTCGATCTGCTGGTTGAGGTCGATGACCACCTGACCGTCGATGTCCTTGATCCGTTCAAGCGAAACGCGGCCAATGATGCGGTCGCGCAGCGGCTCGATGATTTCGCCGGACTCGACGATGGGCTGCACATAGATGCCTTCGACGGTTCCGCAGTCCATCTCGGTGACGATGACGTCCTGCGCCACGTCGACCAGACGGCGGGTGAGGTAACCCGAGTCGGCAGTCTTGAGCGCGGTGTCGGCCAGACCCTTACGTGCGCCGTGGGTCGAGATGAAGTACTCGAGCACGGTGAGGCCTTCACGGAAGTTCGCCGTGATGGGGGTCTCGATGACTTCGCCCGAGGGCTTGGCCATCAGACCGCGCATACCGCTGAGCTGACGAATCTGCTGCTTCGAACCGCGGGCGCCGGAGTCGGCCATGATGTAGATCGGGTTCATGGCTCCTTCCTTGTCCGCGGTCTTCATGTTGCCGAACATCTCATCGGCAACCTGCTCGGTTACAGCCGACCAGATTTGGATGACCTTGTTCGAGCGCTCGCCGTTGGTGATGGCGCCGTCCAGGTACTGCTGCTGGACCTCGATCACCTTCTTGTCGGCATCCGCGACGGTGGTGTACTTGGAAGCTGGGATGACCATGTCGTCGAGGCCGACCGAGAGACCCGAGCGCGTCGCGTACTGGAAGCCCAGTTCCTTGATGCGGTCGAGCATGCGGACGGTGATTTCGAGGCCGAGGTTCTGATTGCAATAGCTGACCAGTTGGCCGATGCCCTTCTTCTTGAGCAGGCCGTTGATGAACGGCATGCCTTCGGGAAGCGCATCGTTCAGGATGGTGCGGCCGACCGTGGTGGAGATGAACTGCTTGTCGAAATCCACCGGATCGGTATGCATCAGATCCTGATCGTCGTAGGCCGTGGTCATGTCGAGCACGCGGCCGGTGTAGCGCAGGCGGATCGGCGAGAGCGTCTCAACTTCGCCTGCCTGGAGGGCCATCAGGACCTCTTCGGCATTGGCGAAGGTGCGGCCTTCTCCCTTGGCGCTCACCTTGGACTTGGTCAGGTAGTAGAGACCAAGCACGAGATCCTGCGTGGGGACGGTGATGGGCTGGCCGGAAGCAGGCGACAGAATGTTGTGCGCGGCCAGCATGAGCACCGACGCTTCAATCTGCGCTTCCGGAGACAACGGAATGTGGACAGCCATCTGATCGCCATCGAAGTCCGCGTTGAACGCAGTGCAGACCAGCGGATGAATCTTGATGGCCTTGCCCTCGACGAGCACCGGCTCAAAGGCCTGGATGCCCAGGCGATGGAGCGTAGGGGCGCGGTTCAGCAGGATCGGATGATCCTTGATGACCTCTTCAAGGATGTCCCAGACCACGGGCTCCTGCATCTCAACCATCTCTTTGGCTTGCTTGATGGTGGTGCAGTGGCCGGTCTGTTCGAGACGGTGGTAGATGAAGGGCTTGAAGAGCTCAAGCGCCATCTTCTTAGGCAAACCGCACTGGTGCAGCTTCAGCTCGGGGCCAACCACGATGACCGAACGGCCGGAGTAGTCGACGCGCTTGCCGAGCAGGTTCTGGCGGAAGCGGCCCTGCTTGCCCTTGAGGGTGTCGGAGAGCGACTTGAGCGGGCGGTTGTTCGCACCGCGCAGCACGCGGCCGCGGCGGCCGTTGTCGAAGAGGGCATCGACAGCTTCCTGCAGCATGCGCTTTTCGTTGCGCACAATGACTTCAGGAGCGTGCAGGTCCATCAGCTTCTTCAACCGGTTGTTACGGTTGATGACGCGGCGATAGAGATCGTTCAAATCGGACGTGGCAAAGCGGCCGCCATCGAGCGGCACCAGCGGGCGCAACTCGGGAGGGATAACCGGCAGCACATCGAGAATCATCCACTGCGGCTTGTTGCCCGACTTGCGGAACGCTTCGACGACCTTGAGGCGCTTCGAGTACTTGATCTTCTTCTGGACCGAGGTCTCGGTCTTCATCTTCTCGCGCATTTCCACCGAGAGTTCCTCGGTGTTGACGCGCTTGAGCAGTTCCTTGATCGCCTCGGCGCCCATCATGGCCTTGAAGCCGGTGGGGCGGTACTGCTGATCGAGCTCGCGGAAGCGATTCTCGTCCTTGATGACTTCGCGTTCCTTCACCGGCGCGTCGCCTGGATCGACAACGACGTAGGACTCGAAGTAGAGAATGCTTTCGAGATCGCGCAGCGAGATATCGAGCAGGTGGCCGATGCGCGAAGGCAGGCCCTTGAAGAACCAGACATGCGAGCAGGGCGAAGCCAGCTCGATGTGGCCCATGCGCTCGCGGCGCACCTTCGAGACGGTAACTTCCACGCCGCACTTGTCGCAGATCACGCCGCGGTGCTTCATGCGCTTGTACTTGCCGCACAGGCACTCCCAGTCGGTGACTGGCCCAAAGATGCGGGCGCAGAACAGGCCGTCCCGCTCCGGCTTGAAGGTACGGTAGTTGATGGTCTCGGGCTTGGTCACTTCACCATGCGACCAGCTCCGGATCTTCTCCGGCGAGGCGAGCATGATGCGGATTGCGTCGAAGTCCTTGATAGGGGTAGTAAGTTCGAACGGATTGGAACGGAACAAGGCGACCCTCCTTGGCTAGCCTTTGGGGCTCAGCCGTCGCTGCTTCCCAGGGAGATTACTGCGGGATTTCTGTCCGCCCTGGGCAGTGCGGGTAAGCACTCAGGACAGTTCCCTCAAACTCAAGAATTGTGGGTGCCCCATCCTTGCCGCCGATTTTGCGGCAAGGGTGGGAGACCACAATTAGTCGGCGACGGCTACGTCGATCAGCTCCGGCGCGGGCAGTTTCTTCAAGTCAGCGCGCTTGATCAGCTCGACATCCAGGCAAAGCGCCTGCAACTCGCGGATCAGCACGTTGAAGCTCTCAGGAACACCCGGCTCGATGGCTGCCTCACCCTTGACGATGGCCTCGTAAATCTTGGTGCGGCCGTACACGTCATCGGACTTGGCAGTGAGCAGTTCCTGCAAGATGTAGGCCGCGCCATAGGCTTCGAGCGCCCACACTTCCATTTCACCGAAGCGCTGGCCGCCGAACTGCGCCTTGCCGCCCAGCGGCTGCTGGGTGATAAGCGAGTACGGCCCGATGGAGCGAGCGTGAATCTTGTCGTCCACCAGATGCGAGAGCTTGAGCATGTAGATGTAGCCCACGGTAACCGGCTGTTCGAACTGTTCGCCGGTCATGCCGTCGAAGAGCGCCGTCTTGCCCGAGCTGGGCAGGCCGGCCGCGTGGAGCAGAGCCTTGATTTCGCTCTCCTGCGCGCCGTCGAATACTGCCGTGCCGAACCAGATGCCGCGCTTCATGCCCTTGGCCACGCGAATCAACATCGTGTCGTCCAGGTCGAGCAGCAGTTGCAATGCCGCCGTGTCCTTGAAGCTCACCTTGATAACTTCGCGCAGGTTGTTGGCTTCCTGATTCTCTTCGACGATCGCGGCAATCTTCTTGCCCAGTTCCGCCGCTGCCCAACCAAGATGCGTTTCGAGAATCTGACCGACGTTCATACGCGAAGGCACACCGAGCGGGTTGAGAACAATCTCCACCGGAGTTCCATCGGGCAGGTACGGCATGTCTTCCTCAGGAAGAATGCGAGCGATCACGCCCTTGTTGCCGTGACGGCCGGCCATCTTGTCGCCGACAGACAGCTTGCGCTTCATCGCGATGTACACCTTGACCATCTTGATGACGCCAGGCGAAAGCTCATCGCCCTTCTGCAGCTTGGCAACGCGCTCGTTGGTGATCTTGCGCAGCACTTCGATCTGGCGC